>Ga0265293_10000566_pt1 | contig 87169 bp, 83 predicted proteins | sample Munlanlewell138R_FD_192505 | JGI IMG/M metagenome (GOLD analysis project Ga0265293, IMG submission 192505) | Leachate microbial communities from a municipal landfill in Southern Ontario, Canada - Leachate well 138R | ecosystem: Engineered > Solid waste > Landfill > Unclassified | place: Canada... | reverse complement strand
CAGCCGCGCGAGCTCAACCGCCCGCCTCCGGAACTCGGGTGGGTACCTGGTAGCCATCTCGGACTCCTCCCTGGGCGACCAAATCGCCACAGTCTAGGTGTCCGGGAAACCGGGTCAGGCTCACATATACTCTCCATTATTGGGTAGAGTCAGGCCCATTCGCAGGAGGGACTGATGGTCGGTGGACACACACTTCCGCTGAAGGTTGACAATACCGGCTTCCTGCTGGATCGGCTTGGTGAGGATTGCCATCCGCTCCAGTACATCCGGGAGTTAACACAGAACAGCATCGAAGCAATCGCTCGGGCGGGAACCCCGGGCGAGATCGTATGGGACGTCGAGTGGAATCAATTTGACGAAACCGGCGTCTATAAGCTGTGCATCACTGACACCGGTGATGGCATGGCCGGCCCCGATATGGTGCACTACATCAACACGCTCTCGGCGTCAGGAGGCACCCAATCTTTCGACAAGAACTATGGAGTCGGGGCCAAGATAGCGGCGGCGACTCGTAACCATCGGGGGCTCGTCTATCTATCGTGGCGCGATGGCGCCGGCTCGATGATCCACCTGTGGAGGGAACCGAACACCGGCGCGTACGGTCTCAAGCAAATCAAGCAGGACGAGGACACGTACGACCATTGGGGACCAGTCGCCGAGGATGTCCGACCCGCTCTGATCGATCAGCATGGGACGATGGTCGTTTTGCTCGGTCAAAGTGACGACGCGAATACGGTGGCAGCACCAGCCGGCGTGCGTACCCCTTCCAGGTGGATCGCTCGCTATCTGAACACTCGGTACTTCCGCTTCCCGGATGGAGTGGTCGTCCGGGCACGTGAGGGGTGGGAACATCTCAGGAGCGACGTCGACCGCAACCTCCTTAGGCGCGTCAACGGGCAGGCCGAGTATCTTGCCGCCCACTCCGAGTCCAGCGGCCAGGTGCAACTGACCGGGGCAATTGCTCACTGGTGGGTACTGAAAGACGAAGGCGCCATAACACAGAACTCCGGCATCACCGCATCCAGCGGACACATCGCTGCCCTCTACCAGGACGAGCTGTATGAACTCCAGGAGGCCCGATCCGGGACGGCTCGCCTCCAGCATTTCGGGGTGGTCTTAGGGGCGCAACGCGTCGTCTTGTACATCGCACCGCAGCCATCCAAGGAAGTACGCCTCACGACTAATACGGCTCGTACGCACCTGCTGGCGAACAGCGAGCCGCTGCCTTGGGCTGACTGGGCTGCGGAGTTCAGAGCACGCTTGCCGGCCGAGATCACCGATCTCATCGCAAGGGTCGCAGCGCAATCAAAGTCTCCGGATCACGAGAAGTCGATTAGGGAGCGGCTGAAGCAAATCAGCGACCTCTTCAGAGTCAGCCGCTATCGGACAGTGCCCGGTGGGGATCGTCTCGCCGACCCAGCAACTACCTCGGGCAGTTCCGGATCTGCCGGCACAGGTGGGACGGGCAAGTCTGACGGAGGATCCGGTGCTGGCGAAGATGGTAGCCCTCCCGATCCCCCCGGCGGATCGAGTACTCGTGAGGGGGACCTGCACTCGTTGTACTTGTCGAAGGACGGCGTGCCGGCGAAGGAGGCGAAGCCTGATCCATATCCGAAGGCGCTGTGGGTATCCGTCACTGACGGAACCCGTACTCCTGGCGACATCGAGGATCGGGCCGCAAAGTACCTTCCAGAGCAGAATCAGCTGCTGATCAATCGAGACTTTCGAGTGTTCGAAGACATGATCGTGCGTTGGGAATTGCAATACGACGGAGTCCCTGGTTCCCGAGACGTCATCGAGGACGAGGTGCGTCAGTGGTTCGAGCAGAGCCTGGTCGAAACGGTAATCGGCGTCCAAGCTTTGAGGAGTAGCAAGGAGTGGAGTCTCCAAAGTATCGACCAGGCCCTGTCAGCAGAGGCTCTCACGAGCGCGGTCATGCAGAGATACCACGTGGACGTGGCCCTTCGGCGTGCGCTCGCCACACGACTTGGCTCGAACGCCTGAATCGGAAGTGGCTGCCCCCGAACACACAAACAGCCCCCCGTCACCGGGGGGCTGTCGCGTCTCGCAAGTACGAGGCGTGCCGAGGCTGCCGAGGGCTACTCCTGCGACTTTGCCTGGGCGCGCTCCTTCAGGAACTCCTCGACCGTCTGGCGGCCGTTCCACATGGCGGGGGCGTCCTCCAGGGACGTGATCTGGGCCCAGTTCTCCTGCACCCACTCCACGGACTTGGGGTCGCCCAGGCCGGGGCGGATGCCGGGGCCCTTCACGACGGCGGCGCGGTTGAAGTTGCCGGCGCCGGCCTCGATGAGGAGGCCGGAGTCCTCGCAGTCCTCGGAGGCCATGTAGACGACGGCCGGGGTGACGTACTCCGGCTTCATCGCCTCCACCATCTCGGGCTTCATGACGGTGGCGGTCAGGCGCGTGCCGGCGACCGGCATCAACGTATTCACGTTGATGTTGTACTTCAGGCCTTCCTGCTTCAGGACGTTCATCAGGCCCAGCATCGCCGTCTTGGCGGCGCCGTAGTTGGCCTGGCCGAAGTTGCCCCAGATGCCGGAGGACGACGAGGTCATCACCACGCGGCCGTAGCCCTGCTGGCGGAAGACGGGCCACGCGTGGTGCAGGACGTTGTAGGTCCCCTTCACGTGGACGTCGAAGATGATGTCCCAGTCTTCCTCGGTGATGTTGTGGAAGGCCTTGTCGCGCAGGATGCCGGCGTTGCAGATCACGATGTCCAGGCGGCCCCAGCGGTCCATGCACTGGCGCACCATCTCCATGCCGTTCTCGAAGTCGGCGACAGATCCGAGGTTGGAGATGGCGTCTCCCCCCATCGCCTTGATCTCCTCGACGACCTTGTTGGCGGCGGCGGCGTCCGCACCCTGGCCCATGGGGTCGCCGCCCAGGTCGTTGACCAGCACCTTCGCGCCGCGTCGCGCCAGTTCGAGGGCGTACGAGCGCCCAAGTCCGTGCCCCGCGCCGGTGATAATGGCGACGCGTCCTTCGAAGTCCAGTGTCATGTGATGCCCTCTCCTGCTCGCTCTTGCCTCGGAGCCGGGTCTGCCCCGGAAGCCCGGGAGGACGGGAGTCCTCGGGCGGCGGGAGCGCGCGCCGGTCTCGGTGGCGTACAGCCTGTCAGTGTGCGCGCACACTGTAGTGGCGACGGGGGAGGGATGCGAGGGGGGTGGGGCCACGACAACGCCCGCCGGAAGGCGGGCGTCTGAGTTCGGTTCGGAGTGGTGGAGCCGAGGGGGATCGAACCCCTGACCTCGACACTGCCAGTGTCGCGCTCTCCCAGCTGAGCTACGGCCCCACGGGGGAATGGCGGTAGTCCGCCGTCTTCCAGTGTACGGATCGGCGCTGGTCTGGGTCTACCACCGAGTTGCCTCATAAGAACTGTTACCGAAGTCAGGGTGATGCCTCAAAACTCGGTTACCAGACCGAGGAGGCAGCATGACGCGTGGGGCGGTACGAGAACTGGCGGCGCGGGTGGTACAGCGGTACCGCAGAGCGAGCCGTGACGAGAAGGGCGGGCCCTCCCCCTCCGTACGCCTCGCTACCATGCACGCGCGCAAGCACGGGAGGGCGACCGATGACCACGAGGGCGATCGACTGGCCGGCGGTGCATGCGGAGGCGCTGGAGATCCTGCGCGCGTATCTCCGCATCGACACCACCAACCCGCCGGGCAACGAGGCGCCCGCCGCGCGCTACCTCGGCGCGTTGATGGCGGCGGAGGGCATCCCCGTGGAGTACATCGAGACCGCTCCGGGCCGCGAGGTGGTGGTGGGGCGGCTGGCGGGGGACGGGAGCAAGCGCGGACTCATGCTGGGCAACCACCTGGACGTGGTGCCGGTGGAGGCGGAGTTCTGGACGAAGCCGCCGTTCGAGGGCGTGGTGGAGGACGGACGCATCTACGGCCGCGGCGCCATGGACATGAAGTCCTGCGGCGTCATGCAGGTGGTCACCATGCTGCTGCTCAAGCGCCTCCGGACGCCGCTCAAGCGGGACGTGGTCTTCGTGGGCGTGCCGGACGAGGAGGCAGGCGGGGCGCTGGGCATGGGCTACCTATGCGAACACCGGCCAGACGTAGTGGACGTGGAGTTCGCCCTGAACGAGGGCGGCTCAGGTCGCACGACCAACGGCCGCACCATGTTCAACGTGGCCACCAACGAAAAGTTCGGCGCCGGGCTCACGCTGACGGCCGTGGGCCAGCCCGGCCATGGCTCCTTCTTCCACAACGACAACTCCATGGTCCGCCTGGCCCGCGCCCTGGTCCGCCTGGACGAGTGGAACCGAGGCGTCACGTACATCCCGGATACCCGCGCCTACCTTGAACGCATGGTGGCGGCGGGGGTATTCGAGGGCGGGGGCGACGCCGTGCTGGAGGCGCAGATCCGCGCGCGCAACGGCATGCGGCCGATGTTCATGAACACGCTGAACGTCACGGTGGTGCGCGCAGGCGTCAAGACGAACGTGCTCCCCGCCAGGAGCGAGGCGAACCTGGACTGCCGCCTGCTCCCCGGCCAGGACCCGGAGCAGTGGCGACGCGAGGTGGAGCGGGTGGTCGACGACCCCTCGATCAGCGTCGCCTTCACCTCGGGGCGGACGCCGGTACAGCAACCGCAGGTGCCGTGGGACACGGAGTTGTTCCACGCCATCGAGGCCAGCGTGCACGCGGCGATGGAGGACGCGGTCGTGACGCCCTCCATGACCATCGGCATCACGGACAGCCGCTACCTGCGCGCCCGAGGCGTGGCCGCCTACGGCTTCATCCCGGCGATCTTCAGCAGCGAGGAGAACCGCACGTTCCACGGCAACGACGAGTTCATCACCATCGAAAACCTGAACCTGGGCTGCGAACTCACCTACGACATCGTCCGGCGCGTCTGCGCCTGACGGCGGGCCATGCCCCGTCGTCCGCCCGGGACCCTAGCGCTCGCCCTCGGACGCGCGAGGAGGACGCGCACCTCGCATCAGGCCGTGCGTGAGCAGAACGAGGACCACGCCGTTCAACGGGTGCAGCGCGCGAGCCCAGCCCATGGCCTCCCGGTCCAGGAAGACGAACAGCGGCTGAATATGCACCAGCACGACGGTGACCACGAAGAACACCCACCAGCGCCGGTCCAACTTGCTGAACAGGGCCGCCACCAGCATCAGGAATGGCCAGTACGTCATCGACCAGCCCAGCGCCTCGTGGACGGTCAGGAAGTCGCCGTCCCACATCAGGAAGGCGCCGGCGAGGTAGGCCTGCGCCAGCAGCCCCAGCATGAAGATGCCGGTCAGCGTCACCAGCACCCGCCGGGCCGACACCGCCCGGCCCGAGAGCACGCTCGTCGTCGCAGCAACGGCGGCGGTCGAGGAGGTCGAGGAGGTTGAGGTCGTCAAGGACGTCCTCCTGGTCCGTTGCTACTGGACGATGACCCGGCCGGTCATGCCACCGTGCAAGGTGCAGATGTAGTTGTAGGTTCCCGGTGTGTCGAAGACGTGGGTGAAGGTGCCCTCGCGGAGCAGGTCGGACTGGAAGCCGCCGTCGCCCACCACGTTGTGGCGGGCGCCGCCTTCCCATTCCCAGACGACCTCTGTGCCTGCGGGGATGCGGATGACCCGCGGCTCGAAGACGTTGTCGTCCACGGCCACCGTGCTCACCCCCTCCACCGGCTCAATGTCATCCAGGGAGGTACCGCCGCAGGCCACGAGGGCCACCGCGAGCAGCCCCGCAGCCGCGAGGAGGAGCGTGCGCTTCACATTGCATCCTTTCAGCACGGGTAAATCGTCCCTCGCCCGCACGCCGCCGTCGACCCCATGCCGTGATGGGCCGAACCTTCCGGGGGCCTTCCGACTCCCGAGGCGGTTATGTCAGGAGCACCTCGACGTATCGTCCGATCGCCAGGCTGGCGGTCAGCCCGGGCGACTCGATGCCGCCGAGGTGCACGTAGTCCCCGGCGCGGAAAATGAGGAAGTCCGCGGGCGTGTCCCCCACCGTGACCAGTTTCGGCCGGTAGCCCACCTGTCCCGGCACCAGGTCCTCCGCCCGCAGGTCGTCCCCCAGCAGCCACCGCCCCGCCGCCAGGAACGCCTCGCGGCCCTCGTCCACGGAGCGATAGTCCATCGGCCCGCCCTCGGGCGAGGCGTCCGGCATCCAGGCCGTGTCCGGCCCCAGGTGCGCCACGCCGTCCACGTCAATGCTGATGTGCACGCCAAGGCCGCCCGCGCGCGCCTGGTGGCGCTGCACGTCGCTGCTGCCGGGGGGCACGGGGTAGACCGGCCGCGAGACGGAGCGCGCCCACTCGGGATCGGCGAAGTCGTAGTAGCGGCCTCGGTTCACGCGCTGCCGCAGGATCGGCGTGCGCTCGTCGCCGTCCAGCGGGAAGCCCAGCATCGAGGCGATCGCGGGGGCGCCATGCCCGGCGGCGTTCACCACGGCGCCCACGCGCAGCGTGGAGGTGTGGCCGTCCACATCTCGCAGTCCCAGGACGAAGCCGCCGCCCTCCCGGCCGGCGGAGACCACCGAGTGCTGATAGGCGAACAGCACGCCTCGGTCACGGCAGGCGGACTCCAGCGACCGCGCGTACGCTGCCTGGTCGACCACGGACGAGGCCCCCGACCAGACCGCGGCCGCCATGCGCACGCGAGGTTCCAGAGCGCGCGCCTCCTGCGGCGTCAGGTGGCGCATGCCGGGCACCTCGTTCGTCACGCCTCGTTCCCAGACGCGCTCCAGGCCGTCCAGGTCGCCCGGCTCCACGGCCACGATCAACTTCCCGCAGCGGCGCAGCGGCACGGTGTGCGCGTCCGCCCACTCGTGGAGCAGCGCGTTACCCTCCAGGCAGAGACGGTGCTTCAGGCTGCCCGTCTCATAGAACATGCCCGCGTGCACGATGCCCGTGTTGTGGGCGCTGGTCTCGCGGCCGTACGCCTCGTGACGCTCGACGACCACGACCGAGCGACGCGTGCCACCTGCCACCCCGCCAGCCGCGAGGCGTTCCGCCACCGCGAGGCCCACGACACCCGCGCCGATGACCGCGATGTCCGCATCCAGTGCGGGAGATGCTTCCCCTACCATTGAGCCTCCCGTCACACTTTCGCATCCCCTCGCGTTGCTGTCGCTCGACGTCGCACAAGCGAGCGGACGCTCACCCGGAGGTCGCATGCCACCTCTCTCACCGGCACACCCACGGGCTCTCTCATGGGCATGCCCACGCGCGATACGCAGGGCCGCCGTCCTCGGCCTGGCGGTGCTGGCCGCCACGTTCGCCGTTGCCTGCCTGGACGCGGACACTCCCGACGGCGAAAGACCACCGGCGACCTCAACAACTACCGAGGGGACGGCCACCGGGGACGCAGGGGGCACGCCCACGCACACGGCGACGCAGGGTCCGCGCGCCACGCCCACCTTCCCGCCCCCGGTAGCGCAACCGGCGCCCGTGGGGCTGGTCACCGCCTACCCCTCCGTGACCCCGGAGCGCCCGGTGGAACTCTTCTCCTACCCGCTCGGCGGCTACGAGGTGGCCCTGGTGGAGCGGGAAGGCGTGGTCTACGGACTGGACGAGGACGGCGCGACGCCGATCCTGGACCTCCGGGACCGCGTCCGCCGCGAGGGCAGCGAGGAGGGCCTGCTCTCGGTGGCCCTCGACCCTCAGTTCTCCACAAACCGGCACGTCTGGGCGTACTACTCCGCCTCGGATCCGCGTCGCACGGTGCTGGCGCGGTACGAGGCGACGGCGGACGGCAGCATCGACCCGGCGAGCGAACTGGTGGTGCTGGAGCAGGAGCAGCCCTACGCGAACCACAACGGCGGCGCGGTTCGCTTCGGCCCGGACCGCATGCTCTACCTGGGCCTGGGCGACGGCGGTTCCGCGGGCGACCCGCTGGGCAACGCCCAAGACCGCCAGACGCTGCTGGGCTCCGTGATCCGCATCGACGTCCGCAACGCGAGCGAGGCGCAGCCTTACGCGATCCCCTCGGACAACCCCTTCGTGGACGACCCCGAGGCCCGGCCGGAGGTCTGGGCGTACGGCCTGCGCAACCCGTGGCGCATGGACTTCGACGCCGCCACGGGCGACCTCTGGGCCGGCGACGTGGGCCAGGGCGCGTGGGAAGAGATCGACATCCTGCGCGCCGGCGAGAACTACGGCTGGCCCATGTTCGAGGGCGACGCCTGCTACCAGCCGGGCAGCTGCGACGATACGGACGGCCTGACGTTCCCCGTGGCCGTATACGACCACTCCGGCGGCCGCTGCTCCGTGACCGGCGGCGTGGTGGCGCGAAACGTGAGCGCGACGGCCGTGGAGGGCGCCTTTCTCCACGGCGACTACTGCTCCGGTGAGTTGTGGGCGCTCTCCACTGCCCCGGACGGGGCGGAACCGGTGCTGGTCGCCTCGGATGTGGGGCCCCTCACCTCGATCGCACAGGTGGGGACGGAGATCTACCTCCTGACCTTCGGGCAGCCGCTGCAGCGCCTCGTGGACCAGTAGGGTGGACCAGGAGGGTGGACAGTGAGCGGGATCTAGGGGGATGGACGGCGAGCGGCGCCCATCCCAGACTAGGAGGACAGACCGAACGTCGGCCCCGCGCGGGGGTCGAAGGGAGGCCGGAGACCAGATGCCCGTCCTGATCGCGCTCTTCATCCTGTACGTCGTGGTGAGCGCCTACCAGATGCGTCGCGCGCTGGCCACGCAAGAACCTCGCGCACGCCTCGTGGAGGCCAAGCGGCTGCTCTTCACCACGTTCCTGGGCGTCCCGCTGCTGGTGGGCTTCATCATCATGGCGTAGCGGCGCGCCGGCTCGCGGTTGACGCTCCCCACCCCCGCTTCCGATACTCCAAGCACGATGACCGAGCACGCCTCCGACTTCACGTCCGCGGGCGCCCTGGGTGCGCTCCTCCTCGTCCTTATGTAGGCGGCGTCCGCTGCGCGCGGCGTCGCCCGGGTGGAACCTCCGCCCTTCCCAACCTCAGGCGCCCCCGCGGGCGCACCTGACGAACGCAGGACGAGCACCATGACCACCGAAGCCAGGACCGACCCCGGTCGTTACCAGCCTGCCGACATCGAGGCGCGCTGGCGCGAACGCTGGGACCGCGACGGCATCTACCGCGTCGCCGACCACGTAGAGGGCCGCCCCAACCGCTACCACCTGACCATGCTGCCGTACCCCTCCGGCGACCTGCACGTGGGGCACTGGTGGGCCATGGCCCCCAGCGATGCGCTGGCGCGCTTCTACCGCATGCGCGGCTACAACGTGATGTTCCCCATGGGCTTCGACTCCTTCGGGCTGCCCGCTGAGAACGCGGCCATCAAGGGCGGGCGACATCCTCGCGACTGGACGGACGCCAACGTGGAGCGCATGCGCGGCCAGTTGCGCGCCATGGGCGCCATGTTCGACTGGGACCGCGAGGTCGACAGCAGCCAACCGGAGTACTACCGCTGGACCCAGTGGTGGTTCCTGCAGTTGTTCAACCGCGACCTGGCTTACCGCAAGAAGGCTTTCGCCAACTGGTGCCCCTCCTGCAACACCACCCTGGCCAACGAGCAGGTGGTGGACGGCCGCTGCGAACGCTGCGACACGGAGGTCATCCAGCGCGAGATGGAGCAGTGGTTCTTCCGCACCACCCGCTACGCCGAGGAACTGCTGGACAACCACGACCTGGACTGGCCGGAACACGTCAAGGTCATGCAGCGCAACTGGATCGGCCGCTCCCAGGGCGCCGAGTTCACCATGCAGGTGCAGGGCCGCGACGACGCCGCGTTCCGCGTCTACACCACCCGCCCAGACACCGCCTTCGGCATGACCTTTGCCGTGCTGGCGCCGGAGCATCCGCTGGTCGAGGCGATCACGGCGCCCGAGCAGCGGGCGGCCGTGCAGGAGTTCGTGGAGCGCGTGCGCCGCACCACGGAGATCGAGCGGCTGTCCACGGAGGGGCCGGCGGAGAAGCGCGGCGTGTTCACGGGCGCCTACGCCATCAACCCCTTCAACCAGCAGCCGGTGCCGATCTACCTGGCGGACTACGTCCTCACCTCCTACGGCACGGGCGCCATCATGGCCGTGCCCGGCCAGGACGAGCGGGACTGGGACTTCGCCCAGGCCTACGGCCTGCCCATCGTGCGCACGGTGCAGCCCCCGGAGGACTTCGAGGGCGACGCGTACATGGGCGACGGGCCGGCGATCAACAGCCAGTGGCTGGACGGCCTGCACAAGGCCGAGGCGATCGAGCGCGCGGTGGAGTGGCTGGAGAAACAGGGCATCGGCGAGCGCAAGGTGAACTACCGCCTGCGCGACTGGCTGATCTCTCGCCAGCGCTACTGGGGCGCGCCCATCCCCATCGTCCACTGCGAGCGCTGCGGCGCAGTGCCGGTGCCGGAAGACCAGTTGCCGGTGGAACTGCCGTACGACGTGGAGTTCTTGCCCACGGGCCAGTCGCCGCTGGCGCTGTCCGAGGAGTTCGTGAACGTGGCGTGCCCTCAGTGCGGGGGCCCGGGGAAGCGTGAGACGGACACGATGGACACGTTCATGTGCTCCTCGTGGTACTTCATGCGCTACGCGGATCCGCACAACGACCAGGCGCCCATCTCCTCCGAGAGCGCGGAGGCGTGGCTGCCGGTGGACCAGTACACCGGCGGCTCCGAGCACGCCACCATGCACCTGCTCTATGCGCGCTTCTTCTACAAGGCCGCGCGAGACATGGGCCTGGTCCCCGGCGACGAGCCCTTCACGCGCTACTTCTCACAGGGCCAGATCCTGGGCCCGGACGGCCGCCGCATGTCCAAGTCTCGAGGCAACGTGGTCGCCCCGGACGGCCAGGTGCAACGGTGGGGCACGGACACCTTCCGCGCCTACCTGATGTTCCTGGGCCCGTGGGACCAGGGCGGGCCGTATGACGTGGAAGGCATCGTCGGCGTGCACCGCTGGCTGAGCCGCCTCTGGACCGCGGTCACCGACCCACCCGCGCTCTCCGAGCGCCCGGAGGACGCCCCTGACCTGCTAGCCACGGCGCACGCTGTGCTGAAGAAGGTGGGCGAGGACTACGACCACAAGCACTTCAACACCGCCATCGCGGCGATGATGGAACTGACGAACGCCCTCCAGCGGCTGCGTGACCAGGGCCAGGTGGACCGCGCCTCGTGGGAGGAGGCGGTGCGCCTGCTGCTGCTGATGGCGGCCCCGGCCGTGCCGCACATCACGGAGGAGTTGTGGGCGCGCGTGGGTGGGGGCTACTCCATCCACCAGCAGCCATGGCCGGCGTTCGACCCCTCGCTGATAGCGCGGGACGTGGTGGAGGTCGTGGCGCAGGTCAACGGCAAGGTGCGCGCACGTATCATGGTGGCGCCCGACGCCAGCGAAGAAGCGGCGCGACACGCGGCCATGGAGGACGAACACCTGTCCTCCCTGGTCGCCGGCAAAGAACTGGTGCGCGTGGTCTATGTGCCCGGGCGCCTCTTGAACTTCGTGGTGAAGTAGGGGGCAGATGGGGCGTCCTGGCTGGTCATGGCTGGCGATCCCCGTGCTCGCCCTGCTGCTCGCGGCGTGTAGCGACAATCCTCCCCCGCTCCGGGAGCGGGCGGACGGCGCCGCCACCGTGGTGCTGGCCACGGAGGATGGCCTGCGCCTGGACGCCCGCCTCTGGGTGACCAGCCCGTCCCGCGTGGCCATCTACCTGCACGAGTACCGGGAGGACCAGACCTCCTGGTGGACCTACGCCCGCCAGCCTCGGAACCCCGCCATCTCCGCGCTCACCATCGACTTCCGAGGCCACGGCGAGTCGCAGGGCGAGGCGGACGACATTGCGGGGATGCTCCTGGACGTGGACGCCGCCATCTCCTACGTCCGCGAGGCGGGCTACCAGCACATCACGCTGGTGGGGGCCGGGATGGGCGGGGCGCTCGCCATCGTCGCGGCCGCCGGACACCCCGAGATCAGCGTGGCGGGCCTCTCCGTCCCCAGCGAGTTCAACGTGGTCACGGCCCTGACCGTGGCGCCGCTGCTCGAAAGCCGCCTGGCGCTGGCCGCCTCCCGAGACGACCTTTCAGCCGCCTACTCGCTGGAGGAGTTCCAGCAGGCGGTGGACCTGGGGCCGGGCCACGTCGCGCTCTACCCTGGCCGCGCCCACGGCGTGGACATGCTGAAGGGCCGAGCCGGGGCGGACGTGCGGGCCTACCTAGACGGCGTCCTGGCCACCTTCGGGCGGCAGGCCCGCTCCGCCAGCCGCTAACGCCGGCCCCGCCTACACCTCCAGCCCGATCTCGCGGAGGAAGGCCTCGTTGCGGGGCTCGCGGCCCAGGAATTCGCGCAGCAGGTCGTCGCCGTCTCGCATGCCACCGGCCTCCAGGATGGCGCGACGGTAGAGGATGCCCGCCTGCGGATCCTCCTCGAAGCGCGTGTACATGTCGTCGCCGAAGACCTGCGACCAGAGGTAGCCGTAGTAGCCCGCGTCATAGCCAAAGAGGTGTCCGAAGCCGGCCTGGAAGTGGGTGTCCGGGACGAACTCGAAGCCGGTGATGGGGTGCAACTCCTGCGCCAGCGCGTCTGTGTCCTGCTCGCGCCCGGGGCCGTGGTAGGCCAGGTCCAGGCGCGCGAAGTAGATCTGGCGCAGATAGTGGATGCCGCTGCCCACGTTCTTCGCCGCGATCATGCGTTCCAGCAGGTCCTCCGGCAGAGGCTCACCGGTCGTGACGTGGCGGGAGAAGCCGCGCAGCACCTCCGGCTGCCACACCCAGTGCTCCAGCATCTGGCTGGGCGCCTCCACGAAGTCACGCTCCACGGCGGTGCCGCTAAAGCGCACATAGGGGGCGCGCGTCATCACCTGGTGCAGGATGTGGCCGAACTCGTGGAAGAGCGTCTCCACCTCGGAGTGGCGGAGCAGGCTGGGTGTGTCTGCGCCGGGCTGGGTGAAGTTCGCCACGATCGAGGAGACAGCGCCCTGGTAAGAGCCGTCCGGGTGACGCCGGCCGGGCCGCAGCGTGAACGCGGCCGCGTGGCCGTACTTCCCGGGGCGCGGGTGCAGGTCCATGTAGAAGTGGCCAATGTGGTGGCCGTCCTCCGCGTCCTCCACGCGGTAGAGACGCACGTCCGGGTGCCACGCCTGCGCCTGCTCCACGGGCACAAAGCGGACACCCACCAGGCGCTGATAGACGTCGAACATGCCGTCCAGCGTGGCCTGCAGCGGGAAATACTCGGCCACGGCGAACTGGTCCACCTTGAACTGTTCTTGCTGGACGCGCTTCTGGTAGTAGCGCCAGTCCCAGATCTCCAGCCTCGCCTCCGGATCGCCCACGTGGCGGCGCTTGGAGGCGCGGAGTTCCTCGATGTCCCGGTCCGCCTTGACGCGCACGCGCCGTTCCAGATCCACCAGGAAGTCGTGCGCCGCTTCCGGCGTCTTCGCCATCTTCACCTCGATGACGTACGCGGCCCACGAGGCGTACCCGAGGATCGAGGCGATCTCGTCACGGATGGCGATCGCCTCGGAGAGGAGATCCATGTTGAGGTCGGCGGCCTTGTTGTGGTTCTTGATGAACAGCGCGCGCCGCAACTCGCCGTCCTCCGCGCCCTCCAGGAACGGGTACATCTCCGGGTAGTCCAGGGAGACGCGGTAGCGGACGCCGTCGTCCGTCTCCACGGTCTGCAGGCGCTCAATGAACGAGTCCGGGAGGCCCGCCAGTTGCTCGCGCTCCAGGAGCAGGTAGTCCTCGAACTCGTCGATATTGCGGCGGAACTGCACGCCCAGGCGCACCAGGCGTTCCTTCAACTCCTGGACGCGGGCGCGCGGCTCCGATTCCAGGTCGAAGCCGTTGCGGCGGTAGTCGCGCAGCGTGCGCTCCAGCAGGCGCGCCTCCCCGCCCTCCAGCGCCCGCGCCTCCGGAGTCTCGGCGTACTCGCGCACGGCGCGGTAGAGGTCCTCCCGGAAGCCGAGGCCGGTGGAGTACGTGTCCAGCCGCTGCTCGTTCTCCAGGGCGACGGCACGCAGCGCCTCGTCCGGGTGGACGTAGGCCATGAAGCCGAAGGCGCCGTCCGCCTGGCTCAGGACGTTGCCCACCTCGTCCAGTGGCTGCATCGTGTTGGCCCACGTGCGCTCGCCCGTGGGTACGGCCACCACCTCCGCGAGGATGGCGTCCGAGCGCGCGATGCTCTCGTCCGTGCCACGCTGGACGGCGTCCGAGGTGATGGCGGCGTAGTCGTAGGGAGCGGCAGTCGGGTCGTTCGTCGTCATGCGCGCATCATGCCGCATCGGACGCGTGGTCGCATGCCCCGGCCGCCACGGTGGCGCCGCCACCTTTCTGCACGACGCATGTTGTACGATGACCGGCCGTACAGCCAGTATGCGAGCCGTCCTCCGGAGGCCTCCCATGACTGATCAGACCACCCCAACCCCCCAGACCACCCAGACCACCCAGACCACCCAGACCACGCCAACCACCCCAACCACGCAGCCGGCGGAGTCCCGGCATCCCTTCTCGCCCGAGATGAAGGAGTGCCCCTACCCGCACTACGAGGCCTGGCGCAGTGAGGCGCCGCTGGTCTGGAGCGACGAGGTGGGGGCGTGGCTGGTCACCTCCTACCCGGTGGCGAAGGGCATCCTGGACGACAACCAGCGTTTTTCCAGCAAGAACTCCGTGTTCGGCGGCCCGCAGGTGGAACACCCGGAGTTCCCGAGCATGATCAACCGCGACGAGCCGGACCACCGCAAGTTGCGGGCGCTGGTCTCCAAGGCCTTTACGCCTCGCACGATCGAGGGGGCGTGGGAGCCGCGCATCAACGAGTACATCCAGGAATTGCTGGGCGCAGTGGAACAGCGGGGCGACGGGCGCCTGGAGGTGGTGGGCGACCTGGCCTACCCGCTGCCGGTGCAGATGATCGCGGAGATCATCGGCATCCCGCCCTCCATGCACGCGCAGTTCAAGCACTGGTCCAACCTCATCGTGCAGGACATTGGCCGCGTGCCGGAGCACGGCTACGAGTCGCTGGAGGAGGTGGCGGAGGCCGTGGGCGAGCAGGCCCCGCCCCGCACCCAGCAGGAGCGTACGCCAGAGGAGATGCGCGCGGAGTTCGAGGAGTACGCGCGGCGCGTGCAGGCGGGTGAGGAAGAGCCCAGCCTCTTCATGTACTTCTACATGCAGATCTTTGACCGCCAGCAGAACCCGCGCGACGACCTGATGACCCGCCTGGTAGAGGCGGAGGTGGACGGGGAGCACCTGACCAACAACGAACTGGTCGCCTTCCTGGTGCTGCTACTGGTGGCCGGCAACGAGACCACCACCAACCTCATCAGCCACGCCCTGCGCAAACTCTCCCAGGACCTGGAGTTGCAGCGGCAGGTGCGGGCTGACCGCTCCCTGATCCGGCCGCTCATGGAAGAGGCGCTGCGCTGGGAGTCCCCGATCCAGGGCTTCTACCGGCGTGCGCTGGAGGACGTCGAGGTGGAGGGGGTGCACGTCAAGGAGGGCGACGCCCTGCTCATCCTCTATGGCGCCGCCAACCACGACCCAGAGAAGTTCGAGGCGCCAGAGGAGTTCAGGTTGGACCGCTTCGCCGCACAGACCGGCTCACGCGATCACCTGGCCTTTGGCTATGGCATCCACTTCTGTCTGGGCGCCAACCTGGCCCGCCTGGAGGCGGGGCGCGCGATCGAGGGTGTCCTGGATCGCTGGTCGGAATTCACCGCCATCACGCCGCAGGACGAGATCGAGTGGTGGGACACCCCGTTCTTCCGGGGCCCTATCGCCTTCGAGATCGCGCTCAAGCAGTAGCGGGGGGCTCTAACGGACCGGCCGCGTTAGGCGGGGACGCGGGCGGGGACCGCGCGCACTCCTACGGCGCCCAACACCGTGCGCCCCTCCACGGTCAGGATCGGGGCGTCGAACGCCAGGTCGTCCTCTGGGGTCACGTCCAGGTCGTGCGCACCCATCATCGCCTGCCCCAGCAGCGCCACGCGCCAGCCGCGGGGCACGGTGATCTCCGTGCCGCCCATGATGGTGGTGACCTGCACGTACGCTCCGCCCCGCGCCAGTTGCGCCTCCGTCAGGTCGAGTTCAACGCCGCCCATGATGTTCTGGATGGAAGCCGCCCGCAGCGCGATGGCGCGCGAAGCGAACTCAGTGCCCTCCATGACGTTGACCAGGTCGAACTCGTCCGCCAGCGGATCCGCCGCGCCGGGCGTGCGCCGGCGCATGACCAGGCGCGCGACCTGGCCGGCCACGAAGGTCACGAGTTGCACTGCCACCACGATCGCCAGGACTCGAACGATGCGACGCATGAGGCTTCTCCCGGGCTTTGAGGACTGGAGGACACAACCTGGCGAGCGTAGTCCCCCGGAGGCCAGGCGCGCACAGGATACGAGGTAGGGCGAGCCTCCGGGGCTTCGCGCCCGGCGGGGCGGAGCGAGCGGGCTACCGGACGCGCAGGCCCTCCAGGATCGCGGCCAGCGCCTCACCCACGCGGCGACGCTCGCCCGGCGCGTCCGCGGAGGAGGCGATCATCTGGGACGCTTCATTGGCCACGCCTCGGAGCAGGTGCGCTAGTTCGTCCGTGGGGGCCTGGGGGGCAATGGCGCCGTTCTCGCGCAGGCCGCGGAGCGCGCTCTGGAGCAGATCCAGCGTGTAATCCAACTCGCGCCAGCGCTCCCAGCCCAGCACGGCCGGAGCGTCGATGAGGGCGATGCGCTGGATGGTGGGGTCCATGGAGTGATTCAGGTACTCGTCGAAGCCGGCTCGGAACGCCTCCCACGGCGTGGTGTGGAGGCCGGCAGCGCCGCGGATGCGCGCACGGGCCTCGTCCTGGATCTCCAGGAAGACCGCCTCGAACAGGTCGTACTTGTCGCGGAAGTGGTGGTACAGGGCGCCCCGCGTGACGCCGGCCTGGTGCACCACCTCCTCCGTGGAGGTGGCGGCATAGCCCCGGTCTGCGAAGAGCGCACGGGCGACTCGGACCAGCGTGGCGCGGGTACGGTCAGACTGTTCGGACTTGCGACTGCGAGTGTCGACGCCTTCAGAGGTCATCGCCATGTGGAACTCCCGTCATGCCCCCGGGAACATAACCCTACGGCATGGTGACGTTGTACGGGATGAGGGCCGGGGGCGCCCCCCGTGGAGACGCTGGAGACGCTCATGCTCGGGCGGCGTCCCGCGCTTCCGAGGCGCCCGCCGCGCTCGAGGCGTCCAGCGGGATCCACGCCTCCGCCCACGAGGACAGCGACTCGATGACCGGCGTCAGTTGGCGGCCCTTGTCGGTCAGGCGGTACTCCACCCGGCCCGCACCCGCGTCCAGCGTCACTCGCTCGATAAGGCCCTCGGAGGTGAGTTCCTTGAGGCGCTCGGACAGCAGGCGGTCGCTGAGGCCGGGGACGGCGGCGGCCAGGTCAGAGAAGCGCACGCAGCCGGCGAGCATGGCGCGGAGGATTGCGCCGGTCCAGCGGCGCCCCACGAGTTCCACGGCGTGGTGGAAGCGGGGGCAGAACGGCGTCAGTTCGCCGTCCGCATGCTCCGTGCGGTCAACCTGTGCGGGATGCGGTGTGCTCGGCGGCATACCTTGATGATACGCGCCCGCCTTACCTCTCGTAAGCCCCCCACGCCCGTACCCCCGGCCGGACGCGCCTCCGGGCTTCCGTCAGCCTCGGCGTGAGATGACGCGGTAGGTCACCAGGAGCGAGCCAAGGACCCACGCGCCCAGCACCAGCCAGGACGGCCACACCGCGCCGGTGACAAGGCCGTCCGTAAGCGTGGAGCGCATCACGATGGCCGAGTGTTCCATGGGCAGGACGTGGTGCAGCGCCTGGAGCCACTGCGGGAATCGCTCCGAGGGAAAATTGATCGGCGAGAAGATCGCCACCACAAAGATCAGCAACTGCGTGATCAACTGCGTGACCCGCGGCTGCGGCACCGCGTGGCCGATGGCATACCCGACCGCCGAGGCCACGGAGACCACCAGCAGCGCGGCCGGCACCGCCAGCGGCGAGAACGACAGCGCCAGGTCATACCGCCACGCCGCGATCGCAAGGGCCGCCCCCGCCGGAGGGAGCGCGATCACGGAGAAGACGGTGAGGCCGGCGAAGTACATCGCCATGCGGGGCACCGGCAGGGAGAACAGGAAGGCGTACGTGCCCATCAATTTTTGTTCCGCCACCTGCTGCGGAATCATCACCAGCCCCAACGTCAGCAACGGCATCACCGCGCCACCCACGGCCAGGTAGGTGGCCTGCGGCACGCTGATCTCCTCGAACAGGAAGCCGAAGCCAATCACGATGCCGCCGCCGATGAGCAGTTGGACGGCCGCCATGATGGGGAGGAACAGCCGCAGGCTGAGCACCTCCCAGCGCATCATCAACACATAGGACTGGAACCAATAGGAAGGCCCGCTGCGCAGCCCCAGGTCCGCGGTGCTCGTGGGCGCGACCGGTAGCGCGATGCTCATGGCTCGTGATCCTCCCTGCGGGGTTCCACCGTCTGGCGGAACTCTCGCACCTCATGTGGCGACGTGAGACGGATGAAGCGGATGTGCGCCGCGCGAGGGTCGGCCTGTGCTGCCAGGAGCCGGCGCCGCATCATTCCCGGCTGAGTCACCGCCATCCTGAGCAACGACTGCGCGTCCCAGATCTTCAGTTGCGGCCAGAACTGCTCGTAGTTCGTCCCCCACAGGCACTCGCTGGAGCGCATGCGCTTCCACGACCGCCGCACCACACGCGGAATGAGCGTCCGCGGAGGAAGGTCCAGCCAGACAAGTGTCTCGAGACGCGACCAGAAGGCACGCTCGCAGAACGGCGAGTAGATCCCTCCCACGACCCAGGCGTCTCCGGCGGTCACTTCGTCCACGCGACGCTGGAGTTCCTCGGGGTCGGCCTGGTGCAGTCCCACCCAGCCCGGAAGCCAGTTGAGCCCGTCCATATCCACGAACGGCGCGCCGATGGCCGCCGCGAGTTGACTCGCCAGGGTGCTCTTGCCGGAGCAGGTGGGCCCCACCACATGGATGCGATGGCCAATCACGGAGGTCACCCGTGCACCTGAGGCGCTGGCTCCATGCCGGCGGCGCCATTCTCAGCACCGTTCTCCACCGCCTCGGCGCCGACGAGGCGGACGTAGGTGTCCTCCAGCGTGGCGGCGCCCAGGCCGAATTCCTCGGCAATGTGGGCGCGCACCAGGCTGCCCACCCATTCGATCGCGGCGGCCGCCGCCCCCTCGTCCAGGGAAACGAAGAGGCGGCGGCCCGCCCGCACCGGGTCTTCCGCGAAGGCGGGCAGCCCCGGTTCAGCCGCGCCCGGTTCGAGGACGACCTCGAGCCGGAGCCGGCCACGGTCCGCGGCCTTGAGGGCAGAGGGTGTCCCCTGGGCGACGACGCGTCCGCCATCGACCACGGCCAGCCGGTCCACGGCACGTTCGGCCTCCAGCACGTTGTGGGTTACCAGCAGCACGGCGGAGCCGCCTGCGGCGAGCGCGCGGATCTCCTGCCACAGCAGGCGACGGCGCAAGGGGTCTACATCGTTGGTGGGCTCGTCCAGGATCATCACGGGGCGCGGCACCGCCGCCGTCATGGTGAAGCCCACCAGGCGCTTCACGCCCCCGGAGAGCGAGGCGCCCAGCGAGCGCTCCCACGGCCGCAGTTGCAGCGCGTCGAAGAGTTCGCCCACGCGGCGGCGCACCTCGGCGGGACGGCCGCCCCGCAGGCGCCCGGTCAGCACCGCAGCCTCCATAGCGCGCAGGGATTCAATGGGCAACTGGGCCTGGGGGAGATACGCGCACAACTGGCGCGCCACGCCGGGATCGGCCACCAGGTCCACCTCGCCGAGGTGGATCGAGCCGGAGGTGGGCTTCAGCAGTCCCACGATCTGGTTGACCAGCGTGGTCTTCCCCGCCCCGTTGGGGCCCAGGAGTCCGAAGACCTCGCCGGGTTCGATGCGCAGGGTGATCGCGTCGTTCGCGCGCACGCCGTCCGCATAGACCTTCGTGATGCCGTCTATGCAAAGGGCGTGCGTGTACTGCGGGCGTGGGGCGGCGGGCCCGTCAGCGGCGGCCTGGGCGGAGGTCACCGACCGAAGATGACGGCGCGGTGCGCGCGCAGCCGGTGCTCGTAGTCCTGGCGTGCTTCCTCGCGCGTCGGGTGCGAGGCACGGCGCTGGCGGAGGATGCCTGAGTAATAGTCGTTGAGTCGCATGTCCATCTGTCCTTCTCCCGCTGATTACGAGCGGGTACCGTCTGTATGACACCATTGTGACACCATCTCGCCGCCTTGTCAACCCTCCCGCCCGCCGCTCCGGAAGGGCGGCCGCGGAGGGCCTCGGCAGATCCGCTAGGATCGGCCCTCGTCACACATCGCACCGGAGGAGGACCTCCCTGGCCACGCCCACCGACCGCCGCCCCGCCACCCCGCTCACCGAGGACGAACTGCGCGCCCTGAGCGCGTGGCCCACGCCCGCCATCGCGAACGCCATCGAGACGTTCGCGGTGCGCTCCCGCGCGACCGGGTTCATGTCCTCGGACCTCCAGTGCCGCTTCCCGGAGTTGGGGGTGGGCGTGGGCTACGCGGTCACGGCGAAGATCCGCGCGAGCATCCCGCCGGCGGACGACCCGGCGACGGTGGATCGCGAGGCGTGGGTGGACCACCTGCTGACCGTGCCCGGGCCTCGCATCGTCGTCATCCAGGACATGGACCAGCCGGCCATCGGCTCCTACTGGGGCGAGGTCAACGCCACGAGGCACAAGGCCATGGGCTGCCTGGGCGTGATCACGGACGGCGGAGTGCGCGACCTGGACGAGATGCGCGGCATGGGCTTCCAGGCGCTCTCGAAGGCCGTCCTTGTGTCTCACGCCTACGTGCACATGGTGGAGGTGGGCGGCCCGGTAACCGTGGGAGGCCTCACCGTGCATTCCGGCGACCTGCTGGCGATGGACCAGCACGGCGCGATCCACATCCCCCACGAGATCGCCTCGCAGGTGGCGGCCGCAGCGCAGCGCGTGGAGGACGAGGAGCGCGAAATCATCCGCTTCTACACCAGCCCGGACTACCGCCCGGGCGCCCGCGATGGCGGACGCTACCCGTAACGCCCGGAGCGGAGAAAGCGAAGGAGTGGCCGAGACCATGCGCGCCGTCCTCTGCCATGCCTGGGGTGACATCGACGACCTCCGCCTGGAGGAGGCCCCCTCCCCCGCGCTCCCCGAGGGCTCCGATGGTTGGGTGCGCATCCGGGTGCACGCCAGCGGCGTGAACTTCGCGGACACGCTCCTGATCCGAGGCGAGTACCAGGAGAAGCCGCCGTTCCCCTTCTCCCCCGGCATGGAGGTCGCCGGCATCGTGGCCGAGGTCTCCCCCGGCGTGGAGGGCATCCGCGAGGGCGAGCGCGTGCTGGCGATGCTGGAGGCGGGCGGCGGCTACGCCGAAGAGGCCATCGCTCGTGCCTCGGACGTGACGCCCATCCCGGACGCGATGGACTGGGCCGTCGCCGCCTCGTTCCCGGTGGTCTACGCCACCTCGCACCTGGCGCTCAGCCACCGTGCGCGCCTGCAGCCCGGCGAGGTGCTGCTGGTGCACGGCGCATCGGGCGGCGTGGGCCTCACGGCGGTAGAGGTGGGCAAGGCGCTGGGCGCCACGGTGATCGCCACCGCCTCCTCGCCTGAGAAATTGGCGGTCGCGCACGCACACGGTGCGGACCACCTGGTGAACTACGCCACCGAGGATATCCGCGAGCGCGTGCTGGAGATCGCGGGCGGCGTGGACGTGGTCTACGACCCCGTCGGCGGCGAGGCATTCGCGGCGTCCTTGCGCAGCATCAACCCCGGCGGGCGCATCCTGGTGATCGGCTTCGCGAGCGGCAGCATCCCGCAGATCCCGGCGAACCACCTGCTGGTGAAGGACGCGGCCGTGCTCGGCCTCAGCCTGGGCCAGTTGCGCAACCACCGCCCCGAGGTCGTCCAGCAGGCGATGCGCGAGTTACTCGCCTGGCACGCGGAGGGGCGCCTGCGTCCGCTGGTCTCGCAGGTGCTGCCGCTGGAAGACTACGCCGAGGCGCTCCGCCTCCTGCGCGACCGGCGTTCCACCGGCAAGGTGGTCCTGCGGGTGCACGAGTGACCACCGGCAGCCCTCGGCGGGTCGCGGTCATCGGCGCGGGCGCGGTGGGCTGCTACTACGGAGCGCGCCTGGCGCAGGCGGGCCACGATGTGCACTTCCTGATGCGTGGCGACTACGCGGCCGTGCGGGAGCGCGGCCTGGAGGTGCGCAGCAAGGACGGCGACTTCCACCTCCACCGGCCCTCCGTGCATCGGACGGCGGAGGAGATCGCGGCGACCGGGCCGGTCGACTGGGTGGTGTGCGCGCTGAAGGCCACCGCCGTCCTCGAGGCGCGCGCCCTCATCGCCCCCTGCGTGGGCGAGCGCACCCGAATCCTGTTGCTGATGAACGGCCTGGGCCTGGAGGACACGTTCGCCGGGTGGTTCGGCGCGGAGCGCATCTTCGGCGGGCTGGCGTTCACCTGTATCAACCGCCTCCGCCCCGGCGTGGTGCACCACATCGACTACGGCGCCGTCACGCTCGCGCACTTCCTCGACGCCCCCGAGACGCTGGAGGACGCGCGGTCGCTGTGGGACGGCGCCGCGGTGACCGTGCAGACCGCGCCGAGCCTGCTGGCCGCGCGGTGGAACAAGTTGCTCTGGAACATCCCCTTCAACGGCCTGGCCGTCACTGCCGGCGGGATCACAACTGACCGTATTATGTCCAACCCCGACCTCCGCGCCGCCGCCGAGGCGACTATGCGCGAGGTGATCGCCGCTGCGAACGCCGACCTCGAGGCCCACGGCGCTTCGACACGCCTCGATGCGGGGGAGGCGATCCCCGCGATGCTGCGCGCGACGGAGGCGATGGCCGCCTACCGCCCGAGCACGATGATCGACTTCGTGGAGGGCCGCCCGCTGGAGGTGGGGGCGATCTTCGGCGAGCCGCTGCGGCGCGCGGAGGCCCTGGGCGTGGACGTGCCGTATCTCACGCTGTTCACCGTCCTCATGCGCGCGCTTGATCCCGCACGTGCGTCTGCGGGGTAGGCTCGGAATGCACTTCAGGAGGTACCGATGGGTTTCGCCCCCACGTCCATGCAACTGACCAGCCCCGCCTTCACCAGCGGCGGGCCCATCCCTCAGAAACACACGGGCGAGGGCGAGGACGTCTCGCCAGCCCTCGCGTGGACCGAGCCGCCGGAGGGCACGCGCTCGTTCGCGCTGATCTGCCACGACCCAGACGCGCCGCTGGTGTCGCCCGGCTCGTACGGCTTCGTGCACTGGGTGCTCTACAACATCCCCGGTGACGTGCGCTCACTGGCCGAAGGCGCCACCGAGTACACAAACGGCCGCACGGACTTCGGCAAGACGCAGTGGAACGGCCCCATGCCGCCCAACGGCCACGGCGCACACCACTACTTCTTCTGGCTCTTCGCCCTCAGCGAGGAACTGGACCTGGAGCCCGGCCTCGCCCACTGGCAACTCCTCCAGGCCATCGAGCCCGTCACGCTCGGCATGAACCGGCTGATGGGCACCTACGAGCGCCAGTAGCGAGGGCCTGCGGAGTCAGGCGCACATGCGGCGGACGATCTCGTAGGTGAGTTCGCAGCCCATGTTGAGGTTCTCCACGGTCAGGTACTCGTCGTTGCCGTGGAAGCCCGCGCGTTCTTCCGCGCTCAGCACGCACGGGGCGAAGCCGTAGGCGGGGATGCCGCGGGCGCGCAGGAAGCGGTTGTCCGTGCCCCCCACGGTCATCGAGGGCACCACCACGGCGTCCTCGATGGCCTCGGTGATGACGTCCTCGATCACGCGGTAGAACTCGGTGTCCCAGGGCGCCGAGGCGGGCTCCACGTCGCCGGCGATCTGCTCGTGGAAGTCCACGGTCACGCGCTCGTCGCCGATGCGGTCCTGCACGGACTGTCGCCAGTCCTCGCGCGACTGGCCGGGCAGCAGGCGGCAGTCCACGACGGCGGTGCTCTGGGCGGGGATCACGTTCGCCTTGATGCCGGACTCCAGCATGGTGACGTTCAGGGTGTTCGTGAACATCGCCCGCAGCGGAGGCGAGGCGCGGATCGTGTCCTCCAGGCGGGCGCGCTCGTCGAAACCCGGGAGGAGCCCGGCCTCTGCCAGGCGCGTCACCCAGGCCTCCGTCTCCGGCACGAACGTCAGCGGGCGCTCCCACTCCGCGAGGCGTTGCACGGCCTTCGCGAGGCGTACTGCGGAGTTCTCCTCCAGGTCGTGGGGCACGCTGCCGTGTCCGGGCGTGCCCACAGCGGTCAGGCGCAGCCAGCAGACCTGCTTCTCCGTGGTGGCCACGGTGAAGACCTGGCGCGCCTTGCCCTGAAACTCGGTGGAGCCGGAGCCGCCCTCGTTCATCTCGTACTCGACCTCGTCCACCAGTTCCGGGTGGTGGTCGCAGAGCCACTGCATACCGTAGGCGCCCAGCGCCTCCTCGTCCGGGACGGCGCAGAAGATCAGGTCGCGCTTCAGGGGGATGCCGCTCCGCTTCACCAGCAGGAACGCCATCAACTGCATGACGCCAAAGCCCTTCATGTCCACCGCGCCGCGCCCGTAGATGCGGTTGCCCTCCTCCACGCCTTCGAAGGCCGGCTTCGTCCAGAACTGCGGCTCCACGGGGACCACGTCCGTGTGGTTGCAGAGCATGAAGGCGCGCTTGCTGCCGTCGCCCGGGATGCGCGCGTACAGGATCTCGCGCTCCGGCGCCGTCTCCAGGTAGCGCGTCTGGATGCCCTCGGCCTCCAGGAGCGCGCCCAGGAAGCGTGCGGCCGGCGCCTCGCGGCCCGGCGGGTTTGACGTGTCGATGCGCAGGTAGGCCTTCAGGATGTCCAGTGCCTCGCGGTGGACGCTCGGCCAGTTGATGACGCTCCCGTCGATGGCGTTGGCCATCGGTTCCCCCTCCCCTGGTATCCCCCGCAGGGGCCGCCAACGCGGCGGGCGCCGCGCTCCCTCATGGCGGTGGGCCGCGACCTACCGAGGCCCACGCGGAGACGCGCAGTCCTCAGACACGAGGGCGACGGCTCCGAGTAGTATCGGCAGGCGAAGCAAGCACACTCACGTGCGGGTGAACGCCTGACCGGCGAGCGGGGGTCCCGATGGCAGGTGATCGAGCGGACATCATCTTCAGCGGCGGCCCGGTGCACACCGTGGACGCGCAGGACTCGATCGCGGAGGCCCTCGCGGTCTCGGACGGCCGCATCCTGGCCGTGGGCTCCACGGCCGAGGTGCACGCGACGGCCGGGCCGGCCACGCGGCGCGTGGACCTGCGCGGGCGCTCGCTGCTCCCGGGGTTCATCGACGCGCACCAGCACTTCAGCGGCGTGGGGGGCGCCCAGGAGTCGATCGACTGCAAGGCGCCGGGCATGGACAGCATCCGCGCCCTGCAGGAAGAGGTGCACCGCCGGGCGGCCGCGCTGCCCGCCGGCTCCTGGATCCGAGGGCGGGGCTACAACCAGGACTATCTCGTGGAACAGCGGCACCCGAACCGGGCAGACTGGGACGCCGTGGCGCCGGACCACCCGGTGCTCTTCACCCGCACCTGCGGGCACATCGTCTCCTTCAACACCAGGGCCATGGAACTCGCCGGCCTGGATCCGCAGGCGCCGGACGTGGACGGCGGGCGCTACGACCGGGACATGGAGGGCAACCTCACGGGCGTGGCCTACGAGCGCGCCACGGGCCCCCTCCGCACCCCCGCCGAGCCCACGCGCGAGGAGTACCGGCGCTGGCTGCTGCTGGCGAATGAGGCGAACCTGGCCGCCGGCTGCACCAGCGTGCAGGACGCCGGCGGCATGGCCGGCGACACCATGAACATCGCCACCGACCTCCTGGACGCGGGCGACCTGCAGGTGCGGATCTACGCCTTCGTCACCGTGAACGGGCTGGACCACCCGCACGTCCCGATCCTGAACACGGGCTTCCGCACCGGCTTCGGCAACGACCACCTGCGCATCGGGGCGTTCAAGGTGATGACGGACGGGTCGTCCTCCGGCCCCACGGCGGCCACACGCGAGCCGTACACGAGCGACCCGGAGGACTCCGGCATCGCCTACTGGCGCCAGGACGACCTAGACGGCCTGATCGGACGGGCGCACCGGGGCGGCTGGCAATGCACGGTGCACGCCGTGGGCGACCGTGCGGTGGAGCAGACGCTGACGGCCATGGAGCGCGCCCAGCACGAACACCCGCGCGAGGGCCTGCGCCATCGCATCGACCACTGCGGCATCACGCCGCCGGACCTGCAAGACCGCATCGTGGCCTTCGGCATCGTGCCGGCCATGCAGCCGGCGTTCTTCTGGGAGTTCGGCGACGGCTACATCAAGAACTACGGCCGGCGCCGGGCGGACGTGATGTTCCCGGCGAAGTCGCTCATGGACCGAGGCGTGATCGTCGCGGCGTCCTCCGACTCTCCGGTCACGGACTACCGCCCGCTCTTCCAGATCGAGCAGGCGATCACCAGGGCGACCCGCGCGGGCGACGTCTGCGGCCCGGACGAGCGCGTGGACCTGACCACGGCCATCCGCATGCAGACGATCAACGCCGCCTACGCCTCCTTCGACGAGCGCAAGAAGGGCAGCCTGGAGCCCGGCAAACTCGCGGACCTCGTGGTGCTCGCGAACGACATCGCGCGGGTGCCCGTGCAGGAACTGCGGTTCCAGGGCGTGGACATGACCGTGGTCGACGGGCAGGTGGTCTACGAGCGCGCCTGACGCCTCTCGGGCGACCTCAGGCCGCCGCGCAGCCGTCATTTCCTGCGTTATCATCGCCCGGCTTCACCTTCTGGTAGTCACCCCTCCCGCCGAGGGGTAGACGGGCCCGTCCGATGGCGCAGACCGCCCCCACACCGCCGTCCACGGCGCCGCCCGGCAGCCGCGAGGCTCCCGCTCAGCCCTCGGACGCGAGGCCGCCCGGCGTGATGGACCTGTTCCGGGACGCCTCGTTCCGGAACTACTGGGCGGCCACGTTTTTCTACTTCCTGGTCTTTGGCGCGCAGCGGTTCGCGTTCGTGCTGCTGGTGCTGGAACTGACAGAACGTGCGGGGCTGGCCGGCGCCGTGGGGTTTGCGCTCGGCATCCCCGCGTTCTTCGTCACCATCCCCGCCGGCGTGTGGGCAGATCGCATGGATCGCCGCCGGATGGTGGTCGTCGCCAACGTGGCGGGCGCGGCGGTGCTCACGGTGGTGGCGGTGCTCTCGTGGACAGGCGCGATGAACGCCTGGTTCGCGCTGGCGACCGCGCTGGCCGTGGGGTTCGCGACGGCGGCCGTGCAACCTCCGCTGACGGCGATCGTGCAGATGATCGTGCCCACGGAGCGGCTGATGAACGGCATCGTGCTGCGGACGATGGGCCAGAACCTGGCGCAGTTCTTCGGCACCGTGTTCGCCGGCGGCGCCATCGCCCTGTTCGACTTTGGCGGCGCGTTCGCGCTGCAGGCTTCGCTCTACCTCGTGGCGGTCGCGTTCATGCTGGGGGTGCGCCTGGAGCGGCCGGCTCAGCCCGCCGCCCGCCCCGGCATGCGCGAGGCGGCGACGGAGGGGATGCGCTTTGTCTTCGGCGACCCCGCGCTCCGAGGCCTGGTGATCGTCTCGATCTTCACGGGCCTGTTCATGCTCGGGCCCACCTTCACCCTCATCCCGGAGGTGGCGCGCACGAAACTCGGGGTGGGGCCGGCGTTGAACGGCCTGCTACTGGCGTACACCTCGATCGGCATGCTGGCGATGTCGATCTTCCTGGTGACGCGCCGCGAGATGACGGGGAAGGGGAACGTGTTCGTCACGAACCTGCTGGTGGCCGGCCCGGTGATCTGCGTCCTGGGCCTGTCGCCGTGGTACGCGTTCACGGCCGTGGTGATGGTGGTCTGGGGGCTGGGCGGCGGCATCTACGTGAACATGAACCAGACGCTGATCCAGTCCAACACGCCCAACGAGATGATGGGCCGGGTGATGAGCATCTACTCGCTGTCCATCGCTGGCCTCATCCCCCTGGGGGCGCTGCTGAGCGGCATTGGCGCCGAGTTGATCGGCGCGGACCGTTACCTGGTGCTGTCCGGCGTCATCCTCACCGGCTGTGCGGTCTGGGCCTTCCTCACCCAGCACGACCTCCGCGCCCTCGACTGAGGGCGACCGCACGTGGGAGGGCTCCCTTCAGCGCCTCGGCTGGTCAGCCACCGGCGGCCTCGGCAGGGGCGGGGGCGAGGTGCGCCCGGAAGCGGCCGGTGCGGAGCAACACGCGCAGGTCCGGAATCGCCACGATCGCGCCGAGGAATGCGGCCGCCCACAGCAGGCCGGGCACGATCAGCAGCGGCCGCACGCCCACCACGTCAGCGGTGGCGCCGAAGCCGAGGTTGATGAAGGCCATGTGTCCCGCGGCGAGCATGACGAAGGTGGCCATCACGCGGCCTCGGACGTAGTCCGGGGTGACGCCCAGGATCAGCACCTGTGACAGCGACATGTACGCCGCCTGCGTGGCGCCGGCCAGGAAGGCCCCCAGCACCAGTACCTCGATCACCGTGGACGTGCCGAGCACCACCATCGCCCCGCCCGATCCGAAGCCGGCGATAGCCAGCGCGCGCCCGGTGGAGACGTCCGCCTGCAGCCGCGAGATCGTGACAGTCCCCACCACCGCCCCCGCACCGAGGCCAATGAGGATCGCCGAGTAGCCTCGTTCGGCGGCGCCCACCTCGCTCGCGAGCGCCGGCATCATGGAGTCGAACGCCATGGTCAGGCCGCAGTGGAAGATCACCAGGATGATGACGAGGGCGATGCGACGGTCCGTGAAGGCGTACTCCACGCCCTCGCGGACGTCTGTCAGCAGGCCCTCCGTGAGACGCCTCGGGACCTCCGGCGGGGCCGAACGGTAGCGGATGCGCCAGAGGGCCAGGCTGCCCGCCATCATGGCCACTGTGGACAGGCCGAACACGGCGCCCGGCCCCACGGTTTCCAGGAGCACCGCCCCGAACAGCGGCCCCACAATGCGCGACCCGTGCACAGAGATGCTCTGCAGCGCGATGGCGTTCAGCAGGTGCTCCGGCGGTACCAGGCTGGGCACCATGGCGTTCGCTGTGGGCTGTTGGGCCGCCCTCGAGATGCCGCCAAGCAGGGCCAGCACCACCACGTGCCAGACCTCGACCATGCCGAGGGCGGTCACGAGCGTGAGGAGGCCGGTAGCGATGATGCTGACGTAGGCGGCCTGGAGTTGCAGCAGCCGCCGGTCCACGCGGTCCGCCAGCGCTCCGGCGATGGGCGCCGCGAAGATGAACGGCGCCATCCCCGCGAACGTGACGAGGCCCACGGCGGTCGAGGACTCGGTCAGGTCGTACACCAGCCACCCACGCGCCAGGATCAGCGCCCAGTTGGCGGCAGCCACGAACATGGAGTTCGTGAAGAGCAGGGAATAGTCGCGCGACGCGAGCGCCGGGAACTGCCGGACGAGCACGTTCGGGCGGGCCGCGGTGTCCTCGCTCACGCGCGTCAGTGTACGCCTCGCCGCACAAGGGGGCCGCACAAGGGGCCGCACAAGGGGGAGGCGCCCGTAGGCGCCCCTCCCCAGCCCCTCACAAGCCTGGGTGCTAGTTGGGGCATCAGGTGATGCGGGAATCCCGGCGCACCATAGGCATGCTCCTCACAACCGCACACCATGTAGTAGAAGTCCGTCATGTAGTAGAAGTCCGTCGATCCGCAACGGTCTCCGGCGTTCCCGGATGCAAGCCCTGCACTTCCTGCATCGCGTCGACGGGATACGCCGCAGCAGTAGCAGTGCTGGGAAGAATGTGAACTGCGGCGACCACCAACGTGACGGCTGCCAACAGCGCAAGCGGCACGCGGTTGGCGCCGGATCGTACTATGCACGTGATGCCTGTCGCCGGTGATGGTACCGATGCCTCCATCTCCCTGGCCGTAGACCGTATGACGCATCGGGTGACGGACTCAGGAGGCCCACGATGATGACCAACGTCCACTTCGGCACCATGGTGCCGCAGATCAAGCGGATCTGGGAGGAGTCCCGCACCGCCGCCACGGAGTTCGAGGCGATGGGCTACGACTCGCTCTGGGTGAACGACCACCTCTACGGGCCCACCTCGCCCCAGATCCCCATGCTGGAGGCGTGGAGCATGGTGGCGGCCCTCGCCGCGATCACCATCCGGGTCAGCATCGGCACGCTCGTGACGCCCGTGGGGATGCGCAACCCCGCGCACCTGGGCAAGACGATCGCGACGCTGGACCACATCTCCGGCGGGCGCATCATCCCCGGGCTGGGGGCGGGGTGGATGCCGCGCGAGTTCACGGACTTCGGCGTGCCCTTCAAGTCCACGAAGGAGCGCCTGCGGCAACTACGCGAGGGCGTGGAACTCCTGCGTCGCATGTGGGGTGAGGAGGACGCCGTCACGTTCCAGGGCGATCACTTCCAGACGGAGAACGTGGTCACCCAGCCGAAGCCGGAGAAGCAGCCGCGCCTGCTGATCGGCGGATCGGGCGAGAAGGTGACCATGCGCATCGCCGCCCGTCACGCGGACATCTGGAACAACCTGGCGGGACAGCAGGACAACATCGCCCACAAGGTGCGGGTGCTCCATGAGCACTGCGAGGCCGTGGGCCGCGACCCCTCCGAGGTCACGGTGGCCCAGCAGTGCCTGGTCACGATCGCGAAGGACGAGGCCACGCTGGGGCCCATGCTGGACACGGCGCAGAAGATCTTTGGGGGCCACATGGGCAACCCGAAGGGGGACCTCGCGCTGTCCGGGACGCCGGGGATGGTCGCGGAGCGCATCCAGCAGCACATCGACGCCGGGTGCACGATGTTCAACCTGGAGTTCTTCGGGCGGGACACGCGCGAGCCGGCGGAGTTGTTCGCGAAGGAAGTCATGCCCCAATTCCGGTAACCGTCCGGTAGCGAAGGGCCGCAGCATGCGTCCACCCTCGGTCCGTCCGTTCCAGGCCGCCGACCTGCCGGCGTGCGCCGCGCGGCTCGCAGAGGGCCATCGTGTTGCGCGCACCCGCCAGCACGCGTTGCCGCCACGCTTCGAGGACGCCGAGGCGTGCGGGGCGCTCATCGAGAAGGCGCTGGAGGGGCAGTCGGACGCGTGGGTGGCGGAGCGCGACGGCCGGGTGGTCGGCTACCTGGCGGGTACGCGCTCGCTGCAGTCACCCGACTCCTTCGGCGCGCAGTACGCGCCGCCGCATAGCGTCTCGGTTTCCCTCGCCGGCCACGCCCTCGCCACGGACGAGCCGAGGGAGACCTACCGCTCGCTCTACGCCGCGGCCTCCCGCCAGTGGGCGGAGGACGGCTTCTTCGTCCACCGCGTCAGCCTGAGGCCGGCCGACACGGAGGCGCGGGAGGCGTGGTTCCTGCTGGGCTTCGGCGCCAACACCACCTTCTCCACCCGCACGACCGCCCCCATCGACGGCGGGGTAGACCCTGCCTCCGCCGATGTCGAGGTGCACGCCGCGAGCCTCGAGGAGTTGCCGGTGGTGAGGCACTTCGACGAACTGGAGTCGCTGCACCACCGCGACGCGCCGATCTTCTGGCCACACCTGGGCCGCGACGTCGCTTCGTCCGTGGAGGCGTTCCAGCGCGCGGCGCTGGAGGGTGAGCGCAACCCGATCTTCATCGCGACCCGCGAGGGCGAGCCGCTGGCGATGCACTTCGTCATCCGCTCGGGCGGCTTCGGCGGCCCCATGAGCCAGCCGGACGGCTCGATCTACCTCTACCAGGCGATCGTGGAGCCGCAGGCGCAGGGCAACGGTGTGGGTACGGTGCTCTTGCGCCACACCGTGGACTGGGCCCGCGCGGAGGGCTTCGGCTGGATCAACCTCCATTACGCCTCGATGAACCCGACCGGCGCACCGTTCTGGCAGCGTCACGGCTTCGAGGGTGTGGAGATGAGCGTGGGGCGCACGCTGGACGACCGCATCGCGTGGGCACGGGGGCGGTAGGCGCGAAACAGCGGTCGCAACCGCTAGCGCTGGATGGTGAGGCCGGCCTCGGAGTCTGGGTCGACGACGACGGAGGTCTTGCCTTGGAGCCACTCCAGGAGGTCGCCGCCCACGAGGTCGCGGCGCCACCCGTGGAGGAGCGGGATGTCCGGCTCGACGCTGCGGTCGCCCACGAGCCACCAGGCGATGAGGTCGTCGATGTTGCTGCGCGTAGCCACGAAGCGCGGGGCGATGGAGGCCTCGCGGCAGCGGGCCTGCACGATACCGCTGAGGATCGCCGGCCATGACTGGCCCAGGTTGGGTACGCGCGGCGGCGTGTCGTCCTGCGGGGGCGGATCCTCCGCGCCTGCGAGTGCAGCGTCCATGATCGCCTGGCCGTAGCGTGCGGCTGTGCCCTCGCCCAGGCCTCGGACGGAGCGCAGTTCGCGCACGTCGGACGTGGGGTGGCGGGCGATCTCCAGCATCGTGCGGTCGTTCAGGATCCAGGACGGCGGCCGGTTCACCCGCAACGCCTCCTCCTCGCGCCATGCTGCGAGGGCGCGCAGGGCGCCCTGGCCGCGGCGGCGGAGGCTGTTCCAGCCGCGGACGCGACGGTACATCTCCTCCGGCGGAATGCGCTCGGCCCACGTCTCCGCCAGGCGGTCGCACTCGTCCAGCGCCCAGTCCAGGCGGTCGCGGCCGGCCAGTTCGTCGCGCAGTTCCTCCCAGGCGGCGCCCAGGTAGCGCACATCGTCCAGCGCGTAGCGGATCTGGTCGTCCGTCAGCGGGCGGCGCGACCACTCGGTGAACTGGGAGCCCTTGTCGATCTGGACACCCGCCATGCGCTCCACCAGCGCGGCATAGCCGATCTGGTCCCCCATGCCGAGGAAGGCCGCGGCGATCTGCGTGTCCACCACGCCTCGACCGCGCACGCCGAAGACCGCGCCCATCAGCGCCAGGTCTGCCTGCGCGGAGTGGATGACGACCTCGACGTCCGGGTCGGCGACGAGATCTGCGATGGGGCTGGCGTCCACCTGCAGCGGGTCAATGGCGCGCACGTTGGGCCCGTCCGGGTCGCCCCAGCCCACCTGGACCAGCGAGAGTTCCGCGATGTAGCGGCCCTCCGTCATGAACTCCAGGTCCAGGGCGAAACCCCCGGCCTCCCGAATGGCGCGCACGATGCCCGCCACGTCCGTTGCGGTCGTGATCAGGGCGGGCGCCGGCTCGAGAGTGGTCACTGCTCGACAATATCACGGCGCACTCGAACGCTCCTCTCACGCCGGGACGCCCTCACCCTTCGGAGGTGGCGCGGACCGACCTCTTGCCGGCGGGTCTACGATCCGCGGCGCCCGTGATAACGCACGGGGTAGGCAGTGCAGACGGGGGGCGGATGCGAGCCCTCGAAAGGACGGGATCGTGGTCGCGATGAAGGCCGCGGTATTCCATGCCGCGAACGAACCTCTGACGATCGAGCAACTGGAGATCGCCGAACCCGAGGGCTTCGAGGTGCGCGTGCGCACGGTGGCCTCCGGCGTCTGCCACAGCGACCTGCACTTCGTGGACGGCTTCTACCAGATGAAGACGCCCGCCGTGCTGGGCCACGAGGCGGCCGGCGTGGTGGAAGCGGTGGGCCCGCTGGTCACGGAGTTCCAGCCGGGCGACCACGTGATCGCCTGCCTCTCCACGTTCTGCGGCAAGTGCGAGCGCTGCCTGGAGGGCCAGACTCACCTCTGCACCAACAAGCCGCAGCGCAGCCCTGACCAGCCGCCCGCCCTCACCTGGAACGGCGACCCGGTGGGCCAGGGCTTCCGCGTGGCCTCCTACGCCGAGCAGATGCTGATCCACGAGAACGGCCTGGTGAAGATCGGCGACGACATCCCCATGGCCAGCGCGGCCCTCATCGGCTGCGGGGTCACCACGGGCGTGGGCGCCGTGCTCAAGACCGCCAAGGTCGAGGCGGGCTCCACCGTGGCGGTCTTCGGCTGCGGCGGCGTGGGCCTCGCGGCCATCCAGGGCGCCCGCATCGCCGGGGCGCGCAAGATCATTGCCGTGGACATGGTGGAACACAAACTCGGCACCGCGCGCGAACTCGGCGCGACGCACTCGGTAGACGCCTCGACCGGCGACGCGGTGGCGAAGATCCGGGAGATCACGGGCGGCGGCGTGGACTATGCGTTCGAGGCGATCGGCCTCAAGGTGGCGGCGGAGCAGGCGTTCGAGGCGATCCGCCCGGGCGGGACCGCCACCATCATCGGCATGATCCCGGTAGGCCAGAAGGTCGAACTGCCGGGCGCGGCGTTCCTGGGCGAAAAGAAGATCCAGGGCTCCAACATGGGCTCGAACCACTTCAAGGTGGACATGCCGCGCTACATCGAGTTCTACCAGCGCGGCCTGCTACAACTGGACCAGATGATCACCGCGCGCGCCCGCCTGGAAGACGTCAACGACCGCCTGCGGGCCATGAAAGAGGGCGAGGTCGCCCGATCCGTCCTCATGTTCGACTAGCACGGCAGGGCGAGCGCCCCCGTCAGTGAAGGGACCGGCATGACCACCGGCAGGACCGATGTGGAGATCCACGGACACTGTGACCCGCAGTTCCAGGCGGTGGCGGACGCCTTTGCCCAGAACTTCCGCGAACGCGGCGACAACGGCGCCTCCGCCTGCGTGACGCTGGACGGCCGCGTGGTGGTGGACCTGTGGGGCGGATGGAAGGACCGAGACCGCACGGAGGCGTGGGAGGCGGACACGCTAGTCAACGTCTGGTCCTCCACCAAGGGCATGGCCGCCGTGGCGGGACACCTCGCCGCCGACCAGGGGCTGCTGGACTTCGAGGCCCCCGTGGCGCACTACTGGCCGGAGTTCGCGCAGGCCGGCAAGCAGGACGTCCCGGTGAAGTGGCTCTTCACCCACCAGGTGGGCCTGGTGGACTTCGACGGCGACCACCCGGACGGCGTTGCCCTGGACTGGCACGAGGTCTGCCGGCGGCTGGCGGCGACGGCGCCGCAGTGGACGCCGGGCGCGGAGTGCGGGTACCACGCCACCACCTGGGGCTGGCTGGTGGGCGAGGTGGTGCGGCGGGCCGCGGGCGTCGCCTCCTTCGGCCAGTACTTCCGTGACCAGGTGGCCCGACCGCTGGGCGCTGACCGCGACTTCTATATCGGCCTGCCAGACGCCGAGCACCACCGCGTGGCGCGCGTCTTCCGCGCGCCGGAACCCGACCCCGCGGGGGAGGCCCCGCCTCCGGGCAACCTCGGGGCGGTGCGCGGAGACCCGGTGGCCGCGCGCTCCGGAATCCTCGGCATGCCGAAGTGGTCCGCCAGTCCGGCCAGCGCGGAGTGGAAGCGTGCGGAGATGCCGGGCATGAACGGCCAGGGCAACGCGCGCGGGCTGGCTCGGGTCTACGCCGCGCTGGCGAACGGCGGCGAGGCGTTCGGCGCGCGCATCATGTCGCCGGCCTCGGTCGAACGCTCGGCGCGCGTGGAGTACGAGGGGCCGGACCGCTGCCTGGGCGTGCCGGTACGCCGCTCGCTGGGCTTCATGCTCCCCGCGAGCGACCTGGACACCCGCCCCCCGGAGGTCTTCGGCCACGGCGGCATGGGCGGATCGATGGGCTTCGCGGATCCGGTGCGGCGCATCTCCTTCGGCTATGCGATGAGCCTCATGGCGCCGGCGGCCGGCGCGTCCGGCGCCAACGACCAGCGAGGGCAGGCGCTGGCTCAGGCGGTGTACGCCTCTATTGGTGAGCCGCTGTAGTGTTCTCCCAGACGCGACCGCAGGGGTAACGGAGGCTCAGATGGGCTGGCTCAAGGACTTCGTGGCGAAGTTGTTCCGGGACGCAAAGCGCACCACCAAGAGCGAAGCGCAGAGGGCCGTAAATAAGGGAATCGACAAGATGTTCAAGTAGGCGCCCGGCCCCGACCTCGGCTGGTGGGGCCACCGGCGCAACCTCGATTCTTCTGTCGATGAGAAGAATTGGGGGACTCTGGGGCGGCTGCTACTTGACTTCTTACAGATAAGCGTAACGTGATAGGTGAAAGTGAGGGTCAAGCCATGAACCCCATCTCAGCCTTCATCAACCGCATCACGGGCAAGGCCTCGCGCAAGGCCAAGAGCGCCGACCAGACGGCCGCGCAGAAGCGCGCCAACGACGCCATGGACGCGATGCTGAAGCACTAGGCGCCCGCCGCCGACGGTCCCAGGCGGCGCCCGGTGGGCGCCGCTTGTCGTTTCAGAGGGCGCCCACCGCCTAGGCCAGCGGCTGTCCCCAACGGTCCTGCGAAGTCGCCTCGGCAAGGGGCTTGCGAGAGACTGGGCCGAACTTCCCGCGCGGGTAGCCCACCGGGACGGCGTAGATGACGCGCGCGCCCTCTGGCATGTCGAAGAGTGCCCGCACGTCGTCCACCACGCTCGGGTGCATGTTCGTGATGGTCGCGCCCAGTCCCAGTGCCCGCGCCGCCAGCAGCAGGTTCTGCGTGGCGGGGATCACCCCGGTCATATCGATCACGCTCGGCGAGGTCGCGCAGACGAGGATCACCGCCGGCGCCTGCCCGAACTCGTCCGCCATGCGCATGGCGGAGCGCGCCACGCGGTCCTCCGCGGGGATGTCCTCTGGCCCGTGGATTCCGGCGTCCGCTCGCTTCGCCCACCACGCGCGCCGGTAGATCTCGCCGAAGCGGCGTCGCTGCTCCGCGTCCCGCACTACCAGGAAGTGCCACGGCTGGCGGTTGCTGGGAGAGGGCGCCTGGATGGCCGCCTCGATCAGGCTGCGGATGTCCTCGTCCGCCACCGGGTCCGGCTTCAGGCGGCGGATGGCCCGCATCCCGAACATGACTTCGCCCAGGGGCATGGAGAGTCGGTCTTCAGTGGCCTCAGTGGTCATGGCTTTGGCTCCACGGCGAGTACGCCCGATTCCACCAGTCGCTCGATTTCGTCCGCGGCAAACCCCACGCGGGAGAGCACCTCCACGCTGTGCTCGCCCGGCTTCGGCGCGCCCTTCGTGGCGCCACCCCGGGTGCGCGAGTGCTTCACGGGGGAGTTGGAGACCTTGAGCGCCCCGCCGGTCCACGTGGGCAACTCGACGATCATGTCCCGCGCCAACACCTGTGGGTCCTGCGCCGTCTCGGCAATGGTGTTGAGGGGCCCCACCAGGAAGTGCTCCCCCAGGGCGTCCAGCCACTCTTGCACGGTGCGCTTGCGGAAGGCCTCGAACAGCAGGGGTTCGAGTTCCTCGTAGTGACGGGTGCGATCAGCGTTGAGGGCGAAGCGCTCGTCCACGGCCAGGGCGTCCAGGCCCACAGTGCCGCAGAACAACTGCCAGTTGTTGTCCTTCACCCCGGCCACCACCACCCAGCCGTCGCTGGCGGGGAGCGCCTGGTGCGGAGTGCCGAGGGGATGGCGGAGGCCGGCGCGCTGCTGCACCTCGCCCGTGGCGAAGTAGCGCACGATCGGGTTCTCCATCAGCGCCACCTGGCAGTCCAGCATGCCGATGTCCACGTGCTGCCCCAGTCCGCTCTTCCCTCGCTCCACGAGCGCGGAAAGGACGCCAATGGCGGTGAACAGCCCTCCCGCCATGTCGCCAATGGAGTAGCCCGCGCGCGAGGGGAGTGGGTCGCTTTCGTGGCCGGTGGTGCTCATCAGGCCGCCCATGCCCTGCACGATGATGTCCACCGCGCCCCGGTCCCGGTATGGCCCGGTCTGCCCGAAGCCAGAGGTGGAGGCGTAGATCAGCGCCGGGTTCACCTGACGCAGGTCCTCGTACCCGAAGCCCAGGCGCTCCATGGTGCCGGGCGAGAAGTTCTCCGTCAGGACGTCCGCCTGCTTCACCAGGCGATGCACCACCTCCGTGGCCTCCGGCGCCTTCAGGTCCAGCATGATGCTCTTCTTGCCGCGGTTCACGGAGAAGAAGTAGGTGCTCACGTCATGGACGTAGGGGCCGTTGCCGCGCCGTCGCTCGTTCTGGAACGGCGTCTCGATCTTCCAGACCTCCGCGCCCAGGTCCGTCAGGACCATGGAGCCGTAGGGCCCGGCCAGCGCCCAGGTGAAGTCGAGCACCGTGATGCCCTCAAGTGGTCCGGCCATGTCATCCCCCCACTACGGCCAAGCGCTGCGTATCTAGCGACCGGTGACTCGACGCGTCGCGTCGCGGAAGCGCTCAGTCTGTTCCGGGCTGCCTCGCAGCCTGCGGTTGGTCGCTTCCTCGTCCGCGCGCGCCTCTGCGGAGATCGTGGCGAGATCCACCACGCGCTTCGACTCCTGCACGGCGATGGCCGAGTGCTCGGCGATCACCTCGGCCATTTCCAGGGCGGCGGGAAGCACCTGCTCCCGTGGCAGCACGCGACTGACGAGGCCGGACTCCAGCGCCTCCGCCGCATCGAAGCGGCGGGCGGTGTAGATCCACTCCTTCGCGCGCGAGACGCCGACGAGCCGCGGCAGCATGGCGGCGCCCACCACCAGGCCGTACTCCGCGCCCGGCAGCCGGAAGGTAGCGGTGTCCGAGGCGAGCCGGATGTCGCAGGCGATCGCCAGGCGCAGGCCGCCGCCGTAGCAGTAGCCGTTGACGGCCGCGATCACCGGTAGCGGCGTGGCGGAGACCTCGGCGTAGCCGTTGCGCCGCTGGTCTGGCGGGGGCAGGGGCGCGGAACCGGTCTCCAGGCCGGACATCTCGCTCATGTCGCCGCCGGAGCAGAAGGCCTGCTCGCCCGCCCCGGTGAGGACGATCACGCGGACGCCGTCCTCGTGCGCCCGGGCCACGGCCTCCCCCAGCGCGTGGTTGAGCGCGGCGTTCAGGGCGTTGTGCCGTTCCGGGCGGTTGAGGGTGAGCAGCAACACGTCGCCCCGGCGCTCCTCCAGCAGGACCGGGGGCGGCACGGGCGAGGCGGCATCGGTCATCAGGGCACTCCGTCTCATCTCGGGACTACTCGCGGACTCGTGATGTTGGGGGCGGGCGGCGGCGTGATGCCGCAGTGCGCGGACGCTATCACAAGGGCGAGGACCACTGGCACAAGGGCGAGAACCACTGGCACACGCACGAGCCACACTGGCGCCGGTATGACGGTGTACTGTGCCCGGGCGTCTGGCACTCCAACAGAGGCGCAGAAGGTAGCGAGGTATCAGTCATGGGGCTCCTGGATCCAATCCTGTCGAAACTGCCGGGCAAGTTGGGACGCAACGCCAAGACGAAGGCGAGGAGCGCCGCCAAGAAGGCCGCCAACCAGGGCATCAGCAAGACGTTCGAGTAACCGCGTCCGCCAGGTGCAGGAGGCCGCCCCACGGGGCGGCCTCTTGCGTGCGCCGGTGTCGAGGGCTCAGCGACCGGTGAACTGGCCGGGGCGCTGTTCCAGGAAGGCGCGCACGCCCTCCCGGAAGTCCTCGGTCTTGGAGAGCGCCCGGAAGTACATCATCACGTGGTCCACGGTGGTCTCGAAGGTCTCGTGCTCGCCCAGGCGCATGAGGCGCTTGGTGACCTGCACGGCCGCCGGCGCGTTCTCCGCGATCTCCTGCGCCCACGCCCGCGCCGTGTCCATGAGGTCGTCCGAGGGCACCACCGCGTTCACGAGGCCGAGTTCCAGGCACTCCTCGGCGCCCACGATGCGGCCTCGGAAGAAGAGTTCCGCCGCCTTCGCGTAGCCGATGAGACGGGGGAGCAGCCAGGTGCCGCCGCTCTCCGGCACGATGTTGCGCTTCACCACCACGGCGGCCAACTTTCCGTGCTCGGAGGCGATGCGGATGTCGCAGAGCAACGCCAGGTCCATGCCGTAACCGGCGGCCGCGCCGTTGAGCGCGCAGATCACCGGCTTGTCCATGTGGTACAGCGCCGTGGGCGGAGACTCACCAAGGTCGATCAGGCTGAACGGCGGCGCCTCCTGCGCCCGGGCGTCCGCGCCGCCTCGCTCCACCAGGTCCAGGCCGGAGCAGAACCCGCGGCCGGCGCCGGTGATGATCACCACGCGCACCTCCGGATCCTTGTTCGCGGCGATGAGTTGCCGGGAGAACGCGGAGAGCATGGGGGCGCTGATGGCGTTGAGCCGCTCGGGACGGTTGAGGGTGAGCGTCAGGACGTGCCCCTCCCGCTCCGCGAGCAATTCCTCGGTGCCGGTGTCAATGCGCTCGATCGTGGTCATGCTTCGGTCCCCCCTCGTGCCTTCGGGTGTGCTGTATCGGCTGTCACGCGCGCGCAGAATAGCGCCACCGGGGGCGGTGCGGGGTGACGAGGGCGTCCATGCTGACGAGGCGTCATGCCGCCGGTGGCCTACCGGTCTGTGGCCGAGCGGTAGTCCTGGTATGGGCCGTCTCGCCAGGCCAGGGCCTCCTTCAGGCCACCGCTGCGCATGTGGTCGCTCCACTGGTAGGACTGCGACGTGAAGGTGCCGGCGGCGTCCAGGTCCGTGCTGGAGTGCACGCTGGAGTAGATGCCCATGTTCTCGTGGAAGCGGTTCATGTGGACCTTCAACATCGCGAGGTGGTCCGCCGGCAGGATCGCGATGCGGTCCGCCAGCGCGATGGTCTCCTCCTCCAGCCGGTCGAGCGGCACCGCACGGTTCACCAGGCCCATGTCCGCGGCCTCCGTGCCGCTGATGTTGTCGCCGGTGTAGAAGAGTTCCTTCGCCTTCCGCATGGGGATCAGCAGCGGCAGGATCATGGAGGTGCGCGTGCCGGCAAAGCGCAGGCCGGGATGGCCGAACTTCGCGTCCTCCGCGCACACCACCAGGTCCGCCATCATCGAGAGTTCACAGCCGCCGGCAATGGCGTAGCCGTGGACCTGGGCGATGGTGACCTTCTGCACATTCCAGAAGTACATGTGGATGTTGGTGATGCGCTGCATGCCGCCGCGCACGCCCTGCCAGAGGCGCCGCCCCTGCTCGTCCTGGGTGCGGAACTGGCGCACCACTGCGTCCGCCCCCGTGCGCTGCGGCGGCGTCAGGTCGTAGCCGGCGCTGAACGTCCGCCCCGCCCCGCGCACGATGATCACCCGCGCGCTGCTGTCAGCCTCGAGGTGCTCGAGCGCCTCCCGGAACTCGAAGAGCAGTTCCTGGGACAGGGCGTTCATCTTCTCCGGGCGGTTCAGGGTGATCCGCGCGATGCGGTCATCCGTCCCCACGCGGTCGATCAGCAGGTTCTCGAACTCCGGGTCGGCCATGGTCCACTCCTCCAGCCGGGTGAGTCAGCCGCGTGAGTGTAGACCGCGCGTCGAGGGCCTTTGCATCCACACATCGCCTCGAAACAGGCGGGCTGGCTGGCGCCCGAGCCTACAATGCGTGCATGACCACCATCCACGACGTTGCGAACACCCAGACCGGCCTGAAGGTCACCGTCGTCTCGGACTTCATCTGTCCGTGGTGCTACGTGGGCCTGGAGGTCATCGACCGCCTGTGGCGGGAGTGGGACATCACCCTGGACTGGGCGCCGTTCTTCCTGGACCCCACCATCCCCCCGGAGGGCAAGACGCGCCGGCCTCACACGGCCGAGGGCGACCCGAAGTCCGACCTGGAGTTGCGCGGCGAGGCGCTGGGCATCGAGTTCAGGCGCGGCCGCACGTTCATCCCACACACCCACCTGGCACTGCAGGCCAGCGAGTTCGCGCACCAGCACGGCGACACCCGCACGGTGATCGCCTACCACCGCGCGCTGTTCAAGGCGCACTTCACGGACTTCGAGGACCTCATGGACATCGAGGTCCTCGTGAAGCACGCAGCCGCCGCCGGCCTGGACGCCGACGCGATGCGCGCCGCCCTGGCGGAGGGCACGCTGGTGGCGGATGTGGACCGCGGCATCGAGCACTCGTACGCCATCGGCGTGTCCGGGATCCCCACGTTCATCCTGAACGACGAGTACGCGATCGTGGGCGCCCAGGACTACGCGACCTTCGAGAAGGTGATGGAACGCCTCGGCATCTCCCGCCGCGAGGAACCTCTGGAGGGCTGACGCCTCCCTGCCTTCTCCCGGCAAGGGCTACACCCGCCGGGGTAACTCCACCTCGGCGGTGCCCTGGACCGGGCGCTCGCCGCGTTCATTCTCGAGCGCGAGATCGAGGCGGACGATGCCGGGGGCGGCGTCCTCCCGGCCGTCGATGCCGGGTTCGCCGTCGCCGCCGGTGTCGGTCACCACGGCGAGGCAGCGGAGGCGGTCGCCGTGCAGGACCGGGCGGCGGAACGAGACGTCGATGGAGACGATGCGGCCCAGCGGCCCCATCCAGTCCGTGACGATGCGCGTGATCATCGCAGTCGACATGTTGCCGGGGACGATCGGGCGCTCCATGCCCTGGCTGCGGGCGGCGGCGGCGTCTCTGAAGCGCGCGGCCCCGGGGTCCGAGGAGTCACGACGGCCCATGGAGCCGGACTCCATGAACGCGAGCACCTGCTCGCTGGTGGGCTGCTGGAAGACCTCGAACTCCTCGCCCACGGAGACTTCCTCGAAGTAGCGCTGGGCATCCAGGACGCTCGTCACGCCTCGCCTCCCTCACCCGAAGGCCGGACCTGGCGGTGGACCAGCGAGGATTCGGTGGTGGCCACGTCTTCGCCGTGCTGGTTCACGTAGCGCGTGCGCCGCACCACGAAGGCCATGCGCCCGCTGCGGCCGGTCTTCTCGTAGACCTCCTTCACCTGGGCGTAGGCGTCGATCACGTCGCCCGGGCGGATGGGGAGGAAGTACTCCTGGCGCGAGCCTCCCATGAACGTGCTGTTGCCAAACTCGACCTTCGGATCCGGCGGCTGGCCCAGGCGCGCCGTCTGCAGGAGCCCGGGCGGCGCGATGAGGCCGCCGTACGGCCCGTGCTCCCGGGCGAAGTCCTCGTCCACATAGAGCGGGTTCCGCTCGTCCAGCGCCTCGCAGTAGGCGCGCACCGCCTCTGGAGTCACCTCCAGCCGGCCCACGTGCACCTCGCGGCCCACCGCCGAGCGGTCGTACTCCAGCGCGTCGCCGCCCAGGTCGCCCTGCCGGCTCGTGGACGGGATGAGCGAGGCGAGCGTGGGGCGCTCCGGGATCTCGGCGCCGGGCTTCGTCTCCTCCAGGCGCACCGGGAGAAACGCGCCGGCGGGGTCACGGAGCACCGCCACCAGGTCGTCCATATTGCGGATGTCGCCATCGAAGCGGGTCATGCAGCGGCCCAGCGCACTCACGAAGTGCGAGTCGGACGCGCCCACCTCACGCAGGCCATGGGCGGCCGCCAGGTCGTGGCCGCGCGCGTTCTCGAAGTCGCTGCTGCCGCCGTTGAGCGCCTCCACCAGCGTGACCGGCGACAGGTCGATCGCGCGCTCCTCGTAGTGGTCGACCAGGCCGATGCGCGGACGGCCGGCATGCGCGGCCACGGCCACACCACCCGTCTCCCACGCCGCACGGAAGACCTCGGCATAGGGCAGGCTCACATCGGTCAGGTCGAAGCGCTCCAGGAACTGCGGGGTGACGCCAAAGACCAGCACGTGGCCAATGTCCGTCTCCACCTCCACGCCGGGCAGTACGATCGTGTCGTAGCGGGCGGCGAGGTCGGAGTAGTCGCGGTCCAGGTCAAAGCGGCGGTGCTCGGTGAGGACGAAGCCGTCCAGTCGGAAGCCCTGCTCGCGCTTGGCGGTAGCCCACTTCAGGTAGCCCTCCACGCTGCCGCCCGCATCGTCCGAGCCGTCCGTGGAGTGCACGTGCAGGTCGAGGTAGGTCTCTGTCATGTGGGGTGTTTCTAGCGCTGGTGGCGGTGGACACCGAATCTCGCCCCGGCGGGAGGTATGCGTCAACTACTACCCGCACCCGAACCGGGCCCAGCGGGGTAGGATGCATGACCTCCATCGCACTGCGGCCGCGCATCTGGAGGCCACCAGTTGCGGCAAGTGCCCACTGAGTGCACGATAGAGCCATAAGTATAACGTGCGCGTGAGGGTGAGACTCCTCGCGTGGCGCGGGAGACCGATGAACAACCACGTCCTGGTCCGCCTCCTGGGGTTCACCTGGCACTACAAGCGCCAGTTGTTCCTCACGCTGGGCACCACCCTGGGATCCGGGGTGGCGGCGCTGGCCTTGCCTACCATCGTGGGGTACGCGTTGGACCGGGCGCTGGCGCAGAATGCCGATGGCGTCCTGCATCTGCAGCCGCTGCTGATCGCCGCCGGCGTGCTTGGCGCGGTGGCGGTGCTGCGCGCGGGGTTCGCCTACGGGCAGCAGTACATGGGCGAACTCCTGGGCCAGTCCGTGGCCTACCGCCTCCGCAACGCCATGTACGAGCGCCTCCAACGCCTCTCCTTCGCCTACCACGACGAGGCGCAGATCGGTCAGATCATGTCTCGCGCCACGCAGGACGTGGAAGCCGTGCGCATGTTCGTGAACATGGGCGTGGTGCGGCTGCTCTACCTGGTCATCCTGCTGCTGCTGGCGCTGCTGATGATGGCGCGCTCCAGCCTGACGCTGGCCTTCGCTGCGTGGTCGTTCATGCCGGTCATCGCGGTGATCTCGATCGTCCTCAGCCAGCGGCTGCGCCCGCTCTGGACGGAGGTGCAGGACGCGCAGGGGCGCATGAGCAACGTCCTGCAGGAGGCCCTCTCCGGCGTGCGGGTGGTGAAGGCGTTCAACCGCGAGGACCACGAGCAGCGGAAGTTCCGCCGGGACACCACCGCGCTCTTCGAGACGGCCTACAAGACCAACAAGATCCAGGCCTTCAACAACCCGCTCATGACCTCCCTGAACTCGGCCGCCCTGGTGGTGACTGCGGTGGTGGGGGCGCACGAGATCGTGAATGGCAACCTGACGCCGGGCCAGTTGACGACCTTCATGGTCTACGTCCAGATCCTGCAGCAGCCCGTGCGCATGCTGGGCTTCATGGTCAACATCTTCGCCCGCACCTCCTCCGCCGGCGAGCGCGTGTTCGAGGTGATCGACGCGGAGAGCGCGGTCCAGGAGAAGCCGGACGCGGTGGCGCTGGGCCGCGTGCAGGGTCACGTGGAGTTCCGCGACGTCTCCTTCGGCTACCGCCAGGCCCCGCAGGTGCTGGACGGCGTCTCACTGGAGGCCCACCCCGGCGACGTGGTCGCCCTTGTGGGGCCCACCGGGTCCGGCAAGTCCTCGCTGGTGAACCTCATGCCGAGGTTCTACGACGTGACGGGCGGCGCGGTGCTGGTCGACGGGCACGATGTGCGCGACGTCACCATCGCTTCGCTGCGCGACTCCATTGGCATCGTGCAGCAGGACGTATTCCTGTTCATCGACACGGTGCGCGAGAACATCCGCTACGGCCGCCTCGAAGCCACGGACGAGGAGGTGGAGGCCGCCGCGAAGGTGGCGCGCATCCACGACTTCATCATGTCCCTGCCGGACGGCTACGAGACGTGGGTGGGCGAACGAGGGGTCACGCTGTCCGGCGGCCAGAAGCAACGCATCTCCATCGCCCGCACCCTGCTCCTGGACCCGGCCATCCTCATCCTGGACGACTCCACCTCCAGCGTTGACATGGAGACGGAGTACCTCATCCAGCAGGCGCTGCAGGACCTGATGCAGGGCCGCACCACCTTCGTGATCGCCCAGCGCCTGCGCACGGTCCGAGATGCGGACCAGGTGCTAGTGCTGGACCGCGGCCGCATCGTGCAGCGGGGCAAGCACGAGGACCTGGTCCGCCAGGAGGGCATCTACCAGCGCATCTACGACCTGGAACTGAAGGATCAGGAAGAGGCCTTCACCCAACTCCAGGAGGGCGTCCAGGCTCCACCCGGCCACGCCGGACCGTCCACGGTCACGGGCGCGTAGGAGGCTCGCGATGTCGATGTTCGGCGGCGGCGGGATGGGTGGAGGCTGGGGCGGCGGCGTGCGCCTGGCTCCCGGCCCCAACGAGATGCGTCGGGGCCTGCGTGGCGACGACGGCTGGACGGACGACGACCTGGGCAAGGTCTATGACGGCGAGGTCGTCCGCCGCCTGGGCTCCTACGTGCTCCCGTACAAGACGCGGGCCGCCCTCGCGCTGATCAGCGTCATCGGCTTCGCCATCGTCAACGCGTTCCAGCCGCTCATCGTCGGCTTCGTGGTGGACGCCGCCACCGAGGGCGACCTGGGGGGCGTGAACCGCTGGGCGATCTGGCTCGGCAGCCTCGTGGTAGCCGGGTGGGGGTTCCAGTACCTGCAACTGACGCAGACCGGCTACATCGGCCACCGCATGCTGCTGCAACTCCGCAACGACATGTTCGCCCACCTCCAGAGGCTGTCGCTCTCCTTCATGGACCGGCACGAGGTGGGCCGCGTGATGTCCCGCGTCACCGGTGACGTGCAGTCCCTCCAGGAACTGCTCACCACCGGCAGCCTGCAGATCCTGGCGGAGGTCATCTCGATCGTCATCGTGGTGGGCATCCTCCTGAGCCAGGACGTGACGCTGACCATGGCGACGATGGTCAGCGTGCCCCTGCTGCTGGTGGGCATGCTCATCTGGCAGCGCCACGCGCGCCTCGCCTTCGTCCGGGTGCGGCAGGCCATCTCCGGCGTGAACACCACCCTGAACGAGAATGTCTCCGGCGTGCGCGTCATCCAGTCCATGGGCCGCGAAGACGAGAACGCCCGCCGCTTCGAGGAGATCAACCGCCAGAACCTGGCCGCCAACGTGGACGCCGGACGCCTGAGCGCCATCGTCATGCCCATGGTGGAAGGCGCCGTGGCGCTCTCCACCGGCGTGGTGATCGTGCTGGGCGGCGTGCGCCTGGCGCAGGGCAACATCACCGCCGGCGAGGTGGTGGCGTTCGTCCTCTACGTGCAGCGCTTCTTCGAGCCCATCCGCGCACTCGTCATGCAGTACACCCAGATCCAGCGCGCCATGGCCGGCGGCCAGCGCATCATCGAGGTGCTGGACACGAAGCCCGAGGTCGTCGACGCACCGGACGCGCAGACCATGCGCATCGAGGGCCGCGTGGACTTCGAGGACGTGACCTTCGCCTACGTGCCCGGCCGGCCGGTGCTGCGCAACATCAACCTGCACGTGGAGCCCGGCCAGTCCGTGGCCTTTGTCGGCCAGACCGGCGCCGGCAAGAGCACGATGATCAACCTCATCAGCCGCTTCTACGACGTGACGGACGGCGCCATCAAGATCGACGGCGTGGACGTGCGAGAGATCACGCAGGCCAACCTGCGCGACCAGATGGGCATCGTCCTGCAGGAGCCGTTCCTGTTCTCCGGCACCATCGCGGACAACATCCGCTACGGGAAGTTGGACGCCACGGACGAGGAGGTGCGCCGCACCTGCCAGATCCTGGGCGCGGACGAGTTCATCGAGCGCCTACCGGACGGCTACGACACCGTGCTGGCGGAACGCGCCCACAACCTGAGCATCGGCCAGCGTCAGTTGATCTCGTTCGCCCGCGCGCTGATCGCGGATCCGCGCATCCTCGTCCTGGACGAGGCGACCGCGAACGTGGACACCCAGACCGAGCAGATCATCCAGCGCGCGCTCAACGAGTTGCTGCGAGGCCGCACCTCGTTCGTGATCGCCCACCGCCTCTCCACCATCCGAGACGCCGACCTCATCGTCGTGCTCGACCAGGGCGAGATCGTGGAACAGGGCACGCACCAGGAACTGCTGGACCAGGACGGCGTCTACGCCCGCCTCTACAAGATGGCCTACGCCGGCAACACCAACGGCGCCAGCGCCGAGGCGAGCCCGGGACTGTAGGCCCTAACTCCCCGGCACACAGGGCGGACACGTCCACCGTTGTCCGCGCGTCACCCAGGTAGAGCGTGCGGTCTCGGCTCTGCACCACGTCCAACCGGTGGCCATCCGAGTCCCGGATACGGCGGTCGCCCTCGCTTGCTCGTCATGCGAGGAGTCTAGGCAGGAGGCGGGCGATTTACCCCGTCCGCCCCCTCCCCCTACAGCGCTCGGAACCAGCGGCCGCCCTCGAGCCGTACGACCTCGCCGAAGCCGGGCTCGGCGAGGTGGCCCACCACCACGCGCATGCGTTCCGCCTCGATACGGTCGAGCAGGGCGTGGCGGGTCTCGATGGCCTGGTCCATGTCGAAGTCGGAGGCGAAGGGGATGTCCGGCCGCGAGATTGAGATGGGGCTGGTGAGGGCATCGCCAGTGATCACGGCCTTCTCCCCAGCCGAGGCGACCAGCAGGCTCATGTGCCCCGGCGTGTGGCCCGGCGTCTCGATCGCGGTCAGGTGCGGCGACAGCGTCGACTCGCCCTCCAGGAGGTCGAGGACCCCGGCGGCCTGGAGCGGGCGCACGAAGCGGTTCACGAACGGCGGCACGGGATCGCGGCCGGTGAACTCGTCCCAGTCCTTCTGGTGCAGGATGTAGCGCGCCCTGGGGAAGCGAGGGCGACCGGCCTCCTCGTCCACGGCCCAGCCCACGTGGTCCGGGTGCGAGTGGGTCAGGAAGACGTCGTCGATGTCCTCGGGCGTCACGCCGGCCTCGGCGAGTGAGTCGAGGAGCGAGCCGTGCATGCCCGCGTAGCGCGGGTACGGCCCCACCCCCACGCCGAGGTCCACCAGCGTGGTGCGGCCGGCGCTGCGGACCAGGTAGCAGCCGTTGTGGATACGCCAGTGGTGGTCGGGGCCGTGGAAGTTCTCCGGGTAGGCCTCGTGGTAGACGGCCCAGTCCACGGGGTTCGAGGCGGAGTTCACGGGCCACGCGGGAAGGCTGGCCGCGCCGTCCGGCACGGACACGATTTCCACGTTGCCAACTTGCATCCGGTGGATCGCCATCGCCGCCCCCTGTCCGCCGGCAGTATGCCACGACGAGGGGCCGCCACCGGCCTCGCGTGGGATACTCGCGCCATGTCTCATGACCTGGCTCCTCACCACATGGATCCTCACCACATGGACCCTTCGACCGAGGCGGCGCTGCTCGCCTGGATGCACGACGTCCTGGGGGTGGAGGGCTACCGACGCGTGGTACGCGCCACGCGGGACGAGGTGCTCGTCTCCAAGTTCGAGCCGGGCTTCGCCGCGCGCCTGCACTCCCTGCTGGACGAACTCCCGGAGATCTTCGACGAGGACACGGTCGTGGAGGCGTACCAGCGGGCCGCGCACGACCTGCCGGCGGACACACCGCGCGTGGACGCGTGGCACGCCGCGATGCACGGCGCCCTCGCCGCCCTCGGCGAGCGCCTCGGCGTGGAAGACCACCGCCTTGCTGAGGTGCGCGTGGGCATCGACTCCGTGCGGGCGGTGCTGGAGGCGGTGATCTGGAGCGCGCCCAGCGTCACGGACGAGTACAGCCCTCGGAACGGGGAGGTGGAGGCGTACCGCGACGGCATGGCCGCGCTGGCGGACGACCGGGACATCTTCACCCGCTACTACGGCGACTTTGACGGGCGACCGGTGGTCAACCACTGCCCGGGCGCCCAGTTCGCGCGGCGGATGCTGGCCCAGGGCTGGCTCGCATGCACGGGTACGCAGCCTCCGGTGTGATGCCCGTCCGGTTCCTGTTCGCGCTCCTTCTCCCTTCTCCCTTCTGACCTGCCGGGGCAGCCCGCGGCAGCGCGTCCTGGAGTACCCCGGATCGACGGCGCGAGCACAGGCCGGGCAGTACGCAGGCACGCCTGCGGGAGTTGGAGGCTGTCGCGGGCGATCAGCCCTGCATCAGGCGATGGCGGACCAGGTGGCGCTGCAACTTCCCGGACGCCGTGCGGGGGAGCGGGCCCGGCCACGACTCGAAGCGCCGGGGCACCTTGTACCCCGCGAGGGCGGCGCGGGCGTGGGCTTCGAGGGTTGCCTCGGTGGCCTCGCCGACGACCACGGCGACCACAACGGCGCCCCACCGATCGTCCGGCAGGCCCACCACGGCGCACTCGGACACACCGGGGGCGGCGAGCAGCGCCGACTCTACCTCCGCGGGGTAGACGTTCTCTCCGCCGCTCACGATCAGGTCGTCGCGGCGGTCGGCGATGTAGAGGTAGCCCTCGCCGTCCAGGGTGCCGAGGTCGCCGGTGTGCAGCCAGCCGTCGCGGATCGCCTGGGCCGTCGCGTCCGGCCGTCCGAGGTAGCCCGCGCACACGGTGGGGCCGGCGACCAGGATCTCGCCTACCTCGCCCACCCCCGCCGCGCGGCCGTCGACCTCGATCCGGACGGTGGAGGAGAGGAGCGGCAGGCCCGCCGAGCCGAGTTTGCGCAGCGCGTCCTCCGGGGAGAGCGTGGCCACCTGCGACGCCGTCTCCGTCAGGCCGTACGTCTGCAGGACGGGCAGGCCTCGGTCGCGGGCGGCCTCCAGCAGTGGCCGTGGCGCGGGCCCTCCGCCCAGGAGCACCGAGCGCACGGTCTGCGGGTATGGCTCCGGGTCGGCCTCGAACATACGGGTGAGCATGGTGGCGACGACCGAGAGGAGCGTGACGCCCTGGTGGCGCAGGGCGTGGTTCACGCGCGTCTCGTCGAAGCGCTCGTGGATCACGGCGGTCGTGCCGTAGATGGCGGAGCGCAGCAGGATTGAGAGGCCGCCCACGTGGAACAGCGGCATGCACGCCAGCCAGCGGTCCCCCTCCGCCAACCCGAGGTTCGCCGCGGACGCCACGGCGCTCCAGTAGAAGTTGCCGTGCGTCAGCACCGCCCCCTTCGGCCGCCCCGTGGTGCCGGAGGTGTAGATCACGCTATGCGGACGCGCCGCATCGATCGCCGTCTCGCCCTCGATGCCCGCGTCCGGCAGCCAACCGGCGTCGTCCGCGTCAAGGACGGTCACATCGAGGCCGCCGGCGGCTTCACCGGCAAGCGGGGCGAACTCGCGCGTGGCCACAAGCAGGCGAGCGCCCGAGTCTCGCAACTGGTACGCCATCTCGGCGGCGGAGAGGCGCGCGTTGAGCGGCATGAACAGCCCGCCGGCGCGAGGCGTGGCGTGTGCGAGCACTGCGATCGGCACGCCGTTCCCGGCGAGCACCGCCACCGGCGCGCCCTCGGACAGCCCGGCAGCCCTCAGGCCAGCGGCGGTGCGCGCCACGCGCCTGTCCAGGTCGACGTAGGTCAGGCGTTCGTCCTCGCACTCGAGGGCCAGGTGGTGCGGGTGGGTGCGAGCGCGCTCCGCCACCCAGTCGCGGATGTCAATGGAGACGGTGCGCGCCGTTCCGGGAGGCATCGCTAGCCTTCGGCGCTCCGCCACGGCGCGGTGGCCGCGGCCTCCAGCGCCGCCTCGTCCACGGTGACGCCCAGGCCGTGCGCCACGGGCAGGGCCAGCCGGCCGCGCTCGGGGGCCAGGGTGGTCGCCGTGAGGTCGGTGGCCAGGTGCTCGCCCGTGGCGAGGCCGTGCGCCACGTCTGCCGGCAGCGCCGCCGCAAGATGGAGCGCCGCCGCCGTGCCGATGGAGGAGTCGAACGTGGTGGTCACGAAGGCGCTGATACCGCGCTGCGCCGCCCGGGCGGCCACTTCAGCCGCGGCGGTGAGCCCGCCGAGCACCATCGGTTTCAACACCAGCAGGTCGGCCGCGCGTTCGTCGAGGACGCGCGCGAGCGTCTCCGGGTCGCCCACCGCCTCGTCCGCTGCGATGCGCATCGGCCCGTGCGCCCGCAGGCGGGCGAGCGCCCCCACCTGCGGGGCCGCCACCGGCTGTTCGAGGAGTTCAATGCCCAGCGGGGCGAACGCCTCGGACGCCTCGCGGGCGGTGGCTTCGTCCCAGGCGCCGTTCGCGTCCAGGCGGAGCACCGCCTCCGGGCACGCCTCCCGCAGGCTGGAGAGACGCCGGTGGTCCTCGCTGACCGAGGCGACGCCGACCTTCACCTTCAGCACCGCATACCCGTGCTCCACGGCCGCGCGGCCGTACTGCGCGACCTCCTGCGGCGAGCCCCCGCCGATGACGGCGTTCGACATCACCCACGGCGCCGGCGGCGCGACCGCCAGCAGCGAAGCCACGCTCCGTCCGCCGGCCTGCGCACGCAGGTCCAGTGAGGCGACGTCCAGCGCGCAGCGCAGCGCGTCCGCTCCCAGCCCGGCCAGGCCCGCGGCGCAGGCCGGATCCAGGAGGTCCGCGCGGTGGGCCTCGAGGAGCGCGAGCACGTCGGTGATGCTGCCGTGGCCGAGGGAGGGCATGGGCGACGCCTCGCCGACACCGACGCGGCCATCCGCGTCGCGGAGGCTACTCAACACGCCCTCGCGGTCTTCGAGTGCACCGTGGGCGGCCTGGAAACGGTGGCGCATCCGCAGACGGAACGGCCTCCAGCGGAGTTCACGCACCGCCGGGCGATCGCCCTGCATCCCCGGCGCCGAGGTCATACCGAGACGCCGACCGCCAGCAACATGCCGAAGAGGAGGTGCAGCCGCGCCGTGGAGCGCAGCGCCTGGTTCAGGGACGGACCGTCCGTACTCGCCATGACCGCCCCCACCGGGACGAACGCGGCCGGCACCGAGAGCCATGAGAGCAGCACCCAGCCCGAGAACCCGCCGAGCAGCCAAAGCGAGGCGGACGCGAGGTACGCGCCCGCCACCACCAGCACAAACTCCGTTCGCGCCAGCCGCCGTCCGAGGTAGACCGCCAGCGTGAACTTCCCGGCCAGGCGGTCCGTGTCGATGTCGCGGACGTTATTCACCACCAGGATGGCGGTCACGGTCAGCGATATGGGGATCGAGGCGGCAATGACCGCGCCGGTGACCTCGCCGGCCTGCACGTAATAGGTACCAGCCACCGCCACCACGCCGAAGAAGATGAAGACGAACACCTCGCCCAGCCCTCGGTAGCCGAAGGGCCACGGACCGCCGGTGTAGGTGACCGCCGCCACCATGGAGGCAAGGCCGATCGCGATGATGGGCCAGCCGCCGATGTAGACGAGGTAGAGCCCCACGAATGTGGCGATGCCGAATGACGTAAAGATGGCGCCGATGACCTGTCGCTGCGTCAGCAGACCCAGTTGCGTCGCCCTCGGCGGGCCCAGGCGGGAGTCATTGTCCGCGCCACGGCGGTAGTCCGAGAGGTCGTTCGCGAAGTTGGCGCCGATCTGCAGGGCCAACGCCCCCACCAGCGCGGCAAGGGCGGCTGGCCACTCGCGGTAGCCATCACGGAAGGCCACGCTGGTGCCAATGGCCACGGGCACGATGGCGGCGGTGAGGGTGGGCGGACGGATCGCGAGGATCCATGCGCGCAGACTACCGGGGGCGGGAAGGGCGTGTGAGTTAGGCAATGGCGGCGTTCCGTACCGTCTCTCCCGTCGGGCTGCCCTCCAGCGGACGGGGCCCTGTCACGGATGGGGGCGGCTGCCTACTCGCTGAGTCTGGCCCGCACGCCACGCAAGAACTCGAGCACGGTGGAGTTGAACGCATCGGGCTGTTCGAGGTGGGCGGCGTGGCCGGCATCCTCGATGATCCGCAGCGTCGCCTCGGGAAGCGTTGCCGACATCTCCTGAGCGATCCCCACGTACTTGCGATCCAGACTACCCGCCGCGAGCAGAACGGGCACGCGCACTCCTGCCAGGCGGTCGCCCAGCCACCTCTGGGAGCCGGTGCCCATCCCCCTCAGCGAGTTCGCGAGCCCCACCCCGCGCTGGGCCAGGCGCTGTTGACGCAGGGCCTCGCGCTGAGGGCCGGTGAGGCGTGTCTGCTGGCTCTCCCACAGCGGAATGGAGGCCCAGTAGTCCACGAAGGTCTCCAGGCCGTCCTCCTCGATCATGCGCGCCAGGGCCGCGTCCGCCTGCACGCGGGCCTCGCGCTCCTCGGCGGTGGGGAGGCCGGGACTCGCCCCGAGGAGCACCAGCGCGGATACGGCCTCGGGATGACGGTCGGCCACCTGTAGCGCCGTGCGGCCGCCCAGCGAGTACCCCACCCACACGGCGCGCTCGTGCCCCAGCGCGCGCATCACCGCCACCAGGTCGTCCACCGCGCGGTCCATGCGGTAGCGCTCCACCGAGGCGGGCGACGCGGACCGTCCGTGGCCGATGTGGTCGACCGAGTAGGTAGTGAACTCCGCCTCGATCAGTCGCACCAGGTCGTACCAGGTGCTGCGGGAGCCGGTGAAGCCGTGCAGCAGCATGACCGGAGGACCCTGGCCATAGCGGTCCACCCAGTAGTCCAGGCCATCGACCGTGATGTGCCCCACCGCTACGCCGAGCCCATCGTCACGCCTCGACCGGCGCGAGGGTGGCGCGGATAGCCTCCGCGGCGCGGCCCCACACCTGGCCGTGCAGCGCCACGTTGCGCTCGCGATCCGTGCGCAACTCCAGCACGTCCAGCCCCGGCCGTGCGAGGGCGGCGGCGATCGCGTCGACCTCGGCGCCTGCGCCGAGCACGGTGTGGCGTCCACCGTGCAGCGCGACGGCGTGCGAGAGGTCCAGGCCATGCGGGGTGCCCCACCACTCGTCGAAGCGCGCGGGTGTGGCGGTGCGCTGCGGCAGGAAGGAGAAGATGCCGCCGCCGTTGTTGTTCACCAGCACCACCGTCAGGTTCAGTCCGTGTCGCGCCACCGGCCACAGGCCGTTCAGGTCGTGCAGGAACGACAGGTCCCCGATCAGGAGCGCCACCGGCCCGTCCGAGGCCGCCGCAGCGCCCACGGCGCCGGAGACCACGCCGTCGATCCCGGAGGCGCCACGCGTGCCCACCACGCGCACGTCCTGCTCCATGCTGAACAGGAACGAGTCGATGTCCCGCACGGGCATCGAGTTCCCGGCGACGAGCGTGGCGCCGGAGGGCCCCGCGCTGGCGGCGAGGGCAGCCGCGAGGTCCAGCACCGGGCGGCCCTCGAATGGCTCGCCGGCGGCGGCGATGTCGTCGACGGCCTGGCGCATGGCCGTGCGCGCCGCATCGTTCGCGGTGGCCCACAGGTCGAGGTAGGCGCGATCCGGCGCATGTCCCGCCAGGGCGGCCGTGAGCGCGGAGGCGAAGGCGCCGGGGTCCGCCTCAATCGACTCGTCCGCCTGCAGGTCCGGGTCGCGCCAGCCCGCGGTCGCCGGGCCGGCGGCGTCCACCACGATGCGGTGCACTCGGTCAGGGTGCGTGGTGGCAAGCCAGGTGTTGAAGGGCTTGGAGGTCATTGCCGCGCCGAAGCGCAGCACCACCTGCGGGACGGCGGCGGAGGCGAAGCCCGCCTCGCGCACCAGGGCGTCCGCGCAGTCGATCACGCCGGAACGGTCGTGCCCGCCCGTGCGCAGCCCCGACAGTGGGTCCGCCACGACCGGCCAGCCGAGGGCGGCCCCGAGCGCGACGATCTCCCCCGCCGGCAGCGGCGCTGACTCCGGCCCGCACACGATCAGCCCTCGACGCCCCGGGAGCATCGCAGCAAGGCGTTGAACGACTTCCGAGGACGGCGCGGGCGGCGGCGCGGCGATGCGCGCTGCGGGCGGGTCGATGCCCTCGAAGGGCGCGTCTCCCGCCTCGATCAGCGGCTCGCGGAAGGGGATGTTGAGGTGCGCCGGGCCGGCGGGGGCCTCCGACGCCACGGCGGCGGCGCGGGCGCCGGCGGAGCGAGCGTAGCGCACCAGTTCGTCCAGCGCGCCCTGCTCCGCCACCGGCAGGTCGGCCGCCCACTTCACGTGGCTACCGAACATGCCCACCTGGTCCACGGTCTGCGAGGCCCCCACGTCGCGCGCCTCGGGCGGACGATCTGCCGTGAGGAGGATCAGCGGCACGCGGGAGAGGCGCGCCTCCACGGCGGCGGGGAGGAAGTTCGCGGCGGCGGTGCCGGACGTGCAGGTGACCGCCACCGGCTCACCGAGTTGCCTCGCCATGCCGAGCGCGAAGTAGGCGGCGGAACGCTCGTCCAGGTGCAGCCATGGCCGGAAGGGCGATCCGGCGGCGGTGAGGGCGGTGGTGAGCGGAGTATTGCGGGAGCCGGGCGCGACCACCACGTGACGCACCCCACCCTGGTAGAGCGATTCGAGCAGCGCGCGCACGTACCGGTCCGCAGGGAGGCCCATGGCGGCCATCCTACGCTCAGGAGGGCGCACGGGCGATCAACGGCCGCCTGCGGCTCGCCGGCGCTACGTCCCCAGCGCCTCGCCCAGGGGGCGGAACTTCCACTGCACCTCGGCCAGTTCGGACTCGGGGTCGGAGTCGCCCATGATGCCGTTGCCGGCGAAGAGCCAGGCGTGGGAGCCGCGCACCACGGCGGAGCGCAGGCCCACGGCGAACTCGCCGTCCCCGGTGGCGTCCATCCAGCCGACGGGGCCGGCGTACCAGCCGCGGTCGAAGTCCTCGTGGTCCTGGATGACCTCGCGGGCGACCTCGGTCGGCCAGCCGCAGACGGCGGGCGTCGGGTGGAGGCGCTGCACCAGGTCCAGCACGTCCACGCCGGGGCGCACGTGGCCGGTGATGTCCGTGGAGAGGTGCTGGATGTTGCGCAACTTGCGGAGGCGTGGCGCGTTCGGCGCGTGCAGTTCGTCCGTGACCGGCGCCAGGCGCTCGCGGATCGCGCGCACCACGCTCTCGTGCTCAATGCGGTCCTTGGCGCTCGCCAGCAACTCCGCCCCCAGGCGCTCGTCGTCCTCGGGCGTCTCGCCTCGTGCGAGGGACCCCGCCAGTCCCAGGGCGTGCACGCGGCCATCCGTGAGGCTCACGAGCAACTCCGGGCTGGCGCCCAGGAAGGTGGCGTCGTCCGCGGTCATGGTGAACAGGTGGCAGTTCGGATAGTTCTCGCGCAGCCGCGCAAGCGCCGCCCCCACGGAGATCGGGTGGTCCGCCGCCAGCCGCTGCGTGGAGGCCAGCACGGCCTTCTCGTACGCGCCCTCCCGCACCTGGGCGGCGATGCGCGCGACCGAGTCCAGCCAGCGGCTGCGGTTCATGGGCCGCTCCACCTCCAGCGTCGCGCCGTTCGAGGGCGCCTCTCGGCCCAGCGTGCGCTCGGCGGCACGGGCGGCCTCGCGGGGGTCCACGTCCGGGGCAATGACCACGGCGGTGGACTCCCCGTCCAGCACGAAGAGGACGCGGGGGAGCAGCAGCCAGCCGGCGCCGAACGCGCCCCAGGGCTCGCCGGTCTCCGCGGCCGGGTTGAAGCGAAAACCACCGAGCAGACGCGGCCGCACGCCCGGCGCGTCGCCCGCCAGCGGGCGCTCCAGCAGCCGGCGCGCATCGTCACGGATCGAGGCGGGGCCGCGGCCGGGCGCCACCTCCACGCGGTCCGCACTGCCAATGCCCACCAGCGCCAGCCCTCGGTCCGGGCGTTCGTAGGAGGCGACCACACCGCCGGCAGCGGGGTCCGCCAGCAGGCGCAGCGGCTGGAAGTCGGGGTTGAGCACGATCGACTGGAACGAGGCGGAACGGGGGAGCGCGCCAATGCGTGCGACCAGGTCCGAGGCGTGCTCGTCGATCACTGCTTTGCCGTCCATTGCCTGCGCCAGGGGCTCGCGGGGTTACCTCCCAGTATAGAAACGCCCGGACTAGGCGAAACGGCCCCCCCGCGCGGCCGTGGACTGGGCCTGCTCCCGGCGCCCGGCGTAGACTGGAAACATGAGCAAACCCTTCCTCCGCACCTTCTGGCGCACCGGCGTGAAGGGACTCTGCCCCAACTGCGGCAAGACCTCCATGTTCTCCGGATACATCGAGATGCGTGAGCGTTGCGCGAACTGCCAATTGCGCTACCAGACCTCCGCGGGCGCCTGGCTGGGCGCGCTGGCGCTGGGCTACACGATTGGCGCGGCGGTGGCGATCGTCCTCACGCTGGTGGAGATCGGCTACCGACCGATGCGCGACGCGGGCCTCGACCCGGCCTGGACGATCGTCATTATCGCGCTGGTGGGCACGGCGGTGGGCTACCGCTGGGCGAAGTCCTTCTGGTTCTCGCTGCTGTACCTGTACGACTTCATGGCCATTGGCGACGTGCCCCCCGGCCCGCCGCCCGTCTCCGAGCGCCACGTTGGCCGCGTCCGCGAGCCGTAGCGCCGTCCGAGGCCGCACCTCTCCTGATGCCGGACTCCGAACACCGCAGTCCGGCTACCGGATGCGGATGCGGTGCTCCAGCGTGGGCGTCCCGGAGCGCTCGCTGACCACCGTCGCGAACGCCGCGTGGCCGCGGTCCGAGGGCGACAGCAGGCCGATGCACACCTGCCCCGCCCGCACGTTGCCGCAGTTCAAGATGCGGCGCGCGGTGGGGTCGTCCTCCGGGCCGGAGTAGAGCGAGACGCGGCGCGCGGGGCCGTCGATGTTGGCCACGCCCACGATGGTGAAGCGCATGCTGGAGCCGGGCACGTCGTACGCCATCGCGAAGTAGTCGTAGTCCACGTCGTACGCCGTCCAGCGCAGGCCCCCGGCGTGCGGCCCTACCCCCACCGGCGAGCAGCCCTCGTCGTTGCAGGCGCGCATGGAGGTCTCCCGGGTGCCCGTGGTGAAGATGCGCCTCGGTCCGCCCTCCACGGCGTCGCGAAGCACCGTGTCCCATGTCACCGCCGCCAGCGGCGAGTCCTGCCGCACGCACGAGGGCCGGCCGCCGCCCGTGGCCGCCGAGCAGAACTCGTACTCCGTGGCCGCCTCGGACGTGCTCCACTCCATGAGCATGTGCTTCGCACCCGCGGTCAGCGCCCCCAGCGAGGGCGCCGAGCGCGGTGGACTGGAGGCCTCCTGCACGCGCACGGTGATCGAGGCGTCCGCGCGGTGCAGGTAGCGGTCCGTTGCCTCCACGCGGAACTGCAGCGTGACGCCCTCGCGGTCAGGTGCGACGAAGGTGAGCGTGGGGCCGGAGGGCGTCATGGCCACCGATGGCCCGCCCACCTGCGTCCACGCGTATGTCAACGCGTCGCCGTCCGGGTCCATGGCCACGGCGGAGAGCGTCACGCGCGAACCCGCCACCGCCGTCCGAGGCCGCTGCCCGTCGAACACGGGCTTGCGGTTCACGCCGTACAGGGCCTGCACCGCCTGTCGCTCGCCCGCGCTCGGCCCGGGGGGACACGTGGACACGTCTGCGGAGTTGAAGGAGGGATACATCAGGTCGCCGAACGCGCTGGAGTGGCCCAGGCCCAGCACGTGGCCCAGTTCATGGGTCATGGTGCTCAGGAAGCACTGCTCCGGGACGTTCAGGAGGTGGTCAAAGATGATGTCAGCCTCGGCGAAGGGCCGGGCGTTCAGGCCGATCACCCAGGCCCCCTGCGTGATGGCCGCGGCCGGGCTCCGCACCACGTCCCGCGCGTCGTCCCAGCCGATCTCGTTCAGATTGTTTTCGAAACGCCAGGTGGGGGAGGCGGTGAGGCAGTCTCCGGTGTAATTGAAGCCCACGCGGGCCTCGGCCTCGCTCCACTGGTCCACGGCGTAGACCACGGCCGCGCGGAACTGCTCCGCGCTGATCCAGGCGGGACGGTTTGCCTGCTGCGTGCAGAGCGGCACCGTCGGGACCACGGACGTCTCCCAGCGCACGCGCGGCGTCCCCGTGGTGAAATAGTCCACCATCAACTCGAGCGGCATCGAGTTGGTGTGCTCGTAGTCCGCCGGCAGGAGGAGCGAGCCGCCGTCGTACGGTGTCCAGCCCTCGGACATCGAGGGCGGGACGTCAGCCTCTGCGGCGCTCGGAGCGACGGCGGCGAGCAGCGCGAGCGCGAGCAGGAGAGTGACGCTCACCAGCACCAGCCGGGCGGGACGAGGCAGGGCGAGACGCAGGAGCAGCATGCCCTCCTTGGGCGGGCCGACCGGGATGAGGTGGAACGCTGTTATTCTAGCGGCACGGCAGGCATCGGTGTTTACACGCTTGTGAAACGTGGTACGGAGCACTTTGGCAGGTTGACGGACACTCACCACCGGGCATACTTCTGCCACGGCGGGGCCCACTCGGTCACCCGCGCCCACCCACCGGCCACTCGCCCCACGGCAAGCAGGGAGGGCTCCCCTGGCTGACCCGGCACCCGAAGACATCCCAGGCCTGCGGCCCGCGGCGATCGAGGCGCGTATCCGCGCCTTCGAGGCCCTCGGCATCCATCGCACCGGCTGGGACGGCGACGACCGCACGAGCGCCTGGCTGCGCGACGAACTCGCCGCCGTCGGCGTGACCGCCGACCTCGAACGGTTCGACTTTCCCCGCGTGGAGTACCGCACCGCCCGCCTCACGTGGCCAGACGGCCACATCGACGGCGTGCCGATGTATGACGGCGGCTTTACGCAGTACGGCGGCATCCAGGGCGAACTGTGCGAGGACACGGACCCGGACCTCTTCGGAAAGATCGTGGTCGCCACCTCCGCTACGCGCGGGGACCGGCGCTGGACCGCTCCCAACGCCCGCGCGCACTACGAGGCGCTGGCGGAACAGGGCGTGATCGGCGTGGTGGCGCCCTCCGGTACGACCGGCGCCGACGACGGGCCACAGGTGGCCCTCCGCAACGCCGAGCACATCCTCACGCCCTTCGCCCTCCCGGTGCTGCAGGTGGCCGCGCGGGACGCCCGCGCCCTGGCGTCGTCCCTCGTGCTCGGCGGGGTCGAGGGCACGCTGGAGGTGGACGGCGAGCGCCTGAAGTCGCGCGCGACCAACGTGGTGGCCTCCGTCCCCGGCGCCGAGCCGGACGCGGGGCCCGTGGTGGTCATGACGCCCAAGTCCGGCTGGTTCACCTGCGCCGCGGAGCGCGGGGGCGGCATCGCAACCTGGCTCGCCCTTGCCGATGCGGTGGCCCGTGCCCGGCCACGGCGCACGGTGCACTTCGTGGCGACCAGCGGGCACGAACTGCACCACCGCGGACTGGAGGCGCACCTGGACGCGCGACGCCCCCTGCCCCGCCAGGCGGTGGCCTGGCTGCACCTGGGCGCGTCCTTGGGCGCCCGCTACCCGCAGCCCCGCGCCGGGGCCAGTGACCAGGCGCTCCACGCCCTCGCTACGAGCGCCCTCGGACAGCACGAGTGCGAGACGGTGGCCCCCGTCGAGTTCCTGGACGTCGGCTCCCCCGGTAGCGGCGAGGCGCGCAACATCGCGGAGCGCGGCGGTCGTTATGTCACCTTCCTGGGTGGGCATCGCTACTTCCATTCGCCGCAGGACACCGTGGACATGGCCGTGGACGCGGAGAATGTGGCTCGCTGGGCGAGCGCCGCGCTGGACGTGTTGCGCGGCATGATCGCCCTCCCCGACCCGCCACCCCCACCCGAGGCCGACCGGCCCACCGAACGAGTGCGCTGATCCCCACCCGGGGCGAGCCGTTGAGGAGGACATGATGGCCAGCGTGAACACGATCCGAGGCCCCGTCGACAGCGTGGATCTCGGCTGGACGCTCTCACACGAGCACCTCAGCACCAGCACCCCCGGCGCGGATCGCATCCCCGGCCTGATGGACTCGCCGGAACGCCGCCAGGAGATGATCGACCGCTCGGTGGAGGCGCTCGCCACCGCCCGCCGCTCCGGCATCGAGAGCATCATCGACCTCACCCCCTTCGACCTCGGCCGCCAGGCGTGGCTGTTCGAGGAGGTCGCCCGTCGCCACGACGAGCACCAGGTGAACGTGATCTGCGCGACCGGCGCCTACCGCTGGATCTCGCCCGTCTACTTCGGCTGGTCAGAGGACGAGATCGCGGAGCGCTTCGTGCGAGAGATCGAAGACGGCATTGACGGCACTGGCCCGCGCGCCGGGATCATCAAACTCGCGTGGGACCTGGAGGCGCGCATCACGGACGGCGGCCGCTGGTCACCCCGCACGATCCTGGAGAAGGTCGCGCGAGGTGCGGCGCGGGCGGCGAAGGCCACGGGCGTGCCGATCTCCTGCCACACGCTGGCGGCCGACCAGGTGGGCATCCCACTGCTCGACCTCTTCGAGGAGGAGGGACTGGATCTCCGCGCTGTCACTATCGGCCACTCCAATGACACGCAGGACATGGACTACCTGACCGCCCTGGCAAAGCGAGGCGCGACGGTGGGCCTGGACCGCTTCTTCCTGACCACCCCCGAGTACGTCGATCAGCGCGCCGGCATTGCGCTCGCCCTCGCTCAGGCGGGGTACGCCGAGCAGACGTGCCTGGGCCACGACGCCCAGCCCGCCGGCTTCTGGGCGCGCTGGTCCGAGGAGCGCCGCCCGTCCCTCTGGACGCTGGTCCCCGACCACCAGGTGCCGTGGCTACTGGACCACGGCGCCACCAGTGAGCAGGTGGACGCCATGATGCGCGCCAGCATCCGCGCTACCTTTGACGCTGCGGCGGGTATGAAGGGGTAGATCTGCCTCCCTCCGGCCGGCGCGCCCGCCTCCCCTCGCGCTACCTCGCGGTCCTCGGGCTCGCCGTGCTGGCGTGCGTCCTCCTGGCGTGCGTGGGCGGCTCGACACGTGGCGCCGGGATCACGGTGGCGCTGGCGACGGACACGCCCACGCCCGCGCCCACACTTTCACCGACGCCGCCCGAGGAGCCCGAGACGCCCGGAGGGCCGGAGCGCATCACCGTGGCGTTCGTCGGCGACCTGATGTTCCAGCGCGAGGTGGAGCAGGCGATGGTGGAGATCGACGTGGGGTACCCGCTGGAGCGGGCGCTCGAGTTGTTCGAAGGCGCAGACCTGGTGGTGGGCAACCTGGAGGGCGCGGTCACGGACGTGGGCGTGCCGCTGGTGAAGCAGTACCAGTTCGCCCTGGACCCCGCGCTGGCGGGCGGACTGACTCCCTTCTGGGCGGTGAGCCTCTCCAACAACCACGCCACGGACTACGGCCTGACGGGCCTGGAGCGCACGCTGGAGACGCTGGACGAACACGGGATCGCCTGGTTCGGCGCCGGGCGCACGGAGGCCGAGGCGCGCGCGGGCATCGTGGGCCGTCTGCCGGGCGCGCCCACCATCGCCTACCTCGGCTACGACGACATTGGCGAGGTGATCTGGGCGTCCGGGGAGACGGGCGGCGTGGCGCGCGCCTCAGCGCCGGCGATCGCGGAGGACGTGGCGCGCGTGCGAGCCGCAGGCGACGTGGACTTTGTGGTGGTGACGCTGCACGCCGGCACGGAGTACACGCACCGCGTCACGGCCCGCCAGCGCGAACTCGCCTACGCCGCGGTGGACGCCGGCGCAGACCTGGTGGTGGGCACCCACCCGCACGTCCTGCAGCACGTCGAACGCTACGAGGACGGCCTCATCCTGTACTCGCTGGGGAACTTCGTGTTCGACCTGGATGAGGACGACCTGGTGACGCTGGGCGAGGGCCCGTTCCAGTCCGTGGTGGCGCTCGTCACGTTCGAGGCCGGCCAGCCGCTCGCGCTGGAACTGCGCCCAGCACGCATCGACGTGTACGAGAACCGTCCGCGGCCCGCCACGGCGGAGGAGGCGGAGGCCATCCTCGCGCTGCTGGGCCACGCGGAGGCCGGGAACTAGTCCAGGTCATCCTCGCGGCGGTCACGGGCGGGGCGGAGCATCGGGTCGTCGTCGTACGGCTCGTTCTCAAAGTCGTCGATCACGCCGGGATTGGCCGGTTCGGGCGCCGCGTCGTCGTCCAGCGCCATCTGCGCCAGTGGACGCCGAGGTTGCAGCAGGTTCTCCAATTCGCCCTGGTCACGGGCCCCCTGGTCACCGGCCCCCTCGTCACCGAACAGCGAGCCACCAGCCCCTCGCGACTCGCGCACCCAGGTCGGCTCGTCGTACGGCGGCGTGGGGGCGGGGCGGTCGTCCGAGTAGCGGACCTGCGGGGCGCCGTATCGCGGGTCGTCCTGGTCGTGCAGAGGCGCCGGCCGGTCCGGGAACGGGGGCGGCTGCGGCTCCAGTTGCTGCACACCCGCGTGGATTGAGTTCTGGAAGGCCTGCAACTGTCGCTCCAGCCGGATCAGCAGTTCGCGCGCGTACTCGTCCGCGGCTTCCATCTGCTCCCGCGCGATGCGGCGAGACTCCTGGATGCGCTGGGCAATGTCCTGGTTCGCGGCATCGATCTGTTGCTCCAGGCGGCGCTCCGCCTCGACAGCGATCTCCTCGGCGCGGCGCTTGGCGGCGGTGGTGATGGCGTGTTCCTCCACCAGGTCCGCCGCGCGCTCCTCCGCCCGGGCCACAATGATGCGGCCCTCCTCCTCCGCCTCGCGCTTGATGCCGTCCCGCTGCGCCACGATGTCCTGCGCCTCCCGCACCTCGTTTGGGATGGCGATGCGCATCTGATCGATGAGGTCCAGCATGCGCCGCCGATCCAGGATCGCGCGGTTGCCGATGGGCATCTTCTGAGCGCCGGCGACCATCTCTTCGAGTCGGTCCACCAGGTGGAGTAAGTCCATGGGTCCGCCTCCTCTGGTGCTGGTTGCGGTGGTGTTGGGTGCGGTGGTGTTGGCGGCCGCCCCGGTCGGGACGGATCGTACGGGCGTCCGGCCTACTTCGGCTGGGCGAACTTCTTCAGGATGGCATCATTCACGGCTTCCGGCACGAACTCGCTCACGTCCCGGCCGAACGAGGCCAGTTCGCGGACGCGCGTGCCGCTGACGAAGGAGTGTTCCAGCGCCGTCATCAGGTACACGGAGTCAATGTCCGGCGCCATGTGCCGGTTCATCAGGGTCATATCGAACTCGTAGCCGAAGTCCCCGGCGCGCAGGCCACGCACCAGCACCTGGGCCCCCTGGGCGCGCGCCTCGTCCACTGTGAGCCCGGCAATGGCCGTGACACGCACGTTCTCCAGCCCCGCGTTGCCGAGGGCGCCCTCGAACAGCGCGATGCGCTCCTCCAGTGAGAACAGCGCCGAACGGCTGGCGGCGACGCCGATCACCACCTGGTCAAAGATGTGCGCCGCGCGCGACGCGATGTCCAGGTGTCCGTTCGTGACGGGGTCGAATCGACCCGCGTACAGCGCAACCGTCATGTAGTGGTCCCCTCCAGGTACCTGCTGTCTGTGCTGCCAACGTCCGTCCGAGGCGTCTCGTCGCCCTCATCGATCTCGTCGCTCGCCTCGTCCCAAACTTCGTCTCCGCCGTCTGCGGTGCGCCGATAGATCGCCACGGCGCCCGCACCCTGCCGCCGGTCCCGCCACAGCGGGCGTCCGGCCAGCGAGTCCGGCGCCTCGCGGCGCGCATCCCGCTCCACCACCACGGCAGCGCTGTCCGACAACGCGCCCCGCACCGCAGACTCCACGGCGGCCCACGGCGTCGCGCCATCATAGGGGGGATCGGCCAGTACCAGCGTGTAGAGGGTGCCCTCCGGCGGCCGCCAGCGGCCCACCCGTGCCACGCGCACCTGGGCGCGATCTTCCATGCGTACGCGTCTCAGATTCTCGCGGATCACCGCCGCCGCGCGTGGATCTGACTCCACGAACGTGGCCTCGCCTCCGCCCCGCGAGAGCGCCTCGATACCCAGCGCGCCGCTACCGGCGTACAGGTCGAGCACGGAGTCGAAGGAGACGCGAGCGGCCTCCAGCATGGAGAAGAGTGACTCGCGCAGGCGGCCGGTGGTGGGCCGCGTCCCCCCGGACTTCGGCCACTTCAACTCGGTGCCGCGCGCGCTGCCCGCGATCACTCGAGGCCCGTGCGCCGGCATCCTAGTCGTTGCCCGCCGGGCCGGCGGGCTCGTCAGTCGCCGTGGGGGCGGGGGTCTCCGTGGCCGTCGGTTCGTCCGTGGGCTCGTCCGTCGGTTCGTCCGTGGGCTCGTCCGTCGGCTCGTCCGTGGGTTCCGCCGTTGGCTCGTCCGTGGGTTCCGCCGTCGGTTCCGCCGTGGGTTCCGCCGTCGGTTCCGCCGTAGGCTCATCCGCCGGCTCGGAGGTGGGAGCCTCCTCGCCCACGCGCAGGAGGACCTCCTGCGCGACGAACGTGACGCCGTCCGACACCACGAGGCGCACCGTATACGCACCCTCCGCCTGGGGGGCGCGCCAGACCACGGCGCTCGTGTCCGCCTCCTGCGTCCAGCACGGCGGCTGGCCCTCCACCTGCCCGTCCGAGGCCTCCCAGCAGGCGGTGAGGTACGGGCCATACGGCTTCAGAAGGGTGACGTTGCCCTGCTCGATGAACTCCGCCACGGGCTCCCACACGTCCGGGTGCGCGGCGTCCGCCGCCGCCGAGGCCACCGCGATGCCGCCGAAGCCCGCGTTCCCGGCCGCCTCCAGCGCAAAGGCGAAGGCGTAGCGGTTCTGGATCCACACGCGGTGCTCCAGGCTGTTGTCCTGGTACGTGAAGGAGACGGCGCGGGCCGCCTCGTCCCAGTGCAACGCGGCCTCCCCGGCGCCGAGGTACCGCGTGCGCATGGTCACCGGCGAGCCGGGGCCAATGGCGTCCACGTTCAGGTCCATGGCGCTGGCGGTGGTGAGCGCCTGCAGCAGCGTGATCGGCTCCGCCGGCGCGGCGCCGCTCGAGATCGCCGACCGGCGGTCCAGGATGAGCGAGACGCGGCTGGCGTCCACGCCGCTCGCGCTGGTCAGGATCGAGCCCACGGTGTCGTAGTACGTCGTCGGGTCCAGGGGCGCCCTCACCCAGAGGGAGTCCGCGGCGGCCTGCAGGCCTGCCCAGTCGTAGCCGCCGGATGCACCCGCCGGGACGCCCACGATCAGGCCCATGGAGGCCTGCGTGAGCCGCTCGTCCAGTTGCGTGACGAGCGCGGTGAACGCCGCGCCCTGCTCTGCGGAGACCCCCTGGTAGTCCAGGTAGACGCCGTCCACGTCCAGTGACTGGACGGCCGCCGTCACCTCGTCCACGTGGGCGGTGATGCTCTCCGCCGTGGCCAGGATGCCCCGCGGGTTCACGTCGCCGGAGATGCCCAGGTAGACCGGCGTATCGCCGGCGGCCTGCACGGCCGGCTGCACCAGCGCGGGCTCCGCGTTCATGGTGCCCTCGCTGTCACCGTCGGGCAGCAGGTAGCCGGCGAGCACGACCACGGTGGACGCGCTCTGCAAGCCCACTGGGTCCGGTGTCTGTCCGGCGTCCACGATCAGGCCCAGGCTGTGCGCCAGCGCGGTGCGCTGGAGGACGGCCAGCGAGAGCACGGCAGTCTGCGCCGGGATCGTGCCTGTGGCCACGCGGCCAGCCTCGTCCAGTTGCGCCGCCGCCAGCCGCTCCCAGCGGTCGCCCACCCAGGAGTAGATGGCCACGTTGGAGCCGTCGTCCACCCCGTCCTGCAGGGGGATCTCCACGGAGAGCGAGCGTCCCACGTACTCCGCCGGCACCTCGATCTCGAAGAGGCGGCTCAGGCCGGTCAGCCCCTCCGGCACCGTGGGCAGGTCACGCGCTTCGGACGGGAAGTCGTCGTCGTCGCCGCCCACCACGGAGATCGGGGACCACGGCAACACCAGCGCGATGATGACCACGCCGAGCACCGCGATGATGCCCAGCACCCGCAGCAGACCGGCGTCGCTCTCGTACTCCGCTGAGGGGCGGAAGGAGCGCCGCCGCTCGTCCTCGTCGTCATCGAACACCACCGGGGCGAACATGGCCCCGTCGTCCCGCCGTGGGGCGGGCGGCGGGGGCAGGTCGTCCTCCGGCGGGAAGCCGGGGTCCTCGTAGTCGTCCTCGAAGGCGTAGTCGTCCTCGCGGTCGAAGTCGTCTGGTGGACGGGTCATCGCCGATCCTCCATGAGCATGCCGCGCCAGAGCGGGCGCGGGCGTGTCGCCTGCGGCGGGTGCCGTCTGTGACTGCCTATCGGCGGGACGGCCCGGGCCGATGCTGGAACGGTCATGGCGCGCTCCGAATTGCGATGCGGACCGGCCGTGGTTCCACGGTCACGTCTCGCGTCTCCCCGTTGCGCCAGACGCTCAGGGTCACCCGATCACCCGGTTGAGCGCTAGCCAGCAGGTTTGGAAATGGCGCCAGCCCTTCAATGGCCACGCCACCCACGCCCAGCACCACGTCGCCGGGCTGGATGCCTGCCAGTGCGGCCGGGCTCTCCGGCTCCACCGCCAGCACCAGGGCGCCGGCGGCCATCGGCAGGCCGCGCTCCGCGGCCAGTGCCGGGGTCAGCGGGACATGGTGCCGCCCCAGCCGCTCAATGCCGATGCGGCCACGGGGGTTCACGCCGTCCGCGCGCACGGCCTGGATGAAGGGCCGGAGGTCCTCCATGGCGTGCGCCATGGCCACCCCCTGCACCTCCTGGCCGTTGGCGTTGGTGCGCACGACGAACGTGACCAGGCCAATCACCTCGCCCTCCGCGTTCACGAGCGCACCGCCGGAGTCGCCGTTGTTCACGGCGGCGTCCGTCTGCAGCAGGCCCTCCAGGATCACGCCTTCACGAGGAAACGCCAGGTCCCGGGCGGAGATCACCCCCACCTTCACCTGGTTGTCGAACGTCACGATGCCGCTGGCGATCACCGCGATGGGGTCGCCGGGCATGGCGGCGGCCGAGTCCCCCAGGCGCGCGGTGCGTAGCCCTCGGCCGTTGGTCTGCAGCAGCGCCACGTCGTGGAACGGGGCGTCGTCCGCGAGGGGTGAGGCCTCGCGTTCCTCGCCCGTGGGGAGCACCACGCGGATGCGCGAGGCGCCCTCCAGCACGTGCTGGTTCGTCAACACGAGGCCGTCCGAGGAGACCACCACGCCGGTGCCGAAGTTCTGGCGCTCGGTAGGCTGGCCGGCCTCGGTCTCCCCGGGCGGCAGGTCCACCAGGATGCTGACCACCGCGTCCATCGCCTCCGGGAGCGAGAGGCGCAGGCGCTCGCCCGCATCCGGCGTGGGGGTGGCGGGAGCCTCCGAGGCGACGCGTGCGCTCTGGGCGTCCTCGTCCAGGGCATTCACCAGCAGGGCCCCGGAGACGCCACCGAGCGCGCCAGCCGCGAGGCATAGCATGGCGAGGCCGACGATCCGCACGGGCGTCGCGATGATGGCACGCACCCCCAGTTCGGTCGCCGTACCAGCGTCCCGAATCTGCCCCGCTTGGCGCGTATTCTAGCACCGTCGCACCGCGAAACGGGCAGGCGCCCAATCATTTCAATAGATTCAAGCATCCCAACAGTTTCGGCCTCGGCGCGCGGGCAGCGGGACGTGGGGTTGGCATGCTCCACCCCGCTTATTCACCATGAGCCGGAAATCTGCTAGTATCGCGCGCATTCAACGCGGGCTTGCCGGGCTCCGGTAAGTCCGCCTTCTTGGTTTACGAGCCAACCCCGCCGCATGCGGTCGTCCCCTTCGGACGCCGTCACCGGCAAGCCCCCCAACTCAAGCACGCCCTATTGCGAGGCAAGACGATATGGTCGACGAACCGGCGCTCCTGACGAAGGCTGGCTACGACCGCCTGGTGGAGGAACTCCACACCCTGAAGACCGTCCGCCGCGCGGAGGTGGCCGCCCTGATCCGCGAGGCGCAGGAACTGGGCCCTGACCAACTGGACGCCCAGTACGAGGACGCCAAGAACCAGCAGGCGTTCCTGGAGGGCCGCATCGCGGAGATCGAGCGCACGCTGGAAAACGCGGCGATCATCGACGAGAAGGCCGCACAGAAGTCCAAGACCGTCCAGGTGGGCTCCAACGTGACCGTGAAGGGCCAGGACGGCAAGAGCCGCAAGTACCAGGTGGTGGGCCCCACTGAGGCGGACCCCACGCAGGGCCGCATCAGCCACAAGTCCCCCGTGGGACGCGCCCTCATCGGCAAGAAGCGCGGTGAGACCGTGAAGATCCAGACCCCGCGCGGCGAGACCGAGTTCACCGTCACGTCCGTCTCGTAGGCGGCTCCTCGCGGCTGACCGCCGTCCGAGGTCGCCCCCGGACGAGGCCCCGGACGCCCCGCGCCCGGGGCTCTCGGTAGCCCTCGCGGCCCCTCGTCATCCTGCCCCCGAGGCGCGTATCCGGACGATATGCGAACGTGGATCACGACGGGGAGGGGTGCCATGGCGTCCGAGGACGAACTCATCGAGCAGCGCTTGGCGAAGCGCGAGCGGCTGCTTTCGATGTCAGACGCCTACCCGGCGCGCGTCAGCCGCACTCACACCGCAGCCGAGGCCGTCCGGGCCTTCCTGGACGCCGGCGAGGTGGAGAACCAGGTTGCCGTGACCGTGGTGGGACGGGTCACGGCGCAGCGAGTGATGGGCAAGGCCGCCTTCCTGGACCTGCGCGACCAGGGCGGCCGCATCCAACTGCACTTCCGCCGGGACGCCCTGGACGACTTCGAGCACCTGGACCTGGTGGACCTGGGCGACTTCCTGGAGGTCACCGGCAGCGTCTTCCGCACCCGCATGGGCGAGGTCACCGTGGCGGTGGCCTCCTGGCGAGTGATCACGAAGGCGCTGCGCCCGCTGCCGGACAAGTTCCACGGCCTGAGCGACATCGAGGCCCGCTACCGCCAGCGCTACCTGGACCTGATCGCCAACGAGCGCTCGCGGGAGATCGCGTTTACCCGCTCGCGCGTGGTGTCCGCGATCCGTCGCTTCTTCCTGGACCGCGACTTCCTGGAGGTGGAGACGCCGGTGCTGCAGGACCACGCCGGCGGCGCGGCTGCCCGCCCGTTCCTCACGCACCACAACGCCCTGGACCGCGACCTGTACCTCCGCATCTCCCTGGAGTTGCACCTGAAGCGCCTGCTGGTGGGCGGCTTCGAGCGCGTGTTCGAGATCGGCCGCGTCTTCCGCAACGAGGGCATCTCCTACCGCCACAACCCGGAGTTCACGCTGCTCGAGTCCTACGAGGCCTACGCCGACTACCACGATGTGGCCCGCATGCTGGAAGAACTCCTGGCCTACGTGGCGCAGGACGTGCTGGGCGCCACGGAGTTGGTGCACGGCGAGCACACGATCTCGCTGGCGCCGCCGTTCGCGCGCATCACCTACCGGCAGGCCCTGCTGGACCACACAGGCATTGACCTGGACGCCCACCGCTCGGTGGAGTCGCTGACGCAGGTGGCCCTCGAGCGCGGGGTGCGGCCGGACGAGGGCGCCTCCTGGGGGACGGTGCTGGACGCGCTGATGTCGGAGTTCGTGGAGCCGAACCTGATCCAGCCCACCTTCATCTTCGACTACCCCACGGAGTTGTCGCCGCTGGCCAAGCGCAAGGTGGACGACCCGGCTGTGGTGGAACGCTGGGAGTTGTTCGCCCTGGGCTACGAACTGGCGAACGCCTACAGCGAGTTGAACGACCCCGTGGACCAGCGCGAGCGGATGGCCGAGCAGGCTGCGAAGAAGTCCGGCGGCGACGAAGAGGCCGAGGTGGCGGACGAGGACTTCCTTGTGGCCATCGAGCATGGCATGCCGCCCGCCGGCGGCCTGGGCATCGGCGTGGACCGCGTGGTGCAGTTGATGACCGGCGAGCGCTCCCTGCGCGAGGTCATCCTGTTCCCCACCATGCGCGAACGCCAGGGCGAACGTCCCCACGAACATCCTGGCGATGCTGGCGACGCCGCGGAGGTCGACGCCGCCCGCACGGACGTCTCCGAGTGACGAACCACATGGCGGGGTTCGAATCCGCCCCGCGACGGAGCGGCGGCTGGGCCACCCTGCGCGAAGACGTCCACGTCCACGTGGGCGCGCCAGACGTCCGCGCCCACCTGGCCGATCCCACCGGCTACCACCGCTGGCTCCCGCCCGCCGTCCGAGACGTGCGCGCGGACAGCGAAGGCGCCTCGTTCGTCCTCGGGCTGCCCGGGCGGCAGGAGGACGTCTCGCTGCGCCGCACGCCCTCTGATGATGCGCGCGAGGTGGTCTACCGCATGGACGACGGCGGCGTGGTGGACACGCTGCGGTGGGGCCTGTATCCGGAGGGCCCTCGGGAGTGCCACGTGACCGTGGAACTCGTCTACCGTCCTCCCCGAGGGTTCCTGGGCGGTGCAATGGAAACGCTGCTCCATCGCGGCCAGCGGACGCAGTTCCTGCGCGACTTCCTGTGGAACCTCAAACGCGATATCGAACGGTCCGCCGGGCGACTTGGCGGATCGGCGGAGGTGGCTGGCGGATGACGCTGCAGCCCTCACCCGGACCGCAGGCGCCCATCGAGGCCGTGATCTTCGACCTGGACGGCGTGCTGGCGGACACGGAGCCCGTGCACCTGGAAGCCTCGCGCCGCGTGGTGGCGCCTGCCGTGATTCCCCTGGAGCAGTACGCGCGCTTCGTGGGCGGCGGCGCGGACTCCTACACCGAGTGGATCGAGCGCACCTACAGCATCCCGCGCCCGGTCTTCCGGGAGCGCTACACGGACACGCTGGTGGACCTGCTGCGCTCCGGCCCCACGCCCGCCATGCGCGGCGCGGACGCCGTGGTGCGCGCCATCCACCGCCGGGGCCTACGCCTGGCCGTCGCCTCCATGTCTCGCCCCGCCTGGGTGCAGGCCACGCTGGCCGCCACCGGCCTGACGGATCTGTTCCCGCTGGTGGTGACCGGCGAGGAGGTACAGCACCCCAAGCCGCACCCGGACATCTACCTCCACACCGCCGCACTGCTGGGCGTGGAGCCGCACCACTGCCTCGCCGTGGAGGACTCCGCGCACGGCGTGGCCGCCGCGGCCGCCGCCGGCATGTGGGTGATCCAGACCCGGCAGGCCTCGATTTTTGCCGCCACCCCGCAGCCCGGCGCCCACGCCGTCATCGACACCTTCGCGGCCTTCGACCTCGGCTGGCTGGAAGGCCGTCCCCTCCCCCGCGCCGTCTGAGACGCGAGGGTGCCGAGGAGCGTGGCGGGGGCTCGCACGGGTGCGCCCGGCATGGGGGGGCGGTACGCTCGCGGCCATGTCCATGGAGCGGCACTTCACGGTCACGGGCTTCGTCTCGCATGCGGGGCGGACGGCGCTGCACTGGCATAAGTTCGGGATGTGGCTGCCGCCGGGCGGGCACATCGAACCGAACGAGGATCCGGTCCAGGCGATGCTGCGCGAAGTGCGCGAGGAGACGGGCCTGGAGGCCGAAGTGCTGTCCCTGCCGGGGGCTCCGCGCTTCGAGTACTCGCACCCGCCGCAACTGGCGGCGCCGGCGACCATCGCGGTCTACGACATCGTGAACGGCGACGGGCAACTCGCGGAGCCGCACCAGCACATCGACCTCATCTACTTCACCCGCGCGGTGGAGGCGGCCCCGGTGCTGCCGCAGGAGATGCGCTGGCGCTGGTTCGACGAGGCGGCCATCCGCGCCGCCACCGACCTGAACGACGACGTCCGCGAACTCAGCCTCGCGGCGATCGAGGCGGAACGAGTCGCCTCGGCGGCCCGCTAGCGGGTCAGGCCGAGGCGCGCACGACAGCAGGGGAGGCCACGTGCTCTCGATCCAGGTGATCCGTGAACGCACTGACGAGGTGCGCCGCATGCTGGCGGACCGCCGCACCTCTGCGCCCCTGGACGAGATCCTGGTGGCCGACGAGCGTCGGCGCTCGCTCATCCAGCAGGTCGAAGAGATGCGCAAGGATCGCAACGACGCCAGCAAGGCGATTGGCACGGCTAAGGATCAGGACGAACGCCAGCGCCTGATCGAGGCGCAGCGCGCCGTCTCGGGCCGCCTGGACGGCCTGGAGGCGGATCTGCGCGAGGTGGAGGCGTCGCTGGACTCGCTGCTGCTCCAGGTGCCGAACATGCCGCACGCGGATGTGCCCCTGGGCGGCGAGGAGGACGCGGTCGTGATCCTGGAGGGCGACGCGGCGGCCGGCACCGAGCATCGCTTCGACCCGCCGCTGCCGCTCGCGGAGCACGCGCTGCCGGAGACGGAGGCCGCGCTCAAGCCCCACTGGGAAGTGGGCGAGGAGTCCGGCCTGATCGACTTCGAGCGCGGGACGAAACTCTCGGGATCCTCGTTCTACATCCTGCGCGGGGACGGCTCGCGGCTGCAGCGCGCGCTGATCGCGTGGTTCCTGGACACCCACGGGCGCCAGGGGTACGAGGAGGTCTACACGCCGTTCCTGGTGCGCACGGACATGCTAGTGGGCACGGGCCAGTTGCCGAAGTTTGCGGACACCATGTTCCACGCGGCGGACACGGACCTGTGGCTCGTCCCCACGGCCGAGGTGCCCGTGACCAACATGTACCGCGACGAGATCCTGGAGCAGGCCTCGCTGCCCGTCCGCCACACCGCGTACACGCCCTGCTTCCGTCGCGAGCAGTTCAGCGCCGGGCGGGAGGTGCGAGGCATCAAGCGCGGCTGGCAGTTCGACAAGGTGGAGATGGTCCAGTTCACGGATGAAGCCGACTCCTGGGCCGCGCTCGAACGCATCCTGGAGGACGCCCTGCAGGTGGTGCGCGCGCTGGGCCTGAAGTACCGCGTCCTCCGGCTCGCCTCCGCGGACCTGACCTTCGCCTCCGCCATGACCTACGACATCGACATCTGGGCGCCCGGGGCCGGGGAGTGGCTGGAGGTCTCCAGCGTCTCAAACTTCGTGGACTTCCAGGCGCGCCGCGCCAACCTCCGCTATCGAGGCGAGGACGGTCGCGTCCGCTTCCTGCACACGCTCAACGGCTCCGGCCTCGCCCTGCCGCGCGTGGTGGCGGCGCTGCTGGAGGCGGGCCAACTCGAAGACGGCAGCATCGAGGTGCCGCCCGTGCTGAGGCCCTACCTCGGCGGACAGGAAGCCCTCCAGCCCCTCGGGTAGGCGACCGCCCTGCGTCTACCTCGGCAGACCCGTGTGCCACCGGCAGTTGACACATCAGAACGCTCGTTCTAACTTTTCCCTGTTCGGAGCGTACATCTGTTCTACATTGCCTCCGGAGGCGTGTACGGCGGACGGGGGATCGCAATGCTGCTCACGATGGTGCTGGGGATCACGATTGGCGCGCTGGGGCTCGTCTTGCTCCGGCAGTTCCTGGAAGGCTCGTTCGAGGAGCATGGCGCTCCCATCCTCTCGCCCGCCTCGTTCCCGCGGCTGGCGCCGCCCACCCGCGTGCGCACCCCGTACCGCCGGGCCCTACCGCCACTCCCCAGCCACCCCACGGCCCGCGGGCTCTCCGCCCGCCGCGCGGCATAGCCTTCTCGCTGCACCGGCCGCATCCGGGAGTACACTCGCGCCATGGCTGACAACCTGCTCACGCGGCTCTTCCTGGACGCGCAGGACGCGTTCCTCGAGGCAGTGGACCACGTCCCGGCGCCCGGGCAGGGCGGGCCCATCGGCGCTCTGAACGCGCCGGGCTGGATCGTCGCCCACATCGCCAGCGGCATGGACGCGTGGATCGAACGCCACGCCGCCGGGCAGTCCATGGAGCCGTGGGCCGAACGCACGCAGGACGAGATGATCGCCGCCTATCGCGAGGGCAAGCCTCAGCCCGCCTATCCCCTCTCCGAGGCGCGCGACGCGTTTGTGCGCGTGCAAGAACGCACCGCGCGGTGGGTTACCGAAGCCTCGTGGGAGCATCTGCAGGGCCCGGCCGACCTGAGCGGCACCCCCTTCGCGAACGTGCCGACCAGCCGTGTCTACATGGTCGCCCGCTCCGTCGCCCACCTCTACGTGCACGCCGGCGAACTCAGCGTGATCGCGTCGCTGATGGCGGCGGGCGACCTCGGACTGCCGGGAGCCCTCGTCCGTTCGGGCGCGCCTACGGCAGCGGACGACGCCTCGGGCCCCGTGGTCGCCGCGCTCCTGCGTGACGGCTACGTCGAGGTGGAGCGCGCGGCGCAAGTCACGCCGACGCCGGCGGCGGAGGGGGCGATGGACCGCCTCAACGCCGTCGCGGAGACGCTCATCCATCTCGCCGGCCGGGAGGACCGCGTGTGCAACGTCGCGGGGCAGGCCCTGGGCTCCAGTTCACTCCTCCTCGCCGCCACACCAGATCCGGCGACCGCGGGCGCCCCGCCCTGGGCGCCCGCGCGGGACGCGTACCGCGACGTCGTCTCGGCCGCCCATCCGTGGCTCGAGACACTCACCCCGCAGGCCGCCGCGCAACCCATGGAGTGGCGAGGCACGCCCAGCAGCCTGGGCGCACAGATCGCGCGCAGCGCCGGCCACCAGTTCGCCCACGCCGGCGAGATGATGGCGCACGCCTCCCTGTACGGGGTGGCCGATCTCGGGATGCCGGGACAACTCGCGCACGTGGCCGCTACCGCCCCGCCCGTGGAGGCGTAGCATCGGGACATGACCGCGCCTGAGAGCACGCCGGACGCGCCTCGCATCGCCCTCGGCTCCGTGTACCACCCGCCGGACGAGCCCTACCCTCGCCTGCTGATCATGCGCCGCTGGCCGCGAGGCGTGGCGAAGGGCTCGGTGGACCAGTGGGAGCCCGAACTCGGACCCTCCAACGACCTGCTCAACCGGTACCTCCACGAGGGCCTGTCCTGGGACGACTTCGCGGAGGGCTACCGCGCCGAGGTGCTGGAGCGTCGGAACCTGCTGGCGTGGGCGGCGCGCATGGCGGAAGCCACCGGCGTCACGCTCCTGTGCAGTTCGCATTCGGACGAGCAGTGCCATCGCTCGCTCCTCGCCGCGCTCATCCGCGAGCACCTCGCCGGCGCCCTCCCACCCGAGGCGCCCTCCACGTGACCGCGACCGGCGACCTCCCGCGCGCGCATCGAGGGCTGATCGATGACCTGCGGGCGGCCCTCGTGGCGCAGGGCGACCCGGAACGCGCGGTACGGATGCAGACGTACATGAAGTCGGCGGTCCCTTTCCACGGCGTGCCCGCCCCGGCTGTCGCGGCCATCGAACGCGACGTCTTCCCTCGGCACCCCCTGGCGGACTACGACACCTGGCGCGACACCGTGCTCGCCCTCTTCCGTGAGGGCGGCCACCGCGAGGAGTGGTACGCGGCGGTCGCCCTGGCCGACCACCGGCACTATCGCGCCCACGCCCGGGAGCAGCGCGCGCTGGAGGTGTACGAGGAACTCGTTGTGACCGCGGCGTGGTGGGACGTGGTCGACACCGTCGCCGGCCACCTGCTGGGCGGCCTGCACGCGGCGCACCCAGCCTGGATGGCCCTCGAGATGCGGGCGTGGGCCTCGGACGCGTCGATGTGGAAGCGGCGGGCGGCGATCCTCAGCCAGTTGCAGCGCAAGGACGAGACCGACCTGCGCCTGCTCTACGCCTGCATCGAGGCGAACCTGCCGGGCACCGCCGTGGGTGGTGAGTTCTTCATCCAGAAAGCCATCGGCTGGGCGCTGCGCCAGGTTGCGTGGCGCGACCCGGGCGGGGTGGTGCGCTACGTGGAGGCGAACCGCGAGCGTCTGAGTCGCCTCAGCAAGCGCGAGGCGCTCAAGAACGTCCTGAAGTCCGGCGAAATCAGCGCGATTCCCTGACGACCCTGGATGTGGCGCTTTACATACAGCCTGTACGTGTGTGATATCGTCGTGCATATCCGTGCAAGACGAACAAGACCAACCAGGGAGGCTGTCTTGACCACCGCAGAAGCGACGACGGTCCGCCGCCATCAGCAATTCATTGGGGGCCAGTGGGAGGACGCGTCCTCCGGCGCCACCTTCGACCGCACCAGCCCCGCCACGGGCAAGGTCATTGCCACCTACGCGAACGGCGGCGTGGAGGACGCACAGCGCGCCATCCTCGCGGCCCGCAAGGCGTTCGACGAGACCTCGTGGCCCACATCTCGCGCCTCGGACCGTGCGGCGATCCTGAACAAGGCGGCGGAGATCCTCCGTCGCCGCGCAGACGACGTAGCGCAGAGCATCTCGGCCGAACTCGGCCGCCCGATCTCGCAGGCGCGCGGCGAGGCGTACGCCACGGCCAACGTCTTCGAGTATTACGCCGGCAAGGCGCTGGACCTGCGCGGCGACGCGATCACGCAGCAGGTACCGAGCGCCGTGGGCCTGATCGTCCACGAGCCGGTGGGTGTGGTGGCCTTCATCACCCCGTGGAACTTCCCGCTCATGCTGCTGGGCTGGAAGGCGGGCCCGGCCATCGCCGCCGGGTGCACGATCGTGGCGAAGCCGTCCCACTACACCCCGTGGGCCGCCCTCATCCTGGCGGAAGTACTTGCCGAGGCGGGCCTGCCGGACGGCGTGTTCAACGTGGTGACCAGCGAGACCGACAACGGCGCGCTGGTGGGCCAGCACCTCGCGCAGTCCGAACTGGTGGACAAGGTGGCCTTCACCGGCTCCACCGCCGCCGGGAAGTCGGTCATGCGAGCCGCGGCGAACAACGTGAAGAAGGTCTCCCTGGAACTGGGCGGGAAGTCGCCCAACATCGTGTTCCCGGACGCGCCCATCCAGGCCGCCGCCCAGAATGCCTTCACGGGCATCTTCATGAACGCCGGGCAGGTGTGCTCTGCGGCGAGCCGCCTGCTGGTCAGCCGCGAGATCCACGACGAGTTCGTGGAGACGCTGGCCGGCATGGCGCGCAAGATGCCGGTGGGCGACCCGATGGATCCGAAGACGGCGATGGGGCCGGTGGTCAACGAGGCGCAACTCGCCCGCGTGATGGGCTACCTGGAGCGCGGCAAGCAGGAAGCCCGCCTGGTCACCGGCGGCGAGCGACTGACCGAGGCGGACCTGGCGCAGGGCCTCTACATCGCCCCCACGATCTTCGACCAGGTCGACAACTCGGACACCATCGCCCAGGAGGAGATCTTCGGCCCCGTGCTCTCGGTCATCTCCTTCGACGACGTGGACGAGGTGATCAAGACGGCGAACGACACGATGTACGGCCTCTCCGCCGCCGTGTGGACCAAGGACATCGACGTGGCGTTCAAGGTGGCGAAGGGGCTGCGCGCGGGCCAGGTGTTCGTGAACGCATACAGCGCCTCTGGGCTCTCCAACATGCCGTTCGGCGGCTACAAGCAGAGCGGTATCGGCCGCGAACTGGGGCCGGACGCCGTCAACGAGTACCTGGAGACGAAGGCGATCCACATCAAGTTGAACTAGTCATGTGCGGGCTCTCCCCCGCCCGCCCCCTCCCCGCACAGCACAGTGCGCCAGACGCAGGACGGCCCCGGCAAATTGCCGGGGCCGTCCTGTGTCGCAGCGATTGAGTCTGCCGAGGCGCCTCGATACGTCGATGCGAGGCTGCCGCCCGCGGAGGGCTAGGCCTCCTGGACGATCATACCGCCGGGGCTCCAGCGCCAGGTGCGGAACTTCACGTTCTTCATGCCCACGGATGTGGCCAGGTCGCGCGCCACGCCCAACATGCCGGCCGGCACGTAGAGGTAGACCGGGCAGTCCTTGTTCTCCAGCGCCGCCCAGACGTGTGTCGCCTGCTCGCGGGTCATGGTCTCCTTCGTCTCCACCTGAGCGATCGCCACCGGGAGGAAGCCGGGGTGCTCCAGCGTGACGATGTCCGGGAAGATCTTGTCGCCCGAGCCTCGGAGTTCCACGCCCATGCTGGGTTCCGGCAGGTTGACGTACGTCTGCAGGTCCGGGTTCTCGTCGTTCGGGAAACTGAAGCGGTCGCGCGCAATCTGCTGCACCACCTGGGCCAGGTTGTAGCGCCGCGACTCCTCGTTCGGGCGCCACCACACGCCGCTCTCCCGCCACGTGTGCATCCGGCGGCCGTGGGAGGCGGCGAACAGGTTGAAGACCGGCACCTGCGTGGCGATGAGGAGGATGAGCAGGACCGGCACCAGCGGCGCCAGCGCCAGCACGGTCAGCCCCACCTGGCCGCCGTTGTCGATGCGGACGGCGGCAAAGAGATCCGCCGCCCACTCCACCGTGGCCACGGTCGGGCCGGGGAAGACGAACATCGCGTACAGCGACACCATGAGCGCGGCGAGGAGGCCCACCGGCAACGCGGAGGGCAGGCGGTACTGGGACACCTCGGGCGCACGCGCGTCGCGGACGGCGGTCACCTGGCGCACCCGCGGCAGCGCTGCGGCTGCGACGGCTACCTCCTCCGCGGGGGCGGCGGCCGGAGCGGCCGGAGCGGCGGCAGTTGCGGCGGCCGCTGGTTGAGGCGACGCCGCGGCCTCGGTGGCTGCGGCGGTCTCGGCGGCGGGTTCCCCTGCGGGAGCGGCGGCCGCGCCCTCCGGTTCGCTGGACGCGGCGGGCGCTGCGGCCGGAGCGGGCGCACCCGCGCCGTCACCGACCTGGGTGCGTGCGGCGTCCGGATCCTCGAACCAGAGTGCGTTGATATCGGTGTACTTCGCCTGCGCCTCCGGGACATCAGCCTCCGGGAAGATGGCGCTCACGGGGCAGGCCGGCTGGCACGCTCCGCAGTCGATGCACTCCACCGGGTTGATGTAGAGCATCCGGTCTTTGCCCTCTTCGAAGTGGATACAGTCCACAGGGCAGACCGCGACGCAGGACTGGTCCATCACATCGATGCACGTGTCCGTGATGACGAATGTCAAGGGGATAGCCTTTCCGACGGGGCTCGCGCGTCCGCGGAGCGCCGAGGCGGATCGCCACGATCTTACGAGCCGTCCCGGTGGAGGTCTACGCCGTCCCGCTGAGCATACCCGCCCGGTCGAGCACTCCTTCATCACGCACGACATTGAGCGCGTCATCTGCGCGTTTTTTCCGCCGTTTCGAGGCGCATCCCGAGGACCGCTACCCGGCTCACCCTCGTGCCACGTCGACCCTCCGGGCCGCCCTCGAGCCGGGCGTCCCCGCGCCGGAGGGCGGCTGGCGGGAGTCGCCCTCATCAGATCGGTATGGAGGAGGGGCTTCCTGTCACCGTTCTGGAACACCCACAGGCGGCCGCCTCGATATCGTCGAGACGTGGACGAGCCCCCGGAAATATCGGACGTTGCTCGCGTCGCGTCGCATGCGGGTCGCCTGGGAGCGCGAGACGTTGAAGAACGCTCGTGGACCTCGGATCTCCTCGACCTGGCGCAGGATCAGCGGTGGGCGCTCGGGTTCATCGGCGTGGCGCTCGTCGCGCTCATGGTGCGCGCGCTCTTTGTGCTACCGGCCGGGTTCCCGCTGAACGATGGCGGCCTGTTCGTGGTGATGTCGCAGGACATCCAGGCCGCCGGCTACGCCCTGCCGTGGACCACCTCCTACAACCCCGCGGGGTATGAAGCGGCCATCCCCTTCGCCTACCCGCCGCTCGCGTTCTACATCGCAGCGCTGATCGAAGACCTCACGCCCTTCTCCATGCTGGAGGTGTACTGGCTGCTGCCGCTCACGGGGTCCATGCTCACGGTGGCCGGCGTCTACTGCCTGGGCCGCACCTTCTTCGAGGGCCGCCTCATCCCGTTGCTGGCCGCCTTCGCCTTCGCGCTGACGCCGCGCTCGTTCACGTGGCTGGTGATGGGCGGCGGGCTGACACGCAGCCTGGGCCTGGCCGCGGCGCTGTTCGCGCTGGCGGCGTTCCGCATCGCCATGCGGGAGGACGCCGCCCCGGCCACGCGTCGACGTGCGCTCGTGGCCGCCACGCTGCTCTCGGCCGCCACGCTGGGCACCCACCTGGAGGCGGCTGTCCTCCTGGCCACCGGCATCCTGCTGTCCTCTGTGCTGCCGCCCACGCGCTGGAGGGTGACGGTGTTCCTCACCGTGGGCCTGGGCACGCTGACGCTGACGGCGCCGTGGTGGGCCACGGTGCTGGTGCGCCATGGGTTCGAGCCGTTCCTGGCGGCGCGCACGTACGGCGGCGACGTGCTCTCGGACGGCGTGATCTCCTCCAACCTGTTCGAGCGATTGATCACGCCGGTAATCACGCACGAGCCGTTCTTTGCGGTCGTGGGGGCCACGGGGGCGCTGGGAGCGTTCATCGCGGTGGCGCGCGGCCACTGGGTGCTGCCGGCGCTGTGGGGCGCGCTGATCCTGCTGAACATGCGCGCCCTGGCCACGTTCTCGGTGGTGCCCACGGCGTTGCTGGCGGGCTACGCCACGGCCCAGGTGCTCATCCCCATCCTGCGCGACGCCGCCACCGGCGAGGGCGACGATCCCGCCGCCAGCCCGGACGTCACGAGCGATGCCACCGCTCGCCGGCCACGCTCCGAGTTCGCCTCGTGGCGTCCGGCGCTGCTCGCCGGCCTTGTCCTGGGCATCCTCTTCTACGGCGCGACGCACCAGAGTCGAGGCGAGGCGGCCTACCTCCGTCCGGTCTCAGACGTCGACCAGCGTGCGATGTCCTGGGCTGCGCTGGCGCTGCCGCCGGACTCCACGTTCCTCGTGATCCCCATGCGCCCGTGGCCGGCGGACCGAGAGGGCGAGTGGCTGCCCACGCTGGCCCACCGCCCCGCCGTCAACGTGCCGCAGGGCTACGAGTGGGTGGACGGCGCCTTCGACCGGCGGGTCTACCTCCACGACCTGGCGTGGACCTGCTGGTACCAGGACGCTGACTGCATCGAGGCCATCGCGCAGCAGGTGGAGTTCACGCATGTGTTCCTCCCCAACGGCTGCTGCGATCCCCTGCTGATGTCCTTCATCAGCGATCCGCGCTACGACGTGGAGTACCTCGCCGGCGCCGCCATCGTCCGTCGCGGCCTCTCCTCGCAGTGGCGGTAGCCCGCCACGGACGGCACTGTCTCCGCGCGATAGGATCGCGGAGCCGCCGCACGGAGGGGTGCCGGAGCGGTTGAACGGACTCGTCTTGAAAACGAGCGTCCTCGCGAGAGGACCGTGGGTTCGAATCCCACCCCCTCCGCCATGCACGCCACGCCCCCTCACGCCGAGGCGCCCCGACGGCCCCGCCTGCCTCGATGGCGGGCAGGGCCTGTGGACCTCGCGGTTCGGAAGGGTCAGGACGCACGCGGTCGGTGGAGGCGGACGGAGCGGTGCGGGCGGCCGTGGGTGCAGCGGCCCACGCTGGCCAGATCCTTGAACAGTTCAAACTCGATGGCGCACTCATCGCAGCGGACGATCGTGGTACGGGGCATCACAGGCATCCCTTCTGATTTCCCTCCCTGGCTCAACCTCAGCATGCGCTCCTCCGGTAAACACCCCGTGAACGCTGCATTGCGACCTCGTGAACCTGGAAGCAGGCGTTCAGGGTTTCACCCGACACCAGGAGATCGGCACGGGCCGATGATGGCGGCACACGATCCGTCCCGGGCTCGTGCGCCGGTCGGTGCGCGGGGGCGAGGGCGGTAGCCGCGGGACATCGAAGGACTCGTCCGTGGAGCCACAGCCGAGCCTGGATCTGCTGATCGCGGAGATCGGCGAACTGCAGCCGCTCCCCATGGTGGCGGTGCGCGTGCTCGAAATTGCCGAGGGCGACCAGTTCTCCGCGCACGAACTGGCGCAGGCGGTCTCTGCGGACCAGGCGCTCACGGCGAAATTGCTGCGCCTGTCCAACTCCGCGTACTACGGCTTCCCTCGACGCATCTCCACCGTCCGCGACGCCGTGGTGCTGCTGGGCTTCCGAGCCGTGCGCTCCGCCACGCTCGCCTCCTGCGTGATCGACACCCTCCCGGGCGGCCGCGTGCTGGATGCGATGACGGCCTGGCGCTACTCCGTCACGGTGGGCCTCCTGGCGGAGGTGCTGGCGAGGGCCACGAAGTTGCACCAGGACGAGGCGTTCACCGCGGGCGTCCTGCACAACATCGGCCGGCTGGCGCTGGACCAGCACCGGCCTCGCGAGTTGCACGCGTCGCGCATGCTGGTGGAACGCCAGGGTGGCTCGCTGGCGGACGCACAGCGCACGATGCTGGGGTTCACGGACGCGGAACTGGGCGGGGCGCTGGCGCTGCACTGGAACTTCCCGGAGCCGCTGGCCCGCGCCGTACAGCGTCACCACCTGGACCCGAACGACCTCCCCGACCCGCAGTCCCTGGAGGCCTTCGTCGTCCGGGCCCGCCTCTTCGCCCGCGCCCACGGCATCAACGACGGCTTCGAGGTGGACCCCGGCCGCCCGCCCACGGCCCCGGAATGGCACTCCGGCGCGGTCAGCAGCGCCCTCCACCAGAGCGGCGGCATCGACGGCATCCTGGAGCGTGTGTCCGCGTTCATGCAGAGCACGAACGGCTAGCCCGCGATCGCCCGGGGTTACCGCTGGGCCAGGTTCACCACTCGTCCCAGGCGGGCTTGTGGGCGCCGTCGTCCCAACCCCGGCCGGGCCGCCGCACGGCACGCGCAGAGGGTGCCGCGGTCAACGCGCCGGCGCGAACTCCTCAATGCTCACGGTGAACCGCCCTTCGCCGCGGGTCTCGATCCAGGCGACGGTGCCGGGCACACGGAACGAGGGATAGCCCTGCCCGCCGTTTACGAAGTGGACGCCCGCGTGCACCTGGGACAGCGGCACGTGGATGTGACCGTAGGCGATGACGTCCAGCCCGCCCGTGTCCGCCTCCGGGAAGTCCGGCAGCAGTTCCACCGGCGGCGGCTCCTCGCGTCCCCAGGCCGGGTGGATCACGCCGATGCGGACGCCGTCCACCTCGAAGACCTCGCGGTAGGGGAGCGCCTCGCGGACGTGAACCGGGTCGGAGTTCCCGTGCACCATCACCGCGCGCCGCGCCTCCTTCCGGAAGCCCTCGACAGCACCGATGCCGGTCCAGTCCCCGCAGTGCACCGCGATGTCCGCAGAGCGCACGCGCTCCCGCAGCGCGGGGTGCACCTCGTCCCACTCGCGCACATGCGTATCGCCGACGATCAGGATGCGTGTCACGCCCTCGTTGTTAGCACGAGGACGGCGTAGGGGTGAGGGCTCGCAGTGTTACTGAACGAGGGCTATGGCTTCATCAACGGCTGCGAGCGTGTAGTTGATGCTCACCAGGAGTGCTTCCTTCCCGACCACGCTGAGCGGGAAGTCCAGGCACGGCCCAACGAGCAACCGCCAGTTCCCGCCACCCTCTGCGTGCCACGCATCGCATTGCCGAGCGGCTTCACCGATCACCTCGAGTTTTGCGGCACCGGGGTCGTCGCGTCGCTCGGTGAGGTCCCGAAGGAGGGCCAACCGCTCACGGGCCGGGGCGAGGTCGCGAGGGAAGTCAGGGGGGACAGGCGGAGCGTCAGCGAGGACGTGCTCCGCACGCTCGCGCAGGGCTTCCGTGAGGGCGCGCATCTGGCCCTCATCCTCATAGCCCCACGTGCGAAAGTGCATGGTTGCCCTTGCAAAGCCACCTGTGAGATGCCCGCCCGCGGACATGCCGAGCCAGGCCCCACCGTTTAGATCGACGGCATCCGGAGGGCGCTCGAATACGTCCCAGTCTTCGGCTTCCGCTTCCGTCGCAAACGCGCGGACAACGAAGGACGCCGCGCCGTACACCCAGTTGTCCTGCGTTGCCGCGTTCAGGCGCCCCTCCTCACCGAGGTAGGAGGCCGCAAACACCCGGTCGGAGAGGCGCCATCCGCCGAAGTGCAACTCGGGTCGCTCGCCCGTGACCTCCTCGATGGCGTCCCGGGTCGGCAGCACTTCAGTCGCGAGCCACGCATCGTATGAGGTGACCCGCTCAAGGACGGCGGTTTGCTCCGGTGTTGCCGCCGGCTCGTCGTCGGAGCAGGCGGTGAACAGGAGAAGGGCGATGAGTGGGAGTACGAGCACGCGTGACATGGAGGAAGCCTAGCGACGTTCCCAACCGATCGCCCTCTCCTCCTAGCCCTCACCCGCCCCGGTGCTAACATCGCCGGCGGGCCGCGGACTGCGGCCCGTTCCACGTCCCACTGCCCCGAGGGCGCTGCCAGCGTTTGCGCTGCCCTCGGCATCCGATGGATCGAGGCCGCATGAAACTTCACGAGTACCAGGCGAAAGAGGTTCTCGCGCGCTTCGGCGTGCCGGTGCCGCGCGGGCGCGTTGCTCGTACTCCGGACGAGGCGGAGGCGATTGCGAAGGAACTGGGTGGGCGCGTGGTGGTGAAGGCCCAGGCCCACACCGGCGCACGAGGCAAGGCCGGCGGCGTCAAGTTGGCCGCTGACCCGGCGGAGGCGAAGGCCCACGCCGCGAACATCATCGGCATGACGCTCGTGACGCATCAGACCGGGCCGCAGGGCCTGCCGGTGAGTTCCGTGCTGGTGGAGGAAGCGATCGACATCGAGCGGGAGATCTACCTCTCGGTGGCCATCGACAACTCGCCCGGCATGCCGGTGATCATCGCCAGCGCGCAAGGCGGCATGGACATTGAGGAAGTGGCCGCGAACACGCCGGATGCCATCCACAAGACGTGGATCGACCCGGCCTGCGGCTTCCAGCCGTTCCAGGGCCGCCAACTGGCCTTCGCCGTGGGCCTGGACGGCGAGCACCTGAACCCGGCCAGCACGCTCATTGGGAACCTCGCAAAGTCGTTCCTGGACAGCGACGGCTCGATCGTGGAGATCAACCCGCTCGTGGTGACGAAGGACGGGCGCCTGCTGGCCGCCGACGCCAAGTTCTCCATCGACGAGAGCGCCGAGTTCCGCCAGCAGGCGTTGGCGGAGCAGCGGGACCGCTCGCAGGAGGCGGAGAAGGAACTGGAGGCCCATGACGCGGGCATCCAGAACTACATCAAGTTGGACGGCAACATCGGCTGCCTGGTGAACGGCGCCGGCCTGGCCATGGCCACGCTGGACGCCATCAAGTTCGCGGGTGGAGACGCAGCGAACTTCCTGGACATCGGCACGGCGAACAACCCGGAGGCCGTGGTGTCCGCGTTGAAGATCATCGGCAGCGACCCGGACGTGAAGGCCGTGCTGATCAACATCTTCGGCGGCCTGGCGCGCACCGACATCATCGCGGAAGGCGCCGTGCAGGCGATCAACCAGGGGCTGGTGAAGCAGCCCGTGGTGGTGCGCCTGGCCGGCACCAACGTGGAGATCGGCAAGCAGGTCCTGGACGACGCCGGCCTCGACCTTGGTCGGGCTGACGGCTTTGCCGAGGCGGCCCGCATGGCCGTCGAAGCCGCCCAGAACGCCAAGAACGCCCAGAACACGCAGTAGTCGAAGCACTGGAAGAAGGAGACACAACATGGGCGTGCTGATGGACAGCAACAGCCGCGTCGTCGTCCAGGGTTTCGGCGGCGCCGGGCAGCGCGAGGCGAAGACCTCGCTCGCCTACGGCACCCAGGTCGTCTGCGGCGTCACCCCGGGCCGAGGCGGCCAGGTGATCGAGGGCGTGCCGGTGCTCAACACCGTGCGCGAGGCCGTGGAGCAGCATGGGGCGAACGTCTCGCTCATCTTCGTGCCGGCCCCCTTCGCCGCAGACGCGATCCTGGAGGCGGCGGACGCGGAGATCCCCACTGCCATCTGCATCACGGAGGGCATCCCGGTGCTGGACATGATGCGCGTGAAGCGCGCCCTGTCCACGAAGGTCACGCGCCTCATTGGCCCGAACTGCCCGGGCGTCATCAACCCCGCCGAGCAGGCGCGCGCCGGCATCATGCCGGTGGACGTGTACCTCCCCGGCAACGTGGGCGTCATCTCCCGCTCCGGCACGCTGGTCTACGAGGCCGTGGACCAGTTGACCCGCCTGGGCATCGGCCAGTCGGGCTCGGTGGGCGTGGGCGGCGACCCGATCATCGGCACCAGCCAGCGTGAGGCCCTCGAACTGTTCGAGGCGGACCCGGACACAGCGGCCGTGGTGCTCATCGGCGAGATCGGTGGCACGGCGGAGCAGGAAGCGGCCGAGTACGTGAAGCAGATGTCGAAGCCCGTGGTGGCGTTCATCGGCGGCGCGACGGCGCCTCCGGGCCGCCGTATGGGCCACGCCGGCGCCATCATCGCCGGCCCCGCCGGCACCGCCGCCGCCAAGCAGCAGGCGCTCCGCGAAGCCGGCGCCGAGGTGGTCGAAAACCCCGGCGAGATCGGCACCACCATGCAGCGTGTCCTCAAGGAGCGCGGCCTGGCGTAGGGCCTGCACCTCCGGCCCCCCTCCCCCCTCGCGGGTGTTCAGACCGGAGACATGTCGGACGGGTGTTCGGGGACATATCGGACACTCGTCGGCTGGTCGCGAGGTGCGGCCCGGAGGTCGACCTCGGCGATTTGGACGGTAGCGAATACGACGGCGTA
>Ga0265293_10000565_pt1 | contig 87191 bp, 88 predicted proteins | sample Munlanlewell138R_FD_192505 | JGI IMG/M metagenome (GOLD analysis project Ga0265293, IMG submission 192505) | Leachate microbial communities from a municipal landfill in Southern Ontario, Canada - Leachate well 138R | ecosystem: Engineered > Solid waste > Landfill > Unclassified | place: Canada... | reverse complement strand
GCTGCTTTTCTGATATAATTTTTTCGAGGTGAGAGAAAAATGAGCGCCGGAAACGAAGAAAAGCTTGGGGTTGTTAAAATCTCTGATGAAGTCATAGCAGTATGTGTGCTTAACTCTACCCTTAAGACTGAAGGGGTGTATGGTTTGAGTGGAGGATTGACGGACAGCCTTTCAAAGAATCTGCTTGGAAAAGACCCTCTTTACAAAGGGATAAAGGTTAATCAGAGCGATGACGGTGTAGTCATCGATATCTCCATCATAGTTAAGTACGGTATAAAAATACCCGAAGTGGCCTGGGATATCCAGGAAAACGTAAAAAAAGAAGTGGAAGACATTATAGAGATAACGGTGAACGCCGTAAATATTCACGTTACCGGTGTTCACTTCAATGAACAAGAACAATAAACGCAATTTGCGGAGGACAAGATGGGCAATAAGGACAACAGAAGGCAAACCAGAGAATGCGCCATGCAGCTATTATATGAGATGGGAGTGCAGAAAGATTTCAGCGATGAAAAGCAATCCACATTCCTGGCGCGTCTTCAACAGCTGAGAGACTACGAGGACCAACGTGACTGGGATAAGGAAGTCAGTTATCCCATTGAAAAGCAATATTTTAGCAAAGTAATGGAAGCCGTCACCGCAAACCTGCCCGAAATCGATGAGCTGTTAACCTCGTCCATGGACAATTGGAAAATTGACCGGATTTCGAAAGTGGATTTGGCTGTACTGCGGCTTTCTGTTGCGGAGATAAAATACCTGGATGAGATCCCGGATTCCGTTTCTATCAATGAAGCTGTAGAGCTAGCTAAAAAATTTGGAAGTGAGGATTCCGGGAAATTTGTCAACGGCGTGCTGGGAAAAGTTGTAAAAGGGACAACCCCCTGATACAATTCCTTAATGTGTTGGCAATGCTCTTTCAGGAGTGAGAAATATGGCCATAAAACCAATTAGTGTAACACAATTCAACAGTTATGTTAAACGGGTGCTTCAATCCGACCCTTTATTGGGAAATGTACTGGTAGTAGGTGAGATATCAAATATTAAGTATCATGGATCCGGACATGTCTTTTTTACGTTAAAGGATGAATCCAGCAAACTTTCTTGCTTTCTGCCCGCGGATCAGGTCAGAAGGCTTCGCTACGAGCTTACCGAAGGGATGCTGATAACGGCCGCAGGCTATATTTCCGTGTTTGAACGGGGCGGTACATACTCACTCAACGTGCGAGATATTATCGTTGAGGGAACGGGAAATCTGACAGTTGCTTTCGAAGCATTGAAAACTAAGCTCGAAAAAGAAGGAATTTTTGATTCCAAATACAAGAAAGACCTGCCTGCTTTCCCCAAGCAGGTAGCCGTCATTACTTCGGAGACCGGTGCTGCAATTCGCGACATTCTTAAAATCATCGGACAAAGAAATGACGTAGCAAAGGTCATACTGTATCCCTGCCTCGTGCAAGGTCCGGATGCGGCTGCGGATATCGCTTCTGCCATCCGTGAAGTCAACCGTTCTTTTCCGGAAACGGATGTAATTATTACCGGAAGGGGAGGGGGAGCTATTGAAGAGCTTTGGGCCTTCAATGAAGAAATTGTGGTCAGAAGTATTTTTCTTTCGGAGATACCCGTAATTTCTGCCGTAGGGCACGAAACAGATTTTACCCTGGCGGATTACGTTTCGGACCGCCGCGCCGCCACTCCTTCAGAAGCGGCTCAAATAGCGGTTCCTGACACGGAAGCGCTGCGCTCTGCCATTAGGAGCACTTCAACAGAGATGTTGACCACGATACAAGATCGTCTGCGCTACCTGGAGTTGAAGATTGAACAGCATAATATGGAAGCATTGCAAACCCGGTTGAGCAACCGACTAAGACTTTCCGAAATGAAAGTGGACAGTCTTGGAAAAGACATTCTTCACATGATCTCGGACAAGCTTGTGGAGAAGTCAACAGCGGTTGAAATCCTATTGACCGAACTTAAGGCCGGAAGCCCCTATTCCATTATGGAACGGGGGTACGGTGCTTTAATTGATGAGAGCGGCAAGCTGATCACATCAGTAGACAGGTTGAAAACCGGCGATTCATTGACTGTTATATGCAAGGATGGTAAAATCAAATGCTATATAGAGGAAGTCAGGAGGACGACTTATGGAAAAGAAAACCTTGAGTTTTGAAAAAGCTTTGGAAGGGCTTGAAAACTCCGCTGAAGCATTGAAATCTGATAACACAACCTTGGAAGAAGCCTTACTCCGCTTTGAAGAAGGAATGCAGTATTATGAGAAATGCAAAAAACATCTGACTGCAGCCAATGAAAAAGTAAAGATATACGATAAGGTAAAGCAGGAATTGATAGATTATTGAAAGGCAGACCCATATGTATAATGAATACTATCTCAGGTACAAGGAACTGATTGAAACTCACCTAACGGATTTCCTACCTGAAATTGATCAACAAAGTGCGACTCTGTATGAAGCGATGAAATACAGCCTAACTACAGGAGGCAAGCGCATCCGGCCAGTCCTTCTCCTTGCTGCCAGCGAGTTCTGCGGTTATGATATTAACCTGGCGCTTCCTTATGCAGCAGCAGTAGAATACATCCACACCTACTCACTGATTCACGATGACCTTCCTTCCATGGACGATGACGATATGCGTAGGGGAAAACCCACAAACCATAAAGTTTTCGGAGAGGATATGGCCATCCTTGCAGGTGACGGACTCCTGTCATCGGCCTTTGAGGCCATGATGAAGGACATGCTTCTCTACTTCGACAATCCGGACAAATTGAAATGCCGAGTCAGGGCAGCATACGAAATAGCAAAAGGCGCAGGTTGTAAGGGTATGGTTGCCGGCCAGGTGGCCGATATCGAATCCCAGGGAAAGCATTGTGCAAGAGAATATATGGAATACATTCATCTTAATAAAACGGCCGCTCTAATCGTATCTTCTGTGAAAGCCGGAGCGTATTTAGCCTGCGGAGAACAGGATAGGCTGGAGGCCCTTGCGTCCTACGGTGAAGCAATCGGACTGGGATTCCAGATTGCAGATGATCTTCTGGATATCTACGGGGATCCTGCTGCTATGGGAAAGTGTGCCGGGCAGGACGATGCACATATGAAGTGCACATTCCCGGGTATCTATGGTGTGGAAGAATCAAGACAAAGACTAGCAGAGCTTACGGATAAGGCAATAGAGATTATGGCACCCTTCTACGATGAAGGAGAATTCTTTGTTGCTATTGCAGAGCAACTTGCTTCAAGAAATAAATGAGGAGATGTTTAGATGAAACGTTTACAGGAGTTTACATTTCCTGAAGATTTAAAAACCATGTCGGAAAAAGAGCTGAGTCTTCTCGCTTATGAAATAAGGGACTTTCTTATTGAAAAGGTATCCTGCAGCGGAGGGCATCTGGCCTCGAACCTGGGTGTTGTTGAGCTGAGCATTGCGCTTCATCGTGTTTTCGACAGCCCCAAGGACAAAATAATATGGGATGTGGGACATCAAGCCTATGTTCATAAAATACTGACAGGAAGAGCCCATGGGTTCGATTCCTTGCGATCTATAGACGGGATATCCGGGTTTCCAAGGAGAAAAGAGAGCCCCCATGACATGCATGATTCCGGTCATGCTAGCACTTCTCTGTCCATTGCCGCCGGCTATGCCGCCGCACGGGATTTAAGCGGAGCAGACAGTGACGTGATCGCTGTGATTGGCGACGGTGCTATGACGGGAGGAGTTGCCTTTGAAGCCCTGAACAACGTAGGCAGCTCAGGTTCTAAAATGCTGGTAATTCTCAACGATAACGAGATGTCCATTGAAAAAAACGCCGGGGGATTATCTCAGCATCTTGGCAAACTGAGAGCCTCAAAGGCCTATTTGGAGTTTAAAAAACAGTTAAAGAAAACATTGAAGGGCGTCCCGTGCGTAGGGGACAGTCTCTATTCAGGGCTCGGACACGTACGTGACACTTTGAAATATGCACTCGTTCCCGGTGCTATCTTTGAAAGCTTTGGTTTCAAATACTTTGGCCCTATTGATGGTCATGATATCCATGAGCTCATGGACGCTTTATACCTTGCAAAATCATTGGAAGGACCTGTGCTCCTCCATGTGGTTACAAAAAAGGGCAAGGGTTATCGTAACGCGGAATTCAATCCCTGTAAATTTCATGGCATTTCTCCCTTTGACCCTAGTAGCGGAGAATTGCTAAAATTCTCTGATAGGCCTTCCTACTCCCGCATTGCGGGAGACAAGTTAGTAGAGCTCGGAAGAAAGGACTCCAAAGTCCTGGCGATTACGGCAGCAATGATGGAGGCTACAGGGCTCGATCCCTTCCGGAAGACTTTTCCGGAGCGCACTTTTGACGTTGGGATTGCTGAGCAACATGCGGTAGCTTTTGCAGCGGGTCTGGCTCTATCCGGTTACAAACCTGTAGTGGCAGTCTATTCCACCTTTCTTCAAAGGGCTTACGATCAGATTATTGAGGATGTTTGCATTCCGGGATTGCCGGTACTGCTACTCATCGATCGAGCAGGCAACGTAGGAAACGATGGGGAAACCCACCACGGCATTTTCGATCTCTCCTATCTTTCCCATATGCCGGGAATGACTGTCCTGGCTCCAAAGGACGGAAAGGAGCTTTCCGCCATGATGGACTACGCTATGACGATTAATGGCCCCTGCGCCATCCGTTACCCCAGGGGAGCAGCATCGGATCTTTCTCACCTTGGTGGAGATTATGTAATTGACGGAGGTTCGGAGATTCTGAAGCAAGGCAACCATGTGAGCGTCGTTGCCTTAGGTAAAATGGTGGAGTACGCATTGGCGGTGGAGGAACAGCTTAAGCCCTTTGGTATCGATGCAGAGATTATAAATGCCAGGTTCCTAAAACCTATGGACCTTGATAAAATTATTAGATCTGTTAAAAAAACCGGAAAACTTGTTACCCTGGAGGACAATGTTGTAACGGGCGGTCTGGCCGCCAACTTGCTCCAGCTTCTCAGTGAAAACAAAGTACATGGCTTCAGCCATCTTGCTATGAGCTGGCCGGATAAATTCATTGAGCATGGTGATACAGAAATGCTGTTTAAGCGTTATGGGCTGGATGTGGATTCCATGACGGAAAGGGTGCGTGACTTTATTGAAGGAAAGACTTGATACCCTCCTCGTCCGGCTGGGTTATTTTGAATCCCGGGAAAAGGCAAAAGCTGCAGTCATGGCCGGATTGGTCCATGTGGACAAGCGGCTTTGCGACAAAGCCGGTACGCAGGTAAGAGAAACCGCTCTGATTGAAATCAAAAAGGACCTGTGTCCCTATGTTGGAAGAGGAGGCCTAAAACTGGAAAAAGCCCTGGTTCAATTCAATCTTGACCTTCAGGGCTTCATTGCTGTGGACATCGGTGCTTCCACAGGAGGTTTTACAGACTGCATGCTGCAGAAAGGCGCGATAAAGGTTTATGCCATTGATGTAGGTTATGGGCAGCTTCACTATAAATTGAGGAACGACCCTCGGATCGTCAATATGGAGAGGATGAACATCCGCTATCTGGATCCGGAAACAATTCCGGATGACATCGACTTTATCAGCATTGATGTGTCCTTTATTTCTGTCAATCTGGTTTTCCCTGTGGCCGCAAAGCTACTAAAAGACGGAGGGCAAGTGGTCTGTCTCATCAAACCTCAATTTGAAGCAGGGAGAAGTCAGGTTGGTAAGCACGGAATTGTCAGGGAAAAGCCTGTCCATGTCGAAGTGATCCAAAAAGTAATGGAATATGGATTTAGGAATGGATTGAGAACAGAGGCTCTGACCTGGTCACCTGTTACTGGGGCCAAAGGGAACATCGAGTATTTAATCCTGCTTGAGAAAAATCAGGGGGCTTCCCTAGAGAATATAGACGGGAAAACTGTGGTAGATTTGGCTTTCGAACATTTTTCAAAAAAAGAGGATTCTGCTGAAGCCTGTAATACATGAGGAATACAATATGGCACTGACACCGATGATGCAGCAGTATATGGACATAAAAAAGGACTATACCGATTCGATCCTCTTTTTTCGGCTGGGCGATTTCTATGAGATGTTCTTCGAGGATGCAAAAATAGCCTCAAAGGAAATGGAAGTCACTCTCACAGGAAAAAGCTGCGGTCTGGAAGAAAGGGCTCCCATGTGTGGTGTCCCTTATCATGCTGCGGATATTTATATTGCCAAGCTTGTGGAAAAGGGCTACAAAGTAGCCATCTGTGAACAGGTGGAAGATCCTGCAACTGCTAAGGGAATCGTAAAAAGAGAGGTTGTTCGCGTCATAACCCCCGGAACAGCTATGAACAGCACTTTGCTCGAAGAAGGAGAGAATAACTATTTAGCAGTGGCATATATAGATGAATCCGGTGCCGGTTCGGCCTTCTGTGACCTGTCCACAGGAGAGATTGGGGTGGCGGAGTTCTCTAAAAAAGGTTTTATCGAAAGCCTGCAAAATGAGCTAATAAAACTTTCTGCAAAGGAAATCCTTATCTTCCCGGCAGGAAGTGGGTATGAAAGCGAATTGCTCCCTGATCTCAAGAACCTTACAGGTGGCCAGGTATCGGTCCTGGATTCTTCCTATTGTTCCCGCCCTTCGGCGGAGGAGCGAATACTGTCACAATTCAGAGTGAAAGCCCTCAAGGGAATCGGTCTTGAAGAACGGCCCCTATCTGTAATGGCATTGGGCGCTTTGTTAACCTATCTGTTTGAAACCCAGAAACAAAGCCTTACCCACATAAGGAAGCTAAAGATAGCGGATTTGCACAGCTTTATGTCTCTGGACAAAGCCACTATCAAGAATTTAGAACTGACGGAGACTCTGTTTGAAAAGAAGGTCCATGGATCTCTGTTAGGCGTTCTGGACAAGACCCGGACCGCCATGGGTTCACGAAAGATGAAACAGTGGCTGAGAGAGCCGCTGAATCAAGTGAAACCTATTTGTGAGCGGTTGGATGCCGTGGAAAAACTGGTTGAAGACATCCTGCTTCGAAATGATCTCAGAGAGCACCTGAAGCAGATCTATGACCTTGAACGGCTCACCGGCCGGGTTGCCTATGGAACTGCTAACGGCAAAGATCTCATTTCTCTGCGAAATTCCATTGCTGCCATCCCTGACATTAAAGAAACCCTGAAAGGATGCGGAAACTCCCTTTTAGAGCGTCTGGAAGGGGAGATGGACGACCTGAAGGCTGTCTGTACCCTCATCGACAAGTCTATCGTTGAAGAACCACCTTTCACCATACGTGAGGGAGGGTTAATACGAGCCGGCTATTCTGCAGAACTGGATCAGCTTAAGGATTCCATACGCGATGGCCAGCTTTGGATTGCAGGACTTGAAGAAACGGAACGTAACAGAACCGGCATTAAAAACCTGAAGGTAGGGTTCAACAAGGTCTTTGGCTACTATATCGAAGTGACGAAATCCAATTACAGTATGGTGCCGGAGGATTACATAAGAAAGCAGACTCTTGTGAATTGTGAGCGCTTTATAACCCCGGAGCTGAAAGAGGTGGAAAGCGTCGTTCTCAATGCGGAAACCAAGATCAACCAGCTGGAATATGAACTCTTTCAAGGGCTTCGGGAAGAATTGCAGAACTTTATCGGATTCATTCAAACGACCTCTGCTGCCATCGGTGTTCTGGATGTGTTGCTCTCCTTTGCCGAAGTGAGCAGCCGCCAAGGCTATGTTAAGCCGGTGGTGGATCATTCCGATGCCATTCAGATTGAAAAGGGCAGACATCCGGTGCTGGAGCAATTGACAAGGGACGGGATCTTTGTCAGCAACGATCTGTACATGGATCGGAGTAACCAGAGCATGCTCTTGATCACCGGACCAAATATGTCCGGAAAATCCACCTATATGCGCCAGACAGCACTCATAGTACTCATGGCTCAGGCGGGCTGCTTTGTCCCCGCAGAACAGGCGAAAATAGGCCTTGTGGACCGCATATATACCCGGATCGGGGCATCGGATAACCTGGCACAGGGTCAGAGCACCTTCTTTGTGGAAATGAGTGAGCTGGCATACATATTGAATACTGCAACAGAGAAGAGCCTGATTATCCTGGATGAGATCGGGAGAGGGACCAGCACCTATGATGGTCTGTCAATCGCCTGGTCCGTTGTGGAATATCTCTGTCATCCCCATTGGAAAGTGAGAACTCTGTTCGCCACGCATTACCACGAGCTTACCGTTCTGGAGGACCATATAAAAGGGGTAAAGAACCTCAATGTAGATGTGCAGGAGCAGAGCGGCAATATCGTATTTCTACATAAAATTGCAGAAGGCAGCACTAGCAGAAGCTATGGAATTCACGTGGCAAAGCTGGCCGGCGTTCCTTCGCAGGTATTGGAAACGGCACGGGAGAAGCTATTTGAACTGGAGGGAAATTCCTCAGAACTCTCTGTGAGCCAATATAATAAAGTGGAGGAGACTGAGAATGCTCCTGCTGCAAAACAGCTTTCCCTTTTTGATTTCGTCTCCAACCCTGTTCTGGAGCGATTAAAGGCATTGGATTTAATGGAGCTTACGCCCTCCCGGGCATTTGAAATACTGGAGGAACTGAAACATGCTGCAGAACAATGAAATTAATCTATTGCCTGCGGAAGTCTCTGAGAAGATTGCAGCCGGCGAAGTTATAGACAGGCCCCTCTCCATTGTGAAAGAATTGGTGGAGAACTCCGTCGATGCGGGAGCCGACAACATCGTCGTGGAAATCAAGAACGGCGGAAAAACCCATTTACGTGTAACGGACAATGGTGGGGGAATCCCTGCAAAAGATGTAAGTAAAGCTTTTCAGCGCCATGCGACGAGCAAGATTCGAAGTGCTGCGGATTTAGACATGATTCACACTCTGGGCTTTCGCGGCGAAGCATTGACGAGCATTGCAGCGGTATCCAAGGTGGAGATTATTACGAAAACTGCTTTGGAAAAGGCAGGGGTTCGCATGATCCTCGAAGGCGGTCAAATCCTTGACAATGGCCCTGTGGGGTGTCCGGATGGTACCACCATTATCGTGACCGATCTCTTTTATAATACCCCAGCCAGGCTGAAATTCATGAAAACAGATGGTGCTGAGGGATCCCTCATCATCGATTTTATTTCAAAGATGGCTTTGGCTTATCCGGATATAAGGTTCCGCATGATAAACAACGGCACTGTGCTTTTCTCCACCCGGGGCAAAGGCAGCATTTACAGCAATATTCTAACCATCTATAGCAAGCAGATTGGTGACAGGCTCATTGAAATCGATGAAGCGGAAGGAGATTACCGGTTACAGGCATATATTTCTCCGCCGGATATCAACAGGCCAAATAGGAGAGGACAAGTTTATTTTGTCAATGGAAGAAGCGTAAGCAATAAGATCCTTGAGGCTGCGGTCACCTCCGCTTATCAGGAACGTATAGCCCAAGGCAGGAGTCCTTTGGTCTACCTCTTTCTCCAGGTGCCGTCTCACCGAGTAGATGTGAACATCCATCCCAATAAGCGGGAAGTGCGCTTTGATGATAACGACATGGTTTCCCAATTCGTTGTAAACGCTTTACTTAAAGGTCTCCAATCGAAAAGCGGATTGGCTGCCCTGCAAATGAAGGATCCTTTCCGTATAAAAAGCCAATCCGAAGCGGATAAAGAAGTAAAAGACGAAGAAACAATGAGGGAGATACAGGTTGACATAAAATCAATATTGTCAACCATAAGGCAGGAAAAGAAAATACTTAAAGAAGAAGATCAAAACAACGAAGGCTTCGCTGTAGAAGAAAAGAAAACAGATTACTCTACAAAAGTTGAAGAAATATACGTTGAGGATCATAGCAATACCCTAAGTTTAGAAGCCTTGCGGCCCATAGGCTCTATTTTTGCCACCTATATTTTGGCTGTGGATGAGGAACATTTCTATCTCATCGATCAACACGCGGCTCACGAGCGGGTGTTTTATGAGAAGCTCCTATCGCAGTTCGAGCGGGAAGATAAGAATACACAGCTGCTATTGACTCCCACCATTCTTGAAACTTCGCCGGCGATTGCTAACAGCACCGAGCTATGGATGGATCGGCTTCTCCAAATAGGATTTGCTATTGAGCCCTTCGGTGTAAAGGCTTTTCGCATTAAAGGCATTCCTTCCTTCATGGAACTGAACCAGGCGACGAACTTTCTGGAAGGATTCGTGGGAGAAATGGAGAATGCCGGCTCTGTTATGGATGAGAAGAAATTGGGCAGGATTATTACAAGCGCATGCAAAAGTGCAGTGAAAGCAAATGATGCTCTGACTATGGAGGAAATACGACGTCTACTCAAGGATTTAGCAGAAGCGAAAAATCCTCTTTCCTGTCCCCATGGTAGACCCACACTTTTGATGCTTTCCGTCCAAGATATAGAAAGACTATTCAAGAGAGCATAAGCTATGAAAAAGAAAATCGTTGTTATCATAGGCCCTACAGCGGTCGGAAAAACAAAATATGCCATCCGTATAGCGCAAAACCTGGATGGAGAAATTCTTTCTGCTGATTCCATGCAAGTCTACGAGCATATGAATATAGGCAGTGCCAAGCCTACGGATGAAGAGTTGGCAACCGTTCGCCATCATCTCATCGGAGAGGTGGATCCGCTTCAGGAATGGTCCGCCGCCGAGTATCAAAAAAAAGCGAAATTTTGGATTGATGAGATGTTTTCACGTGGGAAATTGCCGATAATATGCGGCGGTACAGGTCTATATGTAAATTCTTTGATCTATGACATGGATTTCTCTACGGCTAAAGGAGACGAAAGTTTAAGAAAAGAGCTCCAGCTTCTGGCGGATACCATGGGCGGACAGGCACTTCACGACAGGCTAACAAAGGTGGATCCCACAGCTGCAGAACGCATTCATCCCAACAACATAAAGAAAATGATCAGAGCAATCGAGGTTGTAGAAACGGCCGGTAAGGGGATACCCGCATTTGACGGGGTGTTCCAAAAATCCGGTGATTATGATTCCATTATGATTGGTTTGAATATTGATCGGCAGATATTATATAATCGAATCGAACAGAGGGTCGATGCAATGATAGAAGCAGGGCTGGTAGATGAAGTGAGGATGTTGCTGGCACTAGGGCTTACGGAAGATGACAACTCCATGAAAGGTATTGGCTACAAGGAACTCATAGGCTTTTTACAGAACGAATACAGTCTCAAGGAGGCTGTAATGAAAATCAAGCAGAACTCGAGGAATTATGCAAAGCGTCAGATGACCTGGTTCCGGCGCTATGATAATATTAAGTGGTTTGATTTGACGGATACTGTGAATTTTGAACAGAGCGTGCAGGAAGTAACGGAATACATCCAAAGCAAATTAGTGGTTTAAGTATAGCTATTCACAGCTTCACGTATGCTTTCCGGGAGTATCCCCTCGGAAACCGACGGCATTTTGATGCGCTTTATCTCATCTTACGCATAAATGCCTTGAGAGGTTCACGGTTTCTACAGAGATACATCCCGGTAAGCATACAAGCCGATTTTCAGCTAAGAACAGCTAGGATTAAATGTAGGTGACTTATATGGTTGAAAAGAAGAAAATCATATTGCATAATCAAAGCCGGAAGCCTGACAACATCCTACGAAAGGAATTGGAGATTAAGAGCCTCTGTGAGGACCTTGAGAAAGAGCTTCCTCGTTTCATGAGCGGTTTTTTTGCCTATCTACGCGGCAATGTCCTGCCCATGACGCGACTGGCTTATTTACGAGATATACGTTTCTTCTGCAATTATCTGATCGAGGAAACGGACTTGGCTTCCGCAGAATTTCCCCGGGAAATAAGAGAGACCGACTTTGATAAAATCCAGGGAGTGGACATCAACATGTACCTGGATTATTGCAGAAGCTACAAGGTGGAAAAAGAGAAGAGCATACATATTTACGAGAATGATCAGCGATCCCTTTCGAGAAAAAAATCGTCGCTATCCGTGTTATTTAAGCATCTTTATCGAGAGGGTTATGTGAGCCGCAATATTACGGATAGTTTCAATCCCATCCGGGTTCCAAAGCCGGGAGAACGGCAGATTAAAACTCTTCAGGACGATGAGGTCATGAAGATGCTGGACGCGGTAGTGACAGGAGACAAGCTGACGGATAAGGAAAAGGAATATTGGAAGAAGACAAAGCTCCGAGATAAGGCAATTCTACTGCTCTTCCTGACCTACGGCCTCCGCATATCTGAGCTCCAGCAACTGAACCTGTCCTCCTTCAATTTCAGCAGAGGAGAATTCCTGATCTACCGGAAGAGGGGAAAGGAATCCATTATGCCCTTGAATCATACGGTCCGAAAGGCCCTAGAGGATTATATGGAATCGGAAAGAGCCGATAGCGATACAGTGGAGCCGGAGCACAAAGATGCCCTCTTCCTGTCGTTACAAAAGAGAAGAATGACGGAACGACAGATTCGCGAGATGGTAAAGAAATATACATCCATTGGGCTTGAGACTTCCAGATCTGCCGGCTACAGCCCACATAAACTGAGAGCGACTGCTGCTACCTCACTGATCGGACGAGGAAACTCCGTTTACGACGTGCAGGAACTCCTGGATCATGAAAATGTGACAACCACCCAACTTTATGCCGACCACCAAAGGAATGCTCGGAGAGATTTAATCAAGAACTTCGAGTGGGGGGAGGATATGCTGGATTCAGAAAAAGAAGACAAGAAAAAATAGAGAGATAAGGTTTCAAAGTGGGTATATATCCCCCGTAGCATATAAAAAGCACTTATGAAAATAATATTAGAAACAGAATCGGAATAGGAGACATAGTGAAGAACAATACAGAACGCTTTTTAGTAGACACGATGGGAATCAGCCAAAAAGTCCTGGATCATGTGCTGGAGGCAGAAAAGCAAGTTGCGGGGTCATTTGAAGCCCTGGATGATATTATGGCTTATAATCAGTATAAGGTGCTGGACGTATTTCAGAAGTGCAGGATTACAGACATGCATTTTAGCTGGAATACGGGCTACGGTTACAACGATCCGGGTAGAGATGCCCTGGAAAAGGCCTATGCCATGCTTTTTCGCACGGAAGCCGCCCTGGTTCGGCCCACTATCGTCAATGGAACCCATGCGTTAACTTTGATGTTATCAGGTGTGTTAAGACCCGGAGACGAATTAATTTATTGCACCGGCAGTCCTTATGATACCCTTTGGGAAGTAATCGGGCTGCGGGGAGAGGGTAGGGGATCTCTAAAGGATTTCGGAATCACTTACAAGCAGGTGGAGCTTTTACCTGACGGATCCATTGATCTCTCTGCAATGAGCAATGCAATTTCCTCAAAAACACGGGCAGTGGCTGTTCAACGAGCAACCGGCTACGGATGGAGGAAAGCCATTACAATCGATGAAATTGAAAGATGGGCGAGCCATGTAAAGGGAATCAATCCCGAAATTGTCTGTCTTGTTGACAACTGCTATGGTGAGCTGTTGGATACTAAGGAGCCTACAGAAGTTGGTGCGGATGTGGTTGCCGGGTCTCTGATTAAAAATCCGGGAGGCGGTTTAGCCCTTACCGGAGGTTATATTGCCGGCCGTGCAGACCTGATCGAAAATATCTCTTATAGGATGACATCTCCGGGAATCGGTGGAGAATGTGGTCTTACCTTCGGCCAGTCACGCACTATGTTTCAAGGGTTGTTTATTGCTCCTAAGACAGTTAACGGCGCGGTAAAAGGAGCTATTCTCTGCGCTAAAGCCTTTGAAAACCTGGGTTATGAGGTTTGTCCCAAAGCGGAGGATCAGAGAAGTGATATCATCGAGGCAGTAAAGTTAGGTAGCCCCGAAGCCGTCATTGCCTTCTGCGAAGGGATTCAGGCTGCTGCGCCGATCGATTCTCACGTTCAGCCCATTCCCTGGGAAATGCCGGGTTATGAGGACCCGGTGATTATGGCTGCAGGAGCATTTATTCAGGGGTCTTCCATTGAGCTTTCCGCTGATGCTCCCATTCGCGAGCCCTATATTGTCTACTTTCAGGGAGGCCTGACTTATGAACACTCGAAATTCGGAGTGCTGAAGGCAATGCAAGCTATGGAGGACAAAGGACTGTTATGAGAACCTTCCTTTCTATCGCTAAATTGGTTTTATTAGCCGGCATCGTGATTGCGCTGCCGGTCTATGTTTATTTTGAATACCCGGAATTCTTTAACCAGTTCCGGACCATGGAAGGTGTAAATACATTTTTGGATCGTTATCAGATCGCAAGCTTTTTTGTGTATCTTGGACTGCAAATCCTTCAGATTATCATATCCATAATCCCCGGCCAGTTCATACAATTTGCAGGAGGTTATGCCTATGGTTTTTGGTTGGGCTATCTACTGGCAATTGTCGGCGTGGCTATTGGGACTTCTATCGCCTTTGGCCTTGCCAGAGTGTTGGGTAGGGATGGGGTGTATCTTCTATTTGGACAAGAGCGAATCACTAAATTTGTCAATCAACTGAACAGTAAAAAATCTTTTGCTATTCTATTCGTTATTTTTCTTATTCCCGGTCTTCCTAAGGATTTGGTAACCTATGCCGCAGGAATTTCGCGATTTGGTTACAAGCCTTTTCTGTTGCTGTCATTGATAGGGCGGACGCCTGCACTCATGGGAACCATCATGATGGGAAGCATGCTCAACAAGGAAAGCTACGCGGGTCTCATCGCCTTAGCTGTGGTTGCACTCATATTGTGCGTTTTCCTGTTGATTAAGCGGCACGATCTCACATCCTATGTGGACAAGTACTATAACAAGTTCATGAAATACAATCAATAAAACTACTACAACCCATCTGTGCAATTTTTCCACTTGTATGCTGATATTTGGGGTGAAAAGTTGTTTGGCGCTGAATCTGTGCCCAAATTTTTCGGTTGTAGCAGGTTTCCGCCTTGTAATCTGCCTACAATCGAAAATTTTGCTCATTTAACGGCAAATAAGAGGGGAATCGGGCCACAAACTGCATACAACCGCATTCTTTGCTCATTTGATGTGATATATAGTATGGTGAACTGTAACAATCAGTAAATCAATAAGAACAAATGTTCAGTTACCCCTTTACAAAGAACGTGCATTCTGATATATTAGCAATAAGAACAAATGTTTGCGAAGGGTATTGCTGAGGTGCAGCCATGAAAAAAAGATACAGGGTGAAATCAAAATTCCGATTCTGTCTATCATTGACCATTATGTTGATCATATTGATTTCAATTACGGGAACAGCAATAGGTGGAAATCAAGCTGTGAGTCTGACAAAACCGACTTATACCGAAATCATGATCGTCAATGGTGACACATTATGGGATTTAGCGAAATCATATGGTCCGGATGATCAGGACGTTCGCAAAGTCGTTCATGCAATATGTGAGATCAACGACATCTCCGCAGACAGAATTCAATCCGGGCAGAAAATTTTGATTCCGCAATATCTTTAAGAATTATTACGACCAGCTTACGACTTGGATATAAATCTAATGTCAGTTACATGCTAAATAGGATTCTTATAATTCCATTATGCGTCCGGCTATCCAAACTGTTCAAAATCAGCCATTTGCCAATTACACAACTATATTAAAAGGTATCAGGATATGGTTTGTCCTATAAAAGTCGCTTAAATCGGAGATTTTGGCTTTACGTTCTATAAACGTTCATATTTCAACGTTTATGGAGATTTGATGTCGCTCTAATTCATATTAGCACCAAATTTCATCTGGTTTTCATAAAAGTGCTTCAATATAATCCAAAACCATATACGATACATTTGATATTGCTGAGAATGATTTATGTTATTATACAAACATAAGACCAAGGACAAGGAACATGAACACGAGAAACGAAATACGCAACAAAGGATACTACAGCAAAGATTAATAAATGAGTATTTATATTGGACACTGGAAGGCTTGAAAAGACATGGAACCGGAAATTTGGCGATTTGGATTAGTATCTATGCCGAAAATTATGATTTAAGGAATAGTTGTTTCTATTTTAAGAGCTCCCCTTTCGGGAAGTTCTTTTTTGTAGTTCTTTGATTCCGTTTAGCTCTTACTGTTTATTGGCAGTTCTTCAGTTTTGCTAATCTAGCTGATTTTATTTGAAGATTGCTCCTATAATATGTTATATCTCGAAAATCACCTATAGCTCCGGATTCATCAGATAAAGGTATAAAAGCTTGATGGTATTTTCCAGTGCGTTGTAATGCGTCCGTTCCATACCGTGAGATGCGTGAACTCCCGGACCGATCAGAGCTCCCCGGATATTGTTTCCTGCCTCAAGAGCAGATCCAACGTCGGAACCGTAAAAAGGATAAATGTCTACAGCATATTGAATATCATTCTCTTTGGCCAGGTCGATCAATCTGGTCACCATATTGTAATCATAAGGGCCCCCGGAATCCTTGGCACATATAGACACATCATACTCGGTGCAGTTGAGGTCATCTCCCACGCATCCCATATCAACAGCCAACAGTTCTGTGATGTCCTCCGGAATATAAGAAGATCCGTGCCCTACTTCCTCATAGACAGAGAAGAAAATCTTGGTAGTGTATGCCGGTATTAATTTCTCCCGGGACATATACTTCATCAGACTGATCAGACAAGCAACGCTGCCTTTGTCATCCAGAAAACGGGATTTGATAAAATCACTTTCCGTTATGGTAGTTTTGGGGTCGATAAATATGTAATCCCCGGAGCAGATGCCTAAGGCTTCTACTTCCTGTTTGTTCGTTACCATCTCATCGATGCGGATTTCCATATTCTGAGGGTCTCTGACCTTTGTCTTGCTGTCTTCAAAGACATGAGCAGCAGGGCTTGTACTCAAAACAGTGCCGGTATAGAGCTTTCCGTCGCGGGTGCGGATGCTGCAATACTCCCCATCAAGAGTCGGTACTATAGGAGAGCCCACCAAAGTAAACTTTAGTCTGCCTTCATCTGTAATCGATCGCACCATTGCTCCCAATGTATCCACGTGTGCTGATAGGCCAATCACCTTTTCGCTGCTTTTGCCGGGCAATGTAACGATACCGCAGCCTTTGCGAGTGGTTTCAAACTCATATCCGAATTCCTTAGCCCAACCTCCGATGCGGTTTATGATTTCAAAACAAAAACCGCTTGGACTGTTGAATTCCAAAAGCTCTTTTGCAGTGCTCAACACGTAATCCTTGCTAATTGTGAGTTCCATAATGCGCATCCTTCTATGTTTGATCTGTAAATTCTGAGATTTCTGATTCTAAAATTTTTGTGTCTTTATAAGAATTATACCTTCGGCCTTGTATCTAGATAGCTCTGCAAGATAATGATGGCAGCTTGTTTATCGATGACAATTTTACGCTTTTTCCTGCTCACATCCGCTTCAATAAGGACTCGCTCAGCGATTGTCGTTGTAAAACGCTCATCCTGGTATTTGATCTCAACATCTTGCAAGCTGTTGCTCCGAAGCTTGTTCTCCAGTGTCGCAGTAAATTCTCTGACCTTTTCCGTCTGAGGACTGTCGCCGCCATCCAGCTTCAGGGGCAAGCCGATGACGATGACGCTGCAATCGTGTTCCCTTACCAGGTCCAGGATCTTTCCCGTATCCTTGCGGATTCCAACCCGCTCTATAGTAGAATGGCCCTGGGCAGTGATAAAAAGTTCATCGCTCAGGGCAACACCTATGGTCTTATCTCCCACATCCAGTGCCATTGCCTTCATATAGTTCTCCTCTTATAAAGTACAGGCGGGCCAAAGGCCCGCCGCATTCCAATTACTTCTTTAAGAAAGCCCTAAGGAGCTCTTCTACCAGATCATCCCGCTCGATGTGCCGAATAATGTTTCTGGCGTTGTTATGTCCGGTTATATAGGAAGGATCCCCTGATAGAATATATCCTACCATCTGATCTATCGCATTATATCCTTTTTCCTCTAAGGCTTCATATACGGATTTTAATATTGATTCCGTAGTTTGCTGACCATCCTTATCAGGGCTGTTAAACAGTATGGTGTTCCTGTCATCCATGTCAATCACCTACCTAACTAATACTTTCTATCTTTTATTATAGCCAAGCAGCCCTTTGGTACAAGAGTTTTCCTTTTATTTAATATTGTTGTAACAAAACTTACAGCAATGTTGCAGCAAGGGCAAAGGCATCGGAAATTTTAGCAGGATCTTTGGCTCCCGCCTGTGCCATGTCCGCCTTCCCTCCCCCACCGCCTCCAGCAGCGGCGGCGATCTTTTTCACCATATTGCCTGCATGATATCCCTTGTCCAGCAAGTCGTCCGTTACGGAAACAATAAAGGTAACCTTCTCATCCCTTACGGACGCAAGAACGATCACGCTGCTCTTTGCCTTTTCTTTGATCTTGTCACAGAGGGAGCGGAGCGCATCCACATCGTAATCCGCAAATTCAGCGGTTATTAAATGGACACCGTTTATTTCCTGTGTGTTTTTCAATAATTCGTCAAGTGACGATCCCATCTCTTGCTGCTTGTATTGTTCCAGTTCCCTTCTACTCGCCTTTAACTCTTCCGTGAGAACCGTTATGCGGTTTATAAGGCTGTCCGCAGGTGTTTTCAGCAGTTCGGCAGCTCTTGCCAGAGTATTTTCCGAACTCTCTAAGCGATCGTGCAGCGCAGAACCTGTGATGGCCTCGATCCGCCTCACCCCTGCTGCTACACCGTTTTCTGAAAGGATTTTAAATGCACCGATCTGTCCGGCGTTGTTTACATGTGTGCCTCCGCAAAATTCGTTACTGAAATCCCCTACACTGACTACTCTGACCACATCTCCGTACTTCTCTCCAAACTGCGCAGCTGCGCCGGTCTTCTTTGCTTCCGCAATAGGAAGCGCTCTGGCCTGCACAGGTAAAAACTCTAAGATCTTGCTGTTTACCAGGCTTTCAACCTGAGCAAGCTGCTGTGTGGTAACCGGCTCAAAATGCGTAAAATCAAAGCGCAAGGCATCGGCAGTCACATAGGAGCCGGCCTGTCCCACATGGTCTCCCACAACTCGTTTTAGGGCTTCGTGGAGGATATGCGTAGTCGTATGGTTGCGGGCAGCTCCGTGACGCTTATTCATATTGACCTCTGCCGTCACCGAATCGCCCACATGCAGTTCTCCGGATATACTCTCGATTTTATGAAGAATCACGTCGTGGTGCTTGCTTACATGAACTACATCGGCCCGGAACCCGTCCTTCAATAGAACACCTGTATCTGTGACCTGCCCTCCGCCTTCCGCGTAGAAAGGAGTTCTGTCAAGAAGAACGGTAGCACTCTCCCCTGCTCCGATCTTTTCCACCAACTGATTCTCTGAAATAATAGCAACGACCTCCGCGCTATCTTTAAGGGTGTCGTAACCGATAAATACGGTAGGTTCAAAATCCCCAAGATATACGGAATCTTCCTTCCAGCCTTCCGTATCCATGGATTTTCTTGCTGCTCTGGCCATTTCTTTCTGGTGCTGCATAAGCTGCTTGAACCCTTCTTCGTCCAGGTCACAGCCTTTCTCCTCCAGGATCTCCTGTGTCAGTTCAACTGGAAATCCGAAGGTATCATAAAGCTTAAAGACAACTTCACCGGGAAGAACCCGGCTGCCCTCTTTTTTGAGTTTGTCGATCTCTTCCTCTAAGAGTAAACTGCCTTGGTCGATGGTATGGCTGAACTTCTCTTCTTCAACGGAAAGGATGCGTTGAATATAGTCTTTTCTCTCTTCTAATTCTGTATATGCCTTTCCTGAGGTGGCAATAACCCGTTTAGATAGCTCCGCCAGGAAGTTGCCTTTAATACCAAGAAGTCTGCCGTGTCTTGCGGCCCGGCGTAGCAGTCGTCGAAGGACGTAGCCCCTGCCCTCGTTGCCGGGCAAAATGCCGTCTGCAATCATAAAGGTAATGGATCTAATGTGGTCCGTTATAATGCGGATGGACACGTCGGTGGGCTCTTTGCCAGAATGGTACTTAACGCCGGACATCTCCACGACCCCTTCGAGAATGTAGCGAATGGTATCTACATCGAAAATGGAATTTACATCCTGCATGACGCAGGCTAATCGCTCCAAGCCCATCCCCGTGTCGATGTTTTTATGTTTTAATGGAGTGTAATTCCCCTCGTTATCCTTATTGAACTGAGTGAACACATGGTTCCATATTTCTATAAAGCGATCGCAGTCACAGCCCGGTTTGCAATCAGGCTTGCCGCATCCGTAAGCTTCTCCCCTGTCGAAATAAATTTCAGAACAAGGGCCACAAGGTCCTGTACCGATTTCCCAGAAGTTATCTTCTTTCCCCATACGAATAATTTTATCTTCATCGATACCGATGATTTCTTTCCAAATAGCATAGGCTTCTTCGTCTTCCTCATATATACTGGGCCAAAGCTTGTCCCCGGGCATCTCAAGCACATCAGTGAGGAACTCCCATCCCCATTTGATGGATTCTTCTTTGAAATAGTCACCAAAAGAGAAGCTTCCAAGCATCTCAAAGAAGGTGCCGTGTCTGTCCGTATAGCCCACGTTGTCGATGTCTCCGGTGCGGATGCATTTTTGACAGGTAGTCATCCTCTTTGCGGGAGGAACTTCCGTTCCGGCAAAATAAGCCTTCAAGGGTGCCATGCCCGAATTTATAATCAATAAGCTCTTGTCGTTTTCCGGTATCAGTGAAAAACTCCCTCTGGGAAAGTGCTCTTTTTCCATATAGAAATCGCGGAACATATCCCGCAGTTCGTTCAGTCCAATCTTCTTCATTTACGCTGCTCCTCATTAAAAATATTCATAACATTGTATCATATCGAGGCACAGTTGTGTAGATTCTTTATGTAAAATATTGGCCTTTGCTGGAACCATTTACTACTATCCCGGAATGCCACTCTGTTTTGAAAATATTCTAGGATGCCACTCTGTTAGAAAACATCCTGGGATGCCACTGTCTAAGAAAAATCTTATGCATCCTGAGCAAAATTTCGACTAATGTATGAAAATATACGCATAGGTGTGTATAAATCTCCAAACTACTGCATAAACGGCTTTTTTATACAAAGTGGCGCCAAAAAACCATACACAACTGGAGATTTTGCACATTATTTTATCTATGGTAAAATGAATCAAGAAAGGGTTTGGGCTTATGAGAATAATTACTTTGTTGTTGCCTCTAGTTATATTGTTTACTATTGTTATCGTTATTATTGCAGTGATCTATAATAGATCATCCGGCAACGAGAACGGAAGGTCCTATCAAGAGAATAGAGGATATCGGACGCTATGCAGAAGCCGCAATAATCGAATCATTGCAGGTGTTTGCGGCGGTATCGCGGAACATTTTGGATGGAGTGCTACACTTGTCCGATTGTTTTTTATATTCTCAGGAGCCGGAATTATGGTATATATTATCCTGGCCATAGTGATTCCGGATTCAGATACGTCATTGTTGTAAAGGATGATCATTACAACTGCTGCCTCTTAGCGTTATAATAAAGCATCAATTCCAATACGATCTCAAGACAAGAAACCGGATAGGACACAATTTACATTAATTTACTTATATTGTTGATTATTACTTGAGTTTCTATTATACTCTATTCAGGTGCTGTCGTGAGACACGGTAGGCGGTTAGCCCTCTGTAGAGGGGGTGATGCGTATGTCTACAACGGAAACAATAGCCTTCATGGCTTTGGTTGTCAACGTTGTTATCGTTACATATACGGTCACAAAAAAGAAATAACCGCCCAAAGCCTAACAACTTTGCGGTTATTTCATAACCAAAATTTGTGAGGGCTGACCGTCTATCGGCAGCACCTTCTGTATCCATTATATGCATATTTCAGAAGGATTTGCAAGAGCATATCATAATTAAATACGACCTTTAAATATTCTTTGTCTTCTTATCTGATTACTCGCCACAGCTCCCTTTCTCCATTCTCGATATGTGCCCTTGCAACCCTCACCGCCTGTAAGGTGCTCTTGTTAATTACACCAGTCCCTGTTTTTATACATCCGGCTCCATCTCCCGACAGATATATTTTCTCTATCTTGTCATAATCGTAGGTCTGGTCGATGTAGTTTGCCACCTCCCCCCACCCATCCTTACAGGACATTTTGCGGAACTTAATGCTCCTTAGGCGTTGGAATACAGCATCAATTCCAATACGACCACAACACAAGACACCGGATAAGATACCCAGAAGTCATAGACAGCCAGCTTTTCTTCGTGAGTCCGTTCTTTCCTTATGATTATTCTCTCCATACATTGCCCCAGCAAGGCGATGACCACAAGAAAAATGATCATAATAGCTCCGATTTGAAGTTTGTAATCCAGACCTATATAGTATACGGTACCCTCTTCCATACTTGTAACTATATTGGCCCTATAATAATAATAAAAGTAGGCAGTGGCAGCCGCAACAAGAACTAGAATACATCCCCTGATAAGGTGCTCAAATTGAAATGAAATTCCCTTTACAGATTTCCGACTATAGGGCGGGAACAGATAACAGCGTTCCACAAGCAAAGCTATTATAAGTATCCAAGCGATTTCTCGCAGTTGATAAGAAAAAGAAACCAGAATAAATGGGCCTGTTATGATGCACATTCTTGCAATCCAAAATTCGTGCAGCTTATATTTCTGGACATTTTCTGCGATTGACAGTTGTTTGTTGTATGGGATTAAAAGGATATGTAAGAGAAGAAGTACAATAACTAGAATCTTAGGCGCAAAGATATACCAGGATACAATAAAGGCCATTAAGCTCAGATCGCTTGCAATTAAAACAGAATCAATCTTCGAATCTTCATTTCGGATTAAATACTCGTTGTTATCCAAAAACATATGCCCGGATCCTTTCTTCTTTCCAAAGCCTATTTACGGGATTCTGCTGGGAATCAATCATAAAGAGAAAAATATCTCTAGCACTCATTCTATCATATACCACTTTCCGTGTCCGTAGAAATTATAATATTAGTGGCCAGTAACTTTTAGATGCTGGCCACTCTATTTTCTACATTTTTAAATAAACATAGAATAATAAATTGTTGTATCAATATAGGCACCATTCTCATCATAATAACTTACATAATGTTTATAGCGTATTTCCCAATCACCCGGAATCTTGTAGATATGCTCTACTACATCTGCTTCCATTGCATAAGGACTTGCCATTGTTTTAAGCGTTGCCGCAACATTTGAAATAGTAGTTAATGTTCTAATCAACTTCGCATATGGACTAGGAATTCCCAATTCAAGTATTATCCCATTTGCTATAACTGTTTTTGATAAAGATTTTATAGGCGAATTAAATTTAACTGTATGATCTATTCGCATGTAGTGATCACTATATTCTGCAGGGTTTGTTCCTGCGAATGGATAATCATCATAAACCCATTGAGGTACTGCCTGCGGATCAGCATCAACAGATGCCAAAGTCTCCGCACTCACAGCTGAAGTAAATACAGTTGTGATAAGCAACACCAAAGAAAGTATTATAGATATTCTTTTCATTTTTTCCTCCTCTGTTTGTTTTCCAAACATATACAGTTTGCTCTATTACGCATTGTAGCGATACAATTCAAGAAGTAAATAGGACGTTATACAACCGTAAACATCATCACCTACAGCGCATAGGCACCACTCCTTTTTATCATCAACCTCTCTTGTAACAAGTTCTAGATTAACTCTTCGTTTGCCTATTGGCGGCAGCACTTCTGATAAAATGATGTATATATGGGGAAAAGGATTAACGCTGCCTGACTAGTAAACCGCTGTACCCGATTCCCCCACCACCGTATCCAAGAGACTACTTCCACGGTAGGCCTTTATCGTAGCACTTACATAATAAGTGCCTCTTGATGTCACTTTGTGTGAACCGACCCAAAGGAAATCTCCTAAGACATTGGCGTATACGGTCTCGTTCCAGGTTTTCACCGGGGTTGAGTTTCCTACCATCATCAATTTTGCATCAACTACTACACGGTCAATCGTTACGCCTGCTTTAGGGGTTACTGTTATAACGGGTTTTGCTGTAGCAGAATTGATAGTAAGTTTAAAATTAACTTTTGAAATGCTTTGATATAGTATGCCAATTTCGCCCTTCTCTTTTATGACCATTAAATTGTTGGTATCGGCAAAGGTACAAACCGCCGATGACAATACCATAAGGATTATTAAAATACATATTGTTGTTTTCTTATCCATTTCTTCTCTCCTTTGTATATGTGATTTGAGATAAAATAAAAACCCCTTTTCTCATAAGTAATAACGATTAAAGGGGTCGTTTTGTGACAGGTAAAATATTTTATTTACTTTTATTTGAAATATTCTAGACTTTCTGCTATCTTCTCTACTTCATTTATATCAAATCTAGCCGTTATCTCCATAATATTATCCTGCTGCAGCCATATCAGAAGAAGCTCGCCGTTATTCATGATCCAATGACCCACATATTGCCCGCTTAGTTCGATCTCGCCATTTTGGTCTGCCTCATTATCCAGATAAATCTGTGAGCCTTCTGCAGATGATTGTGTAAATTTAATAATATCGTCAATGTCCTTTTTGAACAACATCGTTTTGGAGTCTACTATATCGAGTGCCTGATCGAAAGAAAAACCTTCCGGCAAATATTCCGGGTACCAGAAGCCGTGCCAATCGGCGGGGATTCCGGCCGGGCGCTCCTGAATGCCGGAATTCGGTGTCAGCTTTATATCCTGCTGCCTTATTTGTACTAGGAAGTTTTCAAACCGGTAGCGAAATGCGTCCACAGTAGTGATAAGGATTGTACTGGTGACGATTGCAACAAGTATTGCGATGGAACAGACCTTTATAGCTTTTTTCATTCTCCGAGACCAGACCGTTCTGAACGCTTTCCTTTTTTCTTCTGCTATCATTCGAACAAGCCTATCATGCACCTCCCGAGGGACTTTGAAGTCTTTGCTCTCTCCTGCGATGCGGTCATACTCCTCCGCTCTTTTTTCCATGAGCCGCTTACCCACATAAGAAAAGAAAATCTCGCTCTGTGCTTCAATTGCATCTTGCATATCCGGAATTTTTTTATTTTTCTCGTTCATATTCCAAGTCCCTCCTTCCTATTATTCTGAATAACGCTTGCCAGTCGCCGCCTAGCGCGGGATAGCCGCTGTCTTGCAGCTTCGTGACTGATTCCGTAAAATTTAGCGATTTCTATATCTTCCCACTCCTGCCCGTATTTGAATATAAGGATGTCTTGGTCTTCTCTGCTCAATTCTTGCAGGCACTCGTCGATCCATTCTCCCAGTGGGACCGATGCAGTGATTATTCTGACTTCTAATTCATCCAATATAGTAATAACGTTTTCATCATAGGGCTTTGTGACAGCTTCATTTTTATATTTTTGTCTGAATAAGTCTTTAGCCTTATTTTCAGCAATTCTATATACATAATTTTTGGTCGCAATGGATTCGGGATCTCCTATTTTATCTGCATTTTTGCACAACTGAACGAAAGTTTCCTGGAGGACGTCTTCAGCTGCTTTTTTATCTTGCAAGAAATTGCATAGAAAGCTGAGAAGCTGCGATTCATATTGTCTGAAAATCATATCAATTTTCTCCGCTTCATCAATGGTCAAAGCTAAAATGAACATAGGCATCCCCCTTACCCGTTCTCTATTTCAATACCCGATTGGAGTCTATTATACTAACCCGAACAGGGGTTTGTCTACTTATGTTGGTTATTGTTACATCTCGAGATTTTCACACACTATTATTATTTTAGAAATTCTTTAAGTTTTTCAGGATCTTTGTCACAAATTGCTGAGTTAAATCGTTCTTATTATAGAAGGGTTAGCCCATTTTATAAAACTGCGGATTAGAGGGGTGGTGCTGCTTATGATTGTGTGGAAATGGCAGTATTGCATATAAGCATTGTGTATGTGTCATGGGGACGGGACGGCAAACTTTGTCACATTAGGTGAAATATGTGTAGTACTAGTCTATAATATATGAAACGGTTCTTTTGTGCCGTAAATCTGCCAAAGATTAAAGAGGGTTATTTCTTAATAAAATACCAGGAGGTTAGTGTTATGAAGAAAAAGGCTTTTTCATCATATTTTGTTACAACTGTGATAGTAAATAGTTTTATATGTTGAAGCAGATTTGGTTGCGTATTTTTTTATATAAATCCATAGTAACTGGATAGGAGAGTGATTCTCCCATCTATTTTATAAGGAGCATTTTTATGAAAAAATATTTTATTCTACCATTTAAAGTTCCATACGGTGAAAACAGACCTTTTATGACCATGTCATTAGTTATGGCAGGTAGCTTATGTGTATTCTATACAAGAACTTATATCGCTCTTCCCTTTTGTTATGCCGTATCTGTGCTGATCTTGAGTTACTTCTGGGCTACGAAGGCCAGGCATGATTTTTTCTCTGTTGACAAGAGGCTTAAAATTTTCATGGTTCACGTCTTTATATACATGGTTGTCATTATGATCATAGCATATTTTCCTCTTTTTATATAGGTAGAAACAATGTGGATTCCTTAGAGGAAAAATGGTAAAATTGTTCTTAACAGATACAGGCAGATAAAGGACAGTTACTATGAAGAAAACCCCTCTTGGCAACACAGGTCTCACAGTTTCACAGGTTGGCTTCGGAGTTCTCACGATAGGAAGCACCCAGCTGAATCTTCCTGTTCCCGAAGGAGCAGCCGTACTTCGCCATGCCCTGGAACGAGGGATCAACTTTCTGGACACGGCACAATACTACCGCACCTACCCTTACATCCGGGAAGCTCTCAAGGGAACAAATTATGATCCGATCATCGTCTCCAAGTGCCTTTATGGAAGTTACGAAGAGATGTGGGGAGCCATTGAGGAAGCCAGAAAAGAACTGGATCGGGACGTGATCGAGGTCTTTCTCATGCATGAGGTACGAGGTGATCCGGACTGGGATCACCGCGCAGGAGCCTGGGAATGCCTCCAGGATTACAAGGCGAAAGGCATCGTAAAAGCCATAGGCGTTTCCACCCACCACGTAGACGTTGCTCACCGCGCTGCAACCACACCCGACCTAGATGTGCTCTTTCCTCTGATCAACTTTAAGAGTCTTGGCATTCGGGATGGTCAGGGACCGGGTACCAAGGAAGATATGGCTCATGCTATAAAAGTCGCTGCAGAAGCCGGTAAAGGGGTCTTTGGGATGAAGGTCTTCGGGGGTGGCATCCTGACAGGAAGCTATCGGGAAGCCATCCAATACGTGAGGGATCTGCCCGGAATTTCTTCCCTAATGGTTGGCTTTGGCTGCACTGAAGAAGTGGATCGAATCATTGAATTGATGGAAGGTACTCTTGCGCCGGACTATGCACCCGATATGAGCAAAAAGCGGATCTTTATCGACCAGGGTGACTGCGAAGGATGCAGAGCCTGTCTGCATCGTTGCCCCAACCACGCCATCTATATGAATGAAACAGGTCAGGCAAATGTGCGATATGACATCTGCCTGACCTGCGGTTACTGCGCTCCCGTCTGTCCGGTCCGCGCAATTATTATGTTATGAGCGTGGCCTATTCTTCTTCCTCATCATCATGATCGAATTCGGAATCGGGATCAAAGCCTTTCAATCCTTCCAATTCCAGCCCGTGCTTCTTTGCATATGTGTAAATTGCAGTCTTGATTGCCTGCTCCGCTAAAACCGAACAGTGTATCTTAGGACCGGGAAGGCCTCCCAGCTCTTCTACAAAATTAGCGTTTGTCAGTTTGAGTGCGTCTTCCAGAGTTCTTCCCTTGATCATATCTGTAGCTACGCTGGATGAGGCGATTGCAGAGCCGCATCCAAAGGTTCTGAACTTGGCATCGACAATCACACTATCTTCAACTTTAAGAGAAATCTCCATCATGTCACCGCATACGGGGCTTCCATAAGTACCTACTGCATCGGCGTTTTCTATGACGCCGGTATTTCTTGGATTGGTGAAATGGTCCATTACTTTCTCGTTGTACATACCCATCTGTATATCTCCTTTCTGCATATTAAGCTTGACAGTTACATTTTTGTTCTGTTTCCATTACATGATCTTTGTCAAAGGGCGAAAATGATCTTAATTTCTCTACGATTCTTACAACCTCTGCTACAACGTAGTCAATGTCATCTTTCGTGGTAAAGTCACCCACTGTGAAGCGCACGGAGCTGTAGGCCTGTTCGATGGGCAATCCCATGGCTGCCAGCACATGAGAAGCAGAAAAGCTGGCTGAGGAGCAGGCAGAGCCTGTAGATGCGTAGATTCCGTGAAGGTCCATATAGAGAATCATCGCTTCCCCTTCCACATAGTGAAACACCAGGTTCAGGTTACCCGGCAAACGGTGTTCCAAAGATCCGTTCACATCAACATCGGCAAGCTTGCTTTGAATCTCTTTTAGGAAGTAGTTTCTCAGCTCAGAGATCTCCTTGATGTGGGTATCTAAATTAAGCCTGGCCAACTCACAAGCTTTCCCAAAGCCTACGATGCCGGAAAGGTTTTCCGTTCCGGCTCTCTTTTTATATTCCTGCGCACCGCCCTGCAACAGATTTGTTATGACGAGCCCCTTGCGGATATAGAGGGCGCCTACCCCTTTGGGTCCATAGATCTTATGGCTGGAAATGGACATCATGTCCACACCCAGATCTTTCACATCGATGGGCACGTTTCCTAAAGCCTGAACAGCATCAGTATGGAAGAGTATCCCCTTCTCTTTTGCCATTGCAGCAATTTCTTTTACAGGTTGAATAGAACCAACCTCATTGTTTGCAAACATAATGCTGATCAGAACGGTTTTATCGGTTATCGCTTCTCTAAGCTGCTCTAAAGATATGAGACCGTACTTGTCCACATCTAGATAGGTTACTTCATAGCCTTCTTTCTCAAGGTACTCGCAGGTATGAAGCAATGCATGGTGTTCTATCTTAGTCGTTATGATGTGGTTTCCCTTGGCTTTTTTAGATTTTACTGCACCTACGACTGCCCAGTTGTCTGCCTCTGTGCCTCCGGAAGTAAAGTAAATTTCTCTATCTTGTGCACCAATCAGTTCCGCAACTCTTGTCCTTGCAAGCATCAAACCTTCTTTCGCTTCAAAGCCCTTTGCGTACAGACTGGAGGGATTGCCATATTTCTCAGAGAAATATGGAAGCATTTCCCCCAACACTTCCTGTTTGACCGGTGTGGTAGCTGAGTAGTCTAAATATACTTCTCTCAAAAGTCCATCCTCCTTGATGTTTTCAATACCTCACGCCAAATTATTATACCATCCTTTTTTGATAAATAAACCATAATTTACGGTTTTGATTAAAACATTCCACGCCATAAAGCTAGGATGGCGTGGGTTTTCAGAGAAAACACTCCCATGAGACAGATGGGAGTGTGAGGACAACAAGGTTTAAATACCTAGATTAAGGTATGATGGGGGTAAATTCCGAGAGCTTGTAACGATCACCGGATTTCTTCAACAGGATGTTGTAATCCACAGATTGCACATAGTCTCCGGCAAGCCCCTTCATATACCAAAGAATATCGCTCCGGTAAGATTTGTCCCCATAGAGATTGGATGTTTCCTCCAGTACCAGAATTTCCAGATCCCTGATCATGTCCATATCAGTGTCCGTGAACCGACGGAGCGTTCGTATATCTGATGCCAGAAGGGGCTGGGTCTCAATCTCATATAGAAGCAGCTCTCCTTTTTCAGGATCAATTTGTTGGAAATATACCTTATGTAGTATATCGGTTCTTTCCCTTATCAACTCTTCAACCAATGCAGAATCAGAACCTCTTGTAAACCCTGAAAAGACAGAGAAAATAATAATTAGTATAAAAGGAATCAGAAATAGGTTAGCATAGATTTTCATGGTGTCACTCCTTGCTTTCGTAGGACAAGCCCGCTGCTTACCTATTATAAAAAAAAGACAACGAGAAATTTGTTGCTTCCCGCTGTCAAAAATAATTTTATATTTTGATGATTGCTTAACTAGCTTTTCTCTCCAACCTGAGCTTATCCGCAATAATTGCTATAAACTCGCTGTTGGTGGGTTTGCCCTTGTCGTTATGGACTGTATAGCCGAAGAGACTGTTGATCGTCTCAATTCTGCCACGGTTCCAAGCTACTTCAATGGCGTGGCGGATGGCTCTCTCCACTCGGCTGGGCGTTGTATTGTTCCTCTTGGCGATGGCGGGATATAGCTCTTTCGTGACCGCTCCCAGAAGATCCATATCGTCTACCACCATGGTGATTGCATCGCGGAGGTATTGATATCCCTTGATATGGGCTGGTACACCCACCTCGTGAATGATGTTTGTAATATCAATTTCCAGATTGTTTTTCTTTCCTTCTTCCTCAAGCAAAACGGATTTTACCAGATTGCTCTTAGTCGTGGAAGAGGAGGTTTCTGCAAAGCCGGAAAGTTGTTGGATACGCTTCGCCAAGATGCTCAGATCAAAGGGCTTCACAATGTAATACTCTGCGCCTAGATTAATTGCTTTTTGCGTGATGGTTTCCTGACCTACTGCGGATAGCATGATTATTTTGGGCATGGGATCCATTTCGACGGCGTTCAACCTTTCGAGAACTCCCAAACCGTCCAAATACGGCATGATCATGTCCAAAATCAAAACATCCGGTTTGTCCTTAAGGACCGCATCGACAGTCTGCATACCATCATACGCTTTGAATATAACATCTATTTCCTGCTGCATTTCAAAAAAATCGGCGAGAATATTGCAAAAGTCCTTGTTGTCATCAGCGATACCGACTCTAACCTTGCTCATCATTTTCCTCCTTTTTAGACGGGATTACACTTCTTACCATATTTCCTCTTAATAGTAATAAAATATTGTCAAATAAGCAAGATAAATATTATTCGAATATTCTTTACTATTAGTCATCTTTCGACAATTGGTCAGTTTGCTGCAGCATCCACTCAATGAATATCCCATAGCCTTTCAAGGGATCGTTTACAAAAACATGGGTTACTGCACCGATTATTTTATCATTTTGAATAATGGGACTACCGCTCATTCCCTGTACGATGCCACCGGTTTTTTTCAGCAGTCTTTCATCCGTAACACTGATGACCATGCTTTTTGTATTGGGTTTTGACTGCCGGTTGACCTTGTCGATGTGGATTTCATATTTCTCCATCTTGTTTCCATCAACTGTGGTCAACAGCCATGCGGGGCCCTCCTCTACATTGTTTTGGTAGCCGATTGCCATTGGTTCTGGATAATAGGGATTTGTGATTGGCTTATAAAAAGAGCCAAATATCCCATAATTCGTATTTGTCAAGAGATTGCCCAAGGGCTCATCAGCTTCATAAAAAATACCGCGAATCTCACCGGGTAGCCCGGCCTTTCCTTGCTTGACAGACTCCACACTTGCGCTCAACAATTCCCCTGTTTCCACCGGAAGCACATGCCCCGTATCCGGATCCGTTATTGCGTGTCCTAAGGCCCCGAAACTCTGTGAAAACGGATCATAAAAAGTTAAGGTACCTAAACCGGCTGTCTTATCTCTGACCCATACACCAATCTTATAAAGACCATCTTCCTCCGCTTTAACGGGAAGAATCCGGAAATTCATTGTCTCTCCCTGTCTATTGATTTTCAACCGAATTTGGCCTTTAAGTTCATTTACCACTGTCCTGACTTCCTCCGGGCTGTCCACCGAAGTATTGTTGATAGACAGGATGCTGTCACCTATTTCGAGGCCTGCCTCCAATCCGGGGTTGACACGCTGGCCTTGGTCCGTTTCGATTTCCTCAAGACCCACCACCAGGACCCCCTTTACGTCCATTTTCACCCCCACCGATTGGCCACCCGGCACCACCTTAGTCTCCGGCAGAACTTTAATAGTCACTTCCTTAAGAGGAAGATTGATCACCTTTGTCTCGTCTGCAAATATTTTTATCTGATCAGGTATGCTGTTAAGCAGCATACCTGTGCCGGCAAATAGCGTTAATGAAACGATTAATAGCAGGATGGAGGGTATCCTGAGTTTTGTCTGTATTTTTTTTATCATATTTTAACTCCCGAAGTCTTGAAGAAGCTCATGAAGCTCTTCCTCTGTTTTTATAAGTATCCCCTCGGAGAACATGGTCTGGTCTACTTCGCTCAGGAAAGAAAATGCGATGTCGGTACTCTTTACGAAGGTAGGCTCCCCCTCTCCGTCGTAGTAATAGACCTCAATGACGCCATCGATTTCTTTCACTAAAAAAAAGTTTTCCTCCACGGGCTCAGTGGTATCCGGTGTCGTTATAGCGATATCTTCTCCCACCTGTGCTGTACCGGTATGGCTCGTTCCGGGTTGTGCTTCAACTCTTTGATCCACTTCTTCCCCTAACGGCGTGTCCACATCGGAGGGAAACCTATCTCCCTGGCTAAACCAATAGCCTGCTCCTAGGATTACTACGACAGCTATTAAAAACCATCGCCTTTTCCAAAAACTTTTACGTTGACTAAACATTGCCTCACCTCGAATTTAGTGTGGGCAATTTGAGGGCATTTTATTCTGCAATGATTGCGTTCTTAAGCTTTGCAAAGGTTTTTTCTCCAATGCCGCTGACGTTCATCAACTCTTCAATCGTTTTGAATTTACCATAATCATTTCTGTAGGCAATGATTTTATCTGCCGTAACCGGACCTACGCTCGACAATTTTTGAAGTTCAGTTGAGTTAGCGGTATTGATGTTGATCAATCCAACCGTGGAACTGCCTGATACATTCGCGTTCTGAGACACATTTCCGTTAACAAAGCGACTGCCGGGTGCCTCGCCCGTCTGCTTCTCCTCAGCTACCACATCTTCTTTACCGGGTATGTACAGCTTCATCCCATCAGATAAAGGAGCCGCCAGATTCGTATTTCTCGTATCCGCATTCTCCGTCAATCCGCCTGCAGTTTCGATAGCCTCATATACCCTGGCCCCTTCTGAGAGTGTATAAACTGAAGGAACCATTACCTCTCCGGAGACATCAATCACGATAATAGAAGCTTCTATGGGTTCGGTTACAATCAAATCTTCCGTTTCTGGTGTCTCGGTCTCGGTAATCGTTGGCTCTTCTCCCGCTTCAAGCCACATGACTTCACCACCCGATTGTCGAATCGTAAAAACAACAAAGGTAATTGCAATGAGAAGAATCCCTGCAATTACCTTATAAAGTAACTTACGATTTATTGACAAATTCAAAGGGATCACCACCTAATGTATTTGGCTTAACAATACATTAAATAGTAATTAATGTCAATATATAACATGTATTTAGAATACAGCAAATTTATTCCGCGGATAATGGCTGCCCATCCTCCCTGTATAATTCAAGACGCATGATGCGTGGGTCATACTTTTCAAGAGGGATTCCGCAAAAGTCGAACAAAGATGCGAGAAGCAGCTCCGGATTTAGATTGGACTCGCTTCCTGTTCGGATTTTCATAGTAAGAACCTGTTGGCTCTCATCGTCAATTCCGGTCTGTAGCTGATCGATCATAGGTTTGATATCGATTTCCACAGTTTCCTTGCCTTTTTTGGCACGCTTTGAAACGGGAATCACATCCTGATCCACAAAGTCCCTGAGCTGTTGACTCGTTGGAAATGCATGACCTTCAGGCAACCTGACCTCATAATCTGCCCAGCGAACCAGGGAAGCTGCGGTTTTTCGGGAATCGGAAATAACGTGGCAATCCAGCACTTTTACACCGTAAGGCAGTGAACTGTTCATGGAATCCACCAGAAAACCCTCGTTATAAGGCATTCTCGTTTCAAACTCTAAATACTCTCCAACACTGGTATAACCCAGAGATAAAGGTTGAGCAAAGCTCATTTTCGGATGGGGATTAAAGCCCTGAGAGTAAACCAGATCAATCCCTACTCTTTTGAATGTCCTGCGGAACAAACGGAGGAGATCCAAATGGGAGGTGTAGCGAAGCTGTCCTGACTTTTCAAATTTCAGCAGATATCGATTCATATTGTCCCCTCCCTATCGCAATCCACATAACGGTTTATGCCACAACCGGTACAGCCTTCCCTGCAATCGGGCGTCTGTTGGCCCTCAACTGCCTTTTCCCATTCGCTGCGAAGATAAGCATCATCAACGCCGCTGTCGATGAGAGACCATGGAAGAACATCACCCTCGCAGACCTTTCCCGAGGTGTAGAAATTGGGATCTATGCCGGAATCATTCAGTGCCTCTATCCATTTTTCGTATATAAAGTGTTCTCTCCATCCGTCGAACTTGCATCCCGCTTTCCAAGCTTTATAAATCACTTCACTTAATCGTCTGTCTCCCCTGGCCAGCACAGCCTCTATCTGGCTGGCTTCTGTACCGTGATAACTGAATTGGGCTCCTTTGATTTTTCTAAATTTATCCTTTAGATAATAATGCTTTTCCCGGAAGAGCTCGGGACTGTCCTGTGCAACCCATTGAAAAGGCGTATGGGGCTTTGGGACAAAATTGGAAGCACTTACATTGATCTTAAATTTACCTCCCCTTCGCCCTCCGTTATGTTCATAATAGATGGCCATAATGTTTTTTGCTATTTCAGCGATGCCGTCGAGGTCTTCAAAGGTTTCCGTAGGCAGACCGATCATAAAGTAGAGCTTCACGCTGTTCCATCCCAGTTCTATCGCTTGCCGCATGCCACTGTAGATATCCTCATCGCTGATGCATTTGTTGATGACGTCGCGCAACCGTTGTGTTCCTGCCTCAGGTGCAAAGGTCAGTCCTGTCTTCTTGTAGCCTTGTATTTCGTTTAGAACCTGGAAAGAAAATGTATCCAGACGCAGAGACGGGAGAGAAATTGCAACATTTCTTTCCTTGCCGGTTCTGACTAGCTCCGTTGCCAGACCTTCGAACTCAGAATAATCGCTCGTAGACAGGGAAAGAAGGGAAAGCTCATCATGCCCTGTTGAAGCAAGCTGTTTTTCAATTAAATCAATTGCACAGTCCTTAGAGCGTTCCCTCACAGGTCGATAAATCATACCGGCCTGGCAAAAACGGCATCCTCTGGTGCAACCGCGAAAGAGCTCCATAACCGACCGGTCATGGACCACTTCAATGAGAGGAACAATAGGCTTCTCAGGAAAGGGTGCGGCATCCATTTTGGATACAATGCACTTTCTCACCTGATCCGGAGCATCGGGGACTACTTTGTCAATGGACTCCAACCTTCCATCTTCGCGGTATACCGGCTGATAGAAAGCAGGAACGTAAATACCTGGTAAACCGGATATGGTTGACAAAAAATCATTACGGTTACCCTTGTTTCTTTTCCAATCGGTATGGGCTTTGCAGACAACAGGGATAGAATCCTCTCCATCACCTATGACAAAAAAGTCAAAGTAATCAGCAATGGGTTCGGGGTTAAAGGAACAGGGACCGCCACCGACAACAAATGGATGCTCTTCTTCCCGGTCACAGCTCCTTAGAGGAATGCCGGCTAGATCCAGCATATTGAGCAAATTGGTGTAGCAAAGCTCATATTGCAAAGTAAAACCGAGCATGTCCAACTCGATTGCAGGTGTTTTGGTCTCCAGAGTAAATAAAGGAAGTCCCGTCTCTCTCATCTGCGCTTCCATATCCAAAGCCGGCGCAAAGAGTCTTTCACAATAGACACCATCCATGTCATTCAGCACCTTATATAGGATTTGTAAGCCCAGATAAGACATGCCGATTTCATAGGTGTCCGGAAATGCGAAGCCAAATCGCGTAACGGTTTCCTTCTCATCTTTTATTACAGAATGCAATTCCCCACCTATATAGCGGCCGGGCTTTTCTACCAGAGGCAGCAGCTTTTCAAGCTGTTGGGTCAGTTTCATATACGATCTCCTTTTCCAGTTCTGTGTATATACTCATCAACCTGTAGAAGGAATATCTCGTGTCTTCTCTTCCTGCCATATAAAGGTTGACGGCTAAAGCACATATTAATAAATTTACTACATTATATTGTACCAAGTAAAGCCCTAAAAGGAAGAGCAAAACCGTAAAAATAATCGAAAATGTTTTTGAAATGGTATAGCTTTTGCTGTATCCCACTAAGCGAGACAGGTAAATACCGATCAGTTTGCCTCCGTCTAGAGGATAAAAGGGCATGAGGTTAAAGAGCGCCAGTACCAAATTTGCAGCGATTATGTCATAAACCCATGCCCAGCCGGTAAATTTTGAAAGGAAATAGCTAAAGAGTGCGAAGCACAGATTGAAAAACGGCCCCGCTGAATGAATCAGGAGCTCGTCGAAGGGCTTCACATATCCTTCTTTTAGATGAAGGACTCCTCCAAAAAGACCGGTCGATACTTTATTAGGAGTATACCCCAATCTTTTCGCCATCCAGCCATGTGCACATTCATGGAGACCGGAAAAGATTGCAGAAAACAATGCCAGTCTCCCGTTACCCAGATAGACTAGCAATATCATTAAGAGCAGGAAGGTGAAATGAATGTTCACACGAAGCCCCAGAAACTGTATCTGTATCATATGCTTCCTCAGAAGTCGATGTAATCGGATGGATCTACCAATTTCCCGTCATCCCAGATTTCAAAACGTAGCTTGTGCCCTTCTTCCGCCGCCACAGAGCCGATCATCTGCCCTCTCTTTACCTTTTCAAGAGCCTGAACATAGGTAGTGGCACAGCCCCCATAAAGGCTCGTCATGTCATTGCCGTGATAGATCTTTATGTATTTATTCCCCTCTGCGTCAATACCGATTTCAGATACGGTACCACCGGCAGATGCGTAAACCTGTATTTCCGCATCCAATTGAAACTCCATAGTTTTTCCCGAGGAACCCTGGGTTGCGGATACGCTGTAAGTTGCCGGTGCGTCGGAGGGTGTTGAGAACTGTAATCCTTTGTTACCTTGTGTCAGAGATGCAACCACAGCGGTAGTTCCGTCCTTGAATTTACCGAGGACCGCTTTTCCGGCATCGGTAATGCCGGTTATAGTTACATCTTTTGTGAACTGTACTTTTACTGCTTCTAATGTGTTATTTACGATGGCTGTGTCCATCTTTTTAGCCAATATTATGATAAGAAGAAGCAGGATGCATAAAAGAACCTGACGAACCATGGTTCTTCCTAAGTCTTTACCCGATCTGACGGGCAGCCTTCTGCGCATACGTGCCATGAAAAATCCCTCCCCTACTGCTGCTTGTATAGCATATGAGGGAAGGGTTCGCTTGATAACTAAAAGTATTTTACTCCATCAGCTCATCAATGGACTTGCCGATGACTTTTTCAATTCGTTCTTTTATAAGGCGGTTTTCTTCCAGACGATGGCGCACTCGCTTCGTATCCACACCGGTAGCAATGAGCTTATCCAGTACATATTTCATGCGGTTTTCCAAGCCCACATATTTGTTTTCCTTGACCATTCGGTCGGCAAGGCAGAGTAAATCTTGCTCTGTAATATTGTTTTTGTAAGGGTCTGTTGCGTAAAACATATGGCACTTAATCAGCTTTGACACCTGATGGTAGCCGTGTTTTTCGGCAATAATGGCGCCTTTGACTCCGTGATTCTCTTCTGTTCTGGCAATGTCGTGAAGCAAGGCGGAAGCCTGGACTAATGAAAGGTCGAGGGTTTCCCCGTTTTCATTCAATGCTATACCCATGCGCATAGCGGTTTCGGAAACAGCAACGCAATGCCTTACAACGTGAAGCGGAGTTCCGTAAGTACGAAGGAGTTCCATACAGGTTTCCTGGGAAGGAATCAGGTTTTTCCCACCGCAAAACAAGCATCCGCCCTCATGCCCTATGCAATTTTTGCATTCTTCTGCGGGAAGCACCCCTTCTCCATTCGTTATGAAGAAAAATCCACCGGAGAATTTATCCTTTGAAGATACACCGTCCATTTCGGCGTTAATACCAATTTTACTGCCATCCAGTTCCCGGTACAGGTCGGAAAGCTTATCCAGTGGCATTCCATAGAAGCCCGGCCCGAAGGACTCGGAAACATGATACTGTTCAACATCATGTATTTCGTGAATTCGTATCTGTTCTCTTAGAATCTGCCGTCCTGCCTCTAAAAAGCCATCGCCCCAAAGATCGGCATAGTATTGCTCTGCTAAATTATTAACACCTAAGCTGCATTCGCCCAAAGACATCAAGTAGACAAAGATAGCATTTACTCTATCGGGATCGATCTGTTGAAACGCCGTGCAGGTAAATTGGATTTGCCCCATAAAAATACTGCTGTCCCTAAAGTCGTCAGGATTCAAAGGCGCTATTATTGCAGTCAAATCAATGCCAGGCTTACAGTTTTCCAGGAGTTGCAGTGCTTCTGTAAGCAATTCCTCATGGTAAACCTTATCTGCGTTCAATCCGCTGACTTCAATAAAATAGTTCCTAGCTATGGGCTCCGCATCTTCATAATTCAGTTTTACTATCTTTTCCTTCATGTTTCCTCTGTTTTCATTTTTCTATATCTATATTATCAAATATTTAACGATGTGCCAATATGTATTTGTTTCAGACACAAAGATCACAATATTACAATTCACACTGTCTGTATGAGGAAATTCTTGTCAGACTCTTGATGCCCCTTGATGGTCCGTCCGATTCGCTGCCAAATGTGCGAAAAATGAGGTTGTGGTCAACTCCTGTAGTAGTTCAACCCTTAATTCGCAGTAAAGTGAGCAAAAAATCAAGTTGTACGTGAATTGCAGCTAAATTCGCCTCTGGATGTGCAAAAAATCAAGTTGTACGTATGACGGAGAAGAAATACCCCAATAAATCAACGTACAACTCAATAATTTGCACAGAAATGGACAATTACATAAACAAATCGACGTACAACTTACAAATTTGAACAGATCGAGCACGGCTCTTGCCCCAAAACTTCTCACCATTTTTTATCTAGAATATTCACACCAAGCGGGGGGAGCTTGTACAGATAAAGTCAGATTGGGTGTGAACTGTAACATCACAATCAAACACTGTATCTAGTAGTTGTGAACTATGTTGACAACAATATATACTAAATGATATAGTTAATTAGACAGTAAACGTGGCAATGGAGGCAGATATGATGTATGCAGAAATGTTGGATTCGGTTATCAAGGAAAGTGAACTGTCATTGCGCCAAATAGCAAAGCGCTGTGAAGATCTAAACCTAAAAATCACACCCTCTTATATATCTCAGCTCAAGAACGGCAAGCTTCCGCCACCCAGTGAAGAGGTATCCCTTATTCTCGCAAAGGTATGCGGTTCCCACCGGCAGGCACACCTGGTCTTTCAAGGGTATATGGAAAAAGCCCCATCCATGGTTAAGGAATACATGCTGGCTTCCTCCAGCTTAAATAAAGTCATGCTTGAATCACTATGCAAAGCTACTGATAAAGAATTTACAAAAGAAATGGAAGATTACATAAAAGGTCTTGATATCTTAGCGGCGCTGGAGCTTTCTTCAGAGTATGTCAACAGTGAAGACCCATTGCAGAGAAAGAGTCTGGTTAGACAGATCTGTCTCGGTTGCGGAGACGCGGCCGAGGCGGACACAGATGGAGAAATGATAAATCTATTCCTCGCAGATACCTCCATGTCTCCTTTTATTCCTGTCCATGCCTATATCTATATTATGCCCACCAAAGTAGATTTACTGAAGGACAGAGACATCATTGCCTTTTATCCGGATAACCGCAGAGTACCTACCCTGAGGCGCATTTATTTCATCAAGGATAAGATCCTATTGATTCCCGATGATAAATCCCAAGACACCTATTTCTTCGAGGATATGAGCGAAATTCACTACATAGGCAAGGTTGTCTCATTCAAAGTTGACCTTTAAGATGCATTTTCTTAAGCTGAGAGTGCAGAATTTCAATTAATCGGTGATTAATTTATAGAATTCTACATACTAATTGAAATTTTGCACAGAAAAGGCTTTTTCGACTGTGATATCCACATACTACTTGAAATTCTGAACATCTTAAGCCGGAGACCGGTCACAAGACCGGTCAGAAAGATTGTTTAAATAAAACTATACAGATATTTCCCCTTATTCGTCAATATAATCAAATTCATAGTCGCCGATACGGATGGTGTCGCCGTCTGCCAGCCCCATCTGTTTCAATTCGTCGATCGCGCCGTTGTTCTCCACGTATTTGTAGAGGTAACGCAATGAACCGAAATCGGTAAAGTTGGTAGAGCGAAATATCTTGTCAAGTTGTATTCCGCTAAGAACATATACAGATCCGTCCTTGCTGCAATGGATTTTCCGATATTCCACACTGTCCGGTTCCCCTGCCGTGTCAAAGAACTCATAATCCGGCTCTTCCTGCTCCGGTAAGGCTGCAAGAGCCGCGAAAGTATGTGCAATCAATTGTGAGACGCCTTGATGAAGAGGAGCGGAAATCGGAAATACCGTAAACCCCTGCTCTTCGATGTAAGTCTTGAAAATCTCATATTGGTCATCACTGGTCATGTCCATCTTGTTTGCGGCTACAATCTGAGGTTTTGAGGCTAATCGAGGGCTGTAGGATTGTAGCTCTTTATTGATGGCTTCAAAATCCTCAATGGGATCACGCCCTTCCGACCCGGAGACATCTACAACATGAATCAACAGCTTCGTTCGCTCTACATGTTTCAGAAAATCTAATCCCAGTCCGACTCCTTCATGAGCACCTTCAATGAGTCCCGGAATATCAGCCATGACAAAAGAACTGTCATCGTACTGTACAACGCCTAAGTTTGGCGTTAATGTAGTAAAATGATAGTTTGCGATTTTGGGTTCAGCTCCTGTGACGACGGAGAGTAATGTGGACTTTCCAACATTGGGAAAGCCAACCAGACCAACATCCGCTATGAGTTTGAGCTCTAGGCGAATGTTCCGTTCTATTGCTGCGCCGCCGGCTTCGGCAAAGTTAGGAGCCTGCCGTACAGGGGATTTGAACTGCACATTACCTTTTCCCCCTTTGCCTCCTTTTGCAGCGAGATAGCTATCACCGTGTTTGAGAAGATCCTTTATGGGGTTGCCTGTTTTATCATCGATGAGCAATGTTCCGACGGGTACCTTAATGACGCAGTTTGTCCCACCTTTGCCGTACTGCTTTTTCTTTCTGCCGTCTTCTCCCTTTTCTGCTTCGTATTTCTTTTTATATCGGAAATCCAGAAGGGTCTTGATGTTGGAATCTGCCATGAAAAGCACATCGCCTCCCCTGCCTCCGTCGCCTCCGTCCGGGCCTCCGTCCGGAACAAAGGGTTCTCTGCGAAAGGATACGCTCCCGTCGCCGCCCTTTCCGGATTTAATTGTAATAAGTGCTCTGTCAACAAACATAATATTTCTCCAATATCTCTTACGGCTTCAGCCGTAATGGTGTCTGATAAAGAAAGCCCCTAGCAATTAGGGGCTTTTTCGTTATGCTTCCTTGGGATATACGCTGACTTGTTTTCTGGTCTTTCCGGCTCTTTCAAACTTCACGGTGCCTTCTACCTTTGCAAACAATGTATCGTCACCGCCGATGCCTACGTTATTTCCGGGATGGAACTTAGTTCCTCTTTGTCTTACCAGAATGCTTCCTGCGCTAACCAACTGGCCGTCTGCTCTTTTGACTCCCAGTCGTTTGGCTTCGCTGTCGCGTCCATTCCTGGAGCTACCTACGCCCTTTTTTGATGCCATTTTACTACACCTCCTTTATCCTGTGCAGTTATCTGATTAATATCAGTAATTTCACTGTTAATTTCGAGTTGACTGCCTGTCGGGAAACTTCCTTTAGGCATTGATGCCGATGGATCCGATCTTCAGCATTGTATAAGGCTGTCTATGGCCTTGCTTTTTCCGGTAGTCTTTCTTGGACTTGAACTTAAAGATAATTACCTTTTCGCTCTTGCCGTTTTGGACTACGTCTGCTTCTACTTTGGCTCCCTCGATGTACGGTGTACCAACCTTTACGGTCTCTCCGTCAGAGTAGACAAGCACTTTATCCAAGGTCACTTTGTCTCCTGCGGAAACAGACAGTCTTTCAACGTTAAGTACATCGCCTTCCGAAACCTTGTATTGCTTTCCGCCGGTTTCAATTACTGCATACATATTAAATTTACCTCCTCTATCCAGTCTCGCCATTAAAGGCAGCGCTGTTGCGCATTTACAAGCCTTTTATGTGCGGCTAACAAACATGAAAATGTTATCACACTGTCATCTATTATGTCAAGTATTAATCTGTTCTTTCTTTGCGTTGAAAACGCAGAAGATATTTTCGACGTTATTCCTCGATTACGCCGTCTTCATCTACTTTCATGTTGGCTGAAATCAAATCTTTTTTAAGCAGGGTTTCGATCTCCTGTAGCATTTCAGGATGCTCCTTCAGATAGTTCTTAACGTTTTCCCTTCCTTGTCCAATCCGTTCGCCTTGAAAGCTGTACCACGAGCCGGCTTTTTCCACGATCTTTGCTTCTGCAGCACAATCCAGGACATCTCCTTCTCTGGATATCCCTTCTCCGTACATGATGTCAAATTCTGCCTGTTTGAAGGGCGGTGCAACTTTATTCTTTACGATTTTCACCCGAGTGCGGTTTCCGATCATGGAATCTCCTGTCTTTATAGTTTCAATCCGCCGAACATCCAGCCGCATGGAAGCATAAAATTTCAAAGCACGGCCACCGGTAGTAACCTCGGGATTACCGAACATGACCCCTATTTTTTCACGAAGCTGGTTGATAAAAATAGCGCTGGTGTTGGACTTGTTGATAGAGCCGGTAAGCTTCCGCAAGGCCTGGGACATGAGACGGGCTTGAAGGCCCACATGAGAATCCCCCATCTCGCCTTGAATCTCTGCCTTAGGAACCAGAGCTGCCACGGAATCGACTACAACAACATCCAATGCGCCGCTTCTGACCAAAACTTCGCAAATTTCCAAGGCCTGTTCTCCCGTATCCGGCTGAGAGACCAACAGCTCGGCAATATTAACACCCAGCTTTCCTGCGTATTCCGGATCTAGGGCGTGTTCTGCGTCAATAAATGCTGCTTTTCCGCCCTTTTTCTGCGCTTCCGCAATAATATGCAGAGCAAGGGTTGTCTTTCCTGAAGATTCCGGACCAAATATCTCGATTACCCTGCCTCTGGGTATCCCACCTATACCTGTAGCGATATCAAGGCTGACGGAACCGGTAGATATGTAACCGATGTTGAGCTTAGCGCCGTCGCTGCCCAATTTCATAATGGCACCTTTTCCAAACTGCTTTTCAATCTGAAGCATAGCAGCTTCTAAGGCTTTATCTCTTTCGTTCTGATTGACGCTCATAGTCTCCTCCATTTCAAACGAACATATGTTCCGATGTTATGATACCGCAGCTTTTCATAAAGGTCAAGTAAAACATGACGTAAAGCTTATTCCGGTGACTTTTTAATAGAATAACATAATATACATTAAATGTAAATATATAGAATTGTTTTAATTTAATTGTTCTCTATTATCCAAGAGGCGATTGATCAGATCCAGCATCAGCATCATCGCATAGTTGCGGTTCCAGCTTCGGTTTACACTCCGCATTATGGATTTTTTACAGATCTTCTGTTCGTTTAGAATGACACATATATACACGAGTCCCACCGGTTTGTCAGCCGTTGCACCATCAGGCCCGGCAATGCCGGTAACAGAAATACATAATTGGCAGCCGCTTACTTGTTTCAGCCCTTCTGCCATTTCAATAGCAGTATTTTCACTGACTGCTCCGTACTGTTCGAGGGTGTCGAGGTTCACATGGAGTTCTTCTATCTTAGCACGATTGCTGTATGTCACCAAAGCTCTGTCAAACACAGAAGAAATCCCCGGAAGCTCAGTGAGGGTTTGAGCAAACAGACCTCCGGTGCAGGATTCAGCACTAGCCACGCTTATATTGCGCTCCATAAGCTTTCTTCCTACTACCTGATAGAGCTCCTCGTCGTCGTAACTGTAAACGTACTCTCCTACCCTTTCGTTTACCTTTTCGATCATCTCAGCCACAGCAGCCTTCGCTTCATCTAACGTGGTCCGCTTGGATGCAATCCGAACACTGCATTCCCCTTCCTTAGCATAGGTTGCCAAGGTGGGATCCGTTTGCTTGTCTATGAGGTCCAGAAGCTTTGTTTCAAGCATAGACTCGCCGATGCCGAACAATCGGAGCATTCGATAATAAATTACGCTTTCTGTCTTTTTCTCCAGATAGGTCTTAACCTCATTTTCAAACAAATATTTCATTTCTCTTGGCGGTCCCGGGAGACAGATGATGGTCTTTCCGTCCTTTTCCAGAGCAAAGCCGGGAGCCGTTCCTACATCGTTTGGAAATACGGTAGCTCTTGAGGGGAAGTAGGCTTGCTTCCAATTATTCTCCGTCATGGGACGTTTCAATTTTTTGAAGTAGTTTTCTAACTTTTCCATGGAGGGCGGATGTGGAATTAGCTCATCCTCCAATACCTGGCAGGCGATCTCTTTTGTAAGATCATCCTGTGTGGGTCCAAGTCCTCCTGTGGTTATGATCAGATCACAGTCCTTGAAGGCCTGTTCAATCATTTGAGACAATCGATTAGAATTATCTCCCACCGTATGGTGGGAAAGCACATCAATGCCCATAAGATTGAGCTGCCGGGATAAATATATGGTATTCGTGTTCGTGATTTGTCCGAACAACAATTCGGTTCCTACGCTTAAAATTGATGATTTCAAAGATACACCTCTTACATTCATTATGATTTATTACTTTATAAATATTTGCTTGTTTTGCACAATGTATTCAATGCCCGAATAAATGGTAGCAATTACCGCGATCCAAAGGAGGTAATTCCCTATGGGATGATCTGTGAACATGGAGAAGGGCCAGTTTAACAGCAGAATGACAGAAAGTGCTACCATCTGTAATACCGTCTTTATCTTGCCGGACTTTCCTGCAGCTATAATGATCCCCTCTCCCGCGGCTACTGCCCTAAGGCCTGTGATGGTGAACTCTCTGGCTAAAATTACGATTACCATCCATCCCGCTACCTCCCCTAATTCCACGAGACAAATCATAGCGGAAGTGACCAGTAGCTTATCCGCAAGGGGGTCCATTATCTTTCCAAAGTTCGTTATCAGATTGTATTTCCTGGCAATGTGACCGTCCAGTGCATCCGTTGCTGAAGCGATAATAAACAGGATACCGGAGCTGTAATAATACCCGTTCATCAACAAAACAATAAATATGGGTATTAATAAAATTCTTAAAATGGTCAATTTATTTGGTAAATTCATTTCCGACTCCTTCTATTCTGCTTTTATTCAGTGACAGTATGCCCCATGAGGTCATAATCGAAACCATCTTCTATCTTGACCAATGCAAACTCCCCCGGTAATAGCCGTCTTCCCGAGGTAAAGATTACTTTGTTATCAATTTCCGGCGCATCGTAAACCGTTCTGCCTATATAGTTTTCCTCTTCCTGTTCCTCAACGAGAACTTCGTAGACATGACCGATTTTCAGCAAGTTGTCTTCAAGGGAAATCTGCTGTTGCAACCGCATCAAGCGATCCCTTCTTGCCAGCTTAACCTTTTTAGGTACTTGGTCATGCATCGAAGCAGCCGGAGTACCTTCTTCCTTGGAATATGCAAAGACTCCCAAGCGCTCAAACCTCATGTTTTCAACGAAGTCCTCCATTATTTGTGCATCCTCCCGGGTTTCCCCAGGAAAGCCGGTTATCAGCGTGGTGCGAATATGAATGTCCGGCATTGCAAGTCTCAACTTTCGTATCGTACCTTCTATTGAAGCCCTTGTGGAGCGCCGATTCATGGACTCCAGGATTCTGTCGCTTGCATGCTGAATAGGAATATCAATGTATTTGCATATTTTATTGTTTTCTGCCATCACTTGTATCAATTCGTCTGTAATGCGGTCTTCATAGCAGTACATGAGGCGGATCCAGCGGATTCCGTCTATGCGGCACATCTCACGCAATAACTGAGGCAGATGGTATTCCCCATAAAGGTCAATTCCATATGCGGTGACATCCTGAGCCACAAGAATGAGCTCCTTGCACCCATTTTCAGCCAGCCGCTGAGCCTCCTCCAAAATATTCTCTTTCTTTCTGCTTCGATATCCACCGCGAATGGAGGGAATCACACAGTAAGCACATACATTGTCACAGCCTTCGGCAATTTTAAGATAGGCAGAATAGGATACTCCCAAAGATGCTCTGGCACGCATTTCGGAATACTCTTTTTCGTAACTGCTGAAAAAGGATGCCTGTTTCCCCTTTTGATGTTCTACAAGAATCTGGGGGAGATTTTGATATTCATTGACTCCTAAAATGATGTCGACTTCCGGTAAAGCTACGCTGAGACCCTCTCCGTATCTCTGAGAAAGGCATCCCGACACGATAAGAATCCCTTCGTCAGACTTTTCCTGGGACAGTTCCAATATCTTGTCTATGGATTCTTCTTTGGCATCGTTGATAAAACCGCAGGTGTTGACAAGGATTGCGTCAGCATCCCCCGCGTCTCCTACTATCACATGGCCGGTTTCAGTGAGAAGCCCGGCTGTATATTCTGAATCAGAAACATTTTTGGGACATCCCAGAGTTTCAATATAGATTCGCATCTATTTTCCTTTCTATCGTTGATTGATTTAACTGCTATTGTTATTCTTCATCCTTGTCGTCAGGATCTTTACCCAGGTTGAGAAACTGTTCTTCCGTCATGAGAACCTTTCTTGGTCTACTTCCGTCGCTGGGACCGATGATACCTCTTGCTTCCATCATATCAACTAATCTGGCGGCTCTGTTGTAGCCGATCCGGAAACGGCGCTGCAGCATGGAAACGGAAGCCTGTTCTGCGCGAACCACTGTTTCAATAGCATCTTGAAGCAACTCGTCCGTATCATCATCGGGTTCATTTTCAAATGTTCGCTCAATTCGCTGTATGACATCAGCGGCATATTCGTTGTCGGGAACCTGTTTTTTTAGAAAGTCGATGACGTTATGTACCTCAGGGTCAGATATGAAACAGCCCTGAACCCTAACGGGCTTTGAAACGCCTAGGGGGTTGAAGAGCATGTCCCCCTTTCCTACCAGCTTCTCCGCCCCCGCCATATCTAGGATGGTCCTGGAGTCAAATTGAGAGGACACAGCAAAAGAAATCCTGGATGGTATGTTTGCCTTGATAACACCGGTTATTACATCTACGGATGGTCTCTGGGTAGCAACGATTAGGTGCATACCTGCCGCTCTTGCCATCTGAGCTAATCTGCAGATGGATTCCTCAACCTGAGATGGTGCAACCATCATCAAATCTGCAAGCTCATCGATAATGACTACGATTTGGGGAAGCGGTCTTGCCTCGTTATCCTTCTCTTTCATACTTTCATTATAGGATGCCAGGTCTCTGACTCCGATTTCCGCAAACTTCTTATAGCGGTCCGTCATTTCTGAAACAGCCCAACCCAGGGCAGCCGCGGCTTTTGACGGCTCTGTTACAACGGGAATCAGCAGATGGGGAATGCCGTTGTAATTTCCCAGTTCTACTACTTTGGGATCGATGAGGACCAGCTTTACTTCCTCCGGTCTTGCCTTATAGAGAATGCTGACAATTATGGAATTCAAGCATACACTTTTACCTGATCCTGTAGAGCCGGCTATGAGCAGATGTGGCATGCCTTTCAAATCTGCTACGATGGGGGTTCCTGCTATATCCTTCCCTACGGCAAAGGTGATCTTGGACGCGGAGTTCTTGAATTCTTTCGAATCGATGAGTTCGCGGATAGACACTAAGTTAATCCTATCGTTTTCCACTTCAATTCCCACAGCGGCCTTCCCGGGTATAGGGGCCTCCATCCGAATACTCTTAGCTTCCAGGTTTAATGCAATATCGTCGGCCAGCCGTACGATGCTACTCACTTTCACGCCTACATTAGGCTGTATTTCATAACGGGTAATCGCCGGTCCTTTTGTTACTTGAAGGACCTTTGCATTGACACCGAAATTTTTCAATGTTTCTTCCAGCTTTATGGCTTTTTGCTTAAGGTTGATATTTTCATTTATCTGGGGTCCCGCCTGAACTTTTTTCAGCAAATCCATAGGCGGCATCACATAAGGGATGGGGGCTTTATCCATTTCTATTTTCAATGGTTGAACTTCTTCTTGGTTTTTATTCTTTTTACCGGTCGTAGGATCCTCCTTTACTCCCTCCCCCTCACTGTGGAGACCTTTTCCCGGCTCAATCGCTGCAGCTTTCTCCAAGCCCGTGCTCTCTGTCTTATGGCCTGCTTCAAAGAGTTCTTCATCCTTCATGTAATCGATGATCTTCATCTGTCCGGGGCTAATAGCGCTTGATGATGGAGCTGTTGCAACTGCAGCGGAGACCGGAGCTGGTTTTTTCTTGTCGGGGCTCGCAGAAGCCACAGGCTCTTGGGGACTCACTTCTGTAGTTGCTGTTTCTGCCTCTCTGTTTTCCCTTGCGATCTTACGTTTCATCCTCCAGTGATCGATGAATTGGGATACAGGAGTATTGACTACAAGCATTAGAGAAATGAGCATAGCTACTGATGCAAATATGTAAAGGCCGGGTATTCCAATCGCTTTCTTAAGAAGCAGGCCCAAAGTCATGCCAAAGGATCCTCCGCCTGTAAGAAGAACCCCGTTGTCAAAGGCCTCCCGGATAAAAGCGAAGGACATGGTCAGACCCTCTACATTGAGGAATCTTGCCGAGTTTATTATCGCTGCCATGAGGAAAACCAGACATAGAAATAGCACGGATCTTCCGCTGATATGGGCTGCACGCTTGAGAAAAAGCAACAAACCGTAAAGGATGAGGTAATAGGGCAAAGCATAGGCAACTGCAGCAAACAAGCCTTTCAGGAGGTTGGAGATGATTCGTCCGAATTCACCTGTTGCCTGGGTTTGAAGCGAGATGACGAGAAAGGCGCCCACCGCCATGATGACAATAGCCCAAATCTCATCCCGAAGTCGGTTTTGCGCTTGCTTTTTCGCTAACTCGGCGTTTACCTTCTCTTTCGTTACCTTATTTTTGGAGCCCTTGGGTCTCCCGGTTTTTTTCTTTTGTTCCGTCATGTAGCAAACTCCTAATTTTCCGTTAGTTCATTAATGAATAGAGAAGCACCAGGCCTCCCGCAATCCAGGTGTAAAATGAGAAGATATACAATTTCTTATTTGACACCACACGGATCATAGTCTTGATGGCAATATAGCCTGAGACTGCGGCGACAATCACGCCGGCGACTACAGGCAAGACGACTTCAGCAGCCATTCCTTCGGCGAAAGCAGCCGGCGCCTCTAACACTACCGCTCCCAGGATGGCAGGAATGGAGATCAGAAATGCAAATCGAACGGCCAATTCCCGGTTTAATCCGGAGAACAAGCTACCTACAATGGTCGCACCGGATCTGGAAATCCCCGGAATAATGGCAATCCCCTGACAAAGTCCCACAAACAGAGCGTCTCTGAATTTCATTTCCCTGACGTCTTTCCCTCGCTGATCCATTCTTTCCGCCAGCCAGAGAAAGCTTCCGGTTATGAGTAGACAAATGCCTATTGCAGGTATCGAATTGTATAGTCCTGAGAAGAGGTCGTTGAAGAGCACACCAATAATTCCCGTTGGAATGGTGGCAACTATGATCATAAATCCCAGCTTTCTGTTCTCATTTCTGCTAATTTGCAAGCCTCTTCCTGTTATCAGATCCTTTATTACTGCAAAAAGCTCAAGGATTAATTCCCAAAGTAGTCGATAATAAACGGCGACGAGGGAAATGAGAGTTCCCAGATGCAACAGTACGGCAAAGACTAGAACACTCTCTCCCTCGATTCCGAAAAAGTGCTGCATAATGGCTAAATGCCCGGAACTGCTGATCGGCAGAAATTCTGACAACCCCTGTACTAATCCTAAGATGATGCCTTCAAACAATGTCAAAGTAGTATTCCTCGCTTTCGTAAAGCATTGGTAATTTACTCGCTTACAGTTAGCCTTCATTATATCACCTAAATGAGTGGATTTGAATACACTAATATACGATAGATGCCATAAAATCAGAGATATAAAATCAGAGATATAAAATCAGGTGATAACCTCTGCTCAAAAAAAATATAAATAGGGTATTACATTTCCGGCGAAATGATATATAATGATTAGCTATATAATCTCCCACTCAGGGATTACTAATTCCCCTCCAGGGAGTAACGTCTGGACGAATCGCTCAAGGGGCTGACAGAAACACAACAATATTAAAAACATAGCATTTAACGATGCGATGAAACATACAAGGAGGATAAGACAAGATGAACAGAAAACCCAATTTAGCAGTAGTCGGAGCCACAGGTGTAGTAGGTACCACCATACTAAAAGTTTTGGAGGAACGGGATTTTCCCATTGAGAACCTATATATTATGACTTCCGCAAAGTCCGCCGGCAAGGCAATATCCTTTAGGGGTATAGGTTACATAGCCGAAGAACTCACTGAAGAATCCTTCGACGACAAGCAGGTGGATATAGCACTTTTTTCCGCAGGCGCTACTGTTAGCAGAAAATTTGCACCCATCGCCGCTTCCAAAGGTGTTGTAGTGGTTGACAACAGCAGTGCCTGGAGGATGGACCCTGAGGTTCCTCTGGTGGTACCGGAGGTCAATCCTCAGGATGTCCTGTGGAATAAGGGTATTATTGCAAATCCCAATTGCTCAACTACACAGGCTGTAGTGCCTCTCAAACCTCTCCACGATAAATACAGGATAAATAGGATCATTTATTCAACTTACCAAGCTGTTTCCGGCACAGGCGCCAAAGGCATTGAAGATTTGGCGCAAGGCCTTTCCGGCAATGACCTCCTATTGGCTTATCCCCACCCCATCGCCGGAAATTGTCTTCCCCATATCGGTGCCTTTCTGGAAAATGGATATACGGAAGAGGAAATAAAGATGATAAACGAGACGCAGAGGATTTTAGGAGACGACAGCATTCGAATCACAGTCACTACGGTCAGAGTTCCCGTATTTGGTTCCCACAGCGAGACCATCAACCTGGAATTTGAGAGGCCCTTTGAACTGGAAGATGTGAGGGCACTTCTGGAATCTTCTCCAGGCTGTATGGTGGTGGACGATCCCGCAAATAACCTATACCCTCTTGCCCGTCAGGCTACCGGACAAAATGAGGTCCTTGTAGGAAGAATTCGCAGAGACTTCAGTGTGAAAAACGGGCTTAATCTCTGGGTCGTTGCAGACAATATTAGAAAGGGCGCGGCTACCAATGCCGTTCAGATTGCCGAACTGCTTATCAAATAAAGCAAGTGAGGTGTGTTATATGACATTGTTTACAGGTGCAGCCACTGCTCTTGTAACACCATTCGAAGAAGGAAAAGTGGATTTTTCTACCTTCGGTCGACTCATCGACTGGCAGATTGAACAGGGGATTGATGCTCTGGTTATTTGCGGAACCACGGGAGAAGCATCCACGCTCAATGATGAAGAACATGTCGAAACCGTTCGGTATGCGATAAGAAAAACAGCCGGCAGAGTGCCGGTCATTGCCGGTGCGGGAAGCAACGATACCCACCATGCAATAGAAATGAGCAAAGCGTTAGAACAGGAAGGAGCCGACGGCCTTCTTCTCGTAACCCCCTATTACAACAAATGTACTCAGAAAGGGCTTGTCATCCACTATAATGCCATAGCCGATCAGGTAAACATCCCCGCAATTCTTTACTCCGTACCGGGCAGGACCGGAGTCAATATCACCCCCTATGCCGTTTCGGAGCTTTGCAAGCATCCGAACATTGTCGGCATCAAGGAGGCGAGCGGAGATATGGCGCAAGTGGTGGAAATCGCAAAATATGTAGATGAGGATTTTGCTCTATACTCCGGCAATGATGAGATCAATATTCCCATAGTGGCCATGGGAGGATTCGGAGCCATTTCCGTATTGGCAAATATAGCGCCCAAACAAACCCACACAATGATCGACCATTATCTAAAAGGAAGAGTTAAAGAAGCCGTTAAAATGCAATTGTTTATGAAATCCCTCATAGATGCGCTCTTCTGCGAAGTGAATCCGATTCCTGTAAAAGCCGCTTTGCACTTAATGGGAATGATAGAACTGGAGTACAGGCTTCCCCTCTGTCCTCCTCAGCCTGCATCTGTAGAGAAGATTAAAAATCAAATGCTCGCTTGTGGTCTATTGTAAGGAGGGTTGCATGAATATCATAATTCACGGATGCAATGGCCGCATGGGTCGTATGTTGACCGAAACCATCGCAGAGCATAGCGAGCACAGTGTAATATGCGGAGTAGATGCAGAATGCGCCGAAGGCTTCTCCTATCCTGTCTACAAGGATTTTGCCTTTGTTCCCCCAAAGGCAGATGTGGTCATCGATTTTTCGCATCCTTCAGCAATACGGAATCTTCTGGGCTGGTGCATATTACACAATTCGCCCGTGGTCATTGCAACTACCGGTTTGTGCGAGGAAGAGCATCGTATCATTCAGGAAGCAGCAAAACAAATACCTGTATTTCAGTCCGCCAATATGTCTCTGGGGATTAATGCGCTCTGTAAAGCATTGTCACAAATATCCGCTATACTGGGAAGTGAATTCGACGCGGGTATCTTCGAGACACATCATAAACATAAAAAGGATGCTCCCAGCGGTACCGCCTACCTTCTCGAGAATGCTCTCGGAGGAAGTTGTTCAGGCATGACCGCATTGCGTTTGGGCACTATACCCGGAGAGCATACTGTGATTTTTGCAGGAGAGGATGAGGTGCTACAACTTACTCACACTGCATATTCTCGAAAAATATTTGCCGCGGGAGCCTTGAAGGCTGCCGACTTCCTCATTGAACAGAAGCCCGGCCTTTATAACATGAATGACTTATAATAAAACCCTTGGACCAAGTAAAAATCGCCGACAAATGTCGGCGATTTGAATTTCAGTGAGAGATGATAGACTAGGCCTCAGTGGGTACAACTTCCTTACCATCGTAATAGTTGCAAGTGGGGCATACTCTATGTGGAAGCTTGGGCTCGTGACACTTAGGACATGTGGATAATGCAGGAGCTGCCATCTTCATATTAGGCGATCTTCTCTTATCTCTTCTCGCACTCGACGTTCTTCTCTTTGGTACTGCCATCGTTAACACCTCCTTCTTTGTGTACGAACGTTACAAATTATACCTTGGACAAAATGCTTTGTCAACGAATTTTTACTTGAGTTTTCCAACAATCTCCACAGTGTCTTGCGCAATCATCAACTCTTCATTGGTGGGGATCAGCATAACTTTTACTCTTGAGCTATCCTTGCTGATGATAGTTTCTTTCCCTCTTACATTGTTCTTTTCATCATCCAGTTCAATTCCCAGTCCTTCCAGCTCTGAACAGATGAGCTTTCTCATGCTGGGATCATTCTCTCCTATACCTGCAGTAAACACGATGCAGTCTGCTCCATTCATCTCGGCCATGTAGGATCCGATAAATGACTTGACACGCATGGCAAATACTTGAAGGGCAAGAATCGCTCTCTCATTGCCCTGAGCCTCCGCTTCTTCCAAATCTCTGAAGTCACTGCTTACTCCGGAAAGACCGGCCACACCGGATTTCTTATTCAATATATTGATGACCTCATCAGCTCCGATGCCTTCCTTTTCTGCAATAAAAGTGATGACTGCAGGGTCAATGGCTCCGGATCTTGTTCCCATGACCAGACCATCCAGAGGAGTAAATCCCATGCTGGTATCGATGCAAACGCCGTTTTTAACAGCGGCACAGCTGGCGCCGTTGCCCAAATGGCAGGTTACGACTTTAACGTCGTTTATATCCTTCTTCATCAAAGCAGCCGCTCTCATGGAAACGTACTTATGGCTTGTTCCGTGAAAACCGTATTTACGGATCTTATACTTCTCGTAATACTCATAGGGAATGGCATAAAGATAGGTTTCGGGTTTCATCGTTTGATGGAATGCGGTATCGAAAACACCTACCATTGGAGTATTGGGCATTAGTTCCTGACAGGCTCGGATTCCTAAAATGTTTGGAGGATTGTGAAGAGGTGCTAAATCAATGCACTCTTCCAGTGCATCCATGACGTCCTCTGTAATCAGGACGGAACTGGCGTATTTTTCTCCGGCATGAACGACCCTGTGCCCCACTGCGCTGATTTCGTCCATGGAGGCGATCACCCCATGTTCCTTATCGGTCAAGGCTTCCAGTACATAACCTATGGCATCCTTATGGTTCTTCATAGGTACTTCCAGGATATACTTGTCCATCCCAATTTTCTCATGCTTCATGACTGAGCCATCAATACCGATTCTCTCAACAAGTCCCTTTGCTAACAAAGTGGAATCATCCATCTCTAATACCTGATACTTAAGAGATGAACTTCCGCAGTTTACCACTAATACCTTCATTCTTATACTCCTTTTCTCTCTTTGCGAATACTTGTCCAACAGGCTGAAGCCCTGTAATAAACACTAAATGTAATTATAGCTCCATTATCAAATAAAATCTATAAAAATGTAGAAATAACGGAAATCAAAGCTTCTGGTTTTCACAATACGGCTTGCAGACATAATCCGAACGCTCATAGAGTCCTTTGTTGTAAGCCAGATTGTAAATATCTGTTGCAAGAACGTCATAATGCAGCAGGCTCCAAAGAGGATCCTCCGGAAGAACTTCCTTGTTCAAATTGCTGATGATAGGAATAGAAGCGCATTCCTTCTGTTTTATATGCCGCAGCAGTTTGGCTCCGTCGGAAGAAAATCCCAGAACCCTGGCATAAAGATGTGGCTCCTTTAGGTTGCGGAAAAAATCATCCTTCGTCAATGATGTCAAGGTATGAAGTAAAAGTCTTTTAATCCTAGTTTCTGTATACCGCTTGGATAGAGCGGAAGCAATTAATTCTTTATAACTCCTACTCTTTATGATGGCCTTTTTCAGCCTGTTTTCCAGTCCCTCGCCGGCACTGAGAATCTCTCCAAGGTCTTCAGCGGGAGTGGTCAATATTTTATACACCAACATGGCATACAGCTCTTCCGAGTCTGTGACCGGACCTTTATCCGAGCGCATCATTATGTTGGAAGTGGCCTTGGGAACTGCGTGACGAACATGATCTATATCCCGGTTCTCTGCAAACTTTCTGCGAATGGCTGTTGCACTGGCCAGAGAGTCGTCAATGCCCTCGTCGCGGTAACCCTTCCCTGCTCTTTTTATAACGATTGGTTTCATTTGGCTGTCGGTGAGAATCCATTGTTTCAAGTATTCTACTGCCAGTATATTGTTAGGGTCGCGAATCAGAGCTGCAGTTTCATCCCCCTCAAGCTCTTTCAGCGCTTCATATCGAGCCCGTGGATAGGAAAGTCCTTGCCCCAGGTAATCCATCAGGGTTTCTTTGAACGAAGGGCCTTCCTCTACTAACAGACTTGCAACTTTTATCAGCCCTTCAAGTTCTCCTGATTCACTGCCAAATGACAAGTGAGAAATGCAACCTAATCCATTCAGGATTCTCACTGCACCCGCGGCGAAATACTCCGCGTTGTTGCATGCAAAGACAAAAGGGAGCTCAAGGACCAGGTCCACCCCATTTTTCACCGCCATCTCTGCCCGAATCCATTTATCGTACATGGCCGGTTCTCCACGTTGCGTAAAATTGCCGCTCATGACCGCAACTACATGGTCTGCTTGTCCCAGTTTTTTTGTTTCCTGCAGGTGGTAGAGATGTCCGTTATGAAATGGGTTATATTCTGCTATGATTCCGATGTTCTTCAATCAGATGTTTCCTTTCTCCATGAAAGAATTAGTTCAATGACCACAGTGAAGAGGAAAAGAATCAATATTATTATAAGCATCCTGACGGAAAATAGCAATTGCATGAGGAAACCCGGTTGGAAAGCGCCGGCGAAGTTGGGAAACAGTCCTACGCTCTGCACAGCACGATTTAATATATAAGGGGCAGATAAATAGGCTATCACAGCAGCAAAGACACCGTGAGAAAGCTTGAGCTTCAAATAGACAAAAGGATTAATCTTCAAGCCTCCCATCACACTTATAGATTGTGCGAATATGGAGAGTCCTCCGAAGGATACGAGGAAAGCGGCCATAGTGCACTTCAGCCGAAGGCCTATCTCATCGGAAGCTGCAATCTCATCTATACCGATGGTCATCTCGAGGAGGCCCTTTACAAAGCCGGCGTCATGAGAACTCTTCAGCCAATTCAGCGATCCCGCCATTTCCAGTAGATCTGTGGCATAGGTGAAAATAATGATATAGCAACCGATGACTCCCAAGGTCTTAAGTGACGAGATTATGGAATCGGTAAGCATCTCCAGCATAGTCTTTTTATCCACAGCCGGTTCCATGTACCGTGTTCTCACAGAACTTCTCTTTCCCTTCTCCTGTCCGCCAAGAAAGCGGACCAGCAGACCGTTTACGATTGCGGCTGCGTAATGGGACAAGGCGACGACGGCCCCCGCCCCCGGAGAATGCAGCATTCCTGCACCAACGGTTCCCAGCATAAATAAAGGACCGGAGGTGGAGCAGAAGGAAAGCATTCGTATGGCTTCCCTGTCCGTCAATTCGCCTTTTCTGCGCAACTGACCGATAAGCTTTGGCCCCATGGGATAGCCGGAAGTAATGCTGACGATGAACACAAAAGCAGAAGATCCGGGAGTGCCGAAGAGCTTTTGAAAAGGCTTCTCAAAGAAATTGCCTACGATGCCGGGAATCCCTAAGGAGATCATGAAGTCTGCGCAGATAAAAAAAGGGAGCAATGCCGGCAATACAGAAATTGCCCACAAAGCGATCCCTTGCTTCGCCGAGTCTAAAATTACAGCAGGAAAAATCACCATCGATAGAGCTGCCGCAGAGGCGATGATTCCTGCCAATATGTAGATTGAAGAATACCGCTTTGAATCTTTCATAGTGAAGCATATTCACAGCGGCCCGGGAATATTAATGATCATTTTCTACTTGGGTTTTATAAATCATGTCTTTGATCTCATTCCTGTTGTCAGTCAATGTGGTGTTGACACTGTCAAAGGTTTTTTGTAGCTCATTGAACATGTCGGTAAAGTAAACAGCATTGAGCTGGTCCATCTTGTCCTGAAAGTTGTACAAAATGCTGTCTATATAATCAAAAGTACTCATCTTGAGATTTTTGACGTTAGTCTCCGCAACATGCATGATCTCATCTGCTCTGACTTTCGCTTTCACCGTAATATCATCGTTTTCGATCAAGGATTCCGCTTGTGTCCTCGCTTCTTTCAATACGGCTTCATACTCCCGCTTGGCTTCATCAAGGATTCGCTGGCGCTCGTCTTTAATCCACTGTGCTTGTTGGATCTCATCCGGTAGCTCAATGCGAATTTCACGAACGATTTCCAATAACTCCTCCGCATCAACTAGGATCTTGCCCGTCAGCGGGAATCCTGAACTAGTATCAATAATATCCTCGATTTCATCTAAGAGTTCTAAAACCTTCATTCGTCAAATCCCTCCTGATTTTTATTCTCCAAATTTTTTCTTCAATTCCTTCAATACAACTTTGGGCACTAATCCACTCACATCACCGTTCAATGAGAATACTTCCTTCACTATGCTGGAGCTGATAAAAGAATACTGGGGTGTCGTCATGAGAAAGACAGTCTCGACATCTTTATTGTATAATCTTGCATTCATCTGTGCCATTTGAATCTCAAACTCAAAATCCATGGTGGCACGTAAGCCTCGAACTACTGCATCGATTTGATTGCTGTTTACGTATTCCGCCAGGAGTCCGTCAAAGCTGATAACCTCTATATTCGTTAACTTAACGGTGCAGGCGTTAATCATCTTAACTCTTTCTACTGCACTAAAAAAAGGCTTTTTTGATTTATTTTCCATCACGCCGACTATGAGCTTATCACAGAGCTTGGATGCTCGATTGATTAGGTCGATATGTCCATAAGTAATTGGGTCAAAAGTGCCTGCGTACAGTACTTTTTTCATAGGTCAGTTTCCTCCGATGAGATTGTGTATAGTGTAATAACGGTATTTCCATATTTTCTTGCTTTCCAGATAGTGTATCCACCGACATGATCCGGAAGCACTTGATGTACATCGTGTTCTGCTGCAATGATGCCGTCTTCTGCCAACAGCTTCCGCTCCCAAATCTGTTCCAGGCAGGATTCCATAAGGCCGGCCTTATATGGGGGATCTAAAAAAATCAAATCTGCCGGTTCGTGGATCTGGGCAAGAACTTGTTCCCAATCTCCTCGGATCAGTTTGCAACGGTCCTCTATACGACAGGTCGCGATATTCTTTGACGTAAGTAGTATACCTTCTCTTGACTTTTCGCCAAAGTATACCTTACCCGCTCCTCTGCTAACAGCTTCCAGGCCTAAGTTTCCGGTGCCGGAGAATAAATCAATGACTATAGCACCTTCCAAATCATGGCCTACCATGCTGAACAGAGCTTCCTTTACTTTGCCCGAAGTGGGACGAATAAGCTTGTCCTTGGGCACCTCAAACCTTCTGCCTTTTAAATGCCCTGCTATGATACGCAATACAAACGCCCCTTTCTATCCATTAATTTTAACATATGATGGGAAAATAGCAACTGAAAGATGAATTGCAAAACGGGTCTGCATTACATGCAGACCCGTTTTGACTCATTTGTAATAACGAATTGTTTTCCTGCAGTTAATCGGTTTATGCTTTTCCGGATAACTGCTGTTCGGCCATCTCTACCAATCTCTTAGTCATATAGCCACCTACATAACCATTCTGTCTTGCTGTCAAGTTGCCCTTGTCCATGTTTTCATAATTTGCGAGTCCCAATTCATTGGCGATTTCTGTTTTCATGTTCTTTAATCCGGGCTTAGCGTTTGCAACTACGTTTGTATTGTTTGCCATAGTTTTTCACCTCCTGTTACACTCTTAATTTAACCTTCGGAGAGGAAACTATGCGATGTAATAATTTCATGTCATGGGCTGTTTTGCCACATTATTTATTTTTGTTTTTAAAGCGCCATGATGGCTCTCAGGCTTATATTTACAAGCTGGAGTCTGCCACCTGAAATCTCGCTATATGCTTATCATGTCCGTATTTTCAAATAAATTGCTCATCTTTTCTCTTAAAAGACCATTTTTTGGTCCGGCTAGCAGAGGATCCTTTTCCAGCAAGTCAGCGGCTTCATTTCGCACGGTTTCTAAAATTCGCAAATGCTTGGATAAATCTGCTATTCGAAGCTCGGGTATGCCGTGTTGTCTCACTCCGAAGAATTCTCCCGGACCTCGCAGTTTAAGATCTTTTTCAGCGATGAGAAAACCGTCGTTGGTCTGTTCCATGACTGCTGCCCGCTCTTTTGCAATTTCACTTTTTGAGTTAGAAATTAGCAAGCAATAGGATTGATGCACGCCTCTGCCCACTCGTCCTCTTAACTGATGAAGTGCTGCCAGCCCGAAGCGCTCTGCATTTTCAATCAGCATTACTGTGGCGTTGGGTACGTTAATACCTACTTCTATAACCACCGTAGAGACTAATATGTCTGCCTTTCCTGTATAGAACTCTTCCATGATAAGGTCTTTCTCAGACTGCTTCATGCCTCCGTGCAGCAACCTCACCCGAAGTTCCGGAAACCGGCTGAGAGTTTCCTCATAGATCTGCGTGGCAGATTTTACATCTATTATGTGCTCAGAATCCTCGATTAAAGGGGCTACGATATAGGCTTGCCTTCCTTCTTTTATCTGGCCTCGAATAAATTCGTAAGCCTTTTCCCGTCCCTTTTCTGAGAGAACTTTTGTTAAAATGGGTTTTCTGCCTGCCGGCATTTCATCGATTGCAGAGTGATCCAAATCTCCGTAGAGGATTACTGCCAATGTTCTGGGTATCGGCGTGGCTGTCATTACAAGAATATCAGGATTCTGCCCCTTCTGTGAAAGCAGGCTTCGCTGGTTGACGCCGAAACGATGCTGTTCATCCGTTATGACCAGGCCTACATTGGTATAATCCACACCCGGCTGTATCAAAGCATGGGTACCGATCAAAAAATCTACTGTGCCATCTGCAAGTTCACTTAGAACCGCTTTACGCTGTTGTGCTTTCATGCTTCCCGTTAGCAATCCAACTTTCATTCCAAAGCTCTCAAACATCCCGTTTAAGCTATCAAAGTGCTGCTGTGCCAACAATTCCGTAGGTGCCATCATAGCGGCCTGAAAACCGCATTTAACTGCCTTGTAAGCGGCGGCAGCAGCTATTACGGTTTTGCCCGATCCCACATCTCCTTGAATTAATCGATTCATTACCCTTGGAGCTTCCATATCCTTTTCCACTTCTGCAAGCACTCTTCTCTGCGCAGCAGTAAGTTGAAAAGGCAAAGTTTCCAAAAAAGGATCCGTTCTTTGTTCCGGCGAAAATGCGATACCTTTATTGTTCTCCTGAATGCGGCTTTTTATAGATAACAGCGTTAATTGCAACAAGAAAAGCTCGTCAAAAACAAGGCGAAAAGCGGCTTCTTTTATTTTCCGATGTTCTTTTGGAAAATGGATGTTTTCCAGGGCATACTGCAAACCGCAGAGTCGGTTCCTGACAATGATATCATCCGGCATGTAATCAACGATTTCATTCACGTAAGCGAGAGCCTGGCGCTGCCATTTGCGGAGATCGTTTTGTGAAATTCCCTGGGTCAACGGATATACGGGCAGGATTTCTCCGGGCAAATCCTCATGCCAGCGATTAAAATCAGGGTGCACCATCTGCAAACCGCCTGCTCTTGAGCTGACCCTTCCGTAAAATTCGTATACGCACTCCTTATTTAAGGTTTTCTCTAAATAGGCAGCGTTAAAGAATACCACTTCAATGCTTCCGCTTTCGTCTGATATCAGCAGCTTTAAGTTCCGTTTCCTTCCATAACCGTAGCCTCCTCTTACCATTAGGGTAATTTTGCCGCGGACCAGAGCCATCTCTCCATCTATGAGGTCCTTGATCTGCTTGCAATGGCGGAGGTCCTGATACTCTCTGGGGTAATATGAAAGAAAATCCTCAATGGTGCGGATTTTCAATTTTTCTAATGCTTTTGCTTTTTTGGGGCCTACTCCCTGAAGGCCGGTAATGTGTTCGTGTATACCCAATTTCTCATCCTTTGACTTCAATATTTCTGGGTGTGATCTGCTTGGATATCAAACCGGTTACGATGACCGCTATGCTGTTGGCTTCAATGCCTGTCAGCGATTCGATATCGGATTTTATATCATTGATAAGCTGTTCGGTCACCATACTGATACTCGTACCGAAACGGATGGCTATATAGAGCCTCACATCGAATCCCTTTTCGCCCATACTGATATCGAGCTGCTCCGTGGCATCCGGCGCTCCGTATTTCTCCCTTGTACGAATTACTTTACCCTTGTGATTTGTAATCCGGACGCGGCCTTTAAATTTTCGGACAGCTTCCATTACAATTCTTCCGATGACGGCTTTGCGAATTTTAATGCTCCCTGCCTCTGCTTCCTTATAATATAAAGCCACAATGGTGTCCTCCATTTTCATTAATAGTAGCACATTGCCTGAAATATTGGAATTGCTTTTTTTCTTCTGTGCGTATATACTGTGTTTTGTACGAATAAAAAAAGTATTTTACAGATTAAAATACCTATGCTATAATGTCTTTTGTTCGACGCTTCAATACACAGTCAAGGGAGGTGTAATAGATGTCAAGAAAATGCGAAGTCTGTGGCAAAGGTCAGGTGTCAGGAAACAACGTAAGCCACTCCAACAGACATACCAGAAGAAAATGGAACGCCAACATCCAGACTGTCAGAGTTGAAGAAAACGGCACAGTTCTCAGGAGAAAGGTATGCACCAGATGCATCCGTTCCGGCAAGATCAACAGAGCAATCTAAAATTAATTGATAACAAACGAACCCTCGGCTATGCCGGGGGCTTTTCATTTTACACGTTTTATGGAATCATGCCGTGAAAAGTTTGAAACCGCAAAAGATCATAATCCCTCCAAGCAGGATCAACCATATCTTTGACGGAAGTAAGAAGGCGCATATCGTAACGGCTCCCACTATAAGCAATACCAGGCCTAACAGTTCTATTTCGCCTTTTTTACACTTGGGCTTTCTCTTCTCCATGACCTAACACACCTTTCAAGCTAAGTAATATATATTAGAAACAGCAAAAGTAAAACAGAAGCAATCAAAGCGGCATACCAAATATACAGAGGTACCGTATGTATGATTAAAATAGCACCTGAGAGCCCCAAAGCTACGCCAAGAATTTTCACTATTCGCATTTCCCCGCTGCGCTTTCGTCTCATCCATGCTCCCTCCAAATATAAAACCCCGCTCGTATAACAATGTATGCCGGCGGGGTGCGCAATGTGCTTTCGCAATATACCTTAACTGTTGGGATCGCTTTTATTAAGTGTTTTTAAATTGCCGATTTTTTGGCTTCTATCCGCGAGAATCTCTTCTATTTCGGAAAGCGGGATTTCCTGTTCTACTAATAAAACCATCAAATGATAGAGTAAGTCGCACATTTCCTGCTTGACTTCATCCCTGTCACCATCCTTGGCGGCGATAATCACTTCGCTGCACTCTTCTCCGCATTTCTTTAGGATTTTATTGAGCCCTTGTTGAAATAAATAGCAGGTATAGGAGTTCTCCGAAGGCTCCCGTCTCCTGTTCACGATTACATTATATAGATCGTTTAGCGTTTCATTCATTATTAAGCAACTCCCCTCTTTTGAAAAAACAGCTTTTCTCGCCGGTGTGGCATGCAACTCCGGTCTGTTCCACCCGAACTAACAAGGTGTCATCATCGCAATCCGGCGTTACAGAGATTACCTTTTGATAATGTCCGGAAGTTGCTCCCTTGTTCCAGAGTTCATCTCTAGACCGGCTGTAAAACCATGTGTATCCGCTTTCAAGAGTGCGTCTTAAGCTTTCTTCATTCATATATGCAAGCATTAACACTTCATCGGATTTTACATCCTGAATGATTGCGGGAATCAGATTTGCCTTTCTGAAATAGATCGACAGATCCATTATGCACATTCCCCTTTCCCGTTTAACCTTACGGAAATCCCCCTATCCCTTAAGGCGTTCTTCACAGAGTTAACTGTGAGGTCCCCATAGTGAAAGATAGAAGCCGCCAGTGCCGCATCACAGCCTGTTTCCTCAAACACTCGGACAAAGTGTCCTACGGTGCCGCACCCACCCGAAGCGATGACGGGGATGTTTACTGCCTTGCAGACTGCAGCGAGCATGGGAAGGTCAAAGCCATTTTTCACTCCGTCGGCATCCATGGAGGTGAGGAGGATTTCTCCTACGCCCAGGGTGGCCCCTTCCCTGGCCCAGCTTACCAGGTCCATACCGGTATCCATCTTACCGCCATTGATCATGACGCTGTATTGCTCTTCATCTGTTCTTCTACCGTCAATGGCTAACACAATGCATTCTTTTCCAAACTCCGTGACCGCTTCACGTAGAAGTTCGGGCCGTTTCACCGCGGCGGAATTAATAGAAACCTTGTTGGCCCCTGCTTCCAGCAATCTTTTGATGTCTTCAACATCCCGGATTCCACCGCCTACCGTCAGAGGAACAGTAATGTTCTTTGCCGTTTCCCTGACTAAGTCGATTATGGTTCCTCTCCCCTCGTTTGTCGCTGTGATATCGAGAAAAACGATTTCATCAGCTCCTTGTTTCTCGTATTGCATAGCATATTCCACCGGATCACCTATCTCCCGGAAGCCTACAAAATGAATTCCCTTAACTACTTTTCCGTTACAGACATCCAAACAAGGTATAATTCTCTTTGTTCCCATTTTTTCACCCTTCCCCTTGACAAATTTCCAAAGCATCTTCTAAGTCCAGACTGCATTGATAGATTGATTTGCCACATATGGCACCGTATAATTCCAATTGACAAAGTGACCGTATATCCTCCGAATTGCGTATACCGCCACTGGCTATGATTTTTGAAGATATCGCATTTTTCAAAGATTCCAGATGGCCCAGGTTGGGGCCGGTCAGAGTACCATCCCTCGCTATGTCTGTGTATATGATAACCTCTACTCCCAAGGCTTCCATTTGCTTTGCTGTTTCGATGTAGCCGGATTTGCTTTCGGAAACCCATCCGGAGGTTTTCACCATCCCGTCCTTTGCATCGATGCCAACAGCAATTTTCTTGCCGCCGTACTTCTTTACGGCCGCTTCCACCAGGGATGGATTATCGATGGCTGCTGATCCCAGAATTACCCTGCTGATGTTCCGGTCCAAATAATAGGAAATGTCGTCCATCGTCCGTATCCCACCGCCAAGTTCCACTTTTAGGCCGGTTTTCTCTGCCACTTCATTGAATATGTGACTGTTCACTCTCCTGCCTGAGAGTGCACCGTCCAAATCCACCATATGAATCCATTGCGCACCAGCTTCTTCAAAGGACTTTGCGGTTTCCATCCAGCTGTCCGCGACCCTCTTCGTACTATCAAAAGCACCTTGAGTCAGTCTCACACATTCTCCTTTATAAATATCAATGGCAGGTAATATAATCATATCTATAAACTTCCTTTCGTTGAGAGCACTTGGCTATTCTCTGATTTTTTGATACCTTGTTTCAACGCATGGGCAAAGGCTTTGAAAAGAGCCTCCGCTATGTGATGATCGTTGCTTCCGTAGACCAGGTTCAAATGCAATGTGATTCCCGCATTCATAGCAAAGGCATAGAAGAATTCTTTCACCATCTGCGTTTCCATATCGCCGATCTTCGGAGTATTAAAGTCTGCGTTGAAGACCAGATATGGCCGGTTGCTGATATCCAGGTTACAGGTAGCGAGAGCCTCATCCATGGGGATGGTACACATGCCGTAACGCAAGATTCCTTTTTTGTCGCCCAGAGCTTTAGAAAATGTCGATCCCAGAGTAATTCCTACATCTTCAACAGTATGGTGGCAGTCTACATTGAGATCTCCTTTACAAAAAAGCTCCATATTAAAACCGCCGTGAAGGCAGAAAGCCGAAAGCATATGATCGAAGAATCCCACGCCTGTATCAATATTGGAAATTCCCTGCCCGTCAAGGAGAAGAGATAGATTTATATCTGTTTCTTTTGTCTTTCGTTGGACCTTACTTTCTCTTATCATTTACCCGCTTCCTCCATTTCATTTACTATTGCTGACAGCTCATTCAGTACTGCCCGGTTTTCTTCATTTGTACCAACGGTAATGCGGAGCATAGTCTTCAAATTCCGCACAAGGATGGACCGTGCCTTCAATGCCTCATAGATTTCATTTGCATGATCCGTTTTAACACAAATATAGTTGGTGGCGGTGGGATGGATTTTTTTTATGATAGGGCTTGTTTCTAAAGCTTTCAGTCCTTCATAAAGTTGCCTTCTGTTTTCTAGTATCTGAGCCACTGCATTCTCTATGTATGACCGTTGTGACAAGACGACACAGCCGGTGGCCTCTGACAAGGTGTTCAAGTTGTAAGGTGCCCGAAGGGCATTAATCGCATCGATGACTTTCTGAGACGAAGCAGCAAACCCTAAGCGAATGCCTGCACAGCCCAATGCCTTGGAGCAGGTTCGCAGAACGATGAGATTGGTACGACTCGCTGCTTCTTGCAATACGGATTGATCTGAGAAATCCATGTAGGCCTCATCAACTATAACAAGGGCATCCGTATTGTCCACGAGTTCGATGATATCTTCCTTTGCAGTAACCGTTGACGTGGCGCTGGAAGGGTTGGAAAAAAGCAAGGCTCTCGCACCTACTTTTTGGATTTGCTCTAAAGTCTTGGGTACATCCATTGTGCCGTTCTCATCTCTCTGAACTATGCATAGCTTTCTCTCGTAGTTGGTGGCAAAAATCCCATACATGGAGAAATCAGGCCGGGTTAGCATAAGCAATTCGTCAGACTTGAGAAAGCAGCCGATGAGCAGGGAAAGTAGCTCATCGGATCCATTAGCTGCTACTACCAGCTCCGGGTCTACACCGTAATATTTGCCAAAAGCTTGTCTGAGTTCCCTATAGCTATCGTCGGGATATCGATTCAAAGGAATACTGCCCCAAGCAGCCAGTAATTTTGCCCTCAGCTCTTCGCCCGGATCAACGAAGCTCTCGTTGGCATCCAGCCTGATGTTGCAGTTCTCTGTTATTACTTTATATGGTTCAAGCTGTTGAAGCTTTGCATGCAATTGATAGGTCATTCTTTACCTCTCTTCGGAAAACCGGATGGAAATGGATTTTCCATGGGCTTCTAGCCCCTCTCGTTGGGCAATTTCCAATATGTCGTCTTTACAATTTGCAAGAGCTTCTCTTGTGTAGTATGTATAGCTCATCTTTTTCGTAAAGCTATCCACTCCCAAAGGAGAAGCAAATCTGGCAGTTCCCGTGGTTGGAAGCACGTGATTGGTCCCGCAGTAGTAGTCCCCCAGGGGTTCAGGACTGTAAGATCCGCAAAAGACCGATCCTGCATTTTTTATCTTCGACAGAACCGCCATAGGCTCTGTGGTCATGATCTCCAGATGCTCCGGAGCGATTTGGTTTGCGATTCCTACCATCTCATCTGCGGTGCTGCAGATGAGAATCAGACCGTAGTTATTTAGAGAAGCCTGTATAGTTTCCTTTCGTTCCATAGACGCCGACTGTATCTCCAACTGCTCCATGGTTTTTTCCGCCAGCGTTTCATCGGTGGTGAGCAGAATGGCTGCAGACATAGGGTCATGCTCCGCCTGGCTTAGGAGGTCAGCTGCTAGGTATTTCGGCTCCGCCGTTTCATCGGCTATGATAAGGATCTCACTGGGTCCGGCTATCATATCGATGTCTACCTGGCCGTAAACAGATCTTTTGGCCGTAGCGACATAGATGTTTCCGGGACCGACAATTTTATCCACCGGGGGAATGGTTTCCGTCCCATAGGCCATGGAACCTATTGCCTGGGCACCGCCTACCAGGAAAACACGATCCACTCCGGCAATATAGGCTGCTGTCAGGATGTCCGGATTTGCTCTGACTGACAGAATCCCGTCCGCACTTCTTTGGACTTCCGGCGGGGTCAACATGATGATCTCTCCGACTCCCGCAAGCTTTGCAGGGATAGTGTTCATCAGCACCGTCGACGGGTAAGCAGCGGTACCGCCGGGGACGTAGATTCCCACGCGATCAAGCCCTCTTATGATCTGTCCAAGCAAAGCGCCACTTGCCCTCTGAATCTCATAACCCTTTTGAATTTGCTGTTCATGATATTCCTTTATATTTTCTGAAGCGTTGCTAAGGGCTTGCTTGAACCTGCCATCTGCATGGTCAAATGACCCTTTCATTGCTTCCGGAGGTATTTCAAATGGCTCGAAAGCGATTCCGTTGAATTTGCGCTCATATTTTCGAACCGCCTCATCTCCCCCATCTCGGACATCACTCACTATGGCTTCTACCACGCTCCTTACTTCCCGGTCTGTCTCACCGGCCCGGTTCTTCATCTCCCTAATGAGTGGAGGTATATTTATTTGATTGCTCTTTATGATTCGCATAGCCTTTCCCCAATTATTCTTATTGTTGTGCTCATGTCTTATCGCTCTTCGACTTTTTCCGCCATGTTGTTGATGAAGGCATCAATGGATTGTTTCTTCAGCTTCATACTGGTCTCGTTGACGATGAGACGGGCTGATATTTTCCGGATATCATCCACGACAACAAGGCCGTTTTCCGCCAGCGTTTTCCCCGTTTCTACCAAATCAACAATACCGTCTGCCAAGGACAGCAGAGGAGCCAGTTCCACTGAGCCTTCTATTTTAATTATCTGTACGTCCATTCCTTTTTCTTCAAAGAAATCCCTGGTGATTTTCGGATATTTCGTAGCTACTTTTTTTACAGAGTATCCAGAGTAGAAATCCCTATCCGACCTTGCAGCTAAAACGAATCGACATCGGCCAAAGCCCAGGTCTAGCATCTCGTAGAAGCTACCACCCTGCTCCATAATGGTGTCCATGCCTACCACACCCATATCGCAGACGCCGTGTTCTACGTAGGTGATTACATCGGCTGCTTTTCCAAATACCACATCGATGTTTTGATCCGGAATGGTGAGGAATAACTTTCTCCCCTTATCATTCAGATGGCTGCAGTCAAATCCCATCTTTTCGAATAACTCAAGGGCGCTCTTTTCCAGCCGTCCTTTTGTAAGAGCGATACGCAGCCTCCCATCTCCATTAGGCGAACGGCCATTCTCGCCGTGATTGAGGATACCGGTAGAGATTTGATCCACATTGACCGCAAAGCCCGTGGCCGGAAGGTCACACCCAAAATCCTTCAGTAAGTTATCGTAACGGCCACCGGACAATACCGGTTCACTTGCTTTTGAAGTATAGCCCTTAAAAACGAGAGAGCTATAATAGTCCGCTTGGTTGACCAGGCCAAAATCTATAATTACGCTTTCTTCTAGTCCAAGATCCGTCAAGGCATCATAGATCGACTCGAGGTATTCCAGCATCTCGATTAGCTTTTCATCGTAACCGTTAAACAAATTCCTAGCTTTATCAAAGACTTCCCTGCCTCCGAAGAGCTTGGGAAGTTCCCGCAAAATAGCCGCAGTCTGATCTCGTTCATACTTATCCAGTTTGGAAGACAAAGCGGCATAGTTCTTGGTGGAAATGAATTGGTGAATACCGGCCTTACCATCGGAATCAATGTTTAATTGCTCCATCAATAATTTGAAAATGCCTACATGGCCCAGTTCAATTCGAACATCCCCGGAGTCGCAGGAAGAAAGCGCTTTTATGCTCAAGGCCAGCAATTCTAAATCGGATTCAAAGGATGCATCTCCAATGAGCTCCACGCCCATCTGCAGCATTTCATTACTGCGTCCACGAAGGCCGGGATTATTGCGAAATACTTTTTGTTCATAGTAGAGCTTCAAGGGCATAGGATAGTCTTTCAAGCGGGAACAGACCAGACGGGCGATGGGAATGGTTGAATCCGGTCTTGCCACCAGCACTCTACCCTTATTATCTGTAGATTTGTACATGGTCTCCTGGGGATAATACATCTCCGCGGTGGAGAAAACATCGTAAAATTCAAAACCCGGCGTCACCACCTGGTGGTAGCCGTCATCTGTAAATGCAGTATGGAGGCGATCCGTAATCTCCTTCTGTATCCTGCATTCTTCAAAGAGTAGATCCTTTGTGCCTTCCGGTGTAATTTTGTCAAACCGCTTCATTATGTAGTCGCCTTTCGTAATTTATCACTGCCCCATACTACTACACTAAAGCGTTGATGTCAATAAGCATCATCAATATCATATTTTTCGGACTATTTATGGAGGAGAACACGGAACAGAGAATTCATTCAAATTCCAGAGGGTTCTTCTTATAGACATAAAAACTGTACACGCATGTTAAAACTTCCGCTACGATAAAAGCAAACCATACCCCGCTCATCCCTATCAGATTCGTCAGCAACCACATGGCCGGTAGCAAGATTATCAGCTGTCGCATCAGGTTAACTCGAATGCTGTATCTTACTTTTCCCGTGGATTGCAAGTAGGACGCTACCATAGTAGCGATACCATTGAAGATATAGCTTGCCGACATAATTCGCAGAGCCGTAATTCCAAATGACATCATCTCATCGGAGGCCATGAATATCTTGAGTATCTGTACCGGAAATACTGACAAAAATAAGGCTCCCGCTCCCATCATAGCGACAGCAATTATCGTTCCGTACTTAAATGCCAGATCCAGGCGTTCCTTGTTCTTTGCACCGTAGTTAAAGCTCATAATCGGTATACAACCTTGGATCAAACCGTTTACGGTCATTACTACCATCTGCTGTGCTTTGAAATAAGCTCCAAAGAAAGCTACCGCAGTTGTTGAGTAGGCAATCAAAAATATATTTGCAAATGTGACCATTAAAGCTCCCAACGCATTCATAACAAAAGATGGGAAACCGATAACGAAGATGTCTCTAAAAATAGAAAAATTAAGTTTTAATCCCTTCGTCTTTATCCGAACCTTTTGCTTTGTGAAAATCAACATATAAAAAGCCAGGACCGTGGATAGTGTATAACCTAATAAGGAGGATAGGGCAGCACCTTTTATGCCCATTTCCGGAAAGGGTCCCAGCCCGAAGATCAAGAGTGGGTCAAGGATGAAATTCAGAACTACCCCTGCAAGTTGAAAGCCCATGGGTGCAATCATATTGCCTGTGCCCTGTATAATCTTTTGAATTGCAATATGCACCATATTCGGAAGCTGGAACAAGGCACATATATACATATAATCCAAGCAGAGTTCATAGATAACCGGATCATCTGTAAACAATAGAAAATACGGCTTTATAATGATCAATAGAATAATAACCATAGCAGTTCCGCATACCGATGAAAGGATTAGTCCATGTGAGACAACACTATTAGCCTCATCCTGCTTACCTTGTCCCAGATATTTCGCTACCAAAACGTTAATCCCTACACCCAGCCATATAGACAATGCAATCATAAGCGTCGTAATCGGGAACGAAAGAGAAACAGCAGTAAGGGCATCTTCACTGACCCATGAAATGAACATGCTGTCAACAAAATTATAGGAATACTGCATAAACATGGAGAAGAGCGGTGGTAAAGCCATATTTATAATGAGTGGTAACATTGGTTTCGTCGCCATTTTGTTTCGATTAGACATCTTTATTTTCTCCTGTGTTTAAAAGCAACACGGCCACACCCGAGCAGCCCTTCAGACGGAAGGTGTTGAGATCCACAAAGGTCACGTCTCCGCTGATGAAGAATTCTTCAATCCTTTCGTGGGGGGCCGGATCCAGAGGCAGGTACTCCTCCCCTTCCCTGCAGACAGCAACTATAAGTCTGCAATCTTTACCTTTTCTGTGAAAAATGTAAGTGTTTTTGCCGGAGAACCCTGTCCGGAGTTTTAAATCCGCCAGTGGTTCAAAACTCTGCATCTTTTTCCGAAAAGCCATGAGTTTTTTATAATGCAGGAATATCTCACGGTTTCCCTTCTCAAACACAAAGCAACCCCGGTTGAAGGGGTCTCGGCCACCCTCCATGCCGATTTCATCACCGTAATAGATGCAGGGTATCCCGGGCATGAGGGCCCATATGAGAATGGCTGCAAAGAGTTTCTGCTTTGCATCTTCGCCTTGTTCATCGAATACCGTAAGTATCCTTGGAGTGTCATGAGTCCCCAGAATATTCATTAGACCGTAAAACACCGTTTCCGGATAGTTCTGCATGAGTGCCTCTACGATTTGGGACAGCTGCTTTCCGGAGATGACACCGTTAAGAAAATCTATAATCCCTTTTTGAAGAGGATAGTTCATGACGCTGTCCAGCTGGTCTCCGGAAAGATAGCGTCGCTTTTGTCCATAGCTGACTTTTGTGGCTGCGTCTTCCCAGACTTCACCGATGATGACAGCATCCTCATCGTATTCTTTTACTACCTCGCGGAACCGGTCGAGAAATTCATCCGGCAGTTCGTCCACCACATCCAGACGAAAGCCTGAAGCGCCGCAGGTAAGCCAATGACGAATGACGGAATCGGTATTATTTAAAATGAAGTCCATGTAATCGGGATCTGTTTCGTTAACGTGAGGCAGAGTATCGATACCCCACCAGGACTCGTATATGTCCGGGTATTCGATAAAGCGAAACCAGTTGAAATATGGGGAGTTTTTACTCTGGTAGGCCCCCACTTCAGGGTACCGCCCGTACTTATTGAAATAAACGCTGTCACTGCCGGTGTGATTGAAAACTCCGTCTATAATGACGCGCATTCCCACTTTTTTCGCATTGCTGCAAAGCTCGCGAAAATCATCCTCTGTGCCAAGCAGAGGATCGATTTTCATAAAGTTCGCAGTATCGTATCGGTGGTTTGAATAGGCTTCAAAAATGGGGTTTAAGTAGATTACCGTCACACCTAAATCCTGCAGATAAGGTAGTTTCTCTACAATACCCTGAAGGTTACCGCCGAAAAAGTCGTTGTTCTTGATTAACCCCTTTTCATCAGGCAAATGGTTCGGGGTTCCACCCCAGTCCTCCCGGAGGATATAGTCTTTGTTCATTGCAGGAGCAGAATAGTTCTTACTTCTCGCCAACCGATCCGGGAAGATCTGATACATGACGCCTTCTGTCATCCACCGGGGGCATTGAAATGGTTTCTTTGACATTTCCATACCTACAAAGGCCTAATATTCCAGATCCGCTCAGCGTACTCTCTTACCGCCCGGTCTGCTGAGAAGACGCCAGCAGACGCGATATTGGCGAGAGACATACGGTTCCAGCGGTCCCTGTCTGCATATGCCCTTGCAAGCTCCTGTTGGGCATCTTTATAGGACTGGAAGTCGGCAAGGACAAAAAAGGGATCCGCCCCGCCGTTGTAACCGGTTGTAAGATAGTTGAGCAGCTCGCTGAAATTCTGGTTGTTGATTTTCTCCGAGATACAGCCAATAACTCTATTGATGTCAGTGTTGTTCTGATAGAGACTCCAGGGGCTGTAGGTGCCCGTATTTCGCAGGGCTTCCACCTCGCCGACGTTCATGCCGAAGAGGAAGATATTGTCATCACCGACTGCCTGATGGATCTCAACATTAGCTCCGTCCAGGGTTCCCAGGGTGACGGCTCCGTTGATCATCAGTTTCATATTGCCCGTCCCTGAGGCTTCCTTGCCTGCCAGGGAAATCTGCTCGGACACCTCTGCTGCGGGCATGATGATTTCGGACTGGCTGACAGAGTAGTTCTCTAAAAATACAATCTTCAGCCGGTCTTTCACAATAGGATCTTTGTTGATGACTTCGGACAGATGGTAGGCCAGACGTATGACCTGCTTAGCAATGTAATAACCTGCAGCAGCCTTACCTGCAAACAGGAAGGTTCTGGGTTGAAAGTCACCGTTGGGGTTGGCACAAATTTCATTGTAGAGATGAATCACATGCAATAGGTTCAGCAATTGGCGCTTATATTCGTGAATTCGCTTGACCTGTACATCAAAGATGGATTCCGGGTTTACTATAATATTGTTATGTTCCTTGATGTATTTTGCCAGCTTTCCTTTATTATAAAGCTTAATTTCCTCTAATTTCTCAAGTACGGCGGAGTCATTCTGAAACTCTTTCAGCTTTACCAATTCGCCTGCATCCTTACGGAAGCCCGGCCCGATCATCTCATCCAACAAGGCGGATAACCGGGGATTCGCCTGACAGAGCCAGCGGCGATAGGCAATGCCGTTGGTTACGTTGGTAAATTTATCCGGGTCCATTTGGGAAAAACCATCGAACAACTGATCCCGAATGATTCCGCTGTGCAGAGAAGATACTCCGTTGACCTTATGCGCCGCCGTCACACAGAGGTTTGCCATCCGCAGTTTTTCATCGTGAATGATGGACATGCGGTTTCTTATATTTTCATCCTGTGGAAAGGTTGCGTTTAACTTATCAAGAAGCCTTCGGTTTATTTCCCAGACGATGGAATGCAACCTAGGCAGCAATTTAGCGAAGAGGTCTTCCGGCCACACTTCCAAGGCTTCCGGCATTATGGTATGGTTTGTATATGTCACCGAGGAGGTTACAATTCTCCAAGCATCATCCCAGGGATAGCCATGCTCGTCAATGAATATCCGCATTAGCTCCGGGATGGCCATGGTGGGATGGGTGTCGTTGATGTGGATTGCCACCCCATCGCTGAAATTGTCCAGGTTAGGGAAAGTCCTCAGATGCTTATCTACAATGGTCTGCATAGAAGCGGAGATAAAGAAGTATTGCTGCATGATGCGCAGGCTCTTTCCTTCTCTATGTGCGTCTTCCGGATAGAGAATTTTTGAAATGATCTCCGCCATGTGCTTCCGCTCCATTGCCTGGAGATATTTGCCTTTAGCGAAGAGGTCCATGTCGATGCCCACTGGAGATGTGGATTCCCAAAGCCGCAACGTATTGATAACCGGGCTGTCGTAACCGGTGATCAACATGTCCCGGGGAATAGCCAGCACTGTAGTATAATCCGTATGGATTAACTTCATTTCGCCGTTTGCGTTCCAGTCTTCCTTAAGTTTACCTCCGAAATGAACTTCTTTAGTCTCTTCCTCTCTTGATCTCAGCCAAACCTCTCCGAGATCCAGCCAATCATCAGCAAGTTCTTTCTGCTGCCCTTCTTCGATTTTCTGCTTGAATATACCGTATTCGTAGCAAATGGACATACCGTGCCCTGCCATTCCCTGAGTGGCAATTGCATCCAGGTAGCAGGAAGCCAGGCGTCCAAGACCTCCGTTGCCCAAACCTGCGTCCGGGTCCATACTATAGAGGCAATCCAGACTCCCTCCGAGCTTTGATATGGCTTCTTTCAAAACATCGCTGAGTCCCAGGTTGAAAACGTTATTTCTTAATGAGGTTCCGGGTAGAAACTCCATAGACAAATAGTAGAGCTCTTTTTTCTGATGAGCGCTACCTTCGACATAGGTATTCAATTGCAGTTCGGACATGATGTCCCGTACCACAAGGCAAGTTGCCTTATAAAGTTCTGCTTTGTTTGCTGAATCCGGATCTCTACCATACTGGCGCAGTAATTTCTTGCGAATGAGTTCTGTGAGTTCTTCGGGAGTGCATACAGTCTTGATACATAATGAGTTCATCAATAATCCTTTCGTAGCAGGGATTCGTATAGCTCCACGTATTCTATCGCAGATTTCTTCCAGGAGCAATCTGTTTTAAAGGCATTTTGCATCAATCTATGCCAATGCTCCGGTTCCTGATACAGCTTGAGCCCTCTTTGAACGGCGTCCAACATATCGTGGGCATTGACGGACTCGAAGCGAACACCATTTCCTTTCCCTGTATCCGGATTGTATGGAACGATGGAATCTTTCAATCCACCTGTTGCTCTTACGACAGGAATTGTTCCATAGCGCAAAGCAATCATCTGAGCCAGCCCGCAGGGTTCGCTGATAGAGGGCATGACAAAAAGATCTGCTCCGGCGTAAATGCGGCTGGCTAACTCCGATGAGAAAGCGGTTATTGCAACCACCCTCCCTTTATATTGCATGGATTTCTCTCTGAAAAACTGTTCGAATTTGGCATCCCCTGTTCCAAGCAGGACGAATTGGATTCCATTGTCCATCATTTGATCGAAGACACGAGTCACAAGAGAAAGCCCTTTATGTTCTACTAGGCGGCCTATCATGCCGATGAGAGGCGCATCAATATCTGTGTCCAGCCCAACTTCTGCCTTCAGGGCTTCTTTGTTTAATAACTTCTTTGGTGCACTGTTCTTCGAATATTTAACAAGGAGAGCCTTATCTCGATAAGGGTTGTATAATTTGTAGTCGATGCCGTTTATGATTCCCGAAAGCTTGTACCGATTCTCCTCTATGATGGAATGAAGACCGTGTGCAAAGAATGGATAGGTGATCTCTTCCGCATAAGAAGGGCTCACAGTGGTCAACCTATCGCAGGTAACGATAGCACCTTTCATAAAATTAACATCGCCATCCATAAGCAGCAGACTTGCCTGCTCCGGATTCAATCCCAGCAAGTCTTGCAGGATTTCTTTTCCATAAACGCCCTGATACTCGATGTTGTGTATCGTAAAGACAGTCCGCAGACTCTTGTACTGCGGCTCCTGCTGATAAAGGGTCTTGAGGAACACAGGGACCATAGCGCTTTGCCATTCGCTGCAGTGAAGTACATCGGGCTCAAAATCCAAGTATTGTAAAGACTCTAAAGCCGCTTTGCTGAAATAGGCAAAGCGTTCTCCGTCATCATAATATCCATAGTACTCGTCTCGCAGAAAATACTGCTCATTATCTATGAAATAATACATAACATCGTTGTATTCCATTGAGAAAAGGCCACAATAGCAGGTTCTCCAGCCTAAATCAACAGGAAAATCCTTTTGAAAAACCAGTGACTCTCTATATTTCTCCTTGATGCCCTTATACAGAGGGAGCATCACTCTGGCGTCTACATCCTGATTTATCAATTCTCCCGGAAGAGAGCCTATGACGTCTCCCAAACCTCCGGTCTTAGCAAATGGCACAGCTTCTGCGCTTATAAATAATACGTTCAAGTTTTCCTCCTATATTATACTTGCTTTTTCTACAACTACCGGATATGTCACATGGCCGGACAGCTGTCTGTTTTCTCTGACGATAACATCCTTATCCAGGATTACATGATCCAGACGGACGCCCTTCATGATTTCTGTATTTTGCATGATGATGGAGTTTTTTACAACCGCATCTTTCCCGATGATGACATTGCGGGAAATGATGGAGTTCTCTACTGTACCTTCAATGCGACATCCATCGGAAATAATGGAGTTTTCAACATTGCACCCTGCAAAATAGCGAGCCGGTACGCTGTCCTTGCTCTTTGTATAAATTGGTTGATGAAAAGCCTTTTCTCTAAATTGGGGATTCAAAAAGTTCATGTTTGCCTTCATATAACCGGCTACGCTGCTGACTTCAAGCAGATGTCCCTTGTACTCATATCCTTGAATATTCAGATTGCCGGCTAACCGATGGACAATATCTTCGTTGAAATCGTATTTTCCATAAGCCATGGCATCCGCAACAAGGCTTTCCAGCAGGGATTTGTTGATCACATAGACTCCCGTGCTCCAGCAGACGTCTTGACGACTCATATCATCTTTGTTGATGTTCAGGTCGTAAAGCCTGTTTTCCTCATTGAAGCGCAAGATTGCCACACCCATGGGAACGGTGGGATAGCCGTTCAACTGCCTAGTGTACACAGCGGTTATATCTGCATTACTATCCATGTGTGTTTGCGCCAGCTGGTTAAAATCCATGCTGTACAGAATGCTGGTTTCCGCAAGGATAACCGTATCTGCCATAGAGCGCCGGAAGGAATGCATGTTGTTGGAAAGAGCTTCAATGCTCCCCCGGTACAAACCGTTTCGGTCACTTTCAGACTTACCAAAAGGAGTCAATACTCTTAGTCCTCCTCTTTTACGGATCAGATCCCATTCTTTTCCCGCTCCAAGGTGGTCCATTAACGAATGATAGTTTTCTCGTGCTATGACAGCAACGTCATAGATCCCATCGTTCACAAAGTTGGAGAGTGGGAAGTCGATAATCCGGAATTTTCCTGCCATCGGTAGGGAACCAATTGTCCGCATCCTGGTCAGTTCACGCAGATTTTCCCTCTCCGAATAGGAGAAAATAATGCCTAAAATATTCATTTTATAGCCTCCTCATCAAAGATATTCTCATCAACGGAAACACCGGCCGGAACCTCTACGCCTTCTCCTATTGTGACAAACTCACCTACAACAGTAATATCTTTATGAACCTTTCCGCTTTCCTCTCTTCCGCAGTCTCCTAATCTGGCTGACCTTCCAATTATCGCACTTGACGCAACGATGGTATAGCCAATACACGCATCTTCCTCAACTTCCACTTGATGCATGAGTATGGAGTTGGAAACTCTGGCACCCTTTTTCACCGTGACACCGGGAAAGAGAATGCTGTTTTCCACGATACCCTCTATATGGCAGCCATCGGCAATGCTGGAGTTTGACAGAGACGCATTTTCGCCTATGTATTGAGGCGGCATATTTGAGCTTCTTGAATAAATACGCCAGGGGGGATCGTCTAGTTCAAGAGGTACGTTGGGGTTCAATGTATCCATATTGGCTTCCCAGAGAGATAGAATCGTTCCTACATCCTTCCAATAACCTTTGAATTCGTAAGCAAACATGTTTTCACCGGCACGGAGCATTCCAGGTATCACGTTTTTCCCGAAATCATTATGGGAGGACTCATCTTCCTCATCCTTATTTAAGTATTCTCTTAGCTTCTTCCAGCTGAAGATATAGACACCCATTGAAGCCAGGTTGCTTTTCGGCTCCTTAGGCTTCTCTTCAAATTCGAGGATTCTGCCATCTTCGGCGGCAGTCATTACGCCAAATCGGCTGGCTTCCTCCCAGGGTACCTGAATGACGGCAATGGTACAGTCGGCATTTTTCTCCTTGTGATAGTCCAGCATCAGATCGTAGTTCATCTTATAGATATGGTCTCCTGAAAGGATCAGTACATACTCAGGGTCATACACATCAATGAAATTCATGTTCTGATAGATGGCATTGGCTGTACCTTTATACCATTCACCACCTTTTCCGTCCATATACGGAGGAAGAATAAAGGCTCCTCCATAAAGTCGGTCAAGATCCCAGGGCTGTCCGCTTCCAATGTAAGTATTCAGCTCAAGGGGTCGGTATTGCGTCAGAACCCCGATGGTATCGATCCCAGAATTGATACAATTTGAAAGAGGAAAATCAATAATTCTGTATTTGCCTCCGAAGGGCACTGCAGGTTTGGCAACATCTTTTGTAAGAATGCCCAGGCGGCTTCCCTGCCCTCCTGCCAGGAGCATGGCCACCATTTCCATTTTTTGTCCGTATGACATACTCAATCACCTCCGCTGATAATACAATGTGCATAAGGGTGGTAAATCCAATGAAACAGTGTACTTTTGGGACCTTGTATCTTTTTCTGCCTTTAGCACTTCTTTGACTCTCTCGCCACTTCCTCCATAGTCCTTATGATTGGAATCCAGCAGGAGAATATAGTCTTCCGGACCTTCTGCCGGCAATCGGTAGTCAGCCCTTATTACGGGAGCAAAGTTACAGATGACCAGCAGTTCTTGTCCATTTAATCCTATTCTGGAAAACGCGATAATATTCATTGCGGAATCATCTGCCACTTGCCATCGAAATCCTTTCCAGTCTTTTTCTGCTTCCCATAAAGGTTCATTGGCCAGGTAAAGGTGGTTCAATTCTGCAACGTAACCCTTCATCCGCTTGTGAAGATCATAATCCAGAAGTAGCCAATCCAGTTCCTTTGCAAAATCCCATTCGGAAAACTGGCCGAATTCCCCACCCATGAAAAGCAGTTTCTTTCCGGGATGCGCCATCATATATCCGTAATAGGCCCGTAGGCCTGCAAATTTCTCCTCGTAGTTCCCGGGCATTTTGTTCAGGAGAGACCCCTTGCCGTGGACCACTTCATCGTGGGACAAGGGCAGGATATAGTTTTCGGAAAAGGCGTAAGTGAGCGGAAATGTCAGAGCGTGATGCATCCCTTTCCGAAAAAGAGGATCTGTTTTCATATAATCCAGACTATCGTTCATCCATCCCATATTCCATTTGAAGTTAAATCCTAAGCCACCCGCGTCTATAGGAGACGTAACCAGTGGCCAGGCAGTGGATTCTTCCGCAATCATCAGTACATTTGGATAGCTACTGAACACGGCTTTATTGAGATCCTTCAGGAAGGACACGGCCTCCAGATTTTCTCTTCCGCCGTGACAGTTAGGGCGCCATTCGCCGTGATTTCTGCCATAATCCAAGTATAGCATGGAGGCAACTGCATCTACGCGAAGGCCGTCCACATGGTAGAGGTCGTACCAAAACATGGCATTGGAAATAAGGAAGCTGCGTACTTCATTCTTGCCCCAGTCAAAGATCATGGTGCCCCATTCTTCATGGCTACTCTTTAACGGGTCTTCATATTCATAACAAGGTGTTCCGTCAAAACGGTAGAGTCCGTCTCCGTCCTTTGGAAAATGGCCCGGAACCCAGTCCAGAATGACGCCTAGTCCAGCCCGGTGGCATGCGTCCACAAAAGCCATGAAATCTTTGGGCGTACCGTATCTCGAGGTAGGTGCGTAATATCCCAGTACTTGATAACCCCAGGATGGATCAAAGGGATATTCGCTGATGGGCATGAGTTCCAAATGGGTATACCCCATTTCCAGCGCATAAGGAATTAGCTCCAAGGCAATTTTTTCATAATCAAAATAATTTCCATCAGTATATTTTTTCCAGGAACCTAAGTGTACTTCATAGATGTTCACTGGTCTGTCATAAGGGGGTGTTTTCCCTCGTTGTTCCATCCATTCTTTATCCTGCCACCGGAAACCGCTGACATCGTATACACGGGAGGCTGTGGCCGGCCGTGTCTCCATATGAAAACCGTAGGGGTCTGCTTTGGAATGCATGTTTCCATTCCGATCCTCTACGGTGTATTTGTATAAATCATATTGATTGATCCCTGGGTAGAATATCTCCCAAAGCCCCTGTTCGGTAATTTTCTTCATGGGGGCAGATGATGGGTTCCAATTGTTGAATTCCCCCGTCAAATAGACGTTTTTGGCCCTTGGTGCCCACAGGCGGAACACATAACCCTCCCGTTCACCCTCCCGGCATGGATGCGCTCCTAATAGTTCATAGGCTCTTGTTGCTGTTCCTTGATGGAACAGGTAAACTGGCATGTCCAATTGTTTGCCCATTCCCACCTCTCTTATGTGAGACGATGTGGACATCGTCCCCTACAGGATACGTCTGCAGTTTTCGTAGTATTCTGCTCTCAGCATGGACATCAAGTGCAAATCTACATATCGACCATTCTTTTTACCTGCGTTACGCATAACACCTTCATCCTGGAATCCTAGCTTTTTGTAAAGCTCCTCTGCTCTTTGATTTGTTGGCACATGGTCGATGCTCACCCGCTCCGTATGAAGGTAGATGAAACAGTGTTCCAAAACAAGACGCATGGCTTCCTCTCCAAGGCCTTTGCCCAGGTATTCCTCTACGCCGATGTATATTCTGGTAAGATCCACAGAATCAGCTTGTGGATCTATGTTGCTTATGTAGATCCTTCCGATCGGCTTTTCTTCTTCCCGATATATGATTGTGAACTGAAGCTTGTCCGGCGAAAGACTACGAATTACATATTCTTTTACGATTTCTTCATAATCACGGTCACTGGACATAATAAAACTTTCCTGTATATAGGACTTTTTCTCCCACTCCGCAAAGAACGTGCAGTCAGAAAAAACAGTTTCGCGGATGATAAGGTTTGTAGACTCCATAAGCACCTCCGGCTATTCAGGAAAGATCTGGATTTGTATATATTATATACTTTCTTAAGACAAAGTGCAATGGCGGTGTGCGTCTTTCCAAAGCCGATCGGCGGTTTTTTCCCAGGATTCGGCTGCCGGTCTACACTTATTGCATAGATCTCTCACATCCTCCGGATCTTTCAAATCTGTAGAATGAGAATCGCTTTCTAAAACCATTTTTGTCAGCATATCCGGATTATCCAATAAGGGACAAGGCCTCAATAGATTTGTATTGAAAGGCTGGTTTTTCTTGTACTCTTGAAACAGGGGAGCTTTATAGGCATCCAACAGAGTGTTATTATGGATATTTGTGTCGGAATAATGTATGAAAGCACAGGGCTCAATATCACCGTTGGCGTTGATGTGCAAGTAGCATCTCCCACCTGCGATACAACCGTCCACATATTCTCCGTCATTCCAGAAGTCCATGGAGAAGATAGGCTTGGTTTCGCGGAACTTCCTTACTTGATGGTACATGAATTCCCTCTGTTCTGCTGTAACCATAAGTTCCGGCACCGCATCCACCCCAACAGGCATATAAGTGAAGAGCCAGGTGAACAAGCAGCCTTGCTCCAACAGAAAATTAAAAAATGTTTCGCTTCCTATAACCTCGGCGTTTTGACTGGTATAGCAGCAGGAAGCGCCGAAGGGAAGTTTTTCCTCCCTCAAGATTTCCATAGCTCCCATGATGGATTGAAAAGTACCTTTCCCCCTGCGAGCGTCAGTGTCATCCTCGAATCCCTCTAAACTGATTGCGGGGATAAAGTTTTTTACCCGCAGCATTTCTTCTGCAAATGCTTCATCAATCAGAGTTCCGTTCGTAAAAGCCATAAACTGGCAGTCATTGTGTTTTTCACAGAGCTTGATCACATCTCCTTTTCGGACCAGGGGTTCCCCCCCGGTAAAGATGTACATATAAGTACCCATTTCCTTCCCTTGCTTTACGATGCTGTCAAGGGTTTCAAATGTCATGCTGGTCTTGGTGTCATACTTGGAAGCCCAGCAACCTATGCATTTCAGGTTGCACGATGCTGTGGGGTCTAAAAGGATGGCCCAGGGTACATTGCAGTCGTTCTGCTTCGCAACCTCAAGCCTTTTCGTCTTGCCCTCGATATTACTGTATACGATAAAGTTGGTAAAAAACTTTTTAATTACACTCAGATCTATGGTGTTCCATATGTTGATTATGTATCGGTTCCAGTTGTTTCCCGGTTTTAGGGCCGTACTTTTCACTACATCCAGTTCTCTCTTAATATTACCGTTCATATCGAATCTTTCAGCCCAATCCACTAGTTTCGGAAGATTCTTTTCAATGTCCTTATCCAGGTAGTTGAGGGCGATATCAAGTCCCTTTGCTACGGCCATTTCCTTTAACGTTTTCATGATGCAACCTCCTTCCGTGGCTAAGATATCATCTACGCATTACAACAAGGCGAAAGGATTTTCACCTGGTTATATCTATGAATATAGTTGCGAAACTATGACAGCCGTAAATACAGGTTCTTTGCTTCGTTACGTTGCAAAGTCTGTGGCATAATTTTTTTAATTACTTCTATCAGTTAACTAAACAAGGTTTCTATTATGAAAGACTGCCAAAATTCCCGAGCCAATAGAGATGTTGCTTTCTTCTTCAAACATTATATTTGATATACCGATGGGATAGTCCGGTTCCAGTGTAGCATTCTTTAATGGGTATTTAAACCCGGTCAAGGTAAGGTCCTTAACCCTTTCCCCCATAGGGAAAACAGAAACGGTATCTCCCGTGCTTCCTTTTATGGAAAGATGATCTCTGATGATATGAACGGTCAGGTCCGGTTCGTCGAAGATTAGGTTCATTCCTCTTCGCACAAAGGAAACCACACCAAATAAATTAGCAAGGGTGTGGTCAAGCCGCCCACCTGTTCCTCCCCAAACAGTGATGTTATTCCAATGGTTTTCTTCCGCTACCTGCAGTGCTAAAAAGGTGTCGGTGAAGTCCTTTTCCGGTGGGTGGCGATAGAATTTGACCCGATTTTGCTCCATAAAAAGAAGATCGTCTTCATGGATAGAATCCATGTCACCGACCAGGATGTCGGGAAGGATTCCCAAAGCTCTTGCTTTTGCGGCTGCTCCATCAGTGCAGATCACACGCTCAAAGTTCGTTTTTTGAAGACCATACCAACGGTCGTCGCCATATTCCCCATTTGACATGATTAGAGAAGACATTGTTTCACCACTTGTTGTACATACGCAAAGTTTTAAAATTTAATGATATTCTTTATTGATTATATCACCTTCTCTTTTTCTGGCAACCTAGCAACTGCAATTCCTTTCGTGCTTGATCACGCATGGCTGTTTCTTCCAATCGCTATAAGGGTGTGCAGAATTTCAATTAATATGTGGATAATCCGCACCTTTCTTTGAAAATCTGTTCAAAATTTCAATTAGTCTGTGGATAATCGGAATATATTTACTCAAAAACACATATTACTTGAAATTCTGCACACTCGGACAATATTGGCCGTACCTTTCCACGTTTCTCATATTGCCCAAGGTTGGAGTCTTTAGTATTCATGGTTTAATATTTATGTGATTTAGTGTATAATCTTTCTCAATCATTAAGTTTGAAAGGCACAAGTGGTACCTTTCAAAATCAATCAGATATATCAGGGAGGGTACTATGAGCACAGCTAAAGTCTGGAAATTTGAACACAATGTAGATACGGATCAGATCATACCTTCCCAGTACTTGTTGCTGCCGACAATTGATGAAATGAAGGCCTACGCCTTCGAACCCCTTGTCAAAGAGTTTGCAGATGAAGTTAAGCAGGGGGACGTTATTGTTGCCGGTGATAATTTCGGTTGCGGCTCCTCCAGAGAACAGGCTCCCAGAGTGCTAAAGGAATTAGGAGTTCAAGCCGTTATAGCCGGATCCTTTGCCCGTATATTCTTTCGAAATGCCATCAACATCGGACTGCCTGCGATTATCTGCAAGGAGGCGCATGAAGCGATTGAGCAAGGTGATGTAGTAGAGCTCGACCTGTCGGGAGGAACCATAAAAATCGCTGATCGAACTTTAGTCTGTACGAAACTGCCTCCCTACATGCAGAAGATCCTAAACGAAGGCGGTCTGATAGAGTTTTTGAATAAGGAGGATGCAGAATAATGGGAATGACAATCAGTGAAAAGATCCTCGCTGCTGCAGCAGGCCTCGATCGAGTTTCAGCAGGAGAAATCCATACGGTAAATATCGATCGTCTGATGAGCAACGACGGCACCACACACCTAACCATAGACATGTATAACAGCATCCTGAAAAATCCACGAATTGCCGACAAAGATAAGTTAGTCTTCATCATAGACCACAACGTACCTGCAGACAATCCTAAGACAGCTGCAGCTCACAAAAAGATGCGAAACTTTGCAAAGGAGCATGAAATTGCTTTTTATGAGGGAAAAGGCGTTTGCCATCAGATTATGATGGAAGAGTATGTTCGTCCCGGAGAACTGATTTTTGGTGCCGACTCCCATACCTGCACCTATGGCGCCTTGGGCGCTTTCGGGACAGGCGTGGGAAACACTGACTTCCTATACGCCATGGTTACCGGAAAGTCTTGGGTCATGGTACCGGGCACCCTTCGCTTCCATCTTACCGGCAGACTGCCGGAAGGTGTCTATCCCAGAGACCTGATTCTGACAATCATAGGAGATATCGGAGCTGACGGCGCAACCTATAAGGTCATGGAGTTTACCGGCGATGGCGCAAAGGCTATGAGCATCAATGAACGCATGGTTTTGACAAATATGGCTGTGGAGGCAGGAGCAAAGACCGGGATCTTCGAACCGGATGAGAAAGCTGCTGAATACCTTGCAACCTGGGGTCGGGAAGCGAAACATTTATTTGCAAGCGATCCCGATGCAGTATATGAAAAGGAATATTACTATGACTTGGGCAAGATCCAGCCCGTTGTAGCCAGGCCGGACAATGTGGATGATGTGGTAAGTGTAGATGCCGTCAAAGGTGTTAATATTCATCAAGCCTTTATCGGCTCCTGCAACAGCGGCCGAATCGAAGAACTGCGCACTGCAGCGTCGATTTTCAAAGGTAAAAAGGTCAATGACAGTGTAAGGCTGCTCATTGCCCCTGCCTCCAATACCGTTTACCTTCAAGCTTTACAGGAAGGTCTCATGGATATCTTTATGGATGCGGGAGCCATGATCATGAACAGCAACTGCAGCGTCTGCTGGGGCAGCTGTCAGGGAGTGATCGGCGAGGGAGAAGTTCTAATTTCAACAGGCACGAGAAACTTCAAAGGCAGAGCCGGCCATAAAGATTCAAAGGTCTATTTGGCCTCGGCGGCTACAGTAGCGGCCTCAGCCTTGGCAGGAAAAATCGTCCGGGCGGATCGGACTGTATAATTACGCCAGGGACAACATTTTGGAGGAAACACATGGAGATACAAGGAAAAGTCTGGGTATTAGGCGATGACATCGATACAGATATCATCATACCCACTGAATATTTAGCAATGGAGTCTATCGAAGCGATGAGAAGATACGCTTTTTCTCCTCTTCGGCCTGAACTGGCCCAGTCCATAAAAAACGGGGATATTATCTTAGCAGGCAAGAACTTCGGCTGCGGCTCTTCCAGAGAACAGGCGCCGGAAATTATCAAATCCCTGCAGGTCAGCTGTGTCATCGCAAAATCCTTTGCCAGGATCTTCTACCGCAACGCCATCAACAATGGTCTGCTCCTCATCGAACATGACCGACTGCCCGATCTGCTCACCGAAGGAGAAGAGATCACCGTCTCCGTGGGCGAATATATTGAACACAAGGGTGTTAAGTACGATCTCACTCCCCTGCCCCCTAATTTAATGGAAATCGTTGAAGCGGGCGGACTTGTAGCAGCTATGAAAAAGAAGAACCGCTTGGGATAGTCTGAGCAGCGAGGATAGAAAATGGGATACACGAGTATTGAAAAAATAATAAAGAACAATCTAGGATTAGAGCAAATCCATGCAAACGAAATCGTGACAGTAAATGTGGATCGAGTCATGATCCACGACATCTTTATCCCCTTCGTTGCCGATAAGTTTGAGGAAATGGGCTTTACAAAGATCTGGGATCCGGACAAAATGGTTCTTATTTATGACCATCTCGTACCCACCAGCAGAGTAGAGGATGTCCGGCATTTTCACATTGGAGACGCTTTTGCAGCCAAGCATGGAATAAAAAATGTTCATCGTAGTGACGGCATCTGCCATCAACTTATGATAGAAGCCGGTTATGTAAAACCAGGTGATATAGTCTTCGGTACAGACTCTCATACCACTACTTATGGAAGCGTGGGTGCTTTCTCCTCCGGCGTGGGCTACACAGAAATGGCCGCAATTTTAGGAACGGGACAGCTCTGGGTAAAGGTTCCGGAAACCATTAAGGTAACCATTGATGGAAAGCTCCCGGACAATGTGATGTCAAAGGACATCATTCTACGCCTCATCGGAGACTTGGGAACTGATGGCGCCAACTATAAGTCACTGGAGTTTACGGGGAGTACTGTTAAAGAAATGAGCATTGCATCCCGCATGACCATAGCCAATATGGCCGTCGAAGCCGGTGCAAAAGCGGCTATTTTCGCAGCAGATGAAAAGACCGCAGAATACTGCGGTGTCTTGCTCAAAGATATACCGGACATTTCCGCAGACATGGATGCAAGTTACCTAGAGGAAATTCACTATAGTGCAGAAGACCTGGTGCCTGTGGTGGCCTGCCCCTCTTCTGTAGACAAAATAAAACCGGTCACAGAACTATTGGGAACTCCAATTGACCAGGTGTTTATCGGTTCTTGTACAAACGGGAGACTGGAAGATCTTGAAATTGCTGCAAGAATCCTTGCAGAAAGAAAAGTTGCCAACTTTGTCAAGCTCGTCGTCACACCGGCCAGTAGGGAGGTTTATCAGCAAGCTTCGAAAGCCGGAATTCTTAAGATACTTATAGAAGCCGGTGCCATCATCACCCACCCGGGTTGCGGTCTCTGCTGCGGCAGAAGCGGTGGTATCCTCAGTGAAGGAGAACGAGTGGTGGCTACCAATAACAGAAACTTTTTAGGTCGTATGGGACCTTCCTCTGTGGAAATTTATTTGAGTTCGCCGGCCGTGGCGGCTGCCAGCGCCATTGCGGGATACGTAGCCCTTCCTGAACTCTAACAATGGCTTTAATCGTGAATTGATATCATGCAGAATTCCATAGATAGAGACTGTTTTCGCTGATGATAAACAGCTCGTTGTTTCGCACCGCGGTACTCTCGTCGGGAATGTAGAGGATGGGCTTCTGCATTTCATCGGCAATCTTAATCATATCCTTTATGCTGTACACCTGATAATACCGGCTGTATTCTAGATCGGGTATCTCTCGCATGGCAACCATTCTGCTAC
>Ga0265293_10000564_pt1 | contig 87194 bp, 83 predicted proteins | sample Munlanlewell138R_FD_192505 | JGI IMG/M metagenome (GOLD analysis project Ga0265293, IMG submission 192505) | Leachate microbial communities from a municipal landfill in Southern Ontario, Canada - Leachate well 138R | ecosystem: Engineered > Solid waste > Landfill > Unclassified | place: Canada... | reverse complement strand
CGAGCTGCTGGACATCACGCTGACGTCGCGCGGCCAGTCGGCCGGCCAGCCCGTGCCCATGGCCGGCGTGCCGTTTCATTCGGTGGAAGGCTACCTGGCGCGGCTGGTCAGGCTGGGTGAATCGGTGGCGATCTGCGAGCAGGTGGGCGATGTCGCCACCGCCAGGGGACCGGTCGAGCGCAAGGTGGTGCGCGTGATCACGCCCGGCACGCTCAGCGACAGCGAACTGCTGCCCGAAAAAAGCGACGCCATCCTGCTTGCCATCCACTTTGGCCGCGGCCGCCGCGTCGGCCTGGCCTGGCTGGCCGTGACGCAGGACGAGGTGCACCTGGCCGAAGCCGGCCACGCCGACCTGCCCGGCTGGCTGGAACGCATCGCGCCCAGCGAACTGCTGCTGGCCGAGTCCGTGTTGCCGGCGCACGAGCAGCGGCTGCGCCAGTGGCTTGCGAGCAGCAGCCCGGGGCCGGTACTCACGCAGCGGCCGGACTTCCAGTTTGACGCGGCGCTGGGCCGCGACCGCCTGCAGGCGCAACTGCAAACAGGCAGCCTGGCTGCCTGGGACGCGCAGGATCTGAAGCACGCCCACGCGGCCGCTGCCGCGCTGCTTGTTTACGCAGAGCACACGCAAGGCCGGGCGCTGACGCACTTGCGCAGCCTCAAGGTCGCGCGCAGCGGCGAGCTCATGGACCTGCCAGCGACCACGCGGCGCAATCTGGAGCTGGTGCGCACGCTGCGCGGTGAAGACGCGCCCACGCTGTTCTCGCTCATCGATACCTGCATGAGCGGCATGGGAAGCCGCCTGCTCCGGCAATGGCTGCTGTCGCCGCCGCGCGATCGCACCATCCCCCGTGCACGCCTGGCCGCCATTGCTGCGCTGCAAGAAGAGAACCTGTGGGAGCCGCTGCGCGCGCGGCTGCGCGGGACCAGCGACGTCCAGCGCATCAGTGCGCGCGTGGCGCTGCAGCGGGCCCGGCCGCGCGAACTGGCGGCCTTGCGTCACGCGCTGCAAAAAGACGTGCTGCGCGCCAGGCTGTCCGGCTTGCCGGCGCCACTGCTGCAGCAACTGGGCCAAGACCTGCAGCCGCCCGGCGACGCGCTGCAGCTGCTGCAGCAGGCGCTGGTGGAAGAACCGGCCGCGCTGGTGCGCGATGGCGGCGTCATCGCGGCGGGCCTGGACGCCGAGCTGGACGAGCTGCGCGCCATCAACGAGCACAGCGACAGCTTCCTGCTCGAGCTGGAAGCCCGCGAGCGCGCGCGCAGCGGCATCGCCAACCTGCGCGTGCAGTTCAACAAGGTGCATGGCTTCTTCATTGAAGTCAGCAAGGCGCAGGCGGGCAAGGTGCCCGAGGATTACCGGAGGCGACAGACGCTGAAGAACGCCGAGCGCTACGTCACCCCCGAGCTCAAGGCATTTGAGGACAAGGCGCTGTCAGCGCAGGAGCGGGCACTGGCGCGGGAGAAATGGCTGTACGAGCAGCTGCTGGAGCAGTTGCAGCCGCAGGTGCCGCGGTTGACGCGCTTTGGCCAGGCACTGGCGGCGCTGGACGCACTGGCGGCGCTGGCCGAGCGCTCGGTTGCCCTGGGCTGGTGCGCGCCCGAGTTCGTTCCCGAGCCCTGCATTGAAATCCGCGGTGGCCGGCATCCGGTGGTCGAGGCGCGGCTGCAGGAAACCCGCAACAAGCCATTCATGGCCAACGACACCGTGCTGGGCCCCAAGGCACGCATGCAGATCATCACCGGCCCCAACATGGGCGGCAAGAGCACGTACATGCGGCAGGTGGCGCTGATCGTCCTGCTGGCCAGCATGGGCAGCCACGTGCCCGCGCAAAGTTGCCGCCTGGGACCCATGGACGCGGTCCACACCCGCATCGGCGCGTCCGATGACCTGGCCAACGCGCAGTCCACCTTCATGCTGGAGATGACCGAAGCCGCGCAGATCCTGCGCACGGCCACCGAACAGTCGCTGGTCCTCATGGACGAGATCGGCCGCGGCACCAGCACCTTTGACGGCCTGGCACTGGCCAGCGGCATCGCCGCGCACCTGCATGACAAGGTGAGAGCCTTCACGCTGTTTGCCACGCATTATTTCGAGATGACCGAGTTTCCCGCCACGCACCACGCGGCGTTCAACACGCACGTCAGCGCGGCCGAGAGCGGCTCGGACATCGTCTTCCTGTACGAACTGCAGGCGGGTCCGGCAAGCCAGAGCCACGGCATCCAGGTCGCGCAGCTTGCCGGCGTGCCGGCTGCCGTGCTCAACCACGCCCGGCACGCACTGGCCGAGCTGGAGCAGGCGGCCAGCGCCAACCAGGCGCAGGCCGACCTCTTTGCAGCGCCGCCCGCCCCGCCTGCCGCCGCGCCCAAGCCGGCGCTGGACGCCCTGCGCCAGATCCGGCCCGACGAGCTCACGCCGCGCGAGGCGCTGGCCACGCTCTACCGCCTGCAGGACCTGCTGGACGACGCGCCACCCAACTGAAAACGCCGCGACTGCCACGCCAGCCCGGCCGGCCGCGCGCGAGTCTGCGGCGCACGGACTGCAACCACCGCCCCCATTTCATTCCCAGCCCGCCGGCTGACCAGAAACGATGCCCAGCAACACCCAAGCGCATGACCAACGACCTCGCCGGCGCTTTGATGAGAGTTTGAGCGAATTGCGTCCAGCATATGCCCATCACGCTCAACGCTCAACGCCTGACGCCAAACCTTCATGGGACGAGCCCCTTTGTCATCTGTCATCCGGCAAGCTGACAATGCTTGCCAATCAGGACCCGCCATGACCTCCATAGTCTTTGCCCACGCCAATGGCTTTCCCGCCGGCACCTATGCCCTGTTGTTTGATGCGCTGCGCCAGCAGGGCCACCAAGTCAGCGCACCCGCCCTGCTCGGCCACGACCCCGGCTATCCCGTCTCCGACAACTGGCCGCACCTGGTGCGCCAGCTCGCTGACTTTGCCCGCCGACAAAAGGACGCACGGGCCGACGCACCCCTTGTGCTCGTGGGCCATTCGCTGGGCGGCATCCTCAGCCTCATGTGCGCAGCGCAGCATCCAGGCTTGGCCGCTGCCGTCATCCTGCTGGACTCGCCCATCGTGACCGGCTGGCGCGCCCAGGCCGTCCGGCTGGCCAAGCGCCTGGGCGTCATTTCCCGGTTTTCGCCCAGCCGCGTCAGCCGCCACCGCCGCACCCATTGGCCAAGCCGCGCCAGCGCGCTGGCGCATTTTGCCGCCAAGCCCACGTTTGCCTGCTGGAACCCGCAAATCCTGCAGGACTACATGGCCTGCGGCATGACCGACACGGACGACGGCTGCACGCTGGCCTTCACGCGGGAAGCAGAGTCGGCCATCTACGACACGATCCCGCACCAGATCGGCGCGCTGCTGCGGCGCCAGCCGCTGCAGTGCCCGCTGGTATTCATCGGCGGCCTGCAATCGCAGGAGACCCGGCAGGCCGGCGGCGTGCGTGCCACGCAGCGCTACGCTGAGGACCGCATCACGCTGCTCGACGGCAGCCACCTGTTTCCCATGGAGCACCCGTTTGCCACGGTTGCTGCCATCCAGGCGCACCTGCTTGCGCTGGGGTTGGCCACCGTTCCGGCCACGCGCATGCCCGCCGCTGCCCAGCAGAGCAAGCCAGCCAGCTCGCCGGCAAACGTCGGCGCGGTGCTTGAAGGGCAGCCCTGACCCGCGCGACAAAAAAGCAGGCGCACGCAAGCGCATCGGTCCAGCCGGCGCTTCAGCCGGACACGGCCCGGACCGACGCCTGCCGCCGCACGCGAAACGCCAGGCTGATGCGCGACCCGGCCGCAGCCGGGCACTTGGGAATCCCGTGCTCGTGCGTTGACTGGCTGGCGTGGCTCATGACCAGCACGCTGCCCGGCTCCAGGGTGATGCGCCGGCTGACTCCTGCAGCGCGGTCCCGGATCTGCATGCTGCGCGGCGCGCCCAGCGAGAGGATGGCAATGGGCTGGCCGGGACAGAGGCTGCCCTCGCGGTCGCCGTGCAGCGCCACGCTGTCGCGCGCATCCCGGTACAGGTTCAGCCCCACATGCGTGTACGGCGCCGGCGCCACCCGCATCACCGCGGCGCAGGCCGCGTCCAGGCAGCCGGGACGGCTTGGATCGCGCAGCGAGACGTTGGCCACCAGCCGGGGCACGTCGACCACGCGCGCGTACATGGGCCTTCGCAGGCTGCGCCACGGAACCGCGCGCAGCAGCGCGTCAAACCAGCGCTGCGCCCGTGCCGGCGCAACGCAAGCCGCGTGGTAGACCATGCCGCCCTCCGGGTCGTCAAACAGTATCTGCGCCTGCTTCGCAAACAGCGATGTCTGTATATGCATACAGTTATTGTAGGCTGCAGCGACGGCTCGTGCCTGGCGAATCGGCCTCGGGCATCAGGATGCGCTGCAGCGGCGCGGCGTCCAGGACCAGGTCCGCCAGCGTATGGCGGTCCAGCTCGGCATAAAACGCGGCCTGCGCCTGCTCAAAAATCCCGGCCAGCCGGCACACCGGAGCGATGCGGCAATCGCCGGACGGCCGGCCATGGCAAGGCGCCACCTGCCCGCCCCCTTCGCAGGCACGCACCACCTCGCCCAGGCGGATCTGCGTGGGCGGCTTCTCCAGCGCCAGCCCGCCGCCCTGGCCGCGCGTGGTCCGGATCCAGCCGCCACGGCCCAGCAGATGCACCACCTTGGTCAGGTGATGGTGCGAGATACCATAGGCCCCTGCGATCTCGGCCGCCGTCGCGCGCCGGCCCTCGTTCAGCGCCAGATACATGAGCACGCGCAGCGCAAAATCGGAAAATGTCGTGACCCTCATGATCGGCGCAGCCACAGGTCAACGCCCCACTCCCGACGCGGTCTTGCATTGCGCGGCCTAATGGCTTGGCGTAAAGTTAACATGCATTGATTATGCAACTTCGAAACCCCCTGGAATATCTGTCATGACTTTTGTCGTCACCGAAGCCTGCATCCGCTGCAAGTACACCGACTGTGTCGATGTCTGCCCCACCGACGCGTTCCGCGAAGGTCCCAACTTCCTGGTCATCGAGCCGGACGACTGCATCGACTGCGCCGTATGCGTCCCCGAGTGCCCGGTCAGCGCAATCTACGCCGACGAAGACGTGCCCGAGGATCAGCAGGACTTCATCCCGCTGAACGTGGAGCTGGCGCGCAAGTGGCCGACCATCTCGCGCAAGGGCACCGAATTGCCCGACGCCGACGAATGGGCCGACCCGGACTCGGGCAAGTGGGCCGAGGTCGGGGACAAGCGGCCGCTGCTCGAACGCGACTGAACGCCGCGCACGATACCCCCCGCAACGCCAGCCCATCCCAACCACGCAGGAGAGCCCCGACATGGCCGATTCCCAGACCTCGCAAACCCCGCCCCGCACCGATGCCGTCCATGGCTTTGACGCCCGGGGCATTGCACGCCGCTTCCGCCATTCGGCGATTTTCGGCGCGTTTGATGCACTGCAGCCCGGCGAGACCATGCGCTTCGTCAACGACCATGACCCGCTGCCGCTGCTGGCGCAGTTGCAGGCGCGCTACGGCGACGGCATACAGATCGAATACCGCAACCGCGTGCCCGAGGGCGTCGTCATCGACTTCATCCGCTGCTGAACGCCCGCCGGCAGCAAGACCGGCCAGACCAAGCACCGCGCCCGCGTCCCGGCGCGGTTTTTTGTTTTGCGAGCCGCGCACGCGCATGACGGACGCAAGCGGCCCGCAACACGCCGCAAGGGACAATCTGCTACGGTAGACGCCCGCCTGCAGCCCGCAACCAGGTTGCCCAGCCCTCTGCTCCCGTGATCACGCTCAACCACATCACCCTGCGCCGCGGCGCCAAGGTCCTGCTGGACGGGGCCAGTGCCACCATCCATGCTGGCGAGAAAGTGGCGCTGGTCGGCCGCAACGGCGCCGGCAAGTCCACGCTGCTGGCGCTGCTTGAAGGCCAGTTGCACGAGGATGCCGGCGACTGGTCCATGCCTCCCGGCTGGCGCATCGCACAGGTGGCGCAGGACATGCCCGAGACGGAGCAGGCCGCTACCGACTTCGTGCTGGCCGGCGACAACCGCCTCACCGCGCTTCAGCTGCAGCTGAGCCAGGCCGAGCAGGCAGGCGACGGCATGGCGATGGCGCAGGCGCACAGCGACCTGGCCGACGCTGGCGCACACGATGCCCGCTCCCGCGCCGAAGCGCTGCTCCTGGGCATAGGCTTTGCCAGCGACGAGCTGACGCAGCCGGTCAACCGCTTCTCCGGCGGCTGGCGCATGCGCCTGCAACTGGCGCGCGCGCTCATGGCGCCCAGCGACCTGCTGCTGCTGGACGAGCCCACCAACCACCTGGACCTGGACGCCATGGTCTGGCTGGAAGGCTGGCTGGCGCGCTACCCGGGCACGCTCATCGTCATCAGCCACGACCGCGAGTTCCTGGACGCGCTGGCCACGGTGACGCTGCACATCGCGCAGGAGCAGCTCACCCGCTACAGCGGCAACTACAGCGCGTTTGAACAGCAGCACGCCGAGCAGCTGCGCCTGCAACAGGCCAGCTGGACCCGGCAGCAGCAGCACATTGCGCACCTGCAATCGTTCATCACGCGCTTTCGCGCCAAGGCGACCAAGGCAAGGCAGGCGCAAAGCCGCATCAAGGCGCTGGAGCGCCTGGAGCGCGTGGCGCCGGTACTCAGCGAGGCCGAGTTCCAGTTCTCCTTTGCCGAACCGGACAACCTGCCCAACCCCATGCTGGCCATCAGCGACGGCGTGCTGGGCTATGCCGATGGCGACGGGCCGCTGCCCGTTCTCCACGCCGTCAACCAGACCGTGATGGCGCGCCAGCGCATTGGCATCCTTGGCGCCAACGGCCAGGGCAAATCGACGTTCATCAAGACCGTTGCCGGCGTCCTGCCGCCGCTGCAGGGCACGATGACCGCAGGCAAGGAACTGAACATCGGCTACTTTGCGCAGCAGGAGCTGGACGTACTGCGCTGCGACGACACGCCGCTGCAGCACATGCAGCAGCTGGCGCGCCAGGTCGGCCGGCAAGGCAGCGAAGACGCCCGCGAGCAGAAACTGCGCAATTTCCTGGGCGGCTTTGCCTTTTCAGGCGACATGGTGCAGCAGCGCGTGGGCCAGTTCAGCGGCGGTGAAAAGGCGCGCCTGGCGCTGGCCATGATCGTCTGGCAGCGGCCCAACCTGCTGCTGCTGGACGAGCCCACCAACCACCTGGACCTCACTACACGCCAGGCACTGGCGCTGGCGCTGACCGGATTTGACGGCAGCCTCATCGTGGTCAGCCACGACCGCGCGCTGCTGCGCGCTGTCTGCGACGAGTACTGGCTGGTGGCCGGTGGCAGCATCCGGCCCTTTGACGGCGACCTGGCCGATTACCAGCGCTACCTGGCCGAACAGGCGCGCCTGCGCAACCAGCGCGCAAGCCCGGATCCGGCGCCGGATGACCGGGCCGGCCTCTCGCAACGCACGCGCGCGCCAGCGCAGGCGCGGCAGGCGGCGGCGCGGCGGCGCCAGCAACTGACCGAGCAGGCACGGCCGCTGCGCCGCAAGCTGAAGGCCGCCGAGCAGCGCATGCATACCATCGAGCAGGCCAGGACGGTGCTGCAAGACAAGCTGCTCACGCCCCTGCCGCACGAAGAGATCGCCGAGGCCGGCCGTGAACTCAAGCGGCTGGAGATCGAACTGCAGGACCTGGAAGAAAGCTGGCTGGACATCTCGGCGCAGATCGAGGCGCTGGAGCATGTCCTGGCTTGAAAGCCGGCCGCACCCCCCCATATGCGGAGCGTGCCATCCGTCTGCCAGAGTCCCCGCGCCGGCCTTGGCGTACAAGCAGGAGACACCCGCAACATGACCCTGTTGACGACCATCGTGATCGGCTTTGTCGTCGGGCTCATCGCGCGCGCCCTCATGCCGGGCCGGCAAGGGATGGGCATCATCCTGACCACGCTCATCGGCATGGGCGGCGCTGTCGTTGGCAGCTACGGCGGCCAGTTGCTCGGCCTGTACGGCCCGGGCCAGACTGCGGGCTGGATCGCATCGGTGATCGGTGCCATGATCCTGCTGTGGATCTATGCGGTGCTCCGCTGAGCAAAGGCTTTGACTGCGACCATGCGCCCCCGATTGCCCCCATTGCCGCAACTCCCGTCGCTGCCGCGCCTGCGGCCGCGACGGCCAGACGCGCTGGCGCTGGCCGCCGGCCATCCCCGGCTGCAGGCCGCTGTCCTGCGCTCGCGCAAGCTCGTGCGGCGCCGGGCGGTGAGCGCTGCCGTGGCTGGCGCCGTGCCGCTGCCCGGCCTGGACTGGGCCGTTGACGCGGCCATGCTGACCCAGTTGCTGCCGGAAATCAACCGGCAATTCGGGCTGGCACCGGTGCAGATCAGCCAGCTGAGCGCGCCAGACCGGGCACAGGTCCAGAAGGTGGCCAGCATGGCCGGCTCCATCCTCGTGGGCCGTACCGTGACGCAAAAGCTGGCGCTGCAATTCGTCCGCACGGTGGGCATGCGCCTGACGGTGGCGCAAGCCAGCAAGTACGTCCCGCTGGCAGGACAGGCCGTCTCCGGGGTCCTGGGCTATTCGATCCTGACCCTGCTGGCCGAGCAGCACATCCGCGACTGCGTACGCGTGGCCAGCGCCGTTCCTGCCCTGTCCGCGCCGGCGCCGGAAACCCCCGTCGCCAACCGCCTGCCGAAACCCGGCTGAGCGCAGCCGCTCCGCGGCGCCGCATGAGCGAGAATATGCGGTTGACTTGCTTTCATTCTTGACACAAAGGAATTCCCCATGGGAAACAAGATCGTTACCGAAGCCATGCGCAAGGCCACGCCGCCACTGCCGGGCGCACCCAAGCGCAAGCAGGCGCGCGGCCAAAAGGTCAGCCAGGAGCGTGGCGCGCACATACGCGGCAAGAAAAATCCCGGCAAGCGCGCCCAGCAGGGCGGCAGCTGAGCGCCTTGCCGCGCGCGCTGGCCCACGCCAGCGCCTGATGTTCGCGGCAAAACAACAGAATCTCGCGCCTGGCGCTGCGCCGCCGTAGATTTTCAGAGCCGGCACCTCCTTGCGGCCCGGTCAAGGTTGAAAGACATGCCTGCCGGCCCGGCCGGCTCCAGATCCCGGACCGGTTCATGCTTGCCATGGCGCTCGCGGCCGGCAAGCATCCCCTCAGACAAGGATCCGTACGCCCATGCAAACACAGACCCATCACGACCAGCACGGCCGCTACGCCACGGCCGGCTCGGTGGCTGACTTCAAGCACAACCTGGCGGCCATACGGGCACGCATCAACGCCGCCTGCGAGCGTGCCGGGCGCGATCCATCCGGCGTGCGCCTGCTGCCGGTGAGCAAGACCGTGCCCGAAGACCGCATCCGCATGGCGTACGCAGCAGGCTGCCGCCAGCTTGGCGAGAACAAGGTGCAGGAAGCCTATGGCAAATGGGAAGCCATGGCTGACCTGACCGATCTCAACTGGTCGCTCATCGGCCACCTGCAGAGCAACAAGGCCCGGGACGTCGCGCGCTTTGTTACCGAGTTCCACGCGCTGGACCGGCTCAGCCTGGCCAGGACGCTGGACCGCCGCCTGCAGCAGGAGGGCCGCGCGCTGGACGTGCTGGTACAGGTCAACACCTCGGGCGAAGACAGCAAGTTCGGCCTGGCACCCGACGCGGTCCAGGACTTCGTCCGGCAGCTGCCGGCGTTCTCCAGCCTGCGCGTGCGCGGCCTGATGACGCTGGCGCTGTTTTCCAGCGACGCCGAACGCGTGCGTCAGTGCTTCGTGCTGCTGCGCACGCTGCGCGACCAGCTGCGCCAGGATGCACCCGAGGGCATCGCCATGGACGAGCTGTCCATGGGCATGTCCGGCGACTTTGAAATCGCCATCGAGGAAGGCGCCACCATCGTGCGCGTGGGCCAGGCCATTTTTGGCGCCCGCGCGACCCCCGACGCGTATTACTGGCCCGCTGGCCAGAAAAGGCCATGAAGCGGCGCTGGCCGCCACCCGGCACCGTACCCATGGCACTGGACGTGGTTTCGGTGCAGTCACAGGTCATTTACGGTCGCGTTGGCAACAACGTGGCCATGCCCACGCTGGCCGCGCTGGGCCTGACGGCGGCAGCCGTGCCCACCGTGCTGCTCAGCAACACGCCGCACTACCCCAGCCAGCATGGCGGACCCGTCCCGCTGGAGTGGTTTGCCGGCCACCTGGACGACCTGCACCAGCGCGGTGCGCTGACCACGCTGCGCGCCGTCGTCTGCGGCTACCTGGGCAGCGCCGGGCAGGCGGCAGCGCTGGCCGACTGGATTGCCGCGCTGCGGACGGACCATCCCGTGCTGCAGGTCATCGTGGATCCGGTCATTGGCGACAATGACCATGGCATTTACGTCGCGCCCGAGCTGGTTGAAGTGCACAAGTCGCAGCTGATGGCGCAAGCCTCCGGGCTCACGCCCAACAGCTTCGAGCTCAGCGCGCTGGCGGGCACCGCGCCGGACGCTGACCTGCAAGACACCATTGCCGCAGCGCGCAGCCTGCTGCACGGCCACATGCAGTGGGTCATCGTCACCAGCGCGGCGCCCGGCCAGACGCCGGCCGGCACCATCCAGCTTGCGGTGGTGCGACCGCAAGACTGCCACATCATCGCGCATCCGGAAATCGCCATTGCGCCCAAGGGCACGGGCGACTTGTTTGCCGCCAGCCTCAGCGGCCACCTGGTCCTGGGCGAATCCCTGCTGGACGCTGCAACAGCCGCCTGCGCCCGCGTGCTGCAGTCGCTGCGGCTCACCGCGCAGGCGCATTGCGCCGAACTGCTGCTGCCACCCCAGGCGCCCGACCCCGACTTCAGTCGCCAAGGCATCAGCGTGACCCGGATCTGAGAGCCCATAGCCCATACCCGGCGGCGTCCGCAGCGCCCCGATCGCTGCAAACAGCGCTGCCAACCAGCGCAAATCAGGGCATTTGGCGCAATAATGAAAGGCGATTGGCGACAGACACGGAAAGGGCAGCAGGATGACAGCAGAGCAACCCGCCGCGCGAGACCAGGTGACGCAATTGCGCCGGGCGGTGGACCAGGCCGCGGTCGAGGGCCGCGATTTCATGCGTGACGCCGTCAACGCCAACGCGATGGCTCAGGCCATGACACGGACCGTCACGGACTACGTGGAGCAGGAGCAGGCCGCAGGGCGTGAGCTGAAGCCGGTGGGCACGGGGAAGGCGTATCCGCGACAGGTCTCAAGGCTTCCAGGTTGCAAGCAACTCGTACGCGCCGCGCGCACGTGAGCCCGTGGCCGTCGCGTGGGCCTTCAACGCGGATCTCAGCGCAACACCGCAGCAACTTTCTGCGCGCGACCAGCCGGCCCACCTCACTGGAAGGAGCTTTGGGGTGACCGCGAAATTGCATCCCGACCCCTGGCTTTGAATTTTCTTTTGGCGGAGAGGGTGGGATTCGAACCCACGATACAGTTGCCTGTATACCGGATTTCGAGTCCGGCGCATTCGACCACTCTGCCACCTCTCCGCAACAAGCCGGTAAGTTTAGCAGGTTGACCTGGGGCCCGGATGTGGTTTCAGCAACGGCAGGTGGCTCATGACACGGCGGCGGAACGGACCTCGCTCGCGCCATCCAGGTAGGGGCGCAGTGCTTTGGGGACACGGATGCTGCCGTCTGCCTGCTGGTGGTTTTCCAGCAGCGCCACCAGGGCGCGGCCCACGGCGACGCCGGAACCGTTGAGCGTGTGGACGAGCTGCGGCTTGCCACCCTGCTCCGGCCGGAAGCGGGCGCTCATGCGTCGCGCCTGGAAATCCACGCAGTTGCTGACGGAGCTGATCTCTCGGTACGTGTCCTGCGCCGGCACCCACACTTCCAGGTCGTAGGTCTTGCTGGCGGCAAAGCCCAGGTCGCCGGTGCAAAGCGCCACCACGCGGTAGGGCAGTTCCAGTTGCTGCAGGACCGCTTCGGCGTGGCCAACCATCTGTTCCAGTGCCTGCCAGCTGTGATCCGGGCGGACGATTTGCACGAGCTCGACCTTGTCGAACTGGTGCTGGCGGACGAGGCCACGCGTATCGCGCCCGGCGCTGCCGGCTTCGGAGCGGAAGCAGGGCGTGAGCGCCGTGAGGCGGATGGGCAGGTCGGACTCTGCCACGATGTCACCCTGAACGAGGTTGGTCAGCGGCACTTCGGCGGTGGGAATGAGGTAGAGCGAATCACCCCCGCCCTCCTGGCCGCCCTTCCTGGCGGCAAACAGGTCCGCCTCGAACTTGGGGAGCTGGCCGGTACCCTGCAACGCCTGCGCGTTGACGATGTACGGCACGTGGCATTCCGTGTAGCCGTGCTGCGTGGCATGCAGGTCCAGCATGAACTGGCCCAGCGCACGCAGCAGGCGCGCCAGCGGTCCGTGCATGTACGCAAAGCGCGCGCCCGAGAGCTTGGCCGCCACATCCAGATCCAGCCCCAGCGCGGTACCCAGTGCGACATGATCGCGGATTTCAAAGTCAAAAACCGGAGGCGCGCCCCAGCGGCGCACTTCCACGTTGGCGCTTTCATCGGCGCCCACGGGCACGCTGTCATGCGGCAGGTTGGGTATGCCAAGCAGCAGGGCATTGAGGTCGTCCTGCAACTGGTGCAGTTGCGCGGCCGATCGCTCCAGCTCACCCTTGATGCCGGCCACCTGCGCCATCAGCTCATCGGCCGGTTCCCCCTTGGACTTGCGCTGGCCGATCTGCTTGCTGGCGGTGTTGCGCTGCGCCTGCAATTCCTCCGTGCGCACCTGGATGGCCTTGCGCTGCGCCTCCAGATCGCCAAACGCTGCCTCGTCCAGGAATGGCTGCGGATTCTTGCGGGTTTGCAGGCGCGCCAGCACGTGCGGCAGGTCGCGGCGCAGGAGGACGGGATCAAGCATGGCGGCCATTGTAGATGCGCCGTGGCCCGCGGGCGCGCGCCGAGCGCAGCCACCACGAATCGGCCTTGGCGCAGCCGAACGGAACGCGCTTCAGCCAGTGGTGCGCCGCAGCGGCCTGCGCCCCGCACTTCCGCGCGGGCGAACCAACCGCATCCATGCCACACATGGGGACGAAGCGGACGGCGCGCCGCCACCGCCCCGCATGGCCCAATCTCAGCGCAGGTGCGCCAGCCTGGCCTCCGCTTCCGGATCGAGCTTCAGGCCCTTGGGCAATGGAAACTTCATGTTCTCGCGCACGCCATTGAGCTTGCGCACGTTGGCGACGCCCATCTTGCGCAGGCGTTGCAGCACTTCCTGTACCAGGACCTCGGGCGCCGAGGCACCGGCGGTCACGCCTATGCGCGACTTGCCGACAACCCATTCGGGCTTCAGCTCGTCGGGGCTGTCGATCATGTAGGTCTGGGTCCCCAGGCGCTCGGCCACCTCGCGCAGGCGGTTGGTGTTGCTGCTGGTGGCGCTGCCAACGACGATCATGACCTCCACCCTGCGCGCCATGAGCTTGACGGCGTCCTGCCGGTTCTGCGTGGCGTAGCAGATGTCCTGCTGCTTGGGCTGGCGGACGTTGGGGAAACGCTTCTTGATGGCGTCCATGATCTCGGCGGCATCGTCCAGGCTGAGCGTGGTCTGCGTGGCCACGGCCAGCTTGTCCACCTGCCGGGGCTTGAGGCGCGCCACGTCCTCCACCGTCTCGACCAGGTGGATGACACCCGCGTCAACCTGCCCCATGGTGCCTTCCACCTCGGGGTGGCCGCGGTGCCCGATGAGGATGAATTCGTACTCCTCGGCCCGCGCCTTGGCCACCTCGACGTGCACCTTCTTCACCAGCGGGCAGGTCGCGTCAAAGATCCGGAAGCCGCGCTCTTCGGCCTCTTGTTCGACCCACTTGGGGACGCCGTGCGCGCTGAAGATGAGGATGGCGCCCGCGGGCACGTCGGCCAGGTCCTCGATGAAGACGGCGCCCTTTTGCTCCAGGTCATTGACCACAAAGGTGTTGTGCACGATCTCGTGCTTGACGTAGATGGGCGGCCCGAACTTGACCAGGCAATGCTCGACGATCTTGATGGCGCGGTCAACGCCTGCGCAAAAGCCACGTGGTTCGGCCAGCATCACCTCGGCCTGGTCGACTGCCTGGGCTGCTGTTGAATCAATCATAAAACGCTTACCAATTCGACTTCAAAAGTGACCGGCTCACCGGCCAGCGGATGGTTGAAATCCAGTTGCAGGGAGCCGTCCGCCGCAACGGCCCGGATGACCGCAGCAATCTGGCCCTGGCCATCGGGCGCGGGAAACTGCAGTGCTTCTCCCACATCATAGGTCTCCCCGCCACCGCCGTTGAGCTGATCCAGGTCCGTGCGAGCCAACCACTGCACCATGTCCGGGTTGTGCTCGCCAAAGGCCTCGCCCGCCGGGATGTCAATAGTGGTGCGCGTGCCCTCCTCCAGGCCAACCAGGCGCTGCTCCAACGCCGGCGTGAGTTGACCGTGGCCCAGCGACAGGGTGGCCGGCCGACGGCCAAAGGTGTTGATGACGTCGCCCTGCAACCCCGACAGGCGGTAGCGCAGCGTGACGAAAGAATCGGGCTTGACGCGGGACATCGATGAGTCGGGATGGTTGACAAGCGGGCCTGCGCACCCGGTGACGCGTGGGCACGGCCCTTGCAGCCTCTGGGTGCCGACGGCGGTTTGGCCTGAAGCACTTGCCGTGCAACACCCTGATCTTGCACGGTGGCCGAACAGCTTGCGCAGGCAAGAACCAGGGGCCATTGTAGAAAACAACCCATTCTCGGGCATGCCTTGCGGGGATTGGAGCGGCTGGGGCTGAAGCATGCCGCTTTTTCTTCCGTGAACTGGCGCCGCCTGACGTCATGCAGATACTCCGCAATCGGTCAGATTTTTTGATGGAGGCCCGCTCGCCGTTCGATTTGGTCGTGAATCTGACACAGTGGCGTGGGTATCCACCCCGAATTGCAGCGATGGCGCCGCTCCCACAGGGTGATAGTTCCGCCGTGCCGACAGAAGTTGCATCTGCAGGAGATCAGCCTTCTGGCCGATGCGGCTGTGAAATCGAGCGTGGCCTGACGGTAGTACGAGAGGCAATGAATCGCGACGGGGGCGTCGCTCCCACAGGAAGGCTGAATCGCAACGGGGGGCGTCGCTCCCACAGGAAGGCGGGCCGGTCGCAGCGGTTGGGAGTGCCGACCCTGTGCGAGGCCAGCCCCTGGCCGATACGGTGGGAGTGCTGGCACCGGGCTCAGTCCGTATCCGCGTCGTCCCCCTCGGGTCCTGACGTGCCAAAGTCCAGTTGCAGCGGGTTGCCGTAGTCACGCGCGATGTTGACGCTGCTCTTGTGCCCGACCGAGCCCAGGTGGCGCCGCAGCCAGCGCTTGGCTGCTGCCGAACCGCGGTCAAAGAGCTTCTCCACGGTGACCGGCTGCGGCACCGTCTTGGCCTTGGGCGGCAGGTCATCCAGCGTGGGACCGCCGCCGATGCGGTGCATGCGGATGGTTCGCGCGCCCGGCGGTGCCGCGCCGCGCTCGATCAGGTCGTTGACCAGCGCCACGGTACGCATCTGCGCGATCAGGCTGGCACCGAAGGTCAGGTCATTGACGCGGTCGGCAATGGCCGCGGACGTGATGGGCTTGCCCTGCCGGCGCAACGGATTGATCTGGATCAGCAGGATGTCGTCGGTCTCGCCCATCTCAATCAGGGGCCCCAGCGCCGGGTTGCTGGCATAGCCGCCGTCCCAGTAGATCTTGCCGTTGATCTCGGGCGCCCGGAACAGCTGCGGCAGGCAGGAGGAGGCAATCACCGCCTCGGCACTCAGGCGAGCGCCGCTGAAGACCTCGGCGCGGCCGGTCTGCACCTCGGTGGCGGTGACGAACACGCGCGGCGAGGCCAGCCTGGCCAGACGCTGGAAGTCGATCACCTCCACCAGCAACTCGCGCAGCGGGTTGTAGTCGAGCGCATTGACCTGGTAGGGCGAAACGCGGGTCCACGACGACGGCAAGGCGCCCAGCATAAGGCGCCCAAGGTGGCTCAGCCCGCTGCCCATGGCACCCCAGCCCATGACCCGGCGCCAGATATGGGCCAGCGCCACCCGCGCCTCCTCGGCCGGATCAGCGGCGTCGGCCTCGGCACAGGCCCAGCCATGCGCCACCGCCACCGCGTTGAGTGCGCCGGCGCTGGTGCCGCTGATGCCGGCAAAGGTGACGCGCGGATCCTGCAACAGCGCGTCCAGCGCGCCCCAGGTGAACGCACCGTAGGCGCCACCGCCTTGCAGTGCCAGGTGAACCCGCTTGGGGGCGGGCGCCCTGCGGCTCTTGCGCCCGGGTTGCCGGGCCGTCATGCCAGCCTCCGCGCCGGAAGGTGGGGGACGATCGGGAGACCGTCGTATACCCCATCACGACCACGCGCACGAGAGGCTGGGATGGGAGACAGGGAGCAACCAATGGCCATGGCCTGCAAGACTTGCGACGGTGCAGGCCAGCCAAGGCCAAAAAGGCCGCACCGCGCGGGCATTCTGCTTGGATTCCCTTGCGTCATGCTTGCCCATTATGCTGAATCCGGCGACCAGGTGAATGCGCTAGCGGCGGCCCGGATGGCAACCGCGACCGTGGGGGCACGGGCGGGCAAGCGCCTGGCCTTGCCACTTTGTATGGGGATAATGAACGGCATGGCACATGGACACGCCACCATCGCGCTGAACCTGGTCACCCAGCCCGCCGCACGCGGCTGGGTCGATGCACGCGGCGGCCCATCCATCAAATCCCCGATTGAGCCTGCGCACCCGCCATGCCGTTGAAGGACCTGCCCCCGGACGCCCGCCCGCGCGAGAAGCTGCTCACGCGCGGCCCTGCCGCGCTGAGCGATGCCGAGCTGCTGGCGCTGCTGCTGCGCACCGGAATTCCGGGCAAGGGCGTGCTGCAACTGGCGCAGGAACTGCTGGACACCTTTGACGGGCTGGCCGGCCTGCTGCACGCCAGCGCCGACGACATCAAGGCCATCAAGGGACTGGGCGGCAGCGCCAAGCGCGCGCTGCTGGTTGCGGTGATGGAGCTGGCCCGGCGCGCCCTGGCACAGCAACTGCAGGAGCGCTCGGCCATGACCAGCGCCGGAGAAGTCAAGCACTACCTGCAGATGCAGCTGGCGGCCAACGGACACGAGGTATTTGCCGTTCTGTTCCTGGACAGCCAGAACCGGTTGATTGCGTTTGAGGAGCTGTTCCGGGGGACCGTGGCACAAACCAGCGTCTACCCGCGCGAGGTGGCGCTGCGGGCGTTGCACCATGGCGCGGCAGCCGTCATCCTGGCGCACAACCACCCCAGTGGCAACACGACGCCCAGCCGCGCCGACAAAACGCTGACCGCCACGCTCAAGGCGGCGCTGGACCTGCTGGACATCCGCGTGCTGGACCATGTGATTGTCGCGCGCGGCCAGGCGCTGTCCATGGCCGAGGAAGGCTTGCTGTGAAGCCGCAGGCGCACGCCACCTGGCAGCGGGACCTGAATGCCATCCGCCAGCAGCTGGCGCGCGAGCGCGAGCGCGAGGCGCGCGCCGCCGCGCAGCGCAAGGCCAGGCAGCGGCAAAGCAGTTCAGAGCACCGGCTCTTTGAGCGCGCCATGGCCGATGTCACGCCCCTGCGCCGGAACGGATCACGCCTTGTGCCGAAGACAACCGCAACGCCGCTGCCCATCCCGCGCCAACGCCTGCGCGACGAGCAGGCGGCGCTGCAGGAATCGCTGTCCGATGCGTTTGACCCGGGCACGCTGCTGTACGTGGACGAACTGCTGAGCTTCCGCCGCCACGGCATCGGGCCGGACGTCCCGCTCAAGCTGCGACGCGGCACCTGGGTCATGCAAGCGGAAATCGACCTGCACGGCCTGACCCGGCATGATGCGCGCGAAGCGCTGGCGGCGTTCCTGGCGCACGCCCAGGCCCGGGGCCACCGCTGCGTGCGTGTCATTCATGGCAAGGGACTGGGCTCGCCCGGCCGCATCCCGGTGCTCAAGTCCCGCGTGCCCGCCTGGCTGATTCAGAAAAAGCAGGTGCTGGCCTTTGCCCAGGCCACGGCGCCAGACGGTGGCGCCGGCGCGCTGCTGGTGCTGCTGGCCCGTGGCAAGCAAGCGCCCGCGTAAGAGCCACCGGAACCATGCCACCTGACGGCGCAATGGCTGGCAGGAGATGACCCGCCTGCGGCCGCAAGTCACGAGACGCTGGCCGGCGCAACCTGCAGCGGGCGCTGCGCTTCCCTTCCAAACGGCTTTGCGGTAAGCTCCAAATCACGTTTCTGCATTCATGACCGCAGGAGGCAACCCCGCAATGCGCAAGCAACCCGCACTTCAGCTGCACGTGCCCGAACCCCCGGGCAGGCCCGGTGGCAAGACCGATTTCTCCTACCTCAAGACCAGCCCCGCGGGTGCCATTGCCCGGCCGCCAACCGACGTCCTGGGCGCCAATACCATGGAGACCGCTGCCAACCTGGTGCGCGTCCTGGACGATCAGCACCAGGCCGTGGGCCCCTGGGCGCCCAAGCTCAACCCGAAGCAACTCCGCCAGGGCCTGCGCGCCATGCTCAGGACCCGCGTCTTTGACGCGCGCATGCTGATGGCGCAGCGCCAGCGCAAGCTCTCCTTCTACATGCAGTGCCTGGGGGAAGAGGCCATGGCCTGCGGGCAGGCGCTGGCGCTGCAGGACGGCGACATGCACTTTGCCTACTACCGCCAGCAGGGACTGCTGCTCTCGCGCGACGACGTGCCCATGTGGGAAATGATGTGCCAGCTCATGAGCAACGAGCGTGACCCCATCAAGGGCCGTCAGCTGCCCGTGCTGTATTCGTACAGGGACGCCGGCTTCTTCTCGGTGTCGGCCAACCTGGCCACGCAGACCATCCAGGCGGTGGGCTGGGCCATGGCGTCAGCAATCAAGGGCGACACCCGGATCGCCACCACGTGGATAGGCGACGGCTCGACCGCGGAAAACGACTTCCACGCCGCGCTCACTTTTGCCCATGTGTACCGCGCGCCCATCATCATCAACGTGGTCAACAACCAGTGGGCCATCTCTACCTTCCAGTCCATTGCCGGGGGTGAATCCACCACCTTTGCGCAGCGCGGGGTGGGCTACGGCATTGCCTCGCTGCGCGTAGACGGCAACGACTTGCTGGCCGTTTACGCAGCGTCCAGGTGGGCGGCCGAGCGCGCGCGCTGCAACCACGGCCCGACGGTCATCGAGTGGATCAGCTACCGGGCATCCGCCCACTCCACATCGGACGACCCGTCCAAGTACCGCCCGGCCGACGACTGGGACCACTTCCCGCTGGGCGACCCCATTGCCCGACTCAAGCAGCACCTGATCCAGCTCGGCGAATGGTCCGACGAACGGCACGAAACGCTGAAAAAGGAGCTGGAAGAAGAAGTGCTGGCAGCGCAGCGAAAGGCCGAGAGCTACGGCAGCCTGCTTGACGGCCGCCTGCCCAGCGCCGCGACCATTTTCGAAGACGTGTACGAGACCATGCCGCCACACCTGCACGCGCAGCGGCAGCAGATGGGGATTTGAACCATGGGCACCGCACCCGAGACCCAGGCCGGCACACCGGCCAAAACAACATCCATGAGCATGATCCAGGCGCTGAACTCGGCGCTGGACGTGATGATGGCGCGCGACGAGAACGTCGTCACCTTTGGCGAGGACGTGGGTTACTTTGGCGGCGTCTTTCGCGTCACCGCCGGCCTGCAGGAAAAGTACGGCAAGACGCGCTGCTTTGACACGCCGATCTCGGAGCTGGGCATCGTCGGCATCGGGCTTGGCATGGGCGCCTACGGCCTGCGGCCCGTCGCGGAAATCCAGTTTGCCGACTACGTGTATCCGGCGTTTGACCAGATCGCATCTGAGGCGGCGCGGCTGCGCTTTCGCTCGGCCGGCCAGTTCTGGGCGCCGATCACCATCCGCATGCCCAGCGGCGGCGGCATCTATGGCGGGCAGACGCACAGCCAGAGCCCGGAGGCGCTGTTCACGCACATCAGCGGCATCCGCACCGTCATGCCCAGCAACCCCTACGACGCCAAGGGCCTGCTCATTGCCTCCATAGAAAACAACGACCCGGTCATCTTCCTGGAGCCCAAGCGGCTGTACAACGGCCCCTTTGACGGCCACCACGACCGGCCCGTGGTGCCCTGGTCGCGGCACGAGCTGAGCCAGGTGCCCGAAGGCCACTACACGGTGCCGCTGGAGAGCGCGGCCATCTTCCGGCCGGGCAACGCGGTCACGGTGCTCACCTACGGCACCATGGTCTGGGTCGCCGAATGCGCAGCGCGCGAAACCGGCGTCGATGCGGAAGTGATCGACTTGCGCTCGATCTGGCCGCTGGACCTGGACACCATCGTCTCCTCGGTGCAAAAAACGGGCCATTGCGTGATCGTGCACGAGGCCACGCGCACCAGCGGATTTGGCGCCGAGCTCGCTGCGCTGGTCCAGGAGCACTGCTTCTACCACCTGGAGGCGCCCATAGAACGCGTGACCGGCTGGGACACGCCGTACCCGCACGCGCAGGAATGGGCCTACTTCCCCGGCCCGGCCCGCGTCGGCGCCGCGCTGACCCGAGTCTTGGAGGCATAGACAGCCATGGGAACCTACGTCATTCGCATCCCGGACATCGGCGAGGGCATTGCCGAGGTGGAGCTGGTGGCCTGGCACGTGGCCGCCGGCGACACCGTCTCCGAAGACCAGCTGGTGGCCGACGTCATGACCGACAAGGCCACGGTGGAGATCCCCTGCCCCGTCGACGGCAAGGTCATTTCGCTGGGCGGCGAAGTGGGCCAGACGCTGGCCGTGGGCGCCGAGCTCCTGCGGCTGCAAGTCGAGGGCGCCGGCAATCTCAGGGAGGGCGACGACGCGGCGCCGTCCGCTGCCGCCGCGGCGCCGGCGCAGGCGGCTTCGCAGACCCAGTCGCAGGCTGCGCCACCGCCTCCCGCAGCCGCTCCTGATCCCGAACCCGCACCCAAAGCTGAGCCTGCTCAGCAAACCGCCTCGGCAGAGCCCCACGTCCCGTCCAGCCCCACCAGCGCCACCGAATCAGAGCGTCCGCCCCGGCAGCGCGTGACGCCGCGGCGCGCCAGCGAGCGTCCGCTGGCGTCGCCGGCGGTGCGCCGCCGCGCGCTGGACCTGGGCATAGAGCTGCGCTTTGTGCAGGGCAGCGGCCCGGCCGGGCGCATCATGCACGAAGACCTGGCCGACTTCGTCGCCCGCGGCGGCCAGCTGCACGCAGGCGGCAGCGGCACCGGCTACGAGAAGCGCCAGGGCGAGCAAACCATCCCCGTGATCGGGCTGCGCCGCATGATCGCGCGCAAGATGCAGCATGCCAAGCGGCAGATCCCGCACTTCGCCTACGTCGAGGAGGTCGACGTGACCGAGCTGGAAAAGCTGCGCCAGACGCTCAACGCACGCCATGCTGGCTCGCGCGGCAAGCTCACGCTGCTGCCCTTCCTGGTCCGGGCCATGGTGCTGGCGCTGCGCGAGTTTCCGCAAATCAACGCCCGCTACGACGACGAGGCCGATGTCGTCACCCGCTTTGCCGCCGTGCACATGGGCGTTGCCACGCAAACACCCAACGGACTCATGGTGCCCGTGGTTCAGCACGCCGAGGCGCTGGACCTGTGGTCCTGCGCGCAGGGCATCGCCGAGGTGGCTGCCGCGGCGCGCAGCGGCAAGGCGTCGCGCGACACGCTCACCGGCTCGACCATCACCATCACCAGCCTGGGGCCGCTGGGCGGCATTGTCAGCACGCCCGTGATCAACCATCCGGAGGTGGCCATCGTCGGCGTCAATCGCATGGTCGAGCGGCCCATGCTGCAGGACGGGCGCGTGGTGCCGCGCCTGCTCATGAACCTGTCCTCCTCGTTTGACCACCGCGTGGTCGACGGCATGGACGCCGCGCAGTTCATCCAGTCCATGCGAACACGGCTGGAGACGCCGGCCCTGCTCTTTGCGGAATGAAGCCATGAAAGAAATCACGACCCGACTGCTGGTCATAGGCGGTGGCCCCGGCGGCTACGTTGCGGCCATACGTGCCGGCCAGCTTGGCGTCTCCACCGTGCTGGTCGAGACTTCGGAACTGGGCGGCACCTGCCTGACCATTGGCTGCATCCCGTCCAAGGCCATGATCCACGCGGCGCGCCAGTTCGAGCATGCGGCGCAAAGCGCTGGTGGCTCACCGCTGGGAATCCGGGCCGGGCAGCCCAGCATAGACATAACGCAGACGGTGCAATGGAAGGACGGCATTGTCTCGCGCCTGACCGGTGGCGTGGGCACGCTGCTGCGCAAGGCCGGCGTCAAGGTCATCAAGGGCTGGGCGCAGGTACAAGACGGCAAGACCGTGACCGTCCAGGCCAAGGATGGCGAATCCATGCGCGTGCAGTGCGAGCACCTGCTGCTGGCCACGGGATCCGAGCCGGTGGAGCTGCCCATGGCGCCCTTTGGCGGTGCCGTGGTGTCTTCCACCGAGCTGCTCTCGCCGGTGGACCTGCCGCGCCACCTGGTGGTCGTGGGTGCCGGCTACATTGGCCTGGAGCTGGGCATTGCGTACCGCAAGCTGGGCGCGGACGTCACCGTGGTTGAGGCTGAAAACACCATCCTGCCGCGCTACGACGCCGAGTTGACCAAGCCGGTACTGCAGTCGCTCAAGCGCCATGGCATCACGCTGCATCTGGACTGCAGCATGGAGGGCCACGATGAGAGAACCGGCGTGCATATCCGCAACGCGCAGGCCGATCAGATCGCGATCGACGCTGACCGCGTGCTCGTGGCCGTAGGCCGCAGGCCGCGCAGCTCGGGCAACGGCATCGAATCGCTGCAGTTGCGCATGGACGGCCACTTTATCGCCGTAGACGACCGCTGCCAGACGTCCATGCGCAGCGTCTGGGCCATAGGCGATGTCACGGGCGAGCCCATGCTGGCGCACCGGGCCATGGCGCAGGGGGTGGTCGTGGCCGAGCAAATCGCTGGGCAGAACCGGCGTTTCCAGCCCCTGTCCATCCCCGCCGTCTGCTTCACGGACCCGGAGATCGTCACGGCCGGTCTTTCGGCGGCACAGGCCGAGGATGCCGGGGTTGACTGCATCCAGGGGACCTTTCCGTTTGCCGCCAACGGCCGCGCCATGACGCTGCAGTCGACCGCAGGCTTCGTGCGCGTGATCGCCCGCAGGGACAACCACCTGATTCTCGGCTGGCAAGCCGTGGGGCAGGATGTGTCGGAACTGGCCGCCGCGTTTTCCCAGTCCATGGAGATGGGCGCGCAGCTCGAGGACATTGCCGGCACCATCCATGCCCACCCGACACTGGGCGAGGCGGTCCAGGAAGCCGCGTTGCAGGCACTGGGCCAGGCGCTGCACATCTGATACGCCAGCTTCTCTGGCGATCGTGTGTGCGCAGATGTCATCCCAACCCCAAGGGGTGCGGAGCCCCGCACGGAGCGTACAGTCGGTGCTTTCCCAGACGGGCTGATGCCCTCGCCTGGATCAACAACCGCGTCCCGGGGTCTTGCCAACCAGCAGCTTGCGGTCCAGGCTGCCCGGTTTCGGTCCATGAGGTTATAGTCCGAGCCCATCATGAACAGCACCACCACGCTGCGCCGCGCCGTCTTCCTGCTGCTGCTGGCTGCGGTCACTGTGGCCTTCCTCTGGGTGCTGGCGCCGTTTTTTGGCGCCATCCTGTGGGCCGTGACGCTGGCGCTGCTGTTTTACCCCTTCAACCAGTGGATGCATCGCAGGCTGGGCGGACGCAGCAACCTGGCGTCGCTGCTGACGCTGCTGTTTTGCGTTCTCATCGTCATCGTGCCAATTGCGCTGATCGGGACCTCGCTGGCCACCGACATCCTGACTTTCATCCAGAAGGCACGCGCCGGCGGCTTTGACCTGCACGATCCGTACCAGCAGGTGTTGTCCCTGCTGCCAGACTGGATCACGGAGCGCATCGCGCAGCTGCACTGGCTCAACCTGGAACAGGTCATAGAAAAACTGTCCGAAGCCGCGCTGCAGGGCGGGCAGATCGTCGCCAGGCACACGCTGGAGGTGGGGCAGAACACGTTCCAGTTCGTCGTCAATTTTGGCGTCATGCTCTACCTGCTGTTCTTCCTGCTGCGCGACGGCACGCGGCTGGCCGGCATCTTCCGCCAGGCGCTGCCGCTGGAGCCGGAACACACCGACTACCTGCTCGAGAAGTTCTCCACCGTGGTGCGCGCCACGGTCAAGGGCAACATCGTCATCGCCATCGTCCAGGGAACGCTTGGCGGCCTCGCGTTCTGGGTTCTGGGCGTGACGGGCGCCCTGTTCTGGGGCGTGGTGATGGCGCTGCTCTCGCTCATGCCGGCCATAGGTGCGGCGCTGGTGTGGGCCCCGGTGGCACTGTACCTGCTCGCCACGGGCGCGATCTGGCAGGGCGTGGTGCTCATCGTCTGGGGCGTCGTGGCCATAGGCCTGTCGGACAACGTGCTGCGCCCCATGCTGGTCGGCAAGGACACCAAGCTGCCCGACTGGATCGTGCTGCTGTCCACGCTGGGCGGCATGGTGCTGTTCGGCATCAACGGCTTTGTCATCGGCCCGACCATCGCCGCCCTGTTCATTGCCTGCTGGTCGCTGTTCGGCCACACGCAGCAAAACGGCGTGGACGCCGCCAGTGCGCCCGCGCCCGCAGACGACGACGGCAACCCGGATCAGGCAGCCTGAGGCGGACCCGGCCCGCGGCGCCGGTCAGGGCTCGATCTCGAGCACCAGGTCGCCAGAGGCCACCGTGTCGCCGGTATGCACCAGGATGCGCGCCACCTGCCCACTGCACGGCGCGGCCACGGTGGTTTCCATTTTCATGGCCTCAATCGTGAGCAGCGGCTCGTTCTTCCTGACGCGCTCGCCCTCGCGCACGGCAACCTGGACCACCATGCCGGGGATGGGCGCGCCGACCTGCCCCGGCCGGCTGCTGTCGGCCTTGGCGCGCGCGGCAGCAACCGCGCTGTCGGCGTTGGCAACGCGCACCACGCGCGGCTGGCCGTTGACATCGTAAAAAAGGCTGGTCTGCGCGTCGGTACGCGCACTGCCCTGCAGGCTGATGATGAGCCGCTTGCCGGTATCGATGTCCACCTCGATTTCCTGCTGCTCCTGCAGTCCGTAGAAAAAGGCCGGCGTCGGCAGGTGGCTGACGTCGCCATAGCGGCTGCGGTGCTCGGCAAATTCGGCAAACACCTTGGGGTACATGAGGTGCGAGGCCAGGTCGGTGTCGCTGATCGGTACGCCCAGTTCGTCCTGCACCTCTTGCCGGACGGCCTGCAGGTCCACGCTGGGCAGCGCTGCCGCGGGGCGCCCCCGTATCGGCTCCTGGTCGCCCAGCACCTTGCGCTGCAGCGCCGGCGGGAAACCGCCCATGGGCGTGCCCAGCTCGCCGCGGAAGAAAGCAACCACCGATGCGGGAAAGTCAATGGCAAAGTCCGGATCGGCCACCTGTTCCGGCGTCAGCCCCTGCGCCACCATGTACAGCGCCAGGTCCCCTACGACCTTGGAAGTCGGCGTGACCTTGATGATGTTGCCAAACAGGCGGTTCACGTCGGCATAGGCCTGCGCAATCTCGGGCCACTGCTGCTCAAGGCCCATGGCGCGCGCCTGCTCGCGCAGGTTGCTGTACTGGCCGCCGGGCATGGCATGGCGGTAAACATCTGCGGTACCGGCGCGCAGGCTGGTCTCGAATGGCGCGTAGTGGCGGCGCACGCCCTCCCAGTAGTCCGAGAGCTGGCGCAGCGCACCCGGGTCAACGCCCGTGTCGCGCTCGCCATGCGCCAGCGCGGCGGCAATGGCGCCCAGGTTGGGCTGCGAGCTCAGGCCGCTCAGTGCGTCCAGCGCGCCATCCACCGCATCGACCCCCGCGTCCACCGCCGCCAGCACGCTGGACGCGGCAATGCCGCTGGTGTCGTGCGTATGAAAATGCAGCGGCAGCCCCGTTTCTGCGCGCAGCGCGGCCACCAGCTGGCGGATCGCCGCCGGCTTGCAGACCCCGGCCATGTCCTTGATTCCCAGGACATGCGCGCCGGCCGCTTCCAGCTGCCGCGCCAGGTCAACGTAGTACGCCAGCGTGTACTTGTCCTCGCCCGGGTCGCTGAGGTCGCCCGAATAGCAGATGGCTGCCTCGCACAGCGCGCCGGTCTGCAGCACGCCGTCCATGGCCACGCGCATGTTCTCCACGTTGTTGAGCGCATCAAACACGCGGAAGATATCAATTCCGGTTGCCGCCGCCTGCTCGATGAAGTAGCGCACCACGTTGTCCGGGTAGTTGGTGTAGCCCACGGCGTTGGACGCGCGCAGCAGCATTTGCAGCGGGATGTTGGGAATGGCTTCGCGCAAGCGTGACAGGCGCAGCCATGGATCCTCGCGCAAAAAGCGCAGCGCCACGTCAAACGTGGCGCCGCCCCAGCATTCCAGCGACAGCAGCTGCGGCGCCAGGCGCGCGTAATACGGGGCGATCCTGAGCATGTCGATGCTGCGCATGCGCGTGGCCAGCAGCGACTGGTGCGCGTCGCGCATGGACGTGTCGGTAAGCAATGCGCGCGGCTGCTCGCGCATCCACCGGGCAAAGGCCGCCGGCCCGCGCGCGCGCAGCGCGTCGCGCAACCCGGCGGGCGGCGGTTGCTGCAGGCCGATGTCCGGCATGCGCGGCGCAGGAAGCGGAAACTCCGGCGCGGTGCGTCCGGTCATCAGCGGATGCCCGTTGACGCTGACATCGCCCATGAAGCGCAGCAGCTTGGTCGCGCGGTCTCGCCGTTCGGCAAAGTCAAACAGCTCGGGCGTTGAATCAATGAAGCGCGTGGTGTACTGGCCACGCGCAAAATCCGGGTGGCCCACCAGCTTGATCAGGAACAGCAGGTTGGTCGCCAGGCCCCGGATGCGGAACTCGCGCAGGACGCGGTTCATGCGCCGCACCAGCACCTCCACGCTGGGGGCCGACACCGTCACCTTGACCAGCAGCGAATCGTAGTACGGTGTGACCTCGGCGCCCGTATACGCTGTACCGCCGTCCAGGCGTACGCCCATGCCGCCAGGACTGCGGTACACGGTGAGCCGGCCGTAATCGGGGGCAAATCCGTTCTCCGGGTCCTCGGTGGTGACGCGGCACTGCAGCGCATGGCCGTTCAGGCGGACCCGCTCCTGCACCGGCAGCTCGGGCACAGCGCCCAGGCGCGCGCCTTCGGCAATGCGCAACTGCGCAGCGACGATGTCCACGCCGGTAACTTCTTCGGTCACCGTATGCTCCACCTGCAGCCGCGGGTTGACCTCAATGAAGTAAAACTGCCCGGTCTCGGTATCGAGCAGGAATTCCACCGTGCCCGCGCCCACGTAACCCACGTGCCGGCACAGCCGCAGCGCGGCATCGCACAAGGCCGCGCGCTGTTCGGCGTCCAGGTAAGGCGCCGGCGCCCGTTCCGCCACCTTCTGGTGGCGGCGCTGCACCGTACAGTCGCGCTCATACAGATGAATGATGTTGCCGTGCTGGTCGCCCAGCACCTGCACTTCCACGTGGCGCGCCGCGCGCACCAGCTTTTCCAGGTAACCGGCGTCGCTGCCAAACGCGCTCCTGGCTTCGCTGCGTGCCGTGCGCAGCGCCTCGGCCAGCTGGTCTTCCGATTCAATCTCGCGCATGCCCCGGCCCCCGCCGCCCCAGCTGGCCTTGAGCATGACCGGATAGCCCAGCCCTGCCGCGATGTCGCGCACCGCCGACACGTCTTCCGGCAGCGTACCTGACGCGGGCAGCACCGGAACCGCAGCGGCCTGCGCGGCTGCGCGCGCCGCCACCTTGTCGCCCAGCTGGCGCAGCGTGTCGCCGCCCGGGCCGACAAACACAAGTCCGGCCGCGGCACAGGCGTCTGCAAAATCGGCGTTTTCCGACAGGAAGCCATACCCGGGATGGATGGCATCGGCGCCGCACTGCAGCGCAACACCGATGATGTCCGCCACGTCCAGGTACGCTGCCACCGGCGCCGCGCCCCCGCCCACCATGTAGCTCTCGTCGGCCTTGAACCGGTGCAGCGCAAACCGGTCCTCGTGCGCATAGATCGCGACCGTGGTGATACCCATCTCGACGGCGGTCCGCATGATGCGAATGGCGATTTCCCCCCGGTTGGCAACAAGCAGCTTGCGGATGGTCATCAATGCGTCCTCAGAAATGGCGCGCCCCGCGGCAAGCGCAGCGCGTGAAAAACGGTTCCCGGCGGCAGCCGCACGGAAAGACATCGGGAAAAATCCCGTTTGATCCAGTCCCCTGGCGCCCCGCATGCTGGCACCGCATCAGCGCGACCGGCCCGCATCGCCCAGGGCTGCCGGCGGCCTGCATCACGACTTCTTGCGTTTGCCCGGCCGCGTCAGCAACCACTGGCATCCGGCGCTGACCATGACCAGCACGGTGTATGTCGCGATGCGGCCGTCTTCGCCCGTCAACGCCAGGCCAAAGGCCAGCACCAGGACGCAGGCCGCAAAGTTGACGCCCACCTGCGCCATCCAGCCCAGCTTCAGCGCCGGCCGCCAGCCCAGCAGCCGGCACGCCAGGACCATGGCCGGCGCCAGCACCAGCGCCGGCGCCAGAAAGCCGGCCAGATGCCAAAACAGATCGCCCCAAGTCATTTTTGATCAATGCGCGCCCGCACAAACACAGGGTGCTTCCAAAGCCAGCAACAAATTCTATCTACTATCTATAATGACGCGTCATGACCGTCTGGGCATTGGGCCTCAACCACAATACCGCACCAGTTGACCTGCGCGGTCGCTTTGCATTTGCCCTGGACCAGATCACCCCGGCACTCGCCGGCCTGCGGGAAGGCCACCCGCAGCATCCCGAGGCGGCCATCCTGTCCACCTGCAACCGTACCGAAGTCTACTGTGCCTCGGACACCGTGCAGGTCGACCACACGCTGGGCTGGCTGGCGCAGGCTGGCAACGTGCCGGCCGATGCGCTGCGCCAGCACAGCTACGTCATGCAGGACGACCAGGCTGCGCGCCACGCGTTTCGTGTTGCCAGCGGCCTGGACAGCATGGTCCTGGGCGAGGCCCAGATCCTGGGCCAGCTCAAGCGCGCCATACAGGTCGCGCAAGACGCCGGTGCGCTGGGGACCACGCTCAACCAGCTGTTCCAGCGCAGCTTCTCGGTGGCCAAGCAGGTGCGCAGTTCCACCGAAATAGGCGCGCACTCGATCAGCATGGCGGCTGCCGCGGTTGAACTGGCCAGCCAGCTGTTCGAGGACCTGGGCCAGCTGCGCGTGCTCTTCATCGGCGCGGGAGAAATGATCGCGCTGGCAGCCACCCACTTTGCGGCACGCAATCCCAAATCCATGACGATTGCCAACCGCACGCTGGCGCGCAGCGAGCACCTTGCCAGCGGCCTGGGCGCCGAGGCCATGCGCCTGGCCGATCTGCCCGCGCACCTGCACGAGTTCGACGCCATCATCAGCAGCACCGCCAGCGCGCTGCCCATCATTGGCCTGGGCGCGATCCGGAGCGCCGTCAAGAAGCGCCGCCACCGTCCCATCTTCATGGTGGACCTGGCCGTCCCCCGCGACATCGAGCCCGAGGTTGCGCAGCTGAACGACGTCTACCTCTACACGGTGGACGACCTGGCCGGAATCGTCAAGAAGGGCCACGCCAGCCGCGAAGCGGCCGTCTCCCAGGCCGAAGCCATCGTCGACGCCGGCGTGCAAAGCTTCATGCACTGGCTGGAGCAGCGTGACTCCAGCCACGGCGTCGTCCCCCTGATTCAGGAACTCAACGCCCAGGCCGACCAGTGGCAGGCCATAGAACTGGCCCGCGCCCGCCGCCGCCTGGCCCGCGGCGAAGACGTGGACGCCGTCCTGCAGGCGCTGGCGCGCGGCATGTCTCAGAAAATGCTGCACGGGGCCCGGGTGGAGCTCAACACCGCAGCCCCAGGCGCGCGCCAAGACACCATGCAAAACGTGGCGCGGATGTTCTTGCGCGACGAGATCCGCCGGTAGTTCGCCAGCCGCCAGTTTGTTCGCGGCAGGCGGATTCTCCAGCCGGGCCGTGCAGCACCGCGGTGCCGGTCAAAGAATTCCGCTCGTCACATTTCAGACACCGTTCGTCGATTCTTTTACACGTCGACACGTTTGACGGGCATGATGCGGCCATGTGCCCTGCAGCCACAGAACCGCAAGCCTCCCGTCGCGACGACGCCCGCGGGTTCACACTGATAGAAATGATGGTAGTGATCGCGATCACAGCCATCTTGATACTAATCGGCATGCCGTCGTTGCGGTTCCTGATGGAGCGCAATGCAATTGCATCTCAGGTCAACACCTTCATTGGAAGCGTGACTCTGGCCCGGTCAGAAGCCATCAAGCGCAATGCCTCGGTCGTCCTGTGTCGTAGTGAAAACGCCGATACGGCAGACGAGCAAGACCTGTCCTGCGCCACCACGGGAGACTGGAAAAGCGGGTGGATCGTCTTCATGACCCATGACTCCACCAGCAATTTTGATCCAGGCGAAGGCGATGTGCTGCTGCGTGTGCAAGGCCCGTTCAAGGATAGCGGTGGAATTCAACAGAGCCAGTACAAACGCATCCAGTTCCGCAACTCGGGAATCGCAAGCAGCGGCGTTTCCTCGTTCACCTTCGATTCGGTATCCAAGAATACCGCTCAGATGCGCCGTGTTTGCGTCTCGATTACCGGACGTGTACGTCTGATCGACAACTCAACCGATACCTGTAGCTGACTTTGACATGATGATCCGCTATCCCCCGTCACCCAGGCAGGCGCAGTGTGGCGCTTCGCTGCTCGAAGTGCTGATCGCGATCCTGATCATGTCATTCGGCATGCTCGGGATTGCCGGCCTGACAGCCGCTTCGCTCAAGACTGCGAAGCTGGCTCAGTTCCAGAGTACCGCCCTGCAGTTGGTGAATGAATACGCCGAAAGCATGCGCGGCAACATTGCAGCCGTCCGCAACGGTGATTACGAGATGAAAAGCGCCCCATACACCGGTGCCACCAGTGCTGTCCCAGTTCCCGGCTGCGACAACAACGACTGCACCCCGGCACAGATTGCCAGCATAGACAAGGCGGAGTGGATCAACAACCTCCGCCGACGACTGCCGGCCGGTGGTGCCTATGTGGATCGCGACGGCCTGTCGATGGACATCTGGATCATCTGGCAGGAGCCAGACCTCACGCTCGACGAAGACTCTACGCTCTCGGTGGCAGGGACCGGTGGCAATGCCTGCCCGGACGACGCCATAGGCGAATCCTACGACGGTGACCCGCCGGTGTGCATGTACTACAGGGTCAGCTTATGAAATCCATGACTGCTCCAACCGCCATGCACCAGCGTGGACGTACCCTGCTTGAGCTGCTGATCGCACTCGCCATCGGCTTGGTCATCATGCTGGCGCTCGGCACCGTTTATCTCGGCACGTCGAGTACCACGCGTCAATCCGTCTCGGTCAACCGCATGAGCGAGGATGCGGCGATTGCCTTCAAGCTCATCGGAGACGACTTGCGCATGGCCGGCTTCAGCAGGCCGCGTGCGCTGACGCTTCCGGGCGGACCCATTATCGACGGTGTCAAGCTGACCGCTCCAGACCGTGCCTTTACCGGTGCGGCTGTACGCGGATGCGACCACGGCTTCGCCAATCCCGCTGTTGCCTTTGAAAACCTCACTTGTGCGGGCGATACGGACAAGCCCGCTGCCGTTGCGATTCGCTTTGAAGGCGACGTGGTCAATACCGTCGCGATCAATGACAATCCCAGCGACTGTCTCAATCGGGAGGTCACTGACACCCTCACCTCGGTGCTTGGCCCCTACCATCTGGTCGAATCGCGTTTTGCCGCCAGCTCAGGCGGCTCCAGTGGTACGCCTGAGTTGAGCTGCGGCGGCAATGGCAGCGCCACTTTTGCTGCACAGCCTCTGGTTCAGTTCGTCGAAGACATCCAGATGCGCTACGGTATCACCAGTGCCAGCCAGGTCAGGCGCGACGTGGTGCGGTACGTCACGGCTGCCGAAATCGATGCCTTGGGCGGTACCGTGGACCGCGACTGGTCTCGCGTCGTCAACGTGCGCATCTGCTTGGTCATGCGCAGCCAGAACCGCGATCAATCGGGCAGCAACAGCTACATCGACTGCGACGGCAACACGGCAACTTCCGCCGACGGGCTGGCCCGCCGCGCATTCACTTCCGTGTACGCACTTCGCAACGCCAGCGATTTCCTTCAACCATGACTCGGCCTCACGACATGGAAATCCGCAATCCACCCCACTTGCAACGGCAGCAGCGCGGCATCGTCCTGGTTCTGGCTCTGGTGTTTGTCGTCGTCATCTCGCTGGCCGGTCTGTATGCCATGCGAGGTAGCATTATTGGAGAACAGGTCTCCAAAAACATACGAGCCAATACGGTTGCAACCCAGGCCGCTGAAACCGCGCTGCGCTATTGCGAGGATGAAGTGCGCCGGGGGGCCATGCCTGCGAGCCAGGTCGTTGAACTGCCAGTCACGCTTGCGGCCGGCTCCCTGCCCGGCCATTGGCAAACCCGCGCCAACTGGTTCAGCTCGACCGGAGCCGAACCGGAGGGTGAAGGAGATGGCGACGGTGGCGACAACGGTGATGAAGAAGCCGGTGACGGTCCCACGGCCACGACCACAGCCTTCGTGGAAATACCGGCGGACAAGCTCGCTGCAAGCGGCATGCGTGCGTTGCCGGTGGCGCCGCGCTGCATGGTCGAGCGCTTCAAGCTGCCACCAGCGCCTGGCGAGCCGCGCGAGGCCATCGCAACCCTGTATGTCTATCAAATCACTGCAGTGGGCTTCACGGCCGACTACGAACGCGACGACAGCACCAACCGGGCGAAGTCAGGTGGTGAATCATGGTTGCAGTCGTTCCTGATCCTGTAATTGAGAGTTGTTCATGAAACTCCTGTCCACTCATAAAAAGCTCAAGACAGCCATCGGAACCACTTGCCTGGCAGCCGGACTGTTGCTGGCTTCCGCCATGTCTTCAGCCCAAATGCTGCAACAACCTCTGGAAGCCGGTGGCGGCGGGGTTCCCCCAAACCTTGTTTTCACGCTCGACGACTCAGGCTCCATGTGGTGGGAATGCGTTCCCGACGATCTTTGTCTGCATCCGGGAACATCCAGAGGAATTGCCAGCATCCCTGGCATGGAGCGGGTCACTAAAGCCAGCGGCAATTTCGCCGGTATCGTGATGTATGACGACGGAGCCGATGGGCCCGTTTACAGTAGCAATGGCACCATCGTCTACGATCCGCGAGATGGGTATGTATCACCATATCCCATCGATCCGTTGCTCCCAAAGCAGTTGCGCAGCAACGCGATCAACCCAACTTATTACGATCCACAAGTCCATTATCTTCCGTGGCTCAAAGCTGACGGGTCGCGCTTCCCCGATGCACCACCCAGCGCAGCGCCGATTCTGCCGGGAAGTACGCAAACGCAAAATCTGGAGGGGAACCAGACAATAGAAGCAACATGGTACCGCAGGCACGCTAACCGTACAGATGGAACGCAGGCCGCACATATTGCACGTTACTACATTCTCAAACCAGGTACGACAGGCAGCGACAAAGACGATTTCATATTAGTAAAAATAACAAATGATAAAAACTATCCAAAGGGGCCAAACCGCGAAGACTGTCTAGGATCCAGCTGTACTTATCAAGAAGAGATTCAAAACTTTGCTAACTGGTACACTTATTACCGCACCCGTGCACTGACCGCCATTGCAGGAACTGCCGAGGCTTTTGCCGACGTACCCGAGACCTATCGAGTCGGCTATGGTCGTATCAACCAGACGACAAACAAGAACATAGACGGCGTCAACGCCAGGACGCTGGAGCGCGGCGTGCGCGGTTTTTCCGAAGCCAAGCGCGAAGAGTTCTACGATTGGCTGTTCGATCAGACTCAGCCATCCGGTGGCACACCGCTGCGTCGCGCAATGGACGACGTGGGGCGATACTTTTCGCGCACTGACAACCGCGGCCCTTGGGGCGCCAATCCGGGTACAAATGACTCAACGCCCCATTCCAGCTGCCGCAGATCCATCCACATGCTCATGACCGATGGCATGTGGAATGGAGACGCGGCCAGCACCTCGGCTGCGAGGCAAAATGTGGACAACAGCAGTGGAGACAAGATTACGGGGCCCAGCGGGCAGGAATACAAATATGTGCCGGTTGCACCATACAAGGATGGTGCCTCGAACACGCTGGCCGACGTAGCCATGTACTACTGGAACCGTGACCTTCGGCCCGACTTGGAAAACAATATCACCGCTATTCCGGGCAACCCGGCTTTCTGGCAGCACATGGTGAACTTCACCATTGCATTTGGCGTGGACGGAACCCTCGACAACCCGGGTGACTTCGAGGCGCTCAAGAAGGGAAGCAAGAGCTGGCCCAATCCTGGCTCATCGGGCGGCGATGCCAGAACGATCGACGATCTCTGGCACGCCGCAATCAACAGTCGCGGGCGTGCGCTCAGCGCGCGCAACTCGGCCGAATACTCAGCAGCCATCACCTCCATCTTGGACGAGATCAAGGCCATGGAAGGCAGCGAAGCCGGCATTGGCGTATCAACCAGCGTCTTGGGCGAAGGTGACGACGCCAAGATGTATTCCGCATCATTCTCTTCGCCTGCCTGGATCGGTGACGTGAAGGCCGAAATGATTGACGAGGAGGGCAAACTGGCTGACGATCAGTCGGGCAGCTGGACCGCAAGCGAAAATCTGCCTGCCCCGGGCGCCAGAAAGATCTTCACTTACAACCCCATGGCAACCGCTGACAAAGGCGTAGAATTCCAGTGGAGCTCGCTCAGCGACGAGATGAAAGAATTGCTGTGGGGATCCACAAGTGGCGGCGAACCGCTGGTCGCTTACCTGCGCGGCGACAGCACGGGGGAAGGCACCGAGCACCGGGCACGTGAAAAGCAGCTGGAAGACGGCTCGATCGTGAAAAACCCGCTGGGCGACATTGTTCACTCCACGCCCACTCTGATCCATCAGATGGTGGACTCCTTCTACACGTATCTCCCTTCCAAAACCGGTGACTTGGACCAAGGCTGGGGCGCGGAAAGCTACGAGCGTTTTTTCCGGGCAAAAAAGCTGCGCGAGCCGCAGTTGGCAGTCGGTGCAAACGACGGCATGCTGCACCTGTTCAACGACAACACCGGGGTGGAAAGCTTTGCGTACATTCCGCATTCTGTCCTGGGGTCCGTGCAGCAGCTTTGGAACACGGACTATACGCACCGCTATTTCGTGGACGGCCCCGTACAGGAGTCTGATGTCTACGATCTCACCAATAATCGCTGGCACAACCTGATCCAGGGTTTCGGTGGCGCAGGCGGCAAGTACCTGTATACGATTCGCATGCCCGTACCTGATTGGGATCCGGACGGCGATGAACCCAACGCGCTGGGTGCCGCTGAGTCCGCCCCGAGCGCTTCCGACATTTTGTGGGAAATCAGTAACGAGACCAGCGGCTTTGCAGAAATGGGTTATGTGATAACCAAACCCGAGACCGGTGTGCTGCCGGACGGCACCTGGGTTACGATTTTTGGCAACGGCTACGAGAGTCCGAGCGGCAAGGCCCAACTGTTTATCGTCAACGCGCTCACCGGCGCACTGATCAAGAAAATAGATACTGGGGTCGGCTCGGTTGAAATAGAGAACGGACTGGGCGGCGTCGGTGTGGTCCGCGATAGCCAGCAGCGTATTGTAGCCGCATATGCGGGTGATTTACGTGGCAATTTATGGAAGTTTGATCTGTCTTCCGAATCTGAATCAGACTGGGATGTTGCATTTGGCGGCAACCCTCTGTTTGTGGCAAATAACTCTGATAGCGAGCTGGAGCCCATCACGGCCAAGCCATCGTTTCGTGCATTTCCAACTGGTGGCGTCATGGTTCTGTTTGGCACCGGTCGGCTATTTTCGGTTGGTGATCAAGCAAATACTGAAGAACGCAGCATGTACGGTCTGTGGGATCAGGTTCCCATTGGCACCGGCCCTGGCACTGCGAGCGATATCATTAATGACTCGGATACCTTGGTTACCCAAACCATAAACACTACGCCCCTCGCCGATGGCGAGGGGGTTTACCGGCAACTCATAGAAACTCCCGTTGACTATAAGACAAAGCGCGGATGGAGGCTGCCTTTGACAATCGCTGCCGGCGAACGGGTCATTGATGATCCACAGCCGATTTTTGACCGCATCCTTATGCAAACGATTACTCTTACGAATATCGAAGACGAATGCCAGTCAGCCGCAACCTTGCGTCGTGCCTATGTTCTGGATCCATTTATGTCAGGCACCAAGCAGGCGCCTTTTGACGGTAACTCCGACACCATCATGGAAAGCCATATTGTCGATTTGACCAGCGCCGACCCGACAAAGGGCGGTGCTCGCAAAGCAGTGATGCTGAGACCATCAAATGGAGACCGAAGGGCTGTCATTCTGGAAGGAGGGATCAAGATCCACTTCGGTACCGACAACATTCGGCGCTATTGGCGAGAAATCGTCTCGCCACCCAACTCTTGACATCGTGCCATGCAACACACAAAACACACCGGCGCAAGCGGCTTCACGCTGATTGAAGTGATGATCGTTGTCGCAATTGTCGCGATTCTGGCAGCCATCGCACTCCCCAGCTACCAAGAGTCAGTCCGCAAGTCTCGTCGCGCAGACGCCCGTGCCCAACTGATGGAAGTCGCACAATACATGGAACGCTTCTATTCTCAAAATGACCGTTACGATAAAGTCAACGACAATAGTGGAACTGACGTCAGCATTCCGTCCGCATTGACAACCGTACCGCGAGGCGGTTCAAGTGGATCCACTTACTACACGATTGGCTTCCAAGATGAGACTCTAACTCCCCGCGGCTTTACGCTGGAGGCCGTACCAACTGGCGCCCAAGCCAATGATCGTTGTGGGACCTTGCGTCTAAGTAGTGTGGGGCAGCGCACCAAAGATGGCGGATCGGACGACATGAGCGCCGCTGACTGCTGGCGCTAGAAATTGGGGACGAGACAGGGGTGTCGAACACCGTGCACCTGACGGACTGTTGAGCGTTAGAGAATGTCGGAGCCGACCGCCTATTTTCCCACTCACCCCATCGTTCAACCTGCGAAAATGATCGAACACCAAAGTTTCGATCATTTATGCAAGACACCCTGCGCTCACAACTGGACCACTACACCGCCCGCCTCGATGAACTGAACTTCCTGCTCGCGCAGCCGGACATCGCTGCCGACACCGGGCAGCTGCTGGCGCTGTCGCGCGAGCACAGCGAGGTGTCCACCGTTGCCGAGCGCTGGCGGCGCTACCGGCAGCTGGAACGCGACGCGGCGGCGGCGCGGCAGATGCTGGACGACGCCGAGATGGCCGATCTGGCGCAGGAGGAGATTGCCGAGGCCGAGGCCGAGATGGAGCGGCTGGAGGCGCAGCTGCAGCGCATGCTGCTGCCGCGGGACCCGGACGACGAGCGCGGCGTTTTCCTGGAAATCCGCGCCGGCACGGGTGGCGATGAATCGGCGCTGTTTGCCGGCGACCTGGCGCGCATGTACACGCATTACGCACAGCAGCGGGGCTGGCGCGTGGAGGTGGTGAGCGAGTCGGCTGCCGAGCTGGGCGGCTACAAGGAGCTGGTGCTGCACATCACGGGCGACCGGGTGTATGGCACGCTGCGGTTCGAATCGGGCGGGCACCGGGTGCAGCGGGTTCCGGTGACGGAAACCCAGGGACGCATCCACACCAGCGCCGCGACGGTGGCGGTGATGCCCGAGCCGGACGAGCGCGAGGCGATCACGCTGGATCCGGCGGACCTGCGCATAGACACGTTCCGCGCCAGCGGCGCGGGCGGCCAGCACGTGAACAAGACCGACTCGGCCGTGCGCATCGTGCACCTGCCCACGGGCATCATTGCCGAGTGCCAGGACAGCCGCAGCCAGCACAGCAACAAGGCGCAGGCGCTGCGCGTACTGCAGGCACGGCTGCAGGAGAAGGAGCGCAGCGAGCGCGCCGCAAGAGAGGCGGCAACCCGGCAGAGCCTGGTCGGCAGCGGCGACCGCAGCGACCGCATCCGCACCTACAACTTCCCGCAGGGCCGGGTCACCGACCACCGCATCAGCCTGACGCTGCACAAGCTGCCGCAGATCATGGACGGCGACTTGCAGGAGGTCCTGGAAGGGCTGCAAGCCGCACACGAGGCGGAGCAGATGGCAGCGCTGGAAGACGGCAGCTGAGCGCAACGCCGCTGCGGGTCGGCGCTGCACGCGGTAGCTGCGCTTCCTGCACGGGGTGGGCGCCGCGCTGCAATTGGCTGCGTCCGGCACAGCCGCAAAGGCCGCACCTTGTCGGGCATCCCGGACTCAAACCAACTTCTGCGCGGCCCGCGACGCTTGGCGCGTAGATGCATCGCCATTGCCGCAAACACCGCTGCTGCAACGATGTGTCACCGTCAATCAGCCTCAGTGCTGGTGTCCAGCACCTGCCGTCACGTTTCTGGTGCAAATGCCTGAAAGCAAAACCGCTCATGGTTAGAAAGAAAGCTCAGCTTCGTTTTTGGCCGGTGCGATTGCCGCGCTCCCCGCCTCCCAGTGTCGGGCCGAACTCAGCGATGGCCGGCCATGGGTTTTGTCCCCCTGTGGCCGTGCCGAGAAGCGCAGCCGCTGGTGCTGGCCGGTGCAGCGCAGCATGCACCGGATTCGTGCTCTGACTCGCTGCGGTTGTTTGAGCGGAGTGTTTGCGCAGCAAACGCGTAGCGAGTTCCGCAGCGCAGCACCAGTGGCGAGCATCGCAGGTTGCCCCAATGCGCAGCATTGGGGACACGGCCAGTGGGGTGCCCTTCTTTTGCCTTCTTTTCTTGGGCACCCAAGAAAAGAAGGTGCGCTGCCGGGCGCATGTCCCGGCTGCACGCCGCGCACGGGACAGCATTCCCACGAAAATGGATTCTTGGCTGAGCATCGTTGCTAATTATGGAAACCGCTTTCATCCGTCTATTTGAACCTAGAATCCGCAGTTGACCGCTTATTTTCTTTGGCATCTATTTGTTCTTGCTCGAGTTTTTGCGTTTTTCAAGGTTCACCCATCAGATGAAGACGCTATGCGCCTGATCGCACAGCGCTGGACGCGCCATGCTGCGTTGCTCCGCCTTGCAGACAGCAAGTCTGCGGCGTTGTCGCCCTTGCAGGGCGCCCCGCAGCCAGAGGCTGCTTCTGTTCGTGCTGTCCAAAGGTGCGCAGGCACCTTTGGAGCCGCAGCACTCACCCTTGCCTGACACGCCCTTCGCTGCACGCTCAGGCGCATCCAACTGCGGAATCTAGGTTGAACGACGCGGGGCTTTTTTGTTGCCGCACAAAACAAAAAGGCCCTGGAAGCGCATGCTTCCAGGGCCGTCAAGATGAGGTATCTTGTGCGGATTACCGCGGCGTACCAACCACTTCGATTTCAACGCGGCGGTTCTGGGCACGGCCAGCGGCGGTCTGGTTGGTGGCGATGGGCTGCAGCTCACCCTTGCCTTCGGTGTAGATGCGGCTTGCTTCGATGCCCTTGGACACCAGGTACTGCTTGACCGACTCGGCACGACGCTCGGACAGGCCCTGGTTGTATTGCTCGGTGCCCACGGAGTCGGTGTGACCCACGGCAACGACAACTTCCAGGTTAATATCCTGGATCTTGCTCACCAGCTCGTCCAGGCTGGCACGACCCTCGGGCTTGAGGTTGGACTTGTCAAAGTCAAAGAACGCATCGGCTGCGTAGGTGACCTTTTGTGCCACCGGTGCGGGGGCCGGTGCGGGCTCGGGAGCCGGCGCGGCTGCGACCTGGAGCGCGCCATCGCAATCCGGAGCCGCGGTGGCCGGCGTCCAGTAGGCGTTGCGCCAGCACAGCTCACCCGTGCCGTTCATCCAGTTGAGCTCCCCGGAAGCATTATTCCAGTTGTCGGAGGCACTTGCCGGGGCAACGAACGCAGCGCCGGTCAGGGACGCGACCGCAAGCATGATCGCCAGTTTGTTCAGTTTCTTCATGATTCTCCTCATCGGGAAAAAAGCCGCAGTGGAGCTGCGAAAAAATCGGACGTTTCGAGTGACCACCACCGAAAACGCTGAATTTGATTGTGCCACACGCGTTGCGCAATTCCGAGCGCCAGCGGGCCGCAAACCGCCGTATACCGGCGAAAAGGCACCATTCTGTTGCCAAAACGCCACACCCTGGCCACGGCAAGCAGCAAAGTGCCGGGCGGCGCCACGTGCGGGCGCACAAGACTGTCCGTATAAGAGACGGGTTCGTGCTTATAAGAGACGGGTTCGTGTTCGTGCTACCAGCCGGTTGCGCGGACGCTGGCCCGTTTCGTGCGTTCATCCCTGTCCACTGACCTGCCTGCAAAAGGAAGAAGGATGGCTTGTTGCCGCGGCGCCCGGGCGCACCCGGCGTGCGCGACCGGGCCAACGGCACACTACACTAGAATGACTGGTTCGGCCTGATCTGCTGTCCCGGCCGCCTGCCTGCCTCATTATCAACAACATGCCTTCATTTGCAAAAGAAACACTGACCATCAGCCTGGAACAGGAGATGCGCCAGAGTTATCTCGATTACGCCATGAGCGTGATCGTTGGCCGCGCGCTGCCCGATGCGCGGGACGGGCTCAAGCCCGTGCACCGGCGCGTGCTTTATTCCATGCACGAAGCCAACAACGTCTGGAACCGGCCGTACGTGAAGTGCGCGCGCGTGGTGGGCGACGTGCTGGGGCGGTTTCACCCGCACGGGGACTCGGCCACGTATGAAGCGCTGGTGCGCATGGCGCAGGATTTCTCGCTGCGCCACCCGCTCATAGACGGCCAGGGCAACTTTGGCTCCATAGACGGCGACAGCGCCGCGGCCTACCGCTATACCGAGTGCAGGCTGGAGAAGATTGCCGGCGAGATGCTGGCCGACATCGACAAGCAGACCGTCGACATGGTGCCCAACTACGACGGCAAGGAGATGGAGCCCACGGTCCTGCCGACGCGGCTGCCCAACCTGCTGATCAACGGCTCCGGCGGCATTGCGGTGGGCATGGCCACCAACATCCCGCCGCACAACCTGAGCGAGGTGGTCGACGCCTGCCTGTATGCGCTGGAACACGCCGAGGCAACCATAGACGAGCTGATGGAAATCATGCCGGCGCCGGACTTCCCCACTGGCGGCATCATCTACGGCATGCAGGGCGTCCTGGACGGCTACCGCACAGGCCGCGGCCGCGTGATCATGCGCGCCAAGTGCCACTTTGAGGACCTGGACCGGGGCCAGCGCCAGGCCATCGTCGTCGATGAACTGCCATACCAGGTCAACAAGAAGACGCTGCAGGAGCGCATGGCCGAGCTGGTGCACGAGAAGAAGCTGGAGGGCATCAGCCACATACAGGACGAGTCCGACAAGTCGGGCATGCGCCTGGTGATCGAGCTCAAGCGCGGCGAAGTGCCCGAGGTGGTGCTCAACAACCTGTACAAGCAGACGCAGCTGCAGGACACCTTTGGCGTCAACATGGTTGCGCTCATAGACGGCCAGCCCAAGCTGTGCAACCTCAGGGAACTGATAGTCGTGTTCCTGGAGCACCGCCGCGAGGTGGTGACCCGGCGCACCATCTTTGACCTGCGCAAGGCACGCGACCGCGGCCACGTGCTGGAAGGCCTGGCGGTGGCGCTGGCCAACATAGACGAATTCATCCGCATCATCCGCGAGTCCCCGACGCCGGCAGAGGCCAAGACCGAACTCATGGCACGCACCTGGGACAGCGCGCTGGTGCGCGAGCTGCTGACGCGCGCCCGCGAGGACGGCAGCAGCATCACGGCCGACGACTACCGGCCCGACGGCCTGGCGCGCAGCTTTGGCCTGCAGGAGGGCGGGCGGTACCGGCTCTCTGCGGTGCAGACGCAGGAAATCCTGCAGATGCGGCTGCAGCGGCTGACCGGGCTGGAGCAGGACAAGATCGTCACCGAATACAAGGACGTGATGGCGCAGATCGAGGACCTGCTGGACATCCTGGCCAAGCCCGAGCGCGTCTCGGTCATCATTGGCGAGGAGCTGGTGGCGCTGAAAAAGGAATTTGGCGAGACCGCCAAGGGCGCGCGCCGCTCGACCATAGAGCACGATGCGCAGGACCTGGCCACCGAGGACCTGATCACGCCCTGCGACATGGTCGTCACGCTCAGCCACACGGGTTATTTCAAGGCGCAGCCGCTCTCGGAGTACCGGGCGCAAAGGCGCGGCGGCCGCGGCAAGCAGGCCACGGCCACCAAGGACGACGACTGGATAGAAAAGCTGTTCATCGCCAACACGCACGACTGGATCCTGTGCTTTTCCAACCTGGGGCGCGTGTACTGGCTCAAGGTCTGGCAGGTTCCGTCCGGATCGCGTGGATCGCGGGGGAGGCCCATCGTCAACATGTTCCCGCTCGCGCCAGAGGAAAGAATCAACGTCATCCTGCCGCTGACCGGCAGCGACCGCGATTTTCCCGAAGACCGCTTTGTCTTCATGGCCACGTCGCTGGGCACGGTGAAGAAAACGGCGCTCAGCCAGTTCAGCAACCCGCGCAAGAACGGCATCATTGCCGTGCGCCTGGACGCCGATGACTACCTCATCGGCGCCGCGCTCACCGGCGGCGACCACGACATCATGCTGTTCTCCGATGCCGGCAAGGCCGTGCGCTTTGACGAGAACGACGTGCGTGCCATGGGCCGCGCGGCCCGTGGCGTGCGCGGCATGCGCCTGGACGACGACCAGAACGTCATTGCCCTGCTCGTTGCACCCACCGGCGAGGAAGTTGCAGGCGGCGCGCGCAGCAGCGTCCTGACCGCAACGGAAAACGGCTACGGCAAGCGCACGCACATTGATGAATACACGCGCCACAATAGGGGCACCAAGGGCATGATCGCCATTGCCCAGAGCAAGCGCAACGGCAAGATGGTTGCCGTTGCACTGGTTGCCGAGAGCGATGAGATCATGCTGATCACGGATGCGGGCGTGCTCATCCGCACGCGCGTCTCGGAGATTCGGGAAATGGGCCGCTCCACGCAAGGCGTGACGCTGATCAACCTGGACGACGGCACCCGCCTGAGCGGGCTGCAACGCATCGCCGACATCGACGACGAGACGGACGCCGCGGACCCGCTGGACGACGAAGCACAGGAGCAAGCACCTTGAAACAACTTGGCAAGACCCTTTTACCGCTGGCGCTGACGCTGGCGCTTGCATGCACGCCCGCGCTGGCGCAGCAGAGCAAGCAGGCGCTGGCGACCCGGCTCGTGCAACTGCAGGTGCAGCTCGATGGCGACGCCATGACCGAGCAGCTGGCCGCAACCGCCATCGGCCCGCTGGTGGCCAAGTGGTCGCAGCGCGTGCAGGAGTCGGTTCCGGCCGACAAGCAGCGCGACGTCACGCAAAAGCTGGATGCAGAGCTGGAAAAGCTGGGCAACGCCACCGAGCAGGCCATCCAGGGCCAGCTCAAGCCGGCTGCGGAGGCGGCGCTGGTGCCGCTGTACATGCAGCGGCTGACCGAAGACGACATGAAGGCGGTGATTGCGTACCTGGAATCACCGGCCAGCGAGAAATTCCAGTCGCTGAGCAGGGAGAGCACCGAAGCCTGGGCACAGAAGATCGTCGACATCTCCGAAGCGCAGGTGAAGTCCAGGGTGGACGCCTTTGAAGCAGCCGCCATCGGCATCGTCGGCGTTTCCGGCAAGCAGTAGGCCAACGTGTACCCGGCAACCCGCTGCCCAGCCCATGCCTGAGGCGGTCCCGCTCCAGTCGGACGCGCTGGGCCGGCTGCGTGCACAAATCGACGCGCTGGACAACCAGCTGCTGGCGCTGCTCAACGAGCGCGCGCGCGTAGCGGAGGCGGTTGGAGCGCTCAAGCGCGAGGAAGGATCGACGTTTTTCCGCCCCGATCGCGCGCGGCAGGTCATTGCCCGCATCCAGGCGGAAAACGCCGGCCCGCTGCAGGACGCGCACGTGGCCGCGGTCTGGCGCGAGATCATGTCGGCCTGCCTGGCGCTGGAGGCGCCGCAGCGCGTGGCCGTGCTGGGACCGGAGGGGACGTTTACCGAGCAGGCGGCGTTGACGTTCTTTGGCAGCGCCACCGAGCTGATCTACTGCCAGAGCTTTGACGAGGTCTTTCACGCCACGGCAGCCGGCACGACGCAGTTTGGCGTGGTCGCGGTGGAAAACTCCACCGAGGGCGGCGTCTCGCGCTCGTACGACCTGTTCCTGCACTCGCCGGTGCACATCGTGGGCGAGGTCAGCCTGCTGGTGCGGCACAACCTGCTGCGCCAGACCGCGGGCATGGAGGGCATAGAGGCCGTGCTGGCGCACCCGCAGGCGCTGATGCAGTGCCACCGCTGGCTGACGCACCACCTGCCGCAGGCCGAGCGGCGTGCGGTGGCCAGCAACGGCGAAGGCGCCCGGCTGGCCGCCAGCAACGCGCAATGGGCCTGCCTGGCAGGTGAGCATGCCGCGGCCCGCTTCGGGTTGCACATGGTGGCGCAGGGCATCCAGGACGAGGCACACAACCGCACCCGCTTCGCCGTCATCTGCCTGCCGCAGACGCTGGCCACGCCGGCAGCCACCGGCAACGATTGCACGAGCCTGGTCGTCTCCGTGCCCAACCGGCCGGGATCGGTGCACGACATGCTCAACCCGCTGAAGAAGCACGGCGTCAGCATGACCCGCTTTGAATCCCGCCCCGCCAGGTCCGGGCAGTGGGAGTATTACTTCTACATAGACATCGCCGGCCACCCCGAGCAGCCGCCCGTGCAGGCTGCGCTGGACGAGCTGCAGCAGCAATGTGCGTTTTTCAAGATCCTGGGAGCCTACCCCCGTGACCCCGGCGTTTGAGCAGCTGGGACTGATAGGCTGCGGCCTGATGGGCGGCTCGTTTGCGCTGGCGCTCAAGCGCGCGGGACTGGTGCGTCGCGTGGTGGGCTACAGCAAGTCGCCGTCAACCATGGAGCGTGCGCGCAAGATGGGCGTCATAGACGTCCCGGCTTCGTCGGCGCTGCTGGCGGCGTCCCGCTCCGACCTCATCCTGCTGGCGGTCCCGGTGGCGGCCACGGAAGACACGCTGGACGCCATACGGCGCGTGCTCGCGCACCAGGCGCTTGTCATGGACGTGGGCTCGACCAAGGCCGACGTGGTGGCTGCAGCGCGGCGCGTGCTCCGTGACGACGTGGGCCAGTTTGTCCCCTGCCACCCCATTGCCGGCAGCGAAGCCTCGGGGATAGAGCACGCCAGCGCCACGCTGTACGATGGCGCGCAGGTGGTGCTCACGCCCATAGAGCGCACGCTGACCGCGCAACTGGCGCGGGCCACCGCGCTGTGGGAGGCGCTGGGTTGCCGCGTGCGCGTGATGTCGCCCGCCGCGCACGACGCCGCCTTTGCCGCGGTCTCGCACCTGCCGCACCTGCTGGCCTTTGCCTACATGAACGCGCTTGCCGGCCAGCCCGATGGCGCCGGGCACCTGACGCTGGCCGGAGCGGGGTTCCAGGACTTCAGCCGCATTGCAGGCGCCAACCCGCGCATGTGGTGCGACATCTTCACCGCCAACCGGCAGGAAATGCTGGCGCAGATCGGCCATTTCAGGCAGGCGCTGCAACAGCTGGAGACGCTGATCGCCGACGGCGACGCCCCGGCGCTTGAAGCAGCCATCGCAGCGGCCAGCCTGGCGCGCGCGCAATGGCAGCCCGCGGCTGCAGGCACGACAAGCACCGCGTAGCCCGGATCGCGCGGCATCACGCAACACAGGAGCATCGTGTACGCCATCCCCTACCTGGACGTCCCGGCGCTGCAGCAAGTCAGCGGGCGCGTCCGCCTGCCCGGCTCCAAGAGCATCTCCAACCGCGCGCTCCTGATGGCTGCGCTGTGCCCGCAGCCCACAACCATCCACGGCCTGCTTCATTCGGACGACACGCAGGTGATGCTGGCGGCGCTGGCGCAGCTGGGCTGCGGGCTTGACGTCGATGGCGACCGCGTGCGGATACACGGCGGCGGGCTGGGCGCCCGGCGCGCCATGCAGGCCGATCTGTTCCTGGGCAACGCCGGCACCGCCATGCGCCCGCTGGTGGCCGTGCTGGCCATCCTGGGCGGCCAATACACGCTGGACGGCGTGCCGCGCATGCGCGAGCGGCCCATAGCCGACCTGGTCGACGCCCTGCTTGATTTTGGCTGCCAGGTCAGCTGGCTGGGCGAGCCCGGGTTCCCGCCGCTGCGCATAGCCACGCCGCGCCGGGGCAGCCAGCGCCGCGTCGCCGTGCGCGGGTCGGTATCCAGCCAGTTCGTGACGGCGCTGCTCATCGCGCTGCCGCTGGCGGCGCGCGACGCCGCGGCTGGCGACATCGTGGTGGAGATCAGCGGCGAGCTCATCTCGCGCCCCTACGTGGACATCACGCTGGGGCTGCTGGCGCGGTTTGGCATCTCCGTTCAAAACGACCAGTACCGGCGCCTGACGATCCCGGCCGGCAGCCGCTACGCATCGCCCGGGGAACTGCAGGTGGAGCCGGACGCGTCAACGGCCAGCTATTTCATCGCTGCGGCCACGCTCTCCCGGCCCGGCAAAGCCAGCCCGGGGCTGACCATAGACGGCCTGGACGAAAACGCCGTGCAGGGAGACATCCGCTTTGTCGATGCGGCAAGGCAGATGGGCGCCGACATCCGCAGCCATGCCGGCAGCCTGCACGTGCAGCCGGCGCGGCTCCCGCTGCAAGCGCTGGACCTGGATTGCAACCACATCCCCGACGCGGCCATGACGCTGGCCATGATGGCGCTCTTTGCCAACGGCCGCAGCACGCTGCGCAACATCGCCAGCTGGCGCGTCAAGGAAACCGACCGGCTGGCCGCCATGGCCATCGAGCTGCGCAAGCTGGGCGCCGCCGTTGAAGAAGGCAGCGACTTCCTCGTCATCACGCCGCCGGCGGCAGATAGCTGGCGCGCAGCCTGCCTGGGCACCTGGGACGACCACCGCATGGCCATGTGCGGCGCGCTGGCCGCGTTCAACCCGGCGCGGCGTCCGGTGCGGATCGAAGATCCGGCCTGCGTAGCCAAGACCTTTCCGGACTTCTTCGAGACCCTGTTCATGCTGGCCGAGCCGGCGCAGGACGTTCCGGTCATCTGCATCGATGGTCCCAGCGCATCGGGCAAGGGCACGCTGGCCAGCGCACTGGCGCAGGTTCTGGGGTTTCATTACCTGGATTCGGGCGCGCTGTACCGCCTTGCCGGCGTGGCGGCAAGGCGGCGCCAGATCCCGATCAGCGTCGATCATGCCGCCGCCATTGCGCAGTTATGCCAGTCATTGCAGCCCCGGTTTGTCGGCGAGCGCGTCCTGCTGGACGGCGAAGACCTGGGAGCGGCGATCCGCAGCGAGCAGGCGGGCATGGACGCATCGACGCTGTCGGCCTGGCCGCTGGTGCGGACGGCACTGCTGCAGACGCAACGCAGCGCGGCGCAGCTGCCCGGGCTCGTGACCGATGGCCGCGACATGGGCACCGTGGTCTTTCCGCGCGCCCGGCTCAAGGTTTTCCTGACCGCCAGCGTGGCAGAACGCGCACGGCGCCGGCAGGGGCAATTGCGCGCGCGCGGAATAGACGCTAAAATTGATCAGTTGCGCGCAGACTTGGAAGCACGCGATGCGCGAGATCGATTGCGCGCCGCCTCGCCGCTCAAGCCTGCGGGTGACGCATTGCTGCTGGACAACTCGGACCTATCCATTGCAGAATCAAAGGCCCGAGTCCTTGACTGGTGGCAGCAAAAGCAGTGCCTTGAGCCCGCCTGAAAGCGCGCAAGGTGCACTGCGGGCGCTCTATTTTTGCAGCGCCCGACAATCAGGCCCACCGGATCCGCACGTCGCGTCGGCACAGCCGACGCAGCGGAGCCGGTGATTTTGCAGTTTTGAACCCGCGGTCAGACACCGCCCTCAGCCCCCGCGCGCAGAACGCGGCCATGGCGCATCCGCCGCGCCATTTCGCAGCCTCTGCCCGCACAGGAAATATCTTTCATGTCCGAATCATTCGCCGAACTGTTTGAAGAATCACTGCAACGCACAGAGATGCGTCCCGGGGAAGTGGTCCCCGCCGAAGTCGTCCGCGTAGAGCACAGCTACGTCATCGTCAACGCAGGCCTCAAGTCCGAAGCCTATATTCCCATCGATGAATTCAAGAACGACCAGGGAGAAATCGAAGTGGAAGCCGGCGCCTACGTGCCGGTGGCCATCGATACGGTAGAAAACGGTTATGGCGACACCATCCTCAGCCGCGACATCGCCAAGCGCCTGGCATCGTGGATGGAGCTGGAAAAGGCGCTGGAGTCCGGCGACTACATCGAGGGCACGATCTCCGGCCGCGTCAAGGGCGGCATGACCGTCATGATCAACGGCATCCGCGCGTTCCTGCCCGGCTCGCTGGTCGACACGCACCCGGTCAAGGACCTGGGCACGTTCGAGGGCAGGACCGAGGAATTCAAGGTCATCAAGCTGGACCGCCGCCGCAACAACGTGGTCATCTCGCGTCGCGCCGTGCTGGAGGACAGCATGAGCGAGGTACGCGAGAAGCTGCTGGCCACGCTCAAGGAAGGCCAGATCCTGGACGGCGTGGTCAAGAACATCACCGAGTACGGTGCCTTTGTCGACCTGGGCGGCATAGACGGACTGCTGCACATCACCGACATGGCCTGGCGCCGCGTGCGCCACCCCAGCGAGGTGGTGCAGACTGGCCAGGAACTGACGGTCAAGGTGCTCAAGTTCGACCCCGAGCGCGAACGCGTCTCGCTGGGCCTGAAGCAGCTGGGCGACGACCCCTGGGTCGGCGTCAGCCGCCGCTACCCGCAGGGCACGCGCATGTTTGGCAAGGTCACCAACCTGGCCGACTACGGCGCCTTCGTCGAGCTGGAGCCCGGCATAGAAGGCCTGGTGCACGTGTCTGAAATGGACTGGACCAACCGCAACGTCGCGCCAAGCAAGGTGGTTTCGGTGGGCGACGAAGTGGAAGTCATGATCCTGGACATAGACGAGACCAAGCGCCGCATCAGCCTGGGCATGAAGCAGTGCCAGCCCAATCCGTGGAAGGAATTCGACCAGAACCACCGGCGCGGTGACCGCGTCAAGGGTCCGATCAAGTCCATCACCGACTTTGGCATCTTCATTGGCCTGAACGCCGGCGTCGACGGGCTGGTGCACGTGTCCGACCTGTCGTGGAACGAGCCGGGCGAGAGCGCCATCCACAACTACAGCAAGGGCCAGGAAGTCGAGGCGGCCGTGCTGGCAGTCGACGTCGACCGCGAACGCATCAGCCTGGGCATCAAGCAGCTGGACCAGGACCCGTTCATCACCTTTGTCTCGGTCAACGACCGGGGCCAGGACGTCAGCGGAACGGTGACGTCGGTGGACGAGCGCGGTGCCGAGATCGACCTGGGCAACGACGTGGTGGGCTACCTGCGCGCAGCGGAAATCAGCCAGGACCGGGTCAGCGACGCCAGCGACGTCCTCAAGGTGGGTGACGAAGTGACCGCGGCCATCGTCCACGTTGACCGCAAGAACCGCAACATCCAGCTGTCCATCCGCGCCCGCGACGGGAGTGACCGGCGTGGCAGCCAAGACAGCTACGACGACGCCAGCGGCAAGACCAACCTGGGTGCGCTGCTGCGTGCCAAGCTGGACGACAGCGACGGCGACGACGACGAATGAGACTGCGGCGCGCGGCCGCGCGACCTGTCAAGCCCTCATGCGGGCTCAAGCGGGTCCGTGCGGCTGCTATCCCACCTCTTTGGACAGGCAAATGACATGACGCGATCCGAGCTGATCAGCCTCCTGGCCGAGCAATTCGACCAGTTGACGCAGCGTGACATCAAGCTGGCAGTGGAGCAGATCACCGACGCCATGGCCGAGGCGCTGGCACAGCAGCAGCGCGTCGAGGTGCGGGGGTTTGGCAGCTTTTCCATCACGGTGCGCCCGCCGCGCATGGGGCGCAATCCGCGCACCGGCGAAAGCGTTGCCATTGCCGAGCAGCGCGTCCCGCATTTCAAGCCGGGCAAGGCGCTGCGCGACGCCGTGGCGCCCATCGCCAAGAAGAAAACGACCCGGTGACCCGGCGCGGGGTCCCGGCACTTTCGACTTTCTGCTTGCCGGGCGCGCCGATCGGGCCGGCCGCCCCTGCGCAGCCGGCGCAGGTACACTGCCCCATGTTGCAGCCAGCGGCCGTCGGGGACACTTGCGCCTGAGCGCGGCGCAAGACCGGCGGCGCAGGCTTGGACAATCACATGGAATTAGACCTGAACTGGATCCTGCTGGGGCTGCCGCTGGCCTTTGCGCTGGGCTGGCTGGCGTCACGCGTGGACCTGCGCCAGCTGCGCCTGGAAAACACCAATGCGCCCAAGGCGTACTTCCGGGGGCTGGGTCATCTGCTGAACGAGCAGCAGGACGAGGCCATAGACGCGTTCATCGAGGCCATCCAGAAGGACCCGGACACCTCCGAACTGCACTTTGCGCTGGGCAACCTGTTTCGCCGCCGTGGCGAATACGAGCGCGCCGTGCGCGTGCACGAGCACCTGGTCTCGCGCGCGGACCTGAGCAACGCGGACCGCGAGCGTGCACAGCATGCCCTGGCGCTGGATTTCCTGGCCGCCGGGTTGCTGGACCATGCCGAAGCCGCCCTGCTGAAACTCCAGGGCACCCCATACGAGAGCGATGCCCGCCTGGCGCTGCTTGCCCTGTACGAGCGGGCGCACGACTGGGACCGCGCCACCGACATGGCACGCCAGCTGCAGGCGGGTGGCCAGGCGGACTTCAGTGCACGCGTCGCGCACCACCTGTGCGAGCAGGCGGCGCAGTTGCAAAGGGAAGGCAACGATGCAGGCGATGGCGCCTGTGCCGAGCCGGTGCGCGCGCTGCTCGAGCAGGCCGTGCAGGAAGCGCCGGACGCGGTGCGGGCGGGCATCGAGCTGGCGCGGCTGCTGGCCCGCACGGGCCAGGCGCCCGGCGCGCACGACGCCTTTGCTGCAGTGGTCGCACGCGCGCCGGCGTTTGCGCCGCTGGTCGCGACCGAGATGGTGCAGCAGGCAACGCACTGCGCCCGCGTGCCGCAAACAGCCGGCCTGCTGGAAGACATCTACGCAAAGGCCCCTTCCGTGGATCTTGCCGACGCGCTGGCCCGGGCCGACCTGGCGGCGGGCCGGCCGGCCGCAACAGCCAGGCAGCGCTACGTCCGGCATATGAGGCAGGAGCCGTCCATCATTGCCGCGGATCACTGGCTGGCGCAGGGCCGCCTGAGCGACGCGGGGGACGGGGAAGCCCATGCCCTGCTGTCCCGGTCGGTGGCAGGCGCCGCGCTGCCGCAGTCGCGCTATCGCTGCGCTGCCTGCGGCTTTGAAGCCAGCGATCATTTCTGGCAATGCCCGGGCTGCCAGAGCTGGGACAGCTTCCCACCGCGCCGCATCGAAGAGCTGTAAGCCCACGCCAACCCTGAGGTTGCAGCAGCCCGGCGCGCCGCGCCGACTCACGGACGCGCCGGTTGCACCAGGTCCATGCGTCGGCGCAGGTGGGCCGCTGTTGCGATGTCTCCCGCCTGCTCGGCCAGCTTCAGCTGCACGCCCAGCCACGCCAGCAGCGGACGCCGCCAGCCCTGCCCGGAAGCTGTTTCAACCATGTCGGCCACCTGTGCCGGCGCGATGCGCGTCTGTTGCAGCAGCACGCCGCCCGCCACCAGCCGCGCGAGCGGGTCGCCGATGGCCGCCAGGTCCGCACCACCTGCTGCAATGGCCTGGTGCTGTGAGGGCAGGTTCGCCACGTCCTGCGGACTGACCTGCCCGCGCAGATAGCGGGCGTACGCGCGCTCGCCCGGCCCGGCGTCTGCGGCCAGCGGGGCAAAGCCGTCGCAGGGACCGAAGTCCAGGCTGGCCACCTGCAGCGCGCAGCGGGTGAGCTCGACCCGCGCCACCAGGTCGGCACGGCCCGTGCGCGTGGTTTCCGCGCGAGCGCTGTCAAACTCCCGCCGGGCCGCCCTGCTGCGACCGGCCAGCCAGGCCTGCTCATAGCGCTGCAAGTGGCCCACCGCATTGACGCGCCAGTCCGGCGCCGCCGGGCCCGCCGCACAGGCCGCGAGCAGGGCAGCCACGACGCCCAGACCAGCAAGAATCCACCCTGAAGGCATTGATGTCATGGCAGCGTGATTTCCTTTTTTGACGGCGCAAACGGCCACTTGCCACGCAGTTCGGTGACCATCCCATCCACCTTGTCGAGGCTGTCCTGCACGTCGCCGCGCAGGTCGTCCAGGCCATCGGTTGCGGTCCGCAGATTGCCGCTGACCGCCTCGCCATCGTCCAGGATGCGGTCCAGCCGGGCTACCGCTGCGCGGACGTCGCGCAGCAGCGCTTGCAGCTCCCGCGTGGCCGCCTGGGCCTCAGATGCAACGCCCCCGGGGCCCAGAACCTGCTGGTGCACCGCCAAGACCACCGCGTCCAGGTGCGTCACCAGCTCATTGAGCTTGCCCAGGGTGGCGGAAATCTGGCGGGCGTCTTCCGGGTTCCCGGTCAGCGCGCCCAAAAGGCCGCCCGACTCCGGGTCCGCGGAAGCCAGCTGCCCGGACAGCACGTTGATGCGCTGCAGCGTCTGCCGCAGGTCCGACCGGCGCGACGTCAGTTGCTCGATGTTTTGCAGCACATCCCGCGCGTCGGTCACCATCCTGGGGATCTCCTCGGAGACATCGCCACGCAGCAGCGGGCGCCGCGCGCCGTCGGGCAGCGGCGGATCGTCGGGCAGGCCGGTAAACGCGCGCAGGCGCGCGGCGCCGACCAGGCCGCGCTCCAGCGTGTAGACGCTGGACGTACGCAGCCAGTGCGCGTCCTTGACCGGCACGTCGACACGGATTTGCACCTCGCCGCTGCCAACCAGGTCGATCTTGCTGACGCGCCCGACCGGGAATCCGGAAAAAGTCATGTCCATGCCCACGACCACGCCTTCGGAATCATCGGTCAGCAGGTACAGCGGCTGCGTCACCTCAAAGGCGCCACGCGCGCCCATCAGGTAGAGCGCCGAGCCCAGCAGCACCGCCGCCATGAACAGCAGCAGCAGGATCGCGCGGAACTCGACGCCGCGCCGCGCCCTGCCGCTCAGCACCGTGACCGCCGGCGCTTCGTCGTCTTGCGTCTCGTCTTCTTCCGCCATGGATGTCACTGGTAATTGCCCACGAGCGAGGCGATCTCGATCAGGAACAGCAGGGAAAACATCTGCATCAGCCCGCGCAGCTCGACCCGCGTCCGCGACGCGGTGGACGCAAAGTGACGCAGCGCGTTGGCCACGGGCAGGACCGCCACCGAAAGCGCGAACAGCCCGGTCTTGAGGACAAAGATGAGCGTGACGGCCGGGTCAAAGATGTGCCCCACCGCGCGGTTGTACGCCGGCGCACCGGCCAGCGTAAAGCCGTAGATGGCGACATACGCAAGCAGCAGGGACACGATGCAGCTGACCGCCGCAAGCAGCAAGACGGCAAAAACGGAGGCGATGACCCGCGGCAGCACCTCGTAGCTGAGCGGATGGCGCACCGCGCCTGCGGCGCGGCTGTGCCACTCGGTGGCGTAGATCTCAGACGCGCCGGGCACGCTGTAGTTGATCGCCACGTACAGCGCCGCCACCAGCGGAATCAGCTCCAGCACGAGAACGCGCACGATGGCCTGCAGCGCAAACGACGAGAGTCCGTACGCAAACGCCGTGACGACCATGATGCGGATGACGACCACGTTGAAGATGGCCATCAGGATGGTGAACCCCGGCAGGCTCGGGCCGGCGGCAAGATAGATCTGCTGCAGGACGGTGGCGCGCGGCTCCTTGCGGTAGCTGGACGGCGAGAACGCCAGCACCATGAGCTGCGCGCCAATGAAGAGCACCTCCCACCAGCTGAACCAGCGGTAGAGCACCTGGCGCAGCAGGCGCCGTGAATCCGACTGCCGTGTGCAAGCCGGTTTCATGGCGCAGCCCCGGCCATGGACGCGCCGCATGTCCCGGCGTCCATGCATGACCATCGCGATGAAGGCAACCCAGACCGCCACATCGCTGCAAGTATGCCTGACGCGGCCTGCCTGCCGTCAAAACCGCGCCGCTGCAAATGCGCGTTGCGGACCCGGGCCGCTGCCGATGCTTGCCCGCGCCGCGGCATCGTCAGGCACCGGCCGTGGCGCGGCGAACCCGCGCCTTCCTGCCGCGACCCGGCGTTCAGGCTTTCTTGGCCACCCGGCTGGGCAGCTTTTCCTTGATGCGGGCCTTCTTGCCGCTGAGCTTGCGCAGGTAGTACAGCTTGGCGCGGCGCACGTCACCATGGCGCTTGACCTCGATGCCGGCAATCAGCGGCGAATACGTCTGGAACGTGCGCTCAACGCCTTCGCCGCTGGACATCTTGCGGACCGTGAACGAGCTGCCCAGGCCGCGATTGCGCTTGGCAATGACCACGCCCTCGTAGATCTGGACGCGCTTGCGCACGCCCTCGACCACGTTGACGCTGACGGCCACCGTATCGCCGGCGCCAAAGGGCGGGATATCCTTGCCCAGCCGCTCTATTTCCTCTTTTTCAAGAGTTTGAATCAAGTTCATGGTTTTTCCTGCCGCGATCGTGTTCAGCTACGCTGCCGGCGGCCCAGCGCGGGCGGCCACCCGTTGAAATTGCAGGTCTGGCAGAGGATCGCAAAGCCCGCAATTATAGCTTTTCTGCGCCCTGCTCCAGCACGTGCAGGTCCTCCGGCGCGAGCCGGCCAGCAGCGCGTGCGGCGGCCAGCAGGTCCGGGCGGCTCCGGGCCGTGGCCAGCAGGCTCTGCTCGCGCCGCCAGCGCGCAATGCGCTCGTGGTGCCCGGACAGCAGCACGACCGGCACGTCCTGCTCCTGCCAGCGCTCCGGACGCGTGTAGTGCGGGCCGTCCAGCAGCCCGTCCAGCGCGGGCGCAAAGCTGTCCTGCTGGTGGCTGCGCTCATCGTGCAACACGCCCGGCTGCAGGCGCGCAACGGCGTCGAGCAGCGCCATGGCGGCGATTTCGCCGCCCGAGAGCACGAAGTCGCCCAGGCTGATCTGCACGTCAACGTGGCGATCGACAAAGCGCTGGTCCACGCCCTCATAGCGGCCGCACACCAGGATCGCGCCGCTGCTGGCGGCCCACGCCGCCACGTCGGACTGGTCCAGCGTCTTTCCCGCCGGGGAAAACAGCACCACCGGTGCCGGTTCTGCGCCCGCATCCTCGCGCGCGCGGCGCACGGCGCGCAGGCAGGCGGCCAGCGGCTCGGCCATCAGGACCATGCCCGGGCCACCGCCAAACGGGCGGTCGTCGACGCGGCGGTAGTTGCCCTCGCCGTAATCACGCAACGGCCACAGCCCCAGGTCAACGGTCTTGTTCGCGAAGGCGCGCCGGTTTACCCCCGCCTGCTGCAACGGCGCAAGCAGCTCGGGAAACAGCGTGATGACGTCAAAGCGCACGGTTCACTGGATCGCTGCCGGGCTGGCCACCTGCGGCTGACCGGCGCTGAAGAGCGCGGCCACGTCCACCGCGTCAAAGCGCTGCTGCGCGCCGCAGAATTCGCAGTTGACCTCGACACGTTCCTGTTCGCGCAGGATCGCCATGACCTCGGCCTCCCCCAGGCCCTGCAGCATGGCAGCAACGCGCTGGCGGTCACAGGTGCAGTGAAACGCCGGTCGCGCAATGTCCAGCAGCTGCAGGGGCTCGTCCCAGAACAGCCGGCGCAGGATGGTTGCGGCGTCCAGCTCCAGCAGCTCCTGTGCGCCCAGGCTCTGCGCCAGCGTGCCCAGGCGGGTATGTGCGTCCGCGTCGCTGCCCTGCTGCCCCGGCATGCGCTGGACCATGAGCCCGCACGCAGCGCGGGTGTCCGCGGCCAGGACCAGTGCGGTCTCCAGCTGCTCGGACTGGCGCATGTAGCCGGTGATCATCTGCGCGACGCTCGTCAGCGGCTGCCCGGACGCGTCAGCCAGCGGGACCACGCCCTGCCAGGCCTTCCGGCCCGGCCCCAGCCCGCGCGGGTCCAGCGTGATGGCGCAGCGGCCCCGGCCTGCGGCGTTGACCAGCTGCACCAGCGTTGTATCTTCTTCTATGGGAGCCGACAGCGTGGCCATCGCGCGCAGGCGAAGCTGCGCATCGACCTCGGCAACGGCAACGGGGACCGGGCCGTCGCCTGCCACCTGCAGGATCAGCGATCCGTCAAACTTGATGCTGCTGCGCAGCAGCGTGGCCGCAGCGGTCATTTGCCCAAGCATGTGCACCACCGGCTGCGGGTATCCGCTGCCCTGCCCGCTGGCACTGCGGCGCTGCAGCAGCTCCTGCCAGGTGTCGGTGAGGCGCACCAGCGCACCGCGCACCGGCAGGCCGTCGAAGATGAACTTGTGCAGCTCGGACATACACCTTCAGGTGGCGCCCGCATCCAGCCTTTTCAAGCCGGCACGAAAGCGGCGCGCGTTCTCCACGTAGTGGTCGGCGCCCTGCCGCAGCATGGCCGCCTGCTCGGCGCTGAGCTGGCGCACCACGCGCGCCGGTGCGCCCAGGATCATGCTGCCGTCGGGGAATTCCTTGCCTTCGGTCACCAGCGCGCCGGCGCCAACCAGGCACTGCCTGCCGATGCGTGCCCCGTTGAGGATGATGGCACCGATGCCGATCAGCGATTCATCGCCTATGGTGCAGCCGTGCAGCATCACCTTGTGGCCCACCGTGACGCGCTCGCCGATCCGGACCGGGAAGCCGGCGTCGGCGTGCACCACGCTGGCGTCCTGGATGTTGCTGCCCGCGCCCAGGTGCAGCAGCTCGGTATCGCCGCGCAGCACGGCGCCAAACCAGACGCTGGCGTCGCGGTCCAGGCGAACCTCGCCCATGACGTCCGCCGAGTCGGCGATCCACGCCGTCTCGTGCACCTGTGGAATCTTGTCGTCAAGTTGATATACCGCCACTGCGCGTCTCCTTTCATGCTGGCAACACGGCCATTCTAAGGACGGGTTGCGCCACGACTCGGAATCAGCAAACGCATGCGCGGGTCCCCGGCACTGGCTGCGTCTGCGCACGGCAGGCCGGAAATGAAACTCGTGCTGCGGCCAGAGCCGACGGCGACGCACGACACGCACTGCCGGGTCCATGCCGGATTTTTCCCCACCATGATGACGCCGTGCCGAAGACGAAAACACGCGAGACCTGCCGCGGCAGGACACCGGCCCGGGCCGGACGCGTTATGCTGCGGCTGTTGTGCCTTTTTTGACTTGTCTTGCCCCATGTCGCTTCAAACAGAGAGAATCGCTGCGTTTACCGTGGACTCATACAGCACGCTGCTGGACGTGGACAGTGCGGCCGCCGCACTTGCGGGCTGGGTTGCCGATGCCGAGCGCGTCGCTGCCGTCTGGCGCCAGCAGTCGCTGGCGTACGCCACCACCTGCAATTTCATCGGCCACTACCAGACCTTCTATGAACTCAACCACGCGGCGCTGACTTACGCACTGGCCCGTGAGGGCGTGCGGCCCGGCGCTGAAAAAATCCGGGAGGCGCTTGCGATCTATCATGATTTGCAGCCGTTCCCGGATGTGCGCAGCGGCATTGCCCGCCTGCGCGAGCTGGGGTTCCCCGTGTACGTCGTCTCCAACGGCGATCCCGACATGCTCCGCTCCCTGCTGCGCGACGCGCACATAGAAGACGTGGTCAGCGGCGTGGTCAGCGTCCATGAGATCCGCCGCTACAAGCCGGCGGTTGAGATCTACCAGCACGCGGCCAGACGCATGGATCAGCCCACCTGGGCCATCGCGCACGTCAGCGCCGGCTGGTTTGACGTGGCTGGCGCCATGCACGCGGGCATGCAGGGCGTCTGGATGAATCGCAAGGACCTGCCCGCCGAGATCTTTGGCCCGTTCCCGGCACCGGACCTGACAGCAGACGGGTTCGACGCCTTGATTCAGGCCTTGTCCTGAGCCGGTCAGAGCGCATCGAGCGCCCGCGCTCGGGCAATGTGTGCCAATTAAACAAAGGAGCCTCACATGACCATGCCACTTGAATTCGTGCGCCAAGGGGTCGAGCAATTCGCCGATCGCACGGCCGTTTATTTTGGCAACCACACGCTGACGTTTTCCGAAGCCAACGACGCCTCCAACCGCATCGCTGCCGGGTTCGCCGAAGCGGGGCTGAAAAAAGGCGACCACGTCGGCTTGGTGTATGGCAACGGTCTATGGACCATTTCGGTCGATTTTGCAACCATGAAAAGCGGCCTGGTGCGCGTGCCGCTGAACCCACGGCTATCAGTCGAAGAGCACGCCCGCATGCTGGCCGAGGCCGACGTCAACATCCTCGTGCACGATGCCGACACCCGAGAGCGAGCGACTGAATTGCTGCAACGCATGCCCGACGGCAATGCACTTGGCCTTGGCTGTGCGGCTGCCGACGGGCACGGGCCCAATCTGCTGGACGAGAAGTTTGCAGGCGCCGGGGAGCCTGACGTGGCCATCCACGCCGGCGATCCGCTCCTGCTCATCTACACCTCGGGTACCACCGGCAGGCTCAAGGCCGTGATCCATACGCACGGCAGCTTTGGCGCGATCGGCGACAACATACTGGCCAACCTGATGAGCCCGGGGCCGGATTCGGTCATGCTGCATGCTGCATCGCTCATACACGCCAGCGGCACCTTCGTGTTGCCGTACTGGAGCCGCGGCGGCGCGTCAGCGGTGCTGTCCAGCTTTGTGCCCCATGACTTTGCCCAGGCCATCGCCCGCTACCGGGTGACCGAAACCAACGTGGTGCCCACCATGCTCGGCATGCTGTTTTCCACGGGCGCCCTGGACGATGCCGACGTCTCGTCGCTGCGCACCATCATTTATGGCGCCAGCCCCATGCCACGGCCCATTTTGGAGCGGGGCATCGCGCATTTTGGCAATATTTTCAAGCAGTATTATGGCCAGACAGAGGCGCCGCTGGCCATTACCGTATTGACCGAGGAGGACCACCGCAACCCCGAACTGTGGGAGTCCTGCGGCCGGCCCTCATCAGACGTTGAACTGCGCATCACCGACAAGCACGGCAAACCGGTGACCACCGGCGAAATCGGCGAAATACAGCTGCGTGCGCCCTTTACCATGCAGGGCTACTACAAAGCCGACGAGCTCAACGCTGAAATGTGGATGCACGGCCGCTGGTTGCGCACGCGCGACATGGCGCGCGCCGACGACAACGGCTACATCTACCTGATGGACAGAAGCAGCGACATGATCATCACCGGCGGCTATAACGTCTACCCGCGCGAAGTCGAAGATGTGCTGCTCGGACACCCAGCCGTAGCCGAATGCGCCGTTGTGGGTGCACCTGACCCCAAATGGGTGGAGGCCGTCACAGCCTTTGTCGTCTTACGCGCCGGGCAGGCGGTCAGCGGAGACGAATTGCGTGAACTCACACGCAGCCATCTGGCCGGCTACAAGGTGCCCAAGACGGTACGCTTTGTCGACAGCATCCCCAAAACATCGGTCGGCAAGGTCTTGCGCCGCGCAGTGCGCGAGCAGCTGCGCAAGGAAGCGGAGGCAAAACCAGAGAAAGCCGATTGACATGACTTATGAGGACATCCGGGTTGAAACCGACGGCGTTGTCACCACGGTCGTCATGGCCCGCCCGGACCGCCGCAACGCGGTCGACGGCCGCATGGCCGCCGAGCTGGCCGACGCCTTCCGCAACTTCGAGGCGTCCGACGCCAGGGTGGCCGTGCTCTGGGGTGAAGGCGGCCATTTTTGCGCCGGCGCGGACCTCAAGGCCATTGGCAGCGCACGCGGCAACCGCACCACGCCGCACGGAGACGGTCCCATGGGCATCTCGCGCCTGCAGTTGAGCAAGCCCATCATTGCCGCCGTCAGCGGCCACGCGGTGGCCGGCGGGCTGGAGCTGGCACTGTGGTGCGATCTGCGGGTGGCCGAGCACAGCGCCGTCTTTGGCGTTTTCTGTCGGCGCTGGGGCGTGCCGCTGATCGATGGCGGCAGCGTGCGGCTGCCGCGCCTCATCGGCCAGTCGCGCGCCATGGACATGATCCTGACCGGCCGCCCCGTGCCGGCTGATGAAGCCGAGCGGTTCAGGCTGGCAAACCGCCTCGTGCCCGACGGACAGGCGCTGCCTGCGGCGCAGGAGCTGGCCACGCAACTGGCCGGCTTTCCGCAAACCTGCCTGCGCAGCGATCGTGCGTCGCTGCTGGCGCAATGGGACCTGCCGGAGGCGGCAGCCATGGCACGCGAGTTTGCCATCGGCCTGTCCGCGCTCGAGGCCGATGGCCACGACGGTGCCCGGCGTTTTGCCGGCGGTGCGGGCCGGCACGGTGCTTTTGAGTAAAGTGCGGGCATTTGCATCCGCCAGTCAACAGAAGGAAACGCATGGCCGAGCTGCGCACCGATCACGAGGAAGGCATCCTGACGCTGACCATCAGCAACCCGGGCCAGCGCAACGCGCTGAACCCGGTGATGTACGCGGCCGGCGTCGAAGCGCTGGCCAGCGCCGGCTCCAGCGCCGACGTGCGCTGCATCGTGCTGACCGGCGCGGGCGACAACTTCTGCGCTGGCGGCAACCTGCAGCGGCTCCAGGAAAACCGCCAGCAGCCCGATGCCGTGCAGGCCGCATCGATCACCGGGCTGCACAACTGGATCGAGGCCATCGCCACCTGCCCCAAGCCGGTGATCGCGGCCGTGGAGGGCGCGGCCGCAGGCGCCGGGTTTTCGCTGGCGCTGGCCTGCGATCTCATCGTGGCGGCCCAGGACGCGCTCTTCGTCATGGCGTACAGCACGGTTGCGCTGTCACCGGATGGTGGTGCAAGCTGGCACCTGGCGCGGGCCCTGCCGCGCCAGCTCGCCTGCGAGCTGATGATGGCCGTGCCGCGCGTCAGTGCGCAGCGCCTGCACGAGCTGGGCTTGGTCAACCGTGTGACCGAACCGGGGACGGCATTGCCAACGGCGCTGGACTGGGGCCGGCAACTGGGCCAGCGTGCACCCAACGCCCTGGCCAGCATCAAGGAGCTGCTGTCGGACGCCGCATCGAACAGCCTGCATGAGCAACTGGACCTGGAGCGGGACCACTTTGTCCGCAACCTGCACCACCCCAACGCCGGCATCGGCATCGCCGCGTTCCTGCAGCGCCAGCAACCGCACTTCCAGCGCTGAGCCGGCATCCGGGCTGCGGCGTGGATCGCGCGGGGCCACGCAACGTGCCTGCGCCTGCGGAATGCGGGGCACCCTGCAGGCGACAATAAGCCCTGTTGCAGTCACCCAAGGGACAGTAGATGAATGGTTTTGTTCTTACCATGGAAGAACGCGATGCGATCAATCAGGGTCGCTGGTTTTGTTCGTTGTCCCCCGTCCTGCGGCATGATATTCTCAGATGCGCTTCGGTCAAACGCTTCGACGACGGCGACCTGATCGCCGCTCGCGGCGATCCGGCCCGCCTGTGGCTGGGCTGCGCCGGCGGTGCCGTGCGCGTATGCTCGACCTCGCTGGCCGGCAAGCAGATCACGCTGACGTACATCGAGCCGGGCATCTGGTTTGGCGACATCGCCATGTTCGATGGCGACCAGCGCACGCACGACGCCTACGCACATGGCCCCACCACCGTCCTGTCCGTCACGCGCAGCAACCTGGAGCGGCTGCTCAAGCAGCACGTGGAATTGTACGAAGCGCTGCTGCAGCTGCAGGCACGGCGCATCCGCCTGCTGTTTGGCCAGGTCGAGGACCTGGTCGCGCTGCCGCTGCGCGCGCGTCTGGCCAAGCAGCTGCACCAGCTCATGCGCAGCTATGGCGCCCCGCATCCCGAGCACAGCGACGAGACGCTGATCACGCTCAGGCTGGCGCAGGAAGAGCTGGCTCAGCTCCTGGGTGCGTCGCGCCAGCGCGTCAACCAGGAGCTCAAAGCGCTGGAGCGGGACGGAGTGATCCGCATCGACGCTGCGGGCCTGGTCGTGCGCGATCCGCAGCAGCTGAGCGCGGCGGGCAGCGGCGACTGAACGATTGGCAGACAGACACATGAACGACAAGACAGCATCCTTGACAGAAACCCGCACGGTGCCGGAGCGCCACGCGCTTGACCTCGATGCCCTGCAGGGCTGGCTGGAACGGCACGTCGCCGGTTACGCCGGTCCGGTTTCGGTAACCATGTTCAAGGGCGGGCAGTCCAACCCCACGTACAAGCTGGCGACGCCGGGGGCAACATACGTGCTGCGCGCCAAGCCCGGCCCCAAGGCCAAGCTGTTGCCGTCCGCGCACGCCATTGAGCGCGAGTTCCGGGTCATGCGCGCACTGGCGCAGACCGACGTCCCGGTGGCCCGGATGCACGCGCTCTGCGAGGACGAATCGGTCCTTGGCCGCGCGTTCTACGTCATGGAATACGTCCAGGGCCGCGTCCTGTGGGACCAGTCGCTGCCGGGCATGACGCGCAGCGAGCGCGCGGCCATCTACGACGAGATGAACCGGGTCATCGCGGCGCTGCACAAGGTCGACTACAGGGCGGTGGGGCTTGCGGACTACGGCCGGCCCGGCCAGTACCTGGAGCGCCAGATCAGCCGCTGGAGCAAGCAGTACAAAGCGTCCATCACGCAGCCCATCGCCGAGATGGACAACCTCATGGACTGGTTGCCCGAGCACATCCCGCAGGCCGCGCACGGCGGGCTGACCAGCATCGTCCATGGCGACTACCGCCTGGACAACCTGATCTTCCACCCCAGTGAGCCGCGCATCATCGCCGTGCTGGACTGGGAGCTGTCCACGCTGGGCCATCCGCTTGCCGACTTCAGCTACCACTGCATGTCCTGGCACATCGGCGCCGAGCTGTTTCGCGGCATCGGCGGGCTGGACCTGGCTGCGCTGGGCATTCCGGCCGAGTCGGACTACATCGCGCGCTACTGCCAGCGCACCGGCTTTGCCAGTCCCGACGAGCTGGCGCCGCACTGGAATTTTTACCTGGCCTACAACATGTTCCGCATCGCCGCCATTCTGCAGGGCATCGCCAAGCGCGTCGAGGCAGGCACCGCGGCAAGCGAGCAGGCCCGCGCCAGCGGCGCGCGTGCGCGCCCGCTGGCCGAGCTGGGCTGGCAATTCGCGCAACGCGCCTGAGGGCCCTTCGATTTCTCACCATCACCCAGGAGTCTCACATGGAATTTGAATACACCGACAAGGTCAAGCGGCTGCAAGACAAGCTGCTGGCCTTCATGGACGAGCATATCGGTCCCAACGAAGCACGCTACCTCGAAGAAGTCGCCGCCAACCGCGCCAATGGTGACCCGTGGGTGCCGACCAAGATCATCGAAGAGCTCAAGCCCAAGGCACGCGCGCAGGGGCTGTGGAACCTCTTCCTGCCCCAGTCCGAGCGCGCTCCGGAGGGGCTGTCCAACCTGGAATACGCACCGCTGTGCGAGATCATGGGCCGCGTTGCCTGGGCCCCCGAGGTGTTCAACTGCTCGGCGCCCGATACCGGCAACATGGAAACGCTGGAGCGCTACGGCTCCGAAGCCAACAAGAACGAGTGGCTGGAGCCGCTGCTTGCTGGCGAGATCCGCTCGGCCTTCCTCATGACCGAGCCGGCGGTAGCCTCCTCGGATGCGACCAACATCGAATGCTCCATCCGGCGCGACGGCGACGCGTACGTCGTCAACGGCCGCAAGTGGTGGTCTTCCGGCGCCGGCGATCCGCGCTGCAAGGTCTACATCGTCATGGGCAAGACCGACCCGGACGCCGCGCGCCACGCGCAGCAGTCCATGATCCTCATCCCGGCGGACGCCCCTGGCATCACCGTGGTGCGGCCGCTGACCGTTTTCGGCTATGACGACGCGCCGCACGGCCACATGGAAGTTGAGCTCAAGGACGTGCGCGTGCCCGCCGGCAACCTGCTGCTGGGCGAGGGCCGCGGTTTTGAAATTGCGCAGGGTCGCCTCGGGCCCGGCCGCATCCACCACTGCATGCGCTCCATAGGCGCTGCCGAGCGCGCGCTGGAGCTCATGTGCCAGCGCCTGGACAGCCGCGTTGCGTTTGGACGGCGCATCTCCGAACAGGGCGTCTGGCGCGAGCGCATCGCCGAATCGCGCATCATGATCGAGCAGGCGCGCCTGCTCACGCTCAAGGCCGCCTACATGATGGACACCGTCGGCAACAAGGTGGCCAGGGCCGAAATCGCCATGATCAAGGTGGTCGCGCCCAACATGGCGACCCAGGTGCTGGACTGGGCCATACAGGCGCATGGCGGCGGCGGCATCAGCCAGGACTTCCCGCTGGCACAGCGCTGGGCCTGGGAGCGCAGCCTGCGTTTTGCCGACGGACCCGACGAAGTGCACCGCAACGCCATTGCCAAGCTGGAGCTGGCACGGCACGCGCTGTGACCGTCACCAGGCTGCTCGCCTTGGGCGCCCAGGGCGCGCTGCGGCACGGTAGAATAGCCCTCTTGCCGGAGCGTAGCGCAGCCTGGTAGCGCATCTGCTTTGGGAGCAGAGGGTCGCGGGTTCAAATCCTGCCGCTCCGACCATTGCCGAAGTGGCCCGCACGCCGGGCCATTTTTGCACGTGCTGCCCGTAGCTCAACTGGATAGAGCAATTGCCTTCTAAGCAATAGGTCGGGGGTTCGAGTCCCTCCGGGCAGGCCAGATGATTCACGCGTCACCCGATCAAGACGCGTCGCGATGGCGGGCACATCGGTCATATGGCCCGATCCCGTGATTGATATCGTGGCAACCCGCGTTTTCATGGCGTCGGCAGCACTGCCCGCGTGATCCTTGCGCCACTCCTCGTGCACTGCCCCGCGCCTGCCCTGCAGGATTTGCCGGCCGGCACCGGCAGCCGCGGCAGCATCGACAGGCTGCTGATGGGAATGACCAGGAGAACCGCCGGCAGGCCGTTGATCCCATGGAAATAATCTTCCAAGAAGCGCCCGACGCCCTCCCCCAGAATGAACTTTCGGGGCCGCATCGCAACTCCAGGCCGGCCATGGCCCCGCCGGATGAATGACTCCTGCACGCCGTCGCGAGGGCCGCATCGGCCGGGTTTGTGATTGACCTCAACCCCAGTGGGTACGCCCGCCGCCATCACCCCAACGTACATTAGAATGTTTGCAAATGACGGAGACCACCAAAACCCATCTTTATGAGCAGGTCGCCCGCATCGGCAAGGCCCTGGCCAGCCCGAAGCGCCTGGAGTTGATTGAATTGCTGGCCCAGGGCGAAAAAACCGTCGAGACGCTGGCGGCGCAGGCTGGGATGAACATTCGATTGGCCAGCGCCCACCTGCGCGTCCTGCGCGAAGCCCGGCTGGTACAGACGCGGCGTGAGGGCAAGTTCGTCCACTACCGCCTCAGCGGGCCGGACGTGGCCCACCTGTGGCTGAACGTGCGCCAGGTCGCCGAGGAGCATCTGGTCGAATTGCGCGTCGCGATCAACCAGATGGCCGCAACTGCGGACATGCTGAGCCCCGAGAGCCGTGTATCGCTTCTGGCCAAGGCCCAAAAGGGAGATGTCGTCGTCATCGACGTGCGCCCTGCGGCGGAGTACGCGGCCGGGCACCTGCCTCACGCCCGATCCATGCCGCTGGCCGAGCTGCAGAAACGGCTGGCCGAGTTGCCCACGGACAAGCGAATCGTGGCCTACTGCCGCGGCCCGTTCTGCCTCATGTCCGACGAGGCGGTGCGCCTGCTGCGCTGGCGCGGCTACATGGCCCACAAGATCGCCGACGGCGTAACCGAATGGCTGGCTGGCGGCCTCCCGATCGAACGCTGATTTCAACACCCAAGGAGACAAGTCCATGATGAAACGAGTGGCCATTGCCCTGGCGGGCACCGCGTTTGCGCTTTCGGCCGCCGCCGCCAACCTGTCCATGGCGGTGCCCGGCGCCCAGGACATCAGCGGCCAGAAGGTGCTGACCTTCATCGCCAAGGACCCACCTGGCCAGCGCTGCAACGGCAACCTGCAGGTGGCCGCCGAAATCGCCAACACCTACCGCGTGCCCATCCAGCTGCTGCCCGCCAGCCTGGCGCCGGGCCTGCCGGCGCCCGCGGTGTTCTACGGCAGCCAGGTTATCGTGGCCGATGGCGAGGACTTCAACGGCGCGGCCAGCTACCAGATCGTGGCCGACGTGCTGGACATGGAGGGCGTGCCCAGACAGGCCAAATCCGGCCTGCTGTTCCAGGAGGGCGTGCGCCAGGACCTGGATGCCCTGAAGGCTACCATCAAGGCCGGCGGCAAATGAGGTCCATGCATGGGCTCGGGAGAAGTGGGCCTGAACATGTAGTGGGCCTGAACATGTCGCTCCGCCACATGGCACGCACGGCCGTGGCGAGCTGATCCAGCGCCGGGCCGTGCCTGCAGGGAAGATGGACACGGTGCCGCTGCCCGAAGCGGCCCGCGCCGATCCGTTCTGAACCCTCAAGCCGGGCTTCGGGCCTGCGGCGTCAGCCCAGCGCCTGCTGCAGATCGGCGATCAGGTCCTCGGCGTCCTCCAGGCCGCAGGAGATCCGCACCAGGCCATCGTCTATGCCACGGCGCCGGCGTTCTTCCGGCGTCATGCCGTGGTGAGTGGTGGTGATGGGCTGCGTCACCAGGCCTTCCACACCACCCAGGCTGGCGGCGATGCTGAACAGTTTCAGGCGGTCCACCACCGCCGCCGTGGCATCCGCGTCGCCGTCGAACACGAAGCTGATCATGCCGCCGAAGCCGTGCATTTGCCTGCGTGCGACGTCGTGGCCGGCGAAGTCCGGCAGGCCGGGGTAGTTCACGCGCTTGATCTTGGGGTGGGTACTCAGAAATTCGGCCACCGCCTGCGCGTTGGCGTTTTGCTGGCGCACCCGCACCGTGAGCGTGCGCACGCTGCGCAGCAGCAGGAAGGCCACCTCGGGCGCCATCATCTGACCCAGGTTCTTGCGCCAGGGCCAGATCGGGTCAATGAGCGCACGCGGACCGATGACGACGCCACCGGTCAGGTCGCTGTGCCCACCCAGGTATTTGGTCGTGCTGTGAATCACCAGATCGGCGCCCAGCGCCAGCGGCGACTGGTTGACCGGCGAGGCAAAGGTATTGTCCACCACGGTCAGCGCGCCGTGCGCCTTGGCGACCTGGGCCACCGCCGCGATGTCGATGACCTCCATGTTCGGGTTGGTGGGGGTCTCGAAGAACACGATGCGCGTGCGCTCGGTCATCACCTCGGCCAGGCGGCCGATTTCGCTGCCGAGCAAAAAGGTGGTCTCGATGCCCAGGCCCGGCAGTTGGCTCTCGAGCAGCTCGAAGGTGCCGCCATACACGTCACCGATGCAGACGATGTGGTCGCCGCTCTTGCAGCAGGCCAGGAACGCCGCCGCCTCGGCCGCCATGCCCGAGCTGAACACCAGCGCGGCCTCGCCGCCTTCCAGCAGCGCCAGCTTGCGCTCGGCGGCCTTGATGGTCGGGTTCAGGCCGTAGCGGGTGTAGAGGTTGCCCTCGACGCGGCCCTCGACCACATCCAGCAGCGCACGGGTGGACGGGAAGGCAAAGGTGGAGTGGTTGTAGAGCGGAGTGTGGATGCCGCCTTGCGGATCCGTGGTTTCGCCGCCATGGACGCACAGGGTGGATGGGCCGGGTTGGTGTTCTTGCATGATCGGGAACTCCTTTTCAGACGATGGCCACAGTTGTGGAAAAAAAGCGAAGCAGTGTGCACCGGGTACAGGTGGAGTCGAACGGCCCATGAGCCGGCCGACGACATCTCAACCGGGATGCGCTCATTCCCGCATTGGCCCCGGACGCGCGCTGCGGCTCTGCGCGGCAGGTGGACATTGCAGAAATCCTGCATTCTCTCACCCTGTGCAGGCACACTTGCCCTGTCGATGCGACCGCTCATGAAACACGGAGCCGGTCTGTGCCTTGTCAAGCCATGGCCGCGCTTGGTGTTGATGATCTGGACGCATGAAGGTTTGGCGTCAAGCGGATAAATCGTCGAGCGTCCAGCGAGTAAGCCGTCCAGCGTATGCCGCGCCACGCTCAACGCTCCTCGCCGCCCCCCGCGATCCGTCCCAAAAATAATCGCCGTGCCCCATCAATCCCCCTATCGGCCAGAGGGCTGGCCTTCAAAAAATCGCAATACACCCCACCCATGGAGCGGCGCCCTCGCCGCGATTCCCCGCCGAATGACCGATGACCTCGGCCCTTGCGGACCTTTGATGAAAGCCGCCTGCGGCGGCTCATGATGAATCATGGCGGCGCAGCCGCAGTCATTGCCGCCGCACAGCGGCGCGGTCATCAAAGCGCAGCAAGATCATCCGTCATCCGCCACGCCAAACGCGCAACGCTCAACCTCCCCATCATGGCGGCGCAGCCGCAGTCGGTGGCGGCCGCACGAGGGCTGGAAACCGAACCGGATGGCATGCTGGTCAGTCGCCTGGAGGGCACGGATTTTGCGTCAGGAGCCTCGAGTGCGGAGGCGGCAGGATCGGGTTCACACAGACGCATTGAGGCGCTCCTGCGCTTCCCAAGCCTGGACGGAAGCCGGCCCTGCCGTGCGCACCTGGTGCACGACACTGCCAGCGCGCAGCAACGTCAAGGTGTTGGGAACCAGGCAGGTCCAACGCTCTTCATCCGTCAGCGGATGCGTCGCAACAAGGGTCACCTGCTCCAAATTGCCGCAGGGAACGCAACTGCGCGACAGAATATGCAGGTAGGTATGCGCGTGGGCAGCGACGTAGGTTCCGTCGCTGATCAAATAGTTGAATTCGCCGTAGTGGTTGATTCTGGTGGTGATCCGCTCCAGGACGGACGCGAAGTGCTGCTCATCGCCGAGCCTGCCGGTGTCGTCGTCGCTCTCTTCCTGCAAGGCGTCCAGGATCAGATAAAACGCATGTTCGGAATCGGTGCTGCCAATGGGCCGGTGATGGCGCAAGGGGACGTGTTCGATGCCGGGCAGTTTGCCGTTGTGCGCGAAGACCCAGGTGCGCCCCAGAGCCGAACGCTTGAAGGGATGCGTATTCTGATAGCTCAGGCCGGTGGCCGGGGGGTTGGCTTTCCGGATGTGCGCAATGATGGTCCGGCCCTTCATGTCCAGGCGGCGAACCAGTCCAAACAACGCGCTCGAGGCGGCCGGCTCGGGCTCCTTGACAAGCGCGGGATCGCCACTCCCCGCGCTGTAGATTGCGATGCCCCAGCCATCCGCATGGGGACGCGTCTGCCCGCCGCGAGGCTGGAATGCCGCGAGCGAGTTTTTCAGTTCGGTGTCGAAACTGGCGCTCATCGCCAGGAGTTCGCACATTTCCTGTCTCCCCGAGCCGCAGCTTGCTGCTGGCGCAACGCGGGATGGCGCACAATGCCACCATTGTGCTGCCGTGCCCCCGCCATCCAGCGTGCGCGCCTGTATCTGGGACTCGAACAGCAAAGATCGCGCGATTGGTCGATCCGCCTGAACCGGCCACCCTCAGCGAACTTCCAGCACAAGGATTGCACGCCAGTTGCGTTTTTCATGGGCGCGAGCCGCAAAACCATCATTCGCGTTAATGTTTGAATGATAGGTCAAAGCACGATGGGCGTCAAACCGTGGCCCTGGGCGAGGAACTCCAACAACTCCAGCCGGTTCAGGTGACCGATGGCCTGGGCGACCTCGGCCAGGCTGGAGAGAATGGTTCGTCTTGGCTCCTGCAACGCCGTGGGCTCCCTTGGGTTGCGAGGGACCGGTTCAATCAATACCATCCTTCTGCCAAATTTGCGACTGCCTGACAAACTGCTGCTGACAGCGCAGCCAGAGACATCCGGAACGCAGAACAGGAGTTTTGTGTCCACTGCAGCCGAGCCTATCTTCTTGACAATCCATTTTTACAATCTATCATTCCTTCATTCTGTTGAATGTTGATGCCAAACCATTCAACTCCCCGTAGCGCCCGCTGTGGAAGGCTCGCCATGAACACACTGATCATCATCAACGACCCGCCCTACGGCACCGAGCGCATGTACAACGCCCTGCGCCTGGCGGGCGGGCTGGTCAAGCGCGACGATCGGCAGCTCACGGTCTTTCTCATGGGCGATGCCGTCTCCGGCGCCAAGGCGGGCCAGAAGACGCCGGACGGCTATTACAACGTCGAGCGCATGCTGCGCCGCATCATCAGTGGCAAGGGACAGGTCCTGCTGTGCGGCACCTGCCTGGACGCACGCGCCCTGGGCGATGACGAGCTGCTGGCCGGCACCCGGCGCAGCACGATGGACGAGTTGGCGCAGGCCACGTCGGCCGCCGACAAGGTGCTGGTTTTCTGACGTGCCACGCGGCACGTCAGGGGCTGAAGCCGACACCATCTCGCACCCATTGCGTGCCGATGCCAAAGCAACCAAACCGGCCCGAACCCGCCGCGGCTCCAGGTTGAAAAGTCCATGCACGGCCAGGTGCCGATCCTCGCCAGCGCGCAGGCACTGTCTCAGATTGTCCTGATTGCCGTCTGACCGTGGACGGGTTGGCCGGTGCCGACATTGGCGATGCGCCACGCTGGGCCACCCCGGTCAATTGGCGCCGATGCTGTCCTCAAGATGCAACAGCGGGCGAGCAAAACGACTTTCGGCCAAGGTGGTGAAATTTCCCGGTTAGCGGGAACCTTCAGGAAGCGAGCGTCGTTTTTTCCTGCTTTTTCTTCATTCTGCTCCGCTTCTGTCAGCGCTCGCTTGCGCGCAGATGACGGGCGAAATAGTCGAAGGTCTCGGCCGAGGTTTTTTGCGGCGTATAGCCGAATTCCTCCTTCAGCCGCCGGTTGGCGAGCACCGGGCGGTAGCGCAGGAAGTCAACCTGCTCCGGGCCGGTCGGGCGGCCCAGCCATCGGGCGACTCTCAGGCCCGTTCGGACCAGGCCGACGGGCAGGACAAGCCTGGGTTTGCCCAGGCGGCGGGCGATTTCACGCAGGGTCAGCGCGCCGTCGCCGGCCAGGTTGTAGATGCCTTCGGCGTTCTGGCGGATGCCTTGTTCCAGGATGTTGACCACATCCTCGTCCCAGACAAACACAAACGGCGAGCTGTAGCCCTTGAGCACCAGGACACGCCGCGCGGCAAACAGGGCGGTGATCTGGTTGCGGGTGTGTGCACCGAGCACGGTGCCGGGGCGAAGGACAAGCTGTTTGAGCTGGGGCTGGAGCTTGCGGTAACGCGCCAGCAGCTCCTCGATGCGGCGCTTGTGGTCGGCATAGGCAAAGCGCTCGTTGCCGCGCAGCGGCTGGTCCTCGTCGATCCAGTCCGGATTGTCGGCATGGTAGCCGTAGGCCGCGCCCGAGCTGGTAACGGTCAGGTGCTCTACGCCGGCCTCGATGCAGGCCTGCACCAGGTTGCCGGTGCCGCCCACATCGATGTCGAAATCGCGCCGGCGGTCTTTGGAGGCCCGCAGCACGGACGCCAGATGGACAACGTGGGTGATGGCGTGCTCGCGCATCAATTCGGCCAGATGCCTGGAACGAATATCGATTGCTTGCAGCGGAAAATCCAAGTCATCGCGCGTGCGGATATCGATGCCCAGCACCGTGAAGTCGTGGGCCAGGCGGTTGCCGAGCTGGTGGCCGATATAGCCGGCCGCGCCGGTGATCAGCACGCGCTTGCTCATGCCAGCTCGCCGGTGCGTATCGGCTGGTCGACGGGCGCGCTGCGCGCCCAGAGCAGGGCCAGGGTCAGCCCCGCAATCAGATGCCACACGCCCCAGAAGCCGGCGATCAGCAGCATGCCGCCGGCGTCGGGGAAAAAGGTGAACAGGATGACGAGCCCTAAGCCGGAGTTCTGGATGCCCACTTCCATGGTCACCGCCCTGCGATCGGCCGCCGACAGCCGGCTCACGAGCGCCATGCCGAAGCCGAGCGCGAAGGCGAGCAGGTTGTGGCCGATAACGAGCCAGACGAAAGTATGGATTTTCTCCACGAACACACTGAAATTCATGGCAAAAGCAATGCCGGCAAAGGCCAGCAGCACGAGCAGTGAAAACAGGCGCAGCGGCATTTCGCTGCGCGCGGCCAGCCTTGGCCAGCGCTTGCCTGCAAGCATGCCCAGCAGCAGCGGAAGGCCCAGGACCAGCAGGACCAGCAGCAGCAGGCTGCCCGAATCCAGGCTGATTTCGGTCAGGTAGCTGCGCGTGTAGGGATTGAGCCAGCCGTAGAAGGCGAAGTTGAGCGGGGTGAGCACGATCGCGGCCAGGCTGGAGACAGCGGTCATCGACACCGACACGGCCACCGAGCCACGGGCGATAAAGGTCATGATATTGGAGAAGTTGCCGCCGGGACAGGCGGCGATCAGGATCATGCCAAGCGCGATGTCAGGGTCGAGCTTGAGCGCCCAGGTGACCAGGCAGGTGGCCGCCGGCAGCAGCAGAAACTGCGCGGCCAGCCCGGCCGCCGGCGCAAGCGGGGCGCGGACCACGCGAACAAAATCGCTCACCCGAAGCTGCAGCGAGATGCCGAACATCATCAGCGCCAAAATGGCGTTGAGCAGGATCAGGCTGCCGGGGTCGAAGTGCAAGTTCAAGCTACCCCTTCGGTTCCTCGTGCATCTTCTTGAAATGCATGAGTCCCGGTGCCCACATGTGCTTGACCGGATCGACGTCGACGTGAAGAACGCTGCAGCCGTCGTGGCCGACGGCACGCTCAAGGGCGGCGCGCAGATCGGCCGGATCGGCGACCCGCTCGCCGCGTGCGCCCATGGCCTCGGCAACCCGGTCAAAGGCAATTTCGCCCAGGTCGGCCTTGATCGTTTCCTCGGGCTTGAGCGATTTGAACAGCAGGGTCTTGAGCGGCTTGAGCGCGAACTGCTGGTTCATCTTGACCATGCCCCACTGTTTGTCGCACAGCACGACGTAGACGATTTTCAGCCCGTTGCGCACCGCCGTTTCGATTTCTTGTGGATGAAAACCGAAGGCGCCGTCGCCAATGATGCAGCACACCGGCTTGTCGGGCCGGGCCACGGCCGCGCCGATGGCCTGGGCGACGCCGGCGCCGAGCATGCCGAACTTGAAGGTCGACAGCACCCGGTTGGGCACGCGGGGGCGGTAGTAGAACATCGCCCAGATGGCGGTATTGCCGCCGTCGGCCACAAGCGGGCTGTCGTCGTCGAAGACTTCGCTGCAGATCGAGGCAACGTGGGCCGGGTGCATCGGCACGGCATCATCATCCAGCGCCTTGTTCCACTCCGCGCGGTCGTCTTCGATGGCCTTGCCGTAGCCGGCCACGCGCGTGCGGCGCGCCTCCATGTGCTCGCTCTTGCGCTCGGCCAGAGCGCGCGCCAGGGCGTTGAGAAACATGCCGATGTCGGCCTCGATGGCCACGTCGGCGGGTTTGTTGAGACCCAGCATTTCCGGGTCTATGTCAACCTGGATGGTGGTCTGCTCGCCCGGTTTTCTCCAGTACGGTGGCTTGCCCCACCAGTCGGTTTCACCCACCCTCGAGCCCAGAATCAGCACGGTGTCGGCGTCGTTGCGCACCTTGTTGTTGAGCTTGATGTGGGGCATGGGCACGGCCAGCAGCGAGTTTTCACTCAGCACGCCGCGCGCCGCCCAGCTGGTCGTGACCGGCGCGTGCAGCTGCTCGGCCACTCGCTCGAGGGCGTCGAAAGCTGCCGCGTGGATGACGCCGCTGCCGGCGTGAATGATGGGTGCCTGGGCACGGCACAGCAGCTCGGCGACGCGCTCAATCTGTTCCGGCGTCGCCTCGGTCGGCTGGATGCTGCGGTACTGCTCGGGCTGCCACAGAGGCGGCAGCGACTTGAAGCGGCCGTTCATGATGGTTTCGGGCACGTCGACATGGACGATTCCGGGGCGACCGCTCCAGCAGGCCCGAAAGGCCTTGCGCATCACCTCGGGCACGCGCGGCCACGATGAGACAGCCTGCGAGAACTTGCCGATCTGGCCGATCACGCCGACCTGGTTGAAGCACTGGTAGGCGCCGCCGCGATCGGGATACATGATCTCGGGCCGGCGCGCGCTGGTGATGGCCAGCACGCGGTTGCCCTCGGCCTGCTCGACGACCAGGCCCGGCAGCAGGTTGGCCACGCCGGGGCCGTTGGAAGCCATGCACACGCCCAGACGGCCCGTCAGGCGGGCATAGGCGCCGGCCATGTGCGCGGCGCTGGTTTCGTGGCGCGGGGTGACGATTTCGATGCCCAGGCGGTCGAGCGCGGCGTAGAACCCGAAATAGGTGCCGTCGATGATGCCGAAGACTTTTTCCACGCCTTCGGCCTGGAGCATGCGGGCAATCAGCTCGCCGCCGTGATGATCCGCCATTTGCGCCCGTCCCGTTTCGAAACCCTGATGGCGAGCCGCATTGTGGAAGCCGGCTCGCCGCGCCAGTGTAGTGCAATGCCGCCGGCATGCCGGCGCACGCTGCTTCGAGTGGCTGGAGCAACCCGGCGCCAACCAGGGCAGGAAAGGGATGGAACCTCACGTCTTGAGGGCCCCCAATGGCAACGAGAATTCAGCCCGATGCGGCGCACCTGCGCTCCCGTGCTGCATCGACGCACGGGCGCTGCCATCACCAGGTGCAGCGCGCTACCGTGGACAACGTGCAAGGCGAATACAGCCGCAACCGTGCGTTGGTGCACGTCAACCAGCTGCAGCCCAAGCGCCCTGTCGCGAATATCAAACGCGGCGCCTGGCCGCTGACCGCGTCCATGGCGTGAAACTCGAGCCAGCCGCCCTTGACAAAATCACGCGCGGGCCTCGCCGCTGACGCGGATCTCGTCACCGAGCATGTTGAGCGCGCCAGCCACTGGCGCCGGCCACCGCCAGCGCCGCAAAGGCCACGAGCCGGGGACCGCCGGTGATGTTGATGGCGACATCATGGGACGCCAGCGCCCCCCAAGCGCCAGCAACCGTGCCTTGGCGTGCTGGAAATCGCCCGCATCGTGCAATCGCAGCTGCTCGACCCGAATCGCCTGCGCTTGCAACACGGCTTGCAGGTCGGCTGCGTGGCCCTGCATCTTGTCCGTGGCCACCAGGACGACCTGCCCGGGCCGGAGCACCGGATCCAGTGCGGCCAGCAGGTTGGCCGCAGCCCGCCGGGATACAAGGCAAACGTGGATACGCATGGTGCAAGCCTGCATTGAAGCGTGATTCAGCAGTCGAGCGCTGCTTTGTGTTTATATCTGGTTGCTTATACTAAGGTGCATCACCCCTTGCTGCATGAGAACAGCCACATGTCAAATCTTGAGCATCCGATCCGCCAGTCACGCCGCAACGTCCTCGCTGGCGCCGCGGCCCTGATTGGCTTGCACGCGGTGCGGGCAACCGCGGCCAGCACGACAGCCATCCAGGTCTGGAAGGACCCCAGTTGCGGCTGCTGCAACGACTGGATAGACCACCTGCAACAAAACGGCTTTTCCGTGCAGGCAAGCAACGAGGGCAACAACGGCGCGCGCCACCGGCTGGGGCTGCCGCGCCGCTACGCATCCTGCCACACGGCACGGGTGCAGGGCTACGTGGTTGAAGGCCATGTGCCGGCGGCAGACATCCGGCGCCTGTTGCGCGAGAAACCGGCCGCGCTGGGGCTGGCGGTGCCCGGCATGCCGGTGGGGTCACCCGGCATGGATGGCCCGGTCTACGAAGGCAGGCGCGATCCCCACGACGTCCTGCTGGTGCAACGGGACGGCACCGCCACGGTGTTCAGCAGCTACCGCTGAATTCATGCCCGGCGAGCCGGGACCTGCACCCGGCCCCGGGCCGGCTTGCCGCAGATGGCGGGTGGCGACTACGCACCGGGCGCAAGAAAGCCGCCAGCGCGCAGGGTGACGACCAGCGTGTCGCGATGCCCGGGCCGGCTTGGCGCCAGCGGTTGTATGGGCGTGGTTTCATGGATGACCATGGCGTCGTCCAGCAGCAGGACCGACCAGGGCTCTTCCAGCGTGAAGCGTTGGCCGCTGGGGCCGTCGAGCTCGAAGACCCGGGTCTCGCCGCCCTTGATTCCCGCACGGCTGACCAGGAGCACCGCAACCACGTCGACGCCATCACGGTGCGCGCCTTCGGGCGTGGGACGACCGATGCCGCCGGTGGTATCGATGCGAAACTGGTGCGCTTCACCGTACCAGCGCGGCGCAGGATGCGCGGCGCTGGCAACGGCAGCCACCCAGCACAACAGCTTCTGCCAGGCTGGCGCGGCCTGCGTCTGCTGCGCCACCGGGGCAAACCAGCGTTGCATGCCGCCGTGCAGGGCGTTGTACTGCAGCGGCTGCCAATGTGCCCGGTGTGCTACCGGCGTCACCTGCCCGGCAGCAACGATGAACGAGGCGTGCCTGCGGTAGCGATACGCGCCGCCGTCACGCAGGTACGCGTCGCGCTCCAGATGCTCCCAGTCGGCTTGCAGCGCGGCCAACTCCTGCGCATCAACCGCCGCAAGTGCACGCACATCTGCTGCGCAGAGGACTGCGTAGCCCTGCCGGCGCAGGTGGTCGACATGGCTGCTGCGACTGGAGAACGGTGGCGAGAACATGGCGTGACAGCGGGGCGCGGCCGGAAGAAGGCAACCGATTCAGCACAAGCATCCATGCCCTCCAGAGACGGACGGCGCCCACTCATCCGTGCCTGGACGCGCCATGCTGCGTTGCTCCGCCTTGCAGACAGTAGTCTGCGGCGTTGTCGCGCCTTGCCTGACACGCCCTTCGCTGCACGCTCAGGCGCATCCAACTGCGAAATCCAGGATGCATAGCCGCGCGCTGCGGAGCGCGCGGGCTGGCCCAGCCGGGCCTTTTTGTTTGGCCCGAGCCCCGCTGCACGCGCGGGCTCTTGCCGCGGCCTTACCAGCCCCAGGTCAGGCGTGCAGCGATCCAGCCCTTCTGGCCGTTGCTGCGCTGGATCTGCACCCAGTCGTTCTGGCTCGACAGCGTGCGCACGACCTCGTACTGCTCCAGCTTGCCCACCACCTGGTTGTTGGTGCCCGGCCCGGAGCGCATGTTGGCGACCTTGACCTTGACGACCCGGTGCGGCGAATTGGTGACCAGCGGAGCGTACACCCAGCCCAGGGTGTCCTCGAAGTCGCGCACCTTAACCCAGTCACCCTGCTTTTGCTCCACCTGCAGCGGGTAGCCCTGCGTCAGCTTCCACAGGATTTCCGAGTTGGTCGACGCCTGCGCCCGCACGTTGACCGTATCATTCTTGATGCTGACAAAGTCTGCTGCCTGCGCGCCGACGGCCGCAGACAGCGTCATGCCGGTCGCTACCAGCAGCGCGCCAATGCGCGGAAAAGACAATTTGAGAAAAAACACGTGAACAGTACTCCCAATCACCATCGGACAGTATAAAACCAGTGGCAGCAATTGTACGGGCGCCAACCCCGGTGCCGCGACCGCAGGCCGGGCCTTGCAGCGCCGGGCGGCCCGGTCCCGCACGGCCTGAAGCCCCCATGGGCGCCAAAGCATACACGATCGTTTTGCAGACCAGGGCAAACACCGGCAAAATCGGGCTGCGTCGCAAGGCGCGGGGCGTACCGGTTACGACGCGCCTGCCCGTTGCGGCATTGTGCGCGCTCCATCGCTACGACCGTTGAACCTAGATTCAGCAGTCGAACGCTGCTGGGTGTGAATATCTTATTGTGAACAAAGGGAAAGCCAAGTTTGCACGAGCACACCATTTTGGTGACCACGCTATGCGCCCGATCGCACAGCGCTGGACGCATCCAACTACTGAATCTAGGTTGAATGAGAACAGAAAAGCATACAGAAAAACGCCTCTTGTCCGGCATGCGGCGATCGCACCGGACCCTGGTCATCGTGCTGTGGCGCACCCTGGCGATCTGCGCGTTCGTACTCGGCGTCATTGGCGCGTTCCTGCCCGTCATGCCGACCGTGCCCTTCCTGCTGGTGTCCGCATGGGCGGCCAGCAGGGGCTGGGTCCAGTTCGAACGCTGGCTGCTGACGCACCGCTTCTTTGGCCCGCCCATCGTGCGCTGGCGCACCAATGGCGCGGTCAGCCGCAGTGCCAAATGGCTGGCCAGCACCATGATGCTGGCCAGCGCGCTGATGTTGCAGCTGTTTACCGTCATCCCGCTGGGCGTGCGCGTGGGCGTGCCGCTGTTCCTGGCCGCCGTCGCGCTGTGGCTGTGGCTGCGCCCGGAACAATAGCGGCGCGCCAACCGGCGGACATCGGCACCCGGTACCCACGGGCGCCGGCGCCGCGCCGGACACAGCGGGCAGGCTGCCCGCGGCGCCGGGCGCTTCAGGCCAGGGTATCGGCCCAGATATTGTGCGCCCACATCATTGCAAACTTGCCCTCCTCCTCGCTTGCGGCAGACGATACGCCACCCGAGCCCGGGACGGTCAGCATGGTCTTCTCGTCGGCGTCGTAGCGGTGCACGCTGGCCACGTGGATGACGTCGGTATCGCTGACGAAGCTGTAGCAGGTGTTGGTGTAGATGGGCAGCGAATTGGGCTCGTTGCCTGACAGCAGCGCAACGATGGCCGCTGCCGCCGTCTTTCCATGCTGGTTCGCCATGTGGCCGGACTTGGGCATGCGCGGCGCCGTTTGTATGGAGTCACCCAGCACGTGCACGCCGGGCGCGGCCACCGACTCCATGGTCAGCCAGTTGACCTCGGCCCAGCGGTTGTTGGCCGTGGCCAGGCCCGCGTCGCGCACGACGCTGCCGGCGTACATGGGCGGCACCACGTTCAGGACGTCGGCCTTGATGTCGTCCTGGAAGTCGAATTTCAGCGTCTTGCCGGCCACGTCCACGTCAACCAGCCGGTGCTCGGGCCGATACTCGATGATGTCGGCATAGCGGTCGGCCCACGCCTTCTTGAACAGCGCGCCCTTGGACGTGACGTCCGCGTTGGCATCCAGCACCAGCACCTTGGAGCGTGGCTTGGCCTGCTTGAAGTAATGCGCAACCTGGCACGCGCGCTCGTACGGTCCCGGCGGGCAGCGATACGGCGCCAGCGGGATGGCCAGCGCGTAAACGCCGCCATCGGGCATGGCCTCGAGCTGGCGCCGCAGCGCCACGGTCTGAGGCCCGGCCTTCCAGGCATGCAGCACCTGCTCCTGCGCGCTGGCGTTGTTCATGCCGGGGAGCTGATCCCACATGAAGTCGATGCCGGGCGCCAGCACCAGCCGGTCCCAGTCCAGCGTGCTGCCCCCGGCCAGACGCACCTGGCGCCGGTCCAGGTCTATGCCGCTGACGCGGTCGCGCACCAGCTGCACGCCATGGCGTGCCGGCAGGTTGTCGTATGCCGTGGTGATGTCTTCCATCTGCCGGATGCCGCCCAGCACGAGGTTGGAAATCGGGCAGGAGACAAACGCCGCATTGGGCTCGACCAGCGTCACCGACACGCCGCCTCCGGACCACTTGCGCAGGTACTTGGCCGTCGTGGCGCCTGCGTAGCCACCGCCCACGACAACGACCTTGCCACTGGCACGGCTGCCCGACGTGGCACAGCCGGTGGCCATGGCCAGCATGGAAGCGGCCGACACAGCCGATCCGGCCCGCATGAATTGACGACGATGCATCATGATTGTTCTCCTCACTTCTTCTGTGCCGCAAACCACGCAGCAATCGCGCCCAACTGTTCGTCGCTGTAGCCCTTGGTGATCTGGCCCATGACGGTGGAGGGGCGCACGTCGTTCTTGTAGTCAAGCATTTTCTCGTACATGTCCGCCCCGCTCTTGCCCGCCAGGGGAATGCTGTTGGGAACGGCACGGCCGTCGGTGCCGTGACAGGTGGAGCAGGTTGCCGCCCAGCCCTGCACCTGCAGTTTGTTGCCGGATTGGGCCACGGCAACGCCGGTCCAGGCCAACAGGCCCGCCGTGAGGCCAGCCATCAAGATCGGTCTCATTTTGCAAATCCTCCTCTTTTTCCCAGTTCAAATTTTCTTATACCAGTTTGGCGATATAAATCAAGGCAGGGATTACCCGGGGGGCGGCGAGAATGCGCGATCGGCGCAGGCCGGGTGTCAAACCAGGCCCATCGGAGCGGCGCCGCCAAGCAGGCTCGCCTCCAGCGAGCGCAGGATGATGCTGGCCACCTGCAACAGCACCAGCGCCAGCAGCGGCGACAGGTCCAGCCCCCCGATCAGCGGCACGAACCGGCGAAACGGCGCAAGCAGCGGCTCGGCCAGCGTTCGCACGACGTCGGCCAGCAAGGTGCGGTTCTGGGTCCACGACACGACGACCGCGGCAATGATGAGGATCATGGCCACCGTCACGCCCAGCTTCACCACGTCCACCAGCGCAACGACCGGCAGCACGCCCCAGCGGCCCGCACGCAGCAGGGCCAGCAGCATGGCCCACTGCAGCAGCTTGACCACCCAGGCGGCGGCGATGCAGGCCAGGTCCACCGATGGCGTGGGCGGAATGATGCGCCGCAACGGCAGCACCAGCCAGTCGGAAAGCACCTGGACGAAGCGGCCCAGCGGATTGCGCATCGACAGCGTCCGCGCGTGCATGACAAACCGCAACAGACAGGCGCCACCCACCAGCGTGGCCACCACTTCCATGAGAAATATCAGGATTTCAGACAGCATGCTCAGGCTCGGTTTGGCGGGGCGAGGCGAAAGGAAAGCCCCCTGCCGGATAATAACGGGAGTTCGGGACCGGCCAGCAGCGTGCGCTGGCTGCGCCCGTCTTTTCTTTTTTTCAACGTGGCCCGGCAACACGCCGGGCACCAGTTCATGGATGCATCAGAACAGACTCCTACCGCGCCTGCCGAAACCGGCAGCAGTGAAAACAGGCTGATTGCCGAGCGCCGTGAAAAACTCCGGGCGCTGCGCACGGCGCAAGCCGCCGGCAGCGGCCCCGCGTTCCCCAACGACTTCAGGCCCCAGGACCGGGCAGCGCGGCTGCACCAGGCGCATGGCGACACCGACAAGGCCGCGTTTGAGGCGGATATTGCGGCGGGCCGGACGATTCCGGCCAGCGTGGCCGGGCGCATGATGCTCAAGCGCGTCATGGGCAAGGCCAGCTTTGCCACCGTGCAGGACAGCACCGGACGCATCCAGCTCTACATCCAGCGCGACGCGGTCGGCAGCGAGACCTACAGCGCCTTCAGGCACTGGGACCTGGGTGACATCGTTGCAGCCGAGGGCCATGTGTTCAAGACCCGCACGGGCGAACTGTCCATCCAGGTGTCGCGGCTGCGGCTGCTGACCAAGAGCCTGCGCCCGCTGCCGGAAAAATTCCATGGCGTGCAGGACCAGGAACTCAAGTACCGGCAGCGCTATGTGGACCTTATCATGGACCCGGACGCGCGGGCCCGCTTTGCCCTGCGCAGCGCCACCCTCACGGCGATGCGCCGCTTCATGATCGAGCACGGCTTCATGGAAGTGGAGACGCCCATGCTGCAGCCTATCCCGGGGGGCGCCAACGCCAAGCCGTTTGTCACGCACCACAACGCGCTGGACCAGGACATGTATCTGCGCATTGCGCCGGAGCTGTACCTGAAGCGGCTGGTCGTGGGCGGGTTTGAGCGTGTGTTCGAGATCAACCGCAGCTTTCGCAACGAAGGCATCAGCGTGCGGCACAACCCCGAGTTCACCATGATGGAGTTCTACGCCGCCTGGTGGGACTACCGCGACCAGATGGACTTCACCGAAGCGCTGCTGCGCAAGACGGCACGGGAAGCCGTCGGCGCGCTGCAGCTGACGTACCAGGGCCGGGAAGTTGACCTGGCGCGGCCGTTTGCACGCCTGACGATACGGCAGGCGCTGCAGGCGCACACCGACCTGGGCGACGCCATCGACGACCGCGCGATGCTGGTCCGGCGCCTGCAGAAGCTGGGACTGGGCGATGCGCTGCACGGGCGCAGCCTGGCGCTGCTGCAGGTGATGCTGTTTGAAGCGGTGGTTGAAGAGCAGCTGTGGCAGCCCACGTTCATCATGGAGCACCCGACGGAGATCAGCCCGCTGGCGCGCGCCAGCGACACCGAGCCGGGCGTGGCCGAGCGCTTCGAGCTGTACATCACCGGCCGCGAAATGGCCAACGGGTTCTCGGAACTCAACGATGCGGAAGACCAGGCCGAACGCTTCCTGGCGCAGGCCCGCGCCAAGGATGAAGGCGACGAAGAGGCGATGTACTACGACGCGGACTTCATCCGCGCACTGGAATACGGGATGCCACCCACCGCCGGCTGCGGCATCGGCATCGACCGCTTCATGATGCTGCTGACCGACAGCGCCAGCATCCGCGACGTGATCCTGTTCCCCACGCTGCGGCGCGAGGGCGGCTGATCCCGCGCAGCGCGGTCACGGCCCGCTGCCGACCGCGCTCAGCGCGGGTCTTGCGAGTCGGACACGTCGCGCCAGGCCACGTCCTGCACGCGCTCGCCCGCCGCACTGTCGGTCGTGCCGCCGGCCGCATCGGCGCGCGGCGTGGCCGAGGCCTGCCCCGAAGGCGGCCTGGGCCAGCGCTGGCGCGCCAGGTCGCGGTACTGCCGCCACAGCATGCCCACGGTGGAGGGGCGTCCGGTGATCAGGCCCACGACCAGGCTGAAAAGCGCCATGACCGCGAGCCAGAACAGCAGGACGAAAAGAAACATGAACCCCATCATGGCAAACAGGGCCCAGGTCATCCAGGCAAAGATGCGGCCCATCAGGCCGCCCCCTGCCGGGGCGCCGCGGGGCGACGCGGTTGGCATGAAAACATAAAGCATCCAGGATTCCTTGCATGATCTCGCACCCTTCCTATGATGGGGCGGGGCGGTCAAAGTTCAAGGACGCGCTGGCGGCTGCGCTGATAGCGCGCCGAGCGGCCCAGCTGCTCCCAGGCCGGCGCCGCACCCACCGGACGCAGGCTCTGGCGCCGCGGCTCGCTGGCCGGGTCGGGCTGCCAGCGGCCGCTGTGCACACCGTGGGCCAGCTCGTCCAGCACCTGATCCAGCAGCGTGCTGCCGGCCAGCGACTGGTTGCACAGCAGCACCAGGTCACAGCCGGCGCCCAGGGCGGCCACGACGGCGTCGGTTGCGGTCAGCGTCTGCCCCTGGACACGGCGCGCACCGGCCATGCTCAGGTCGTCGCTGATGATGGCGCCGGCAAAGGCCAGCTGGCCGCGCAGGACGTCCTGCAGCCAGCGCCGGGAAAACCCGGCCGGCCGCGCATCCACGCGCGGGTAGACGACGTGCGAGGGCATGACCGCCGCCAGCACCGAACCCAGCCAGGCGTAGGGCGCCGCGTCTTGACGCAGGATGGTGGCCAGGGCACGCCGGTCATGCGGTACCGCCTGGTGCGAATCGGCCAGCGCATGGCCGTGGCCCGGGAAATGCTTGCCGCAGTGCTGCATGCCGGCGACCAGCATGCCGTGCGCCAGCCGTGCCGCCAGCTGCGCCACCACCTGCGGCTGCCGGTGCAAGGCGCGGTCGCCAATGACGCCCGAGCGGCCCCAGTCCAGGTCCAGCACCGGCGCAAAGCTGAAATCCACGCCGCAGGCACGCAACTCGGCGGCCATGACCTGGCCACAGGCGGACGCGGCATCCAGCGCCAGCATGCGGTCCTGCTGCCACAACTGCCCCAGCGCGCGCATGGCTGGCAGCGGCGTGAAGCCGTCACCCCGAAAGCGCTGCACGCGCCCGCCCTCCTGGTCGGCGCAGATGAGCAGATCGCCGCGCAGCGCCCGGATCTGGCCGCACAGCGCCGTCAGTTGCGCGCGGTCCTGCCAGTTGCGGCCAAACAGGATGACGCCACCGACCAGCGGATGCTGCAGGCGCTGGCGGTCCACTGCCGACAGCTGCAGGCCGGCCAGGTCGATGATCAGTGGTGCGTACGGCATGAAGCGTTTGGCGTCGAGCGTTTGGCGTTGAGCGTGGACATCGCGGCATGGCCGCAGTCATTGAGCCGCACGGCGGCAAGGCCATACGTCATCAAGCCGATGTGCATGGCCGTTGCATGTCTGCAGAAGCACTGGATCCACATGCGGAGTTGGAGGCAATCAGTCCTGTCTTTGCTCGACGATGCAGAAGCTGGCCGCGTAGTCGCTCTCGTCGGTGATGCTGATGTGCGCCACCAGATGGCGCGCATCGAACCAGGTCTGCAGCGCGTCATGCAGCACGATGCGCGGCTGGCCGCTGCGGTCGTTGATGATTTCGCAGCGGCGCCACTGCATGGGCGCGCGCATTCCCAGGCCAATGGCCTTGCTGAACGCTTCCTTGGCCGAAAACCGCGTGGCCAGGTAGCGCAGCCCGCGGTCGGGCCAGCGCTCGCCGCGCTCGCGCCAGACCTGCAGCTCGCGCTCGGTGAGCACACGCCGTGCAAAGCGCTCGCCCCGGCGTTCCAGCGTCTTGCGCATGCGCCGCACGTCGCAGATGTCGGTGCCTATGCCGTAGATCACCCGGCGGCTTCCAGGCAGCCCAGGTACGCGCGGGTAGCTGCCGCGTAGCCCTGCTCCAGGGCGTCGGAGACAAAGGCATGGCCTATGGACACCTCCAGCAGCCCGGGCACCTGCGCGGCAAACAGCGGCAGGTTGTCCAGGTTGAGGTCGTGCCCGGCGTTGACCCCCAGCCCGGCATCCCGCGCAGCCTGCGCCGCGGCCACATAGCGCGCGAGCTGCTGCCGGCGCTGCTGCGGGTCGGCCCATGCTGCGGCGTACGGCTCGGTGTACAGTTCGACGCGGTCGGCACCGACGCCGCGCGCGCCCGCCATCTGCGCCGGATCGGCGTCCATGAACAGGCTCACGCGCACGCCCAGCGCCCGGCACTCGGCCACCAGCGGTGCCAGCCTGTCGGCATCGGCGGGGAAGTGCCAGCCATGGTCGCTGGTGAACTGGTCGGTGCCGTCGGGGACAAAGGTGGCCTGCGTTGGCCGCACCTGCCGCACGTGCTCCAGCAGGTTGTGCGTGGGGTTGCCCTCGATGTTGAATTCCGCCTGCGGCCAGCCGCGCATGAGCTCGGCCAGCTCCTGCACGTCGTGCGCACGGATGTGGCGGCCGTCTGGCCGCGGATGGATGGTGATGCCGTGCGCGCCCGCCTGCAGGCACAGCCGTGCCGCCCGCGTGACGCTGGGAATGCCCAGGTGACGGGTGTTGCGCACCAGCGCCACCTTGTTGACGTTGACGGAAAGCCGGACGGTCATGGAACCACACTCAAACGCGACAAATCATGCGCCAGCTGGCGCGTGCGCAGCATGTCGATGCCACTATGGTACTGGAGCAGGCGGCGCAGCTGCCGGCGCAGCCGCATCTGCCGGCCGCGATCCAGGCCGTCGATGACGGTCATGAGCCCGGGCAGCACGGGCAATCCCATGAACGCCTGCGCCAGCGCGGCCCAGTCGGCACCGCGCAATTCCCCGGGCAGCGGCTCATCGGACACCGCTGCGAGCCCGCTTTCCGGATCGATGCGGTACGGCTGCTCCGGCTGCAGCGGCTGCTGCGTAAACGTCTGTATGTCCAGCGTCGGCAAATAGCCGCACTGGTGCAGCAGCACCAGCTCGAACGCGCGCAGCGCCACCGCCAGCTGCCGCCTGTCCGCCGCGCCTGCAGCCAGCGTGCGAACCAGGTCCGCATAGGCATCGAACAGCGCCTCGTGCGGGTCTTCGCGCGCGACCAGCCGCAGGACCAGCTCGTTGGCGTAGCAGCCTGCCATCAGCGTCTCGCCGCCCGGCATGACGTGGCCGCCGCCCCATTCGGCGCCCTTGAGCGTGCGCACCTCGCCTTGGCCGCCCCAGGAGAGGAACAGCGGCTGCAGCGGCAGCAGCACCGGCCGGAAGTTCGACGAGGGTCGCTTGGCGCCCCTGGCAACCAGCGCCACGCGGCCATGGGTGCGGGTGAACGCCTCGATGATGACGCTCGATTCGCTCCAGTCGTAGTGGTGCAGGACGTAGCCCGGCTCGTGCGAGATGCGCTTCACGCCCTGTCTCCGCGCCACCGGCAGGGCAGGGCTGCGCCGGGCCGCAGCACCGCGGACCATGCGCCGCCAAAGCGCCGCCGGAAGCAGGCCCGCGCCCGGCCTGCGGCCATGCCACGGTCCGGCGTGAAGCCGCCGCACGCATGGTGGTGCTCCCGGCACGGCTCCGGCCGCTCAGCTGTAGCCAAAACCACGCACGCGTGCTTCGTCGTCGGCCCAGCCCGAGCGCACGTCCACCCACAGGCGCAGGTAGACCTTGCAGTTGAACAGCTGCTCCAGCTCCTTGCGCGCCTGCGTACCCAGCTGCCTGAGCCGCTCGCCGTCCTTGCCGATGACCATGGCCTTGTGGCCTGCGCGCTCGACGATGATGGTTGCGGCAATGCGCACCATGCGCCCGTGCTCGCGGCTCTTCTCCTCGGTAAACGCATCGACGACCACGGCCGAGGTGTACGGAAGCTCGTCACCGGTCAGGCGAAACAGCTTCTCGCGCACGATTTCCCCGGCCAGGAAGCGCTCGTTGCGGTCGGTCAGCTCGTCGGCGTCGTACCACCACGGCTGCACGGGCAGGTATCTTGCGCACAATTCAAGCAGGCGCTGCACGTCGCCCGGCCGCCGGGCCGACATGGGAATGAATTCTGCAAAGGCAAAGCGCTCCTGCATGGCCTGCAGCCATGGGGCCAGCTCAGCGCGCCGGCGCACGCGGTCCAGCTTGTTGGCAACGAGAAAGACCGGAATGTCCGGCTTGAGCAGGGCAAGCACCTTGGCGTCGGTGAGGGAAAACGTGCCCGCCTCGACGACATAGAGCACCAGGTCGACGTCCGACAGCGCGCCCAGGACGGCCTTGTTCAGCGTGCGGTTCAGCGCCGCCGTGTGCCGGGTCTGGAACCCCGGCGTATCGACAAACACGTACTGCACGCCGCCACCTGCACCGTCCGGCACGGTCCGTATGCCGGTGATGCGATGCCGCGTTGTCTGCACCTTGCGGCTGGTGATGCTGATCTTTTGTCCCACCAGCGCGTTGAGCAGCGTGGACTTGCCAACGTTGGGCCGGCCCACGATGGCAATGAGGCCGCAGCGCTGCTCGCCTGCTGCAGCCGCCGGCGCGGATGCCTGCGTGCCGCGCCCGCCTGGTGTTGCGTTCATGAGGTCGGCGCTCCTTGCTGCAGCTTGCTGAGCATGGCCGCGGCTGCCATCTGCTCGGCCTTGCGGTGCGAATGCCCGCGGCCCAGCGTCTGCAGCGATCGGCCGGGCACCCGGCACACAACCTCGAAGGTGCGGGCATGTTCGGCGCCCAGCGTGCGCAGCACCTCGTACCGGGGCAGGTCCAGCTTGTGGCCCTGCAGCCACTCCTGCAACGCGGTCTTGGCGTCCTTGGCTGCGACGGCGCCGGCCTGGGAGGCATCGATCTCGCCCAGCAGATGGCGCACGAGGCGATCCGCCGCAGCGTAGCCGCCGTCCAGGTAAACGGCGCCCAGGAGCGCCTCAACCGCGTCAG
>Ga0265293_10000563_pt1 | contig 87222 bp, 73 predicted proteins | sample Munlanlewell138R_FD_192505 | JGI IMG/M metagenome (GOLD analysis project Ga0265293, IMG submission 192505) | Leachate microbial communities from a municipal landfill in Southern Ontario, Canada - Leachate well 138R | ecosystem: Engineered > Solid waste > Landfill > Unclassified | place: Canada... | reverse complement strand
TCCGGAAGAATCCGTAAGGACTGCCACAATGTCAAGGGTTGCGTATGGCAAAGGACCCGCGGGAAAAAGAAAAGAAGAGGACTCTTTTTCAAAAGGAAGAGATTTTTTTATCAGCCATTCAGATTTTCCTCTTTCTTTTATCCCAGCTGTTAAGGTTGCTTTCGCGCCAGACTGAAGAAGAGAGGAAGAAATCTTTACATCAAAATGCACATCCTTTATTTTCTGCGTTTCAAAGATAGCATACCTATACCATGGAGAATATACCTGAATTTCCATAGGAACATAGGAAATCTCAAGCTTATCTCCTCCTTGGAAGGCAAGAGTTTTTTTGGTAAGCGTATCCCGAACCTTAACCATATATTGATACTTACCCGGAGTATCTATGATAATCTCACCAATATCCAATATTGTAGATTCTTTCTCTTTCTGGCTAATTTCCCGCACTGTTTTTTCTACTTTCCCCGCCTCGCTTATTAATGTAAAATCAAGAAGATAGTGTGCGGATTTTCCTGTATTATTCGTCACAGGAACCTTGATTCCCACATGTAATTTTGAATCCTGTACTACGGTTGATATCGCAGGCTCTTCTATACGAAAAGAAAAACGGGTCAGATCAACGGGAATCTCTATTTTCCGAAAACCACCCACACTATTAAATGCACCATTTTTTCCTATAGAAGAGTTTTCTTCAGGATTTTTTTTCTCTCTACAAAGATTTATATCCCAAGAAAAAGAGGAAGAAAATTCAGAGGATTGAATAAAGTTATAAAAAGGAATAGCTATCTCCGCAGACCAAAAATCTTCTCCTTGATATACAGCGGCTTGCCACTCACCATTCCAGGTAAGATCTGCCAGAAACCCGCCCTGTTCAAGAAATCTATCTAATCGGGAACCTACGGCATTCACTATAAAATGGAAATATTCATTCCCTGATCCAGGGGCAAGCATAATCTCTACGCAATCATCTGCAAAAACCTTTTGATCATGAGGACGCTTCTCTGCTTGAATGTTTTTTATGTCAGGTTCAATACAATGAAATCCAATATAAAAGGAGTTATCGTCGTAGAGTACATAAGCCCGTGTAGGATAACGCGCGGGCTGATCCGTATCCTGAATAATAAAATTAGTAATCGCAGATGCCTGCTTCCAAGGGGCCTCATCCAATTTTCCATCAATAATCGGAGGTTTGGAAATTTTTAAAGGTGTTATCTTCACATCAGCAGAAGAGGCTCCCGCACCGCAAAAAAGAAAGATTCCGCACAACAAAAACCCTATACTTTTTTTCATACCTCTTCCCCCTTGTTGAGTTTCTTTCCAGAAAAACCAGAAAATTACTCTTTGTTCTATTGCCAGCCCTTTTTCAAACAAGAAACTCCATTACCGTCTGGTAAGAGCTGGTCATAGGTTTTTGCTTCTACATGGCCATCTGCATAAAGAACATTGCCAATACCATTATGCCGAAAACTAAAATGATCTATCCAATAGACATAATAATACCCGTACCTTCCTGCCTCAGTAACAAGAAGTGTAATACTCGGATTATATATTCTTGTGGTTTTTGTAGGAGGATAGGTGGTAGGGTTGTTTCCGCTTCCTACCAGGCGTAAATTAATACCATACGTTCCTGTTGACATGCTACGTTGTTCACTTGGACATCCGCCTCCTATAGAGGCTACACCCATAGTTTTTTTGACACTAAGTCCATAATTCAGCCCTTTAATACATCTTGACGAGATAGCATGAAACCAGTAGAATTGACGTACTCCACCGGCATAAGAAGGGTCTCCTTCTGTATGGAAAACCGAACAGGGATACCAGTCATCCCAATCTTGCGCATACATCATCAGCGCAGTTCCTATTTGCTTAAGATTATTTACACAAATTGCCTGTCTGGCTTTTTCTCTTGCCTTGGAAAGTGCGGGCAATAACATTGCCGCTAAAATAGCAATAATCGCAATAACGACCAAAAGTTCTATTAAAGTAAACCCACTAAATTTTTTCTTCTTCATTCCTCCTCCAGTGTAGTATCTTGCGCATCTTTTACTTTTTTTAATAACATGGAGGTACTCAATCTTTTCCCTTATTCATATCATTGTTTCATACTCTTACTAAGACAATGGAATCGCTGATGCCATACAATGTTTCAAAAATAAGAGTGGTAGTAGTAACACGAGCAATGGAATTTTTTTTTTGTACAGAGGGAGGAAAGACCATATTACTATAATCGGAAAAAACAGGAAGAGTAAGAAAAGAGACAAAAAATTTAGCGAGAGATAGATTAGATAGCGGAAAAAGAGTTAATAAAGGGAATGCTTTCTCTATTTGTTTGCGCATTGGCCTCATCCTTTTCCTTTTGTCAGAGGCTTTCTCGAATTATTTTCTTTAATGTCTTTAATGAAAAGATGGTAACATGCTAATCGGTTTTGTCAAATTACCAATCTCAAAAAATCACCACAATCACCATAATTCTCTCTTTACGCTATCCATATAACCCTTCTTACATTAGACCTCAAATAAATCTGAAACCACTGCCACGAGATCTCCTTTCTTCACTCTCTCTAAGGGTTCCTTACGGCCTAACACAAAACCTTGACAAGGAGAATAAAGCAAGATATTTTTCTCTTTTTTCAGTATTTATAAAAGATACTGCTTTTTTCCGCGCTTTACTTTTCCCGGAATCATCTTAAGAAACCTCATTAGATTAAAGACTCCAAGCACACCATCGCATACCTCTTCTTCAATATTTTCCTGATGTCCGACAAATTCAACAGTAATCGCTATTTTTCCATTTCTTCGTGCAAATACAGAAAGTCTTTCTTTTACTATTGTTTTCTTCTGTGAGACCTTTGCAAAAAACCCAAGATTTAAAGCACGGCCGAACCGAAGAGTTTGTGGAGTTACATAAACGAAATAAGGCTGATTTCTTGAGTAGCTGTGAAAATCAATAAGAAGATCGCATGGCAATACTCCCTTCTCCCATATAGCGGCAACAATCTTCTCTAAAACAGATCCATCTTTCTTTTCCTGCCACTATACTACGATTAAAAGCAAAGGAGATACTTCCGACCCTGTTCCCTTCCTTATTGCTGATTCTATCGTAGAGCCCGCAGGGTTTCTACCTTTAACGAACCTTCCTGTTCTCAAGGCGGATATAGTACTCTTCAAGGAGATAGCCTGCTCCAAACCCTACTTTCCAAACAAAAGCTGATTTTACCCTTCCTGCTATCTTTTTTTCCCTCTCTTATTTCATATCATCAAGTATTTGCGTTGGAGTTCGTGCCACATTATAGAGTTTAAGATCACTAATAATTCCCTCCATTCCATACGCACCAGGAATAGCGCCGATATAGAACTCTTTTCTTCCCTGAGATATTATAAGCGGCTTCTGATATTCTTCATTTCGTTTTCCAGCCTCCTGCACTCGCACTGTAAGTTCTTTTCCATCCAGAAAAAGCCGTGCCGCAGAGCCATCATACGTAGCTGTAAGAAAATACCAGACTCCTGGCCTAAATTGCGGCGGAGCAAAGACAGAAATTGAATTTTGTTCGGAAGTTTTTCCTGTCTCAAAATATAAAGCGCGCCACGCGTAATAAAGGCGAAAGCCAGTTCCTGTTGTTGAGGAAGCATTAAAAAGAATCATAAATCGTGTAACCTTTGGTTTATCAGAATCTACAGTGGTAAACTTTACCCATGCCTCTATGGTTAATCCCTTAGAAAGATCGTATTGTGTTGTGATAGGTATCTTTATACAGCCTTTTTCCGCATTTACGAATCTGTTAGGAATAAATTCAAGAGCTTTTCCCTCTCTTCCTTCTGTCCAAGCAGTATTATTTCCATCGCGAAGAATCGTCCCATGATGTCCATTACCGCTCTTATCTTTTATAACAAGTCCCTCTCCCTCATCAAGGGGCCAATGGGCAATCAGCGGACTATCAGCGCCATAGAGAGCCACTGTACAAAAAAGAAGCATCAGAATAAGTGCGCGGCCTATGATACTAATCTTGCAATTACTTACAGTGGTAGTCATCTTTCTCCTCCTGTATATCCAATAGGTTCTGCCAAACTTGGCTATCTTTTCATCTATTTCTTAAGAGTAACCCCCGAATATCTCTTAATAAACTTCAATTTCCCCAATCTTCGCATACGGTCCATTTGTCGCAGTAACCCAAATTCTGATTCTATCTGTTTTTACTGGTTTAAAGGTATGCACAATCTCTGCATCGCTTCTATTGGAAACTTTATCCACTGTCTTCCAATTTCCGTCTATAAAGAGCTGTACCTCATAATCCCGTAAACTCTTTTCATGAGGGAAAACCACTACCTTTTGTATGGTCTGCATTGTATGAAATTTTAATTCAATCCAATCAGGTCCCTCATCTTTTGTGGTATCTTGCCAATACATGATGCGAGCTTGCCGAGTATCGGGAAGTTCGCACAGCCCGTCTGCCACGTGCCACAACCCATTATTCGCCCTTCCAGAACCTCCTGCACGATTACTGGAAGCAGTAACAGTAAGGGTTACATCCTCATAACGCTGATAGGCAAGATTTCCAGGTTTTTTTCTTTTGGCATATTCTTTCTCTATTGCCGCACAAATCTCTTTTACAGAAGTTAAATCAGGAATCTCCTTAACAGTGGTATATACACGCACTTCAAATGTATCAAAAGCATCGGTAAAACTCTCGTTTTTTAAAGAAACTGTTCTATCTTCTGAAACAACCTGAAGCCGAGAGCCATGTTTTCCTATGCCGGGCACTGTAATAGTTGCCTTCACAGGCTCCATCTGCGCATTGCATACAAAAAGAAAGAGTCCGTTCTTTGTCTCTTTTAGAAGTGTTCTGATAGATGCCGGCGAACTCTTCACAGAAAGGGAAGAAACCGGAGCAAGAACTGCATCCCCTAAAAATGCAAATTCCTTGGTATGGTGAGGAACGCCAATATACAATTCCGGATAAAAATCATACTGCCGATTATACTGAATAATACCGTTTGCACCAAGCAAAAGGGCCAAAAGATACTCATTCCTTCGCTCTATATAACTCGGTATCCTCACTCCACGCATACTTACATCGCCATAATTAAAACCCTGTTGAAGCCAAGGAACAGTAAACCTATGATAGGGATGAAGCGCCAGAATATTCGGGATATCTTCTAACACACGAATAATTTTTGATATATCATTAATTGGAACATCCCGATACATACGAGGATAGGCATGCCGACTAATAATATCACCGCATTGAGAAAAATTTCTCGCATTTACAACCGAACTTCCATTGGTTAAGAGAACAGGGTGGTAAGGATCTTCCTCTACTAAAAGATTGTAAATCTTCTTTGCTACCTTGATATTTGCAACATAGGTACTAATCTCATCCCAAAAGAAATATGCAAAAAGATTAGGAGTTGCTTTCGCTTTCTGAAGTCTTCCGAGATAAAAATTTCTAACCTCATCATCCCAGATTCCTTCCCGTATCTTATCCCGCACCGAACGCGGCTTGCTCCAAGCAAGGTGTCCGGTTATCGTAAGAGCTTCTTTGACATGTCCGTCCATCGTTACATTATAATAGGGATTCACATCTTCCGCTCCACTCCATGTTCCATTAATAAAGAAGGGAACGCCATCCACATACCAGTTCATATCCTTTCCAAGCCATACTTCTCCCTTTTGATAGGGAAGTTTTCGTATCGCACGAGAAATTTCTTCCATGACTTTTCCGGAAGAATCCGTAAGGACTGCCACAATATCAAGGGTTGCGTATGGCAAAGGACCTGCGGGAAAAAGAAAAGAAGAGGACTCTTTCTCAAAAGGAAGAGATTTTTTTACCAACCATTCAGATTTCCCTCTTTCTTTTATTCCAGCTGTTAAGGTTGCTTTCGCGCCAGACTGAAGAAGAGAGGAAGAAATCTTTACATCAAAATGCACATCCTTTATTTTCTGTGTTTCAAAGATAGCATACCTATACCATGGAGAATAGACCCGAATTTCCATAGGAACATAGGAAATCTCAAGCTTATCTCCTCCTTGAAAGGCAAGAGTTTTTTTGGTAACCGCATCCCGAACCTTAACCATATATTGATACTTACCATAAGTATCTATGATAATTTCGCCAACATCCAATAGTGTAGATTCTTTCTCTTTCTGTCTAATTTCCCGCACTAGTTTATCTACTTTTCCCGCCTCGCTCGTTAATGTAAAGTCAAGGAGATAGTGCGCGGATTTTCCTGTATTATTCGTCACAGGAACCTTAATTCCCACATGTAATTTTGAATCCTGTACTACGGTTGATATCGCGGGCTCTTCTATACGAAAAGAAAAACGGGCAAGATCAACAGGAATCTCTATTTTCCGAAACGCTCCTATACTATTAAATGCACCATTTTTTCCTATAGAAGAATTTTCGTTAGGTTTTTTTTTCTCTCTACAGAGATTTATTCCCCAAGAAAAAGAGGAAGAAAATTCAGAGGATTGAATAAAATTATAAAAAGGGATAGCTATCTCCGCAGACCAGAAATCTTTTCCTTGATATACAGCGGCTTCCCACTCGCCATTCCAGGTAATATCCGACACAAACCCGCCCTGTTCAAGAAATCTATCTAATCGGGAGCCTACGGCATTCACAATAAAATGAAAATATTCATTCCCTGATCCAGGGGCAAGCATAATTTCTACGCAATCATCTGCAAAAACCTTTTGATCATGAGAACGTTTCACTGCTTGAATGTTTTTTATGTCAGGTTCAATACAGTGAAAGCCAATATAAAAGGAGTTATCGTCGTAGAGTACATAAGCCCGTGTAGGATAACGCGCGGGCTGATCCGTATCTTGAATAATAAAATCAGTAATCGCAGATGCCTGCTTCCAAGGGGCTTCATCCAATTTTCCATCAATAATCAATGGTTTGGAAATTTTTAAAGGGGTTATCTTCACATCAGCAGAAGAAACTCCCGCACCGCAAAAAAGAAAGATTCCGCACAAACATAACACTATAACTTTCTTCATGCTTCCTCCTTTACAAGGTTCGTTCATCTCACGAAAAGATACAACCTATACCCTATCTATTCTACAGTATCGTATCATCTCCTTATGGAATTGTTCCTTACAACAGCATACTCCTATCAATAACCCTCTTTCCAACCTTTTCTTAGGCAAGAGGCTGAATACCCGTCTGGCAGAAGTTGGTCATAGGTTTTTGCTTCTACATGGCCATCTGCATAGAGAAGATTACCAACTCCATTATGCCGAAAACTAAAATGGTCTCCCCAATACACATAACCATACCCACTCTTACCTGCCTCTGCAACAAGAATTACAATACTCGGTTTATGAATTTTCGTGGATTTTGTAGAAGGATAAGAAGTAGGAGTAGCTCTATCTATGGTTCCTACCAAACAAAAATTAATACCATACGTTCCCCTTGACATCTTCCGCCGTTCAGTTGGACATCCGCCTCCAACATAGTTCACCCCAAAGGTTTTCCTGAGATCAAGCCCATAATCCATTCCTTGAACATAGTTTGACGAGAGAGCATGATACCAGCGTAATTGCTTTTCATCCTCTAGAGAAAAACAGAGAGGAGGAAACCAATCGTCGTAATCTTGTGCATACAGCATCAATGCAGTTCCTATTTGTTTGAGATTATTCACACACGTTGTCTGTCGGGCTTTTTCTCTTGCCTTGGAAAGCGTGGGAAGAAGCATTGCCGCTAAAATAGCAATAATCGCAATAACTACAAGGAGTTCTATCAAGGTAAATCCAAATGATTTACGAGAAGACGCGTTTTCTTTTTTCATTTTCTTCCTCCTCAAGTAAGAAAGGAAATCCCTTCTATAAATCAATCTATCTGACTGTTTTGCCATTCCACCTCCTTCTGCCCTTTACCACTTTTGCATAAAACTTCTTCATCTTTATTTCCTCATAAAAGAAGCTCTCACCATGACGCATCAAACTAAAATCCTTCCTTTATTTACAGCTTATGATTTCCTTCAAAAGCATCATCATAAAAATTTTAGGCGAATCTTCTTTTCAGGAAAATAGTGATTATATAAGAGAAAAAGAGACTTCTTATTTCTAAGGCTGTAAGGCTCTCTCGTCTTTTTCAATGCTATTCCTATTGAATCATTGAAAGAGGCTGTTGCATCAAGAGAAAAGATGTTTTCTAACGATGGAATCGCTGATACCAACAGATCAGGATTCAGAAGAGTATGAGGTGGGAAAATACAGGGAGGAAGAATTTTTTTTTCTGCGGAGAAAGAAAAGAGAATATCGCGTGAAACGAAAAAAATCAGAGAAGTAAGAGAAGAGATGAAAAATTTAGGACGGAATATATTAGATAGAGGAAAAAGCCTTAATAAAGGAACTATTTTGTCTATCTCTCTACGCATCGGCCTCCTCCTATTTCTTTTTGTCAGAGGCTTTCTAAGAATTGTTCTCATCCTTAAAAAGACTGTAGCATGTCATGAGGTTTTGTCAAATTACTCCATTGTCTTCATTTTCATCAAGAAGATCTCTTATAATAAAAGAAAAGTATGCTAAAAAAAAAGAAGTTATAGAAAAACCTTGATAGAACCTAAAGGATAAAGAAGGGTAATGAGAGTATGGGAGGGCAGATACAGAAGCAATGTGATATGGGTGCTATGATTGGTCTCCTTTCCTTCTCATAGGTGATACGTATAGGTGCTTATAGATGATTTGAGGCTCTCTTAAAGCGATGATATATAGCCTATTTCTATAAGAAAAGGTAATATCCTACGACCAGTAGCCCGCATACTTTTCCATTGCATCCATCAATGCTTTTACGTTGGCAAGGGGAACGCCCGGATAAAGGCCGTAAATCATCATCAGTCCTCCGTGAGCTGATCCGAGCTGACGAACCTCATCAAGAATAAGAGCGTCAATCTCACCGGGAGTGCCAAAGCGGGTAACACGCTGGCGATCTATATCCAACTCTATACAGATTCTGGCGCTGAACTTCTCTTTGATCCACTCAATCCCATTTACCAGATCCTGAAGATTGATTACCTGAACACCCGCAAGGAGTAAATCATCTGCCAAACTCCTTATATCTCCGTCAGAATGCATATGTACAATACAACCAGAATCTATCGCTGGTTTCATCAATCGCCGATAGACTGGCGCGATATATTGTTGAAAGTGAATCGGTGTAATCATTGGTCCGACCTGCATACCAAGATCATCTGCATAACTGAATATATCTGGTTTTAGGAGTAATGCTTTCTTAACAAAGGCTTCATTAAAATCAGAGATTAGTGCGATTAATTTTTCAAGGTTCGGCTCTGAATCTGCCATATCACCCAAAAGATTCTCATATCCTCGGATATCCTGAAGCCGCAAGAAAGTATGTCCATGCGGAAGTCCCAACCAGACCAACCTGCCATTAGCCCTATTTTTTTGCGCATCATCTGAGATCTCTTTCCAAGAGATAGGATAAGTGCCATCGGTAATTTCTGGGTTTGGCGGTCTGTATTCGCTAAAATCCTCCCATGATGCAAGCGGATGGCCATGAACAGCGCCGGTTATCCCATTATCTGTTGTCTTCCAAAGACATTCCCATGGATCTGTATAGGGTTGATCGGCCCGAGCATTTAAGAGATAATCTGGCACAACTGCCCTGCTCTGTCGGCGATAGCCGGGAAAAAGCAAAGGATGACTCTCCATCAGGTCTTCAAGGGCTTCCTTATCGTAATGATGCCAGCAGGCATCGTTTACAGAGAAGCTCATAGGAATATATTCAGGATTTTCAAACCTAATAGCTCGCAGAATATTCTCTTTTATCGTCATAGAAATTCATAGCTCACAAGCATAGGGTTAGCATAAATAGTTTTTATCCATATCCCTCTTATTTTACAGAAAAATGAGAGCTTATAAAAAAAAGAATTGGTTCTGAAGCAGAGGAACTTTATTACCTATTATGCTTAAAAATATGCTTTTTTACCTATGATGTCAAATCGTAAAAAATCCTTGGTATAACTAAAGGTTTTTCTATTATGCCGAGAATGGCTCAGGGTGCAATAGTAAAAATTCTTGCATATAATATCAAGCGTCTCTACTATCTCTATTGCAATCAAGCTGTCTTCAATAGTAAAACCGCATATCTTTTAATAAGATTGATAGGAATGGCAAGTGTGGATTTTTTTCCATTCTGTTTCACAGAGATTTTTTTCTTCTCTATTTCTGGCGACAATATCTCGGCATTTTTTATCGTAAAAGGAAGAGTAAGAATAATCTCCTTCCCTTTTAACTCTTTATATCTAAAGGTATGGACTTTTTTACCAATGGTATCAAGTTGGGAGATCTCCTTGCTCAAGGTCAAAGACTTTTTTTGCATTGTGCTAACAATTGCTCCTGAAGAGGAGGCAACCACACTATTATTCTCCAATAAAGTCCCCACAGCATTAACCAAATGAAGAATTTTTAATCCTTTTTTCTCATATATAGTAAGAAAGATACCCTCGGGAAGATTCTCCCATGTATAAGAAAAACTTTCAGGATAGATAGAACGAATGGCATTTAGAATAAGTTGAGAATATTCTGGTATCCGTCTGTCTTCTACAAGGGTTAGGCTCTCTCCGGATTGAAAGGAGACCGAAGGAGTATAACTCATCAATCCCGGCTTACCCGCGCAATAGATAACCTTGCCTTTTCCAAAAGAGGCTGATATTAAAAAAGGATACTCAACAATAACTGATTCAGTATTAATCTTCATTATTCGCTTTAGATTTTTTCCTCTATCTTTAACAAAAAGCACAGGAGCTTTGTTCTCTATTTTTCTTCTTATATCTAAAAATCCTGGCTGTTCTTCTTTTAACGAAACAGGAAAAAGAACCTCTGAAACTTTTTTGATATAGTTTACTCCTAGAACATCCTTTAGTGCGAAGTTATCCAGTTTATCTCCATTTTCATCATAAAGAGACGTTTCAAAGGTCGCAATAAGATTCCCGCCGGATTGTACGAAGCTTTTAATTACTTTCACCTGCGCTTTACTTAAGCAAGCAGAGTTAGGAAGAATCAACAATCTATATTTCTTCAAATTCTCAGAAGTTATTTGAAAATCCAGCAATGTATCAAACTGGATATTATTTCTTATCATGCTTTCACACCAGCCCCTATATTCTTTCACATAATAACTATCTTCAGGGCCGCCATAAATATCGCGAGTCTGTTTAGAAAAGAGAACTCCTATTTCGCTGGATTGTTTGGTACCTGTAAAGAGCTCCTTGTTTTCCTTCTCCCAAAGAAGAAAGCTCATATCTCCCAATTTTTTTTCAGCGCCTAATTTAGGACATGGCCAGTATAATTGATCCCAACTCTTTGATAATGACCAATAGAGGTAATTTTCTTCTTCATTGCCGGGATAAAAGATCGTAATAGACGGCAATTTCCATTCTCTCGCGAGCGCCTGATATGTCTTAAGATTAACTGCTGTAGAGGGAATACTATACGGAACTGCCTTCACATATAAAATCTCTTTGAATACCGCATTCATTCCTCGTATCCATTCATATAGATCAGAGCCGCATGCCTGCGCTCCCCAAGTAGAAACAGTACTACTGCTACAGGTAAAAGAGAGCAAATCTTTCTTTATTGCAAATGCCTGTTTTGCTAAATCCTCATGAAAATCTCCAGTAGATTTCATCCTAAACCGTATCCATGCGCGAAATGCGGGATTTTGAAAATTTCCCCAGAAAGATTCATCCTTTACATCTTTAGGAAGTGTAAATCCTGTTTCTTTATAAAATTTCTTTTGGCAGTAAGAACATCCGCATGTATACCAATCAGGTGTTATCTGCACATCATCCATCATAATACCGTCCACGCCAGTTGCCAATGTAGCGGGAATATAATGTAAATATACCGCCTCTCTGTAATAGGGATTGTTCGGACAGAACATATAACCAGAATACCAGCCCATACTAATTTTTTTTCTTAACATATCAAACTGACACCACCTCTTTACAGGCAATCCCTTATAATAGATCTGCTCTATCTTCTTTCGGTATAAGGGCTTTTCAGGATTATGGTGTACAAAGGCGATTCCGTGGTGTTCAACAACCTTTATCCCATACTTATGGCAGGCATTTACTATCAAGCTTAAAAGACGATATACCGCATCAAAATCAAACCCTTTTTCAAATAGAAGAGAGTCAAAAACTATATGCCGGTATTCCTTTCCTTTTCCGCGCCAAAATAGAATAACTGCATTCACTCCCTGAGATGCCAAAAGAGAGGCTTTTTCTTCAGCCTGTTCCTGTGTAAGTGAAAAAGAATCTACATCCCAATTCCCAAAACAGGCGGAATAAACCCATAAAGGCGGGTCGTTTACTATTCTTTTGGAAGCAGGAATCTCCATATATCCCTCCTGATCTTGGCACCAGCCTCTTCCTGAATCATTCTGAATAGTTCGCTTATCGGACTATTTATCAAGACAACATCTGGCGCAAAAGGATTGGCGGCAAAATAGATAACCTTTCCATTCCCGTATGTATGTTCAATCACTGCCTCTTTTTTATTCTCAAATTCCGCTATTACCTTTACATCCGAAGAACTCCGAGTCAGTGTATACGCCTGATGTATTTTAGAGTAAAGAGAATCAGTTTTTTGCAGAGGAAAAGTCCTTCCATTCAATTTTCCCGGCTTGACGATATTTATCCTCTCTGCAACAAACGGTTCTCCCTTTATTGTTACTCCTGTCAATTCTTTTCTATGAAGAGAGAGAGACGATCCATCTCTATTATATTCAAAAGCTTCAGGATCTCCTATGACCAATATTCCACCTTTTTTTACATAGTTTTTTAGAGGCTCTATCATCCCTGGAGTCGCATATTTAGCAAGAGGAAGATATATCACCTTATAAGAAGTCAACTCTTTTTCATTCCTTTCAAGTTGCCTATCGCAGATAAAATCAAACCATGAACCAATCTTTTCTCCTAATATAGAATAGGCGGTATAGAGATGGTCTCCATTTGCCGCCTCTCCTGCCTCTGAATCAAAGGAACAGAGAATTGCAGTATCTGGATCATTGGGAAGATTTACACGGTTCATTGAGGTAATTCTTTTTGATAGAGATAACATTTCTTCAAAAAGCTCTGGATTTCTATATTTTTCTCCCGATACATAAAACTCTATCCGGGACGCACCGGTTTTTAATGCTTGAGATACCCATTCCCGCAAATCATCGGGTTTTGGAGTATATCCTGCATAATGAAAGGCCTGTACCACGGTAACAGTCGGTTTTCCTCCGGAAAGATCTCTAAGAAATTTTGTTCCAAATCCATGATTATAAATGCCCCGTCCCTCCCTGCGTTCCGCGGAAGAAGCGTATGGATCTGCGGACATCCAATCTGTATAACGGGCAAATAAAGAATAATCAAGTGGAGTAAATCCACTCATAAACCAAAAATCATTTCCTATATATTCTAAATTGGGAGCTGTCTTCTTTAATGCCTCATACATCTGTTTCTTGCTTTCCGCATACTTATCACTGAACCATCTATACCCTGCGATTCTCTGGAATGGATGGTTTTCCCTTTTTTCCCAGTATGAGGGATCATTGGGGGCCGGCATACCATATTTACCAAAGCCATAATCTTTTAAGACCTCTTGGTTCCATGCCTTCATCTTTGGTCCTATATCTGATATTTTTCCGCTAATAAATGAAACTCCGGGCTCGTCTCTGCCCTCAATGGTTGCGATATACGGCATATCTTTATATCTGTTGGCACAATTAATAATTGCTTCTATCACTCCTTCCACATAGGCAGGATCAATAAGAGAAACCCTGCCATGGCTTCTCATAGAAGAATCTATGATCTCCGCTCCTTTTTCAATGGCGATTCTTACTGCGGCACTGCTTTCTGTGGCACATTTCATTTTTGTACCATATTTTCTATGTAACTCCATACACTTTTCCACACTTCGCCAGGGTCTGGTTCTGTCTCTACTGTCTGCCCATGGCAATGACTCGCCCATAAGCCCTGCCTTTGCATGGATATCCAACATGATATCTACTTCTTTCCCCCACTCTTCATCTGTATATTTGCCCTGCAGATCTGCGGGAAGAGATGATTTTTCCGCGCTATTATCCCATTTATAGGTAGTATAATTACCCTTTGTATCTGTTAAAAGTTCTTTGTAAAGTGCATCTGTCCGCAGTATGGCAAGAGGATTAACACTTCCTATCTTTACAGAACGAACAATCTTGGCTTGATCCTTGTCAAACTCTATTTTTGAAAAATATTTTGGCTGATAAAATGCTCCGATTAATCGGGAATAGGTACTATCAATCTTTGAAACCTTATCTTCACGGGTAAAATTCATCGTCCAACCACTACCCTCTTTCCATTCCTTATCTATTGAGGCAATGGGTACAGCCATCTCCACAGACCAACTATTTTTCCCTATAGATGCTTGTGCCTGCGCAGAGCTATGATATTCTGGTTTATTAACATACCCGCGCATTGTCTTATCATCAACAGCTATCTCTGCATCATAGAGGGTGCCAAGAGGATTAAGAACAAATTGATATGTTGTACCATAGAAAGGAGAGATAAATATTTCCACACAATCATTATTCCAAAGAGATCCATCTCTCTCTTTAATATCTGCCTTTAATAATTCTGGTTGTGGTTCAAAAGCCCGTAAAAAAAAATAAAGGAAGTTATCATCGTACGAGATACGAACCTCTGTCTGTTTTAATGCGGGGTTTCCTTCGTAATCCGCATTCAAAAAGCCAGTAATCACTTTGGCATTTTGCCAGCATGCATCGTTATCTCTTGCATCTATAACAGGAGGTTTCTCTGTTTTGTAGATGGTAAGAGGGGCATTATCTGCCTCTTCTTCCACCTCCTCAACACGCAAATCATCAAACCAAACCAATCCTTTTATATCGCTGAAGTGTAGAATAAACTGGCATTGAAAAGTTCCCGGAGCCGGTACTACTGTAAAGGTATATTCCTTCCAGTCGGTATTTGTATCTCCTGCGGGAAAAGAGAAAGATTTCTGACCCGCACTGCCGTTTCCTCCTCCTTGAAGATTAAAGTTCAAGGTAAATTTTAAACGATCTGAATCTGGCACCAAGTTCTTTGTTTTATACCACACAGAGACTTTGTATCTCTTTCCTTCCTTCATCTTCACATAAGTATAGAGATACCCTTTCTGTCCTAATTCCTTTGAATCTATTTTAACGCTCGCATTCCCTTCCTTATATACAGAGGTATCTATAGTAGAAAAATCCTTCCTTCCACCCCATCTATCAAGCCTTTCAAATGAACCTAATGGTATTAAATTGGCGCCGTGCACCAAGAATGGAAATCCTATCCATAGAAAGAATATTCGTAAAAGAATTCCTCTCGCTCTTTTCATACGATTGCCCTCCTTTTTTTTGATGATCTCTACAATCTTCTTTACTAAGATCTATAAAAAACCTTACAAACCTTGCCAATATTTGTTAGGAAGCCTCCAATAACTACCGGTCCATTCAGGAATCGTTGCCTCCACATGGCCATCCACACAAAGCACATTATTCATACCATTATGTCTTGTTCTTTGACACTGATTTTTTGAACGGCCGTTGTTATAATCTTTATACGCATTAGCTTGAGTTCCCGCATTATCGCAAAGTATCCAGTAATAATTGTTTGTCCTGGTAATTCTTCCAAACTTAAAGAGCTTTACCGCATCATTCATACAGTATCCAACTATACCTCCCCAACAAGGGGCTGATCCCGCTACAGCTTCACGAACTCCGCTGGGACAAATCAAAAAGCTTTTCTTTCCTGCATACCAGTTCCAATTACCCTTTAATGGTCCGTAACTGTTTGATACATACTGACCGATAAGATCACCCCATGGATAGCTATTTCCATAAGCAGATGTTGGCGGCAGGTAATCATCATAATCACTCGCATAGAGCACCATAATAATTCCCAACTGCTTTAAATTGCTCATACAGACTGCTGTTCTCGCCCGTTCTCGCGCCTGTGAAAGCGCGGGCAGAAGCATTGCGGCTAAAATAGCAATAATTGCAATAACCACTAAAAGCTCTATTAGAGTAAAACCGCAAGACTTTTTACTCTTCATTCTCCCTCCCTGTAAAAGATTTTTTTTTCATTATCCTCACAATTTTTAATCTCTTCCGGATCTTTCCAAAACTCTCACGCATTCCCAGAAAAAAAATATCTTTATTCTCTAACACTCTCTTTCTTTCTCGCCTTCACTTAAGAATTCTTGATAGATCTTTTTCATCGTTAGCTTCTAATAGAAGAAGAGTCGCGCACAATAAGTTTCGGCAAGAGAAGATGATTCTTTTTAGGAGAATCTCCTGTTTTGATCATTTGAAGGACTGTTTTCGCCGCGCGTACTCCAATCTTTCGGAGAGGAAGCTGAATAGTGGTTAGAGAGGGAGACATATGCGCGGCAAGGGGAGGATCAAGAAAGCCAACAAGAGCAAGATCCTTGCCAATAACAAGCTTAGCTTCTTTCAGAGCGCGTATCGCTCCCAGGGTAATATGAAATCCACCGCAAAGAACTGCATCAAAGTTGATTCCTTTTTTTCTTGTATTAGAAACCGCATCATAGCCAGTGGCAATTGAGTAATCCCTTTGAAAAATAAGATCGCGAGAGTACGGTATCTTCTTCTTTTCAAATGCCTGTATATATCCTTGTATTCTGTTGGCGCCTGCCCAATACTCGGACAACCCACCAATATAAAGAATCCGATAGAGCTCCTGATCAAGAAGGTGGTTTACTGCCTCTTCTATTCCAAAAGCATAATCAAAAGCAATCCAAGGATAATAATCTTTTTCGTCAGAATAGCGATCAAGCAAAAGAAAGGGTATTTTACTATTTTCAAGTTCTATAAGATGCTCTCCTTTTGGACCTATTCCTTCTATGATTACTCCATCAGTATGAAGATTTCGCAAATTAATATGATGAATATTTGAGAGAGTCAGCATATAGCCATACTTATTTAATTCTTGCCGAATACCTTCAAAAATTTCAGTATAGTAAGGATCAGACTCTTCTAACTCTTTTACAACACCGCTAAGAAAAAAAATATTTCGTGTTTGTTTCCGAGAAGATGAAGGAGGCACGAATGTACCTTCTTTTCCATAGCGAAGAAGAATCCCTTCTTCTACAAGAGAAAGAATGGCCTTATTAACGGTTTTGGGATTGGCATTATAGAGGCGAGCAAGTTTTTGGATCCCTGGAACTTTTCCAGTTAACTCTTTCCTTTTAATCTGTTGAATTATGCTCTTTTTAATTGCTTCCTGCTTATTTTCTATCGTATACCCGCGAGCGATAGTAATGGTATGTTCTTTTTTCATATTTTTCTCTTTTGTTGTTTCTGTACCATATACTATACCATACCCTAAAATTTAGTATAACAAAGCAATTTTTCTTTGTCAAGTGATAAAAATGGTGTGTCGTTGAAAGATGAAAAAAGCAGTAAACTTCCCTCTTTCAGAGAGAAGTGCGATAAAACAAAAAAAGGGAGTAGAAGATAAGAAGGCATAAAGAATTGGTAGATGAAGAAGCAGGAGAGTTTTTATAGCAATAATACCAATTATTTTGACCAAAGAACTTTTCAATTCTACAATATCTTCGGTTTTCTTTTCACTTTATGTATGGAGAGATTATGATTGGTATCTATCGCTTTTTCATTCTTCTTTTATCCTTTCTTTGCGGCTCTGCCCTCGGAGAAATCTTACAGATTCTTCTTCCGGATATTGCGCGTTCTTATCCTCCTCTTGCTTTTACAGCATCATGGTCTTTCGCGCCTATCGCAGTTAATCTTGCGGTTTGTTCTTTTACCTTTGGCGCATCTATTACTGTAAACACCCTTTCCTTTCTTGGCGCGGGAATTAGCGCAATTATTCTCCTTTTTACCGCAAAAAAATGACCTTCTATATTAAAACTTACGGCTGTCAGATGAATGATGAAGATAGCCGACGGCTCTCTGCCTTAATGCAGAAAGAGGGACATATTCGGGTTTCTCATCCTGATTCTGCTGATATTATTTCTATTATTGCCTGCAGTGTACGAAAAAAAGCAGAAGATCGGGCAATCCAGTTTGCACGAAGTATGAAGCCCTATGCCTTAAAAGGAGCTATTGTTTCTCTTCTTGGATGCACCGCGGAACTTTTAGGTGAAAAAGCCCTTGAGATCATTCCTCACGCCTCTATTATCTGCGGACCAAATAAACTTTCTGAATTTCCTTCCTGCCTTCTAAGAGCAAAGCAAGGAGAACGGCCTGTTTTAGTAGGAGAAGGAAAAACCCCTTTTCTTCCCGGATTTGAACCCACTGAAATATCTGCATCCATCTCTGTTACAAAAGGCTGTGAAAATTTCTGTACCTACTGTATTGTTCCCTTTGCAAGAGGAGCTTTTCAAAGCCGTCCCCGCGAAGAAATTCTCTGTGAAATCTCTACACTCGCAAAGAAGGGCGTCAAAGAGATCCTTCTTCTTGGTCAGAATGTCAATGAATATGGTCAGGATAAAGGCGATGGCTATGGGTTTGCTCAACTCTTATCTGATATTTCAGATATTCCCTCTATTATACGGATAAGGTTTATGACCTCTCATCCCAAAGATACCACAGAAGAGATACTCTCTGCCATGGCAGAACTTCCAAAGGTATGCAACCATCTTCATCTTCCTGTACAGAGCGGATCAGACAAGATTCTTACTGCAATGGGGCGGCACTACACCCGAGACCACTATCTCCACCTTGTCTCCCGCGCAAGAGATTTAATGCCGGGCATTGCGATTACCTCTGATATTATTGTAGGATTTCCCGGAGAAGAAAAAAAAGATTTTGAAGAAACCTGCTCCTTAATAAAGAAAGTGCGATTTGACGAACTCTATATCTTTAAGTATTCCGCAAGGAAACAGAGCCCTGCTTTTCATCTTCCTGATTCCCTTTCTTTAGAAGAAAAAGAAGCCCGGCATCAAAAGGTTCTTTCTATTCAAAAGAAAATAAGCAGGGAAATCTTTCAAGAATTTGAGGGAAAAAGAAAAGAAGTCTTAGTAGAAAAGGTTACAAAGAACGGAAAACTTATGGGAAAAATCAGTGAAAACAAAACCCTGGTTTTTGAAGGATCTCCCTCTCTACGCGGTTCTTTGGTAGAACTTCTTATTACTGGCTTTGGCGCAGGATCTCTCTATGGAAAAATTATTTCATAACCTCGCAAAAAAATAAAAGAAAAGCGAGAAGTCTATTTACTATGTTTTGCTTTGAAAGAAGGGTACTGCAAAGAAAAAAACATTTTCAACCACCTTATTTTATGATACTCTAACAAAGAAAGAATAGTCCTATTTTTTTCTATTTTGCAAGGAGGAGACAATGGCTTATAACGCAAAAGATTATAAAACCCTTCTCGGTATGGATGGATTTAGCGATGATCTTCTCCAGAACCACTTTACTCTCTATCAAGGATATGTAGCCAATACTGAAAAACTTCTCACTACCTTACAGAACCTTGAATTAGAGGGGAAATCTTCTTCTCCGGAATATGCGGAATGTAGGCGTCGGTTCGGATGGGAATTTAATGGAATGCGGCTTCACGAATATTACTTTGAGAATCTCGGCGGAGATGGAATACCGGTCTCGTCAGGCAAGCTTTATAATGCTATTGTTAAAGAATTTTCCTCTTTTGAAGCATGGGAAAAAGAGTTTCGCACCCTCTCTGCCATGAGAGGAATCGGCTGGGTTATCCTCTATTATGATCCTCATGCAGATCGTCTTTTTAATGTTTGGGTAAATGAACATGATGTGGGACACCTGTCCGGATGTATCCCTTTACTCATCATTGATATCTTTGAACATGCCTTTCTGCGGGATTATGGATTACAACGCATAGAATATATCAATGCTTTTTTCAAGAAGATCAACTGGAAGGTCGTTGAATCACGTTTCGTGTAGATTTTCTTCTTGGAGAAAGAATTCTCTTTAGAATATGGGGACGGTTGGTAGTAATGCCATCTACACCGCATATCATCATTTCTTCCATCTGTTCTCTCTCGTCCACTGTCCATGCCAAAACCCCTATTCCTCTGCGGTGGCAGGTACGCACCACATCTTTAGTCACATAAGGATGCGCAAGGTCAAATAAAGAGATCCTTTCCTTTACAAGCATTGGAATCATATCCGGAGAGAAAGTTCCGCTAATATATCCATTTGGTATTTCCGGAGCTTTATCCCTTGCAACAAGAAGGGATTGAAGTAAAAAAGAGATCAAAACCACCTCTTCTTCCAATCTATATTTTCGGATAAGAGAAATAAGATCCTCTTCCAGGCCTTCCTGCTTTATCTCTATTCTCCATCGTCCCTGACTACCGTATACCTCAAAGACCTCTTCTAAAAGAGGAATATGCTGAACCGCCATTCTTTCTCTCTTTGTTTTTATAGGAAATTTCTTAAGTTCTGCATAGGTATAATCTGAAATCGCTCCACTTCCTTTGGTAAGACGATGAAGTTCTGCATCGTGAAATACCACTATCTTTTTATCTTTGGTAAGGCGCACATCAAGTTCTATCATATCTATATCAAGATCTATTGCTTTTTCAAAGGCGATAAGAGTATTTTCAGGGTAGAGAGAAGAAAGCCCCCGATGCGCCACAACCAAAAGAGGACGGATTGCCGGCATAATGCCTCCTTAAAAAAAAGAGAGGAAAAAACTTTTTTCCTTACAAAAAATTATACCATGCTATTTCTTCATCGTTCTATACAAAAAGTATGTACTTCTTTTTTGGAAGAAAGATAGTAGAAAAAGATTTCATCAATAAAAACAGCCAAGAATTTTCTTTCCGCATCCTTTGCAGATACTTTCTTCCAATCCTTTTATTTCAACAGAATATCCATGTCTGCTAATTAAGAGCATTCCACACTCAGGGCAGATGGTATCTTCTCCGCCCTCTTCCGGCATATTGCCGGTATACACATAGAGAAAGCCCTCTTTACGCGCTTTTTCCCGAAGAGAAAGAATGCTTTCCGGAGAAGTAATAGCATGCTTCTGCATCCTATAGCTCGGAAAGAATCTAGAAAGGTGCCATGGTATATCTTTGGCAATAGAGCCGAATTTTTTTATAAGTTCTTCAAATACAATTCCATCTGTTTCTTCTGGAATAATCAATGTGGTTACTTCAACCCATATCTTATGTTTATAAAAAAATTCTATTGAAGAAAGCACTGGACCTAAACGTCCTCCACAATATTTTTGATAAAAGGCATTGTCTCCTTTCAGATCAATATTAACCGCATCAATCAAAGGAAGGCAGGCATCCAAAGCCTGTGGGCTAAAAAAACCATTAGTAATAAGAAGATTTTTTAATCCTCTTTCTTTTGCAACCTTGGCAGTATCAAGAGAAAACTCTAAAAACACAGTGGGTTCTGTATAGGTATAAGAGATAGATGAGCACCCTGCTTGCACCGCGGCCTCCACCACCTCTTCCGGAGAAGATGTGGGAGCATTGGGTTCTGCTCTTCTTCCTTGGATCATAGAGATTTCAAAATTTTGACAGAATGCACATCTAAAATTACATCCCGGAGAAGCAATAGACCAGGTAAAACTTTTCGGATACCAATGATAGAGAGGTTTTTTCTCTACAGGATCTCTATGGTTAGCTATAAGAAGACCATACCACGGAAGCCAAAGGATTCCTCCTCGGTTCTCGCGAACTCCGCATATTCCGCTCTTTCCGGGCGCAATCATACAGGCATGCGCACACAACTCGCATTGCACCATATCATTCTCCCAGGAGCTCCAAAATCTCGCTTGTTTCATTCTATTAAAAAATCCTTTTTTTCCTTTCTTCTGCCTATAGAAGTGAAATAGTATCTTGTGCAGAAACTCTTTTTTGGATAGAAAGAGATTACTTCACATTCCGGTATGTTAAGGTCAGAGGATTTCCCGACCGAAGAATTTCCACGGTTACTGAAGAAGTTCTTGAGGAAGAGAGCGTAGAAAAAAGCTGGTATCCTCTATTCACACTATCTATCAACACTCCGTTTACCCGTTGCACCACATCTCCGTTTCTAATCCCAAGCTGTGAGGGAAGACTATTTGAGGGAATATTATTCACAATAAATCCGTTTACCTTCCCATCGTGCATATAAGGCGCTATATTCAAAGAAGCCAAAAGCCCTGGATCTGATTTTAAGGATTGAAGCGCCTCATCAAAATCAAGATCCACAGGAGGCAATGATTCTTGCGGACTCGGTGAATCCAAAGCACCGGAAGAAACAGGCATAACAGGATTTCTAAGAATAGAACGTGCAGAAGGAGAAGAAACAGGAACTTTACGAGGTACTGCAACCTGCGTTCCGGCAAGTGCCACATCCTGTAGGGGAATGCTTTCCCGCGTAAGAAAAAGTTCCACGGAACGACCGTCTCTCTCAAAGAAAACCGATGTAGAATCAATGCGGGTAATGCGGCTGTTTTCAATGATATCGCCGATTTCAAGAAGTTCTTCTTGCTTTTTTTCTATTCGTTCAATAATTGCTTTGGATTCTCCGGAAGGAGTAAATATTATACCTTTGACCAATAGAACTTTTTCAAGAGGTAGAACAGGATCCTGACGCAAAATAGGCATGGTTAATCTTGGTGACGGAGGAGGATCTGCAAAAATATTTCGCTTGAGAATATCTCTTGTAGAAGAATGAGGTGCGCTGAAAGCAATACTAGCTGTTATAAGAAAAATTACAAGAAGGGCTCTATCCCGCATTGCCTTTATCACCTCTTTTCACAGAATCTCCGTATCGCAAAGAAAGAGAAGAAAAACAGAAAGAGAAGTATCATTCCTTTATGGAGTAAAAACCATGCAAAACCATAGAGAGGAAGAAGAAGAATACGAACAAGAGCTCTTATATACGGATGAGGTTCTATAATCGCGGCATATCCGGGGCTATAAGTATAATAGCCCTGAACAAAGAGTTTTCCTAAGCTATTGGTAAGAAGGAACCTATCTCGGAAGGCGCGAAGTACACGCACATGAGGTTCCTGATAAGAGCCAAAGGCCGCAGTGGCAATAAAACAGCCGCCTCCGCCTCCTCCGGCGCCATTATCTCCTGAAGGGATTGCTCCAGGCCCTGAAGGATCCACAATCACTGCATTTTCCACTCCATCCTGATCTCCTCTTCCTCCATCAGTAAGGGAGATATCAATCTTTGTATATCCAGTTATCTTGTCATAGGTTCGGGCAGAAGGATAGAGAGACCATCCCTCTATATCGCTATATTTATACCAGCCATACTGAGAAAAATCTCCGGGAAAATAGAAAGAAACAATAGTGCTTTCTCCGGGCTCTATTCCTTCAATACGGAGAGAGAAGATACCAAAGAGAAGAGAGAGAGGTTTTCCTTGTGTAGAGAGGGTATCAGGATCTATGCTTTTTACCATCACAACTTCTCCGGCGCTTGAAGAGATCCCAATAGAATGGTTTCCGACTATCTCTGCCAGTCCATAGTGAAGAAGCGGGTTTTCCACCTCTTCTTTTAATGATTCTAATTGCGAAGATGAGAGTCTCTGCTCTTCTGCGACAGGATCTATGGCAGGAATCTGGAAATAGGCATCATCACTCCACTCAGACCAAGCATTTTCTTCTGCATTGGTATTATCGCGATACCGAACCTTCCAGGAATAATGACGCGTTATATCAGGATTTAAAACACCCCATGGCACCTGTACTCTTGTTAAATTAATACCTGTTGCGCGATCCACGCGGATAAAGAAGGAAGGCATTACCTTAAGAATAAGAGGACCTGCAGGAAGAGTTGGAATAGGGGTTATCTCCCATTCAGAAGCAGAATGTATATTTCCCGCATCACTATCCTGAAAAGAAGATGCTTGAAGAAGAGGATCTAAAGAGTCTGTTTGCATCTCATTGGTAGGTGTAACAGGCACTGGTTTACGAGGAGGTTTATTGGTGGTATCAATCTCAAAAAGATCTATATTCTTTTCTTCCAGGCCTTCTGCCTCAAGAAGAAGACGTCCGGTTCCATCAATAAGATTTCCATCTTCTTTTGCTGAAAGAAGCACTGTCTGCCAGGACTCCCAGTTTGTGGAGGTAAATGTCAAGATTTTTCCTACAGGAGAAGAGATCTCTATATCTGCATTAACAAGATCCGTGATAGAAAGCATTACCGCCACAGTAACAGAGGGCTGATGAGAGAGCCGAACCCGCAGAGAATTACTTCCTCCTTCTGAAAGAGTTATTTCAGAAAGATCAGTAACAATCGCAAGAATATCATTATCTATCTCGGTTGCGAGAATCTCTTTTGGCTCAAGTCCGGTTCCAGTAATCTGTATAAGGCAGGTTCCATTAAGAGTATCATCATCTTCTCGTGCAGAGAGGGTAACTGTTTGCCATACATCCCAATTATCAGGTGTAAAAAGAAGAGTAGCGCCGCCTGTTACAGAAATATCTGTATCACCGCTTATACGGGCTACAGTTAAGGTTACTGCGCTTGCAGGACGATGGCTTAACCGAACGCCAAACTCTTCGGTGCCTCCTTCTGGAACCTGAAGTTCTGTTACAGTCGTTAAAATCGCAAGAATATCATTATCTTGCTCAATAACCTGTATATCTTTTCCAATAACGCCTGGTGCTCTTATCTGTAGAACCGCTGTTCCATTAAGAGTATCATCATCTTCTCGTGCTGAGAGAGTAACTGTTTGCCAGATATTCCAATTTGAGGTTGTAAAGAGAAGGCTCTTTGAAGCAGGTGAAGAGATGGTAATATCAGGATCTCCGCCTTCAGCAATGACAAGTGTTGCAGTAAGATCTGTTGCAGGCTGACGATTTAGCTTTACTTGAAGCAAGGCAGTGCTTCCCTCCCCTACCTCTACACTTGAAAGATCTGTTACAAATTCCAAGGGGTCGTATATTGTAAAAGAAACTCCTGTCTTATTCTCTCCCTGGGCAAGGATTACTGGTGTAGTTATAGTAATAGCACTATACTTTCCCGCAGGATCTTTATCATCATCATAGGTGGCATTGTTGTTTGTATCAAGATAAGCATAGATATAGTAGGTTTGCGGAGATAAATCAGAAAGAGTATAGTTGCCCGGAATCGCAAGAAGCTCTTTTTTTACTGGGGTTCCAGTAAAAGAAGGGTTGGTGTATGCCTCTACATAGAGAGTTCCTGTTTTTACGCCAGAATAAGAAATAGTTCCTGAAATACCTCCATTCACTGGCTCTGAAATTGTATAGGTTGCAGAAGAAACAGGGCTGGCATCCATGCCTTCTTTATATGCTTTTGCTTTAATAGTAGTCGTAGAAGTAATCACTATAGCCGAAGTATAGAGAAATGAAGATTCCGAGGGTTCTGTATTATCAAGGGTATAGTAGATTATGGCATTTGGAGTTTCAGAAGAAAGAGAAACTTCTACCGCACTATCAAAGGTTCCGGGTAATGGAGTAAAAGAAGGAGAGTCCGCAGTAGTAACCGGAGAAAGAAGGGTATCGCCGAGTACAGGAACTTCTCCGGTCTGGGTGGTATTAAAGAAACCTGAAAAAGAGTAGGTTCCCGAGGCATTTGCAGGAACATTAACAGTATAGGTAATTGTTATAGGACTAGTGATTGAACCAGAGGAGTCAAGCCATTTTGGAGTAGAGGTTGGCGTGGGATAAGCTGGCTTAAAATAATTAGGAAGAGCCCATGATATTTGCCATGGAATGATTTCAGTAAGAATATAGCCAGAGATGGGAATTTCCGGGTCCGGAATAATTTCTACAGTAACTGTAAAAGAGGTACCGGGAGTATAAGAAGCAGGTAATGTTCTTTTTGCATAGGGTGCGCCATAAAGAAGAGTTGTAGAAAGGAAAATCCCGAGTATTGCAAGAAAAGAGCGAAACCGCCATCTTCTTCCATATTTTTCTATTTGTATCATAGAGACTCTCTGTGAAGATTTTTTTTAAGAGTTATATCTCTAAAAAAGCTGTTTTTTTTAGATCTTTCTTCTGATTTCTTGAAGAGATGGTATGCCAGTATCTTACTGAACATTCTCTCTTTTGTCAATAAAATACAGAAAAAAAGGGGGCAATTTTTTTGCCCCCTTTTCTCTAAATTTCTACTGATTAATCCTGCCACTCTCCCTGAGTCCAGAACATCTCTTCTATTCCTGCGCCTGTTCCAGGCTCTGGCTTATAGACATCTCCAGGTTGTGCACCAGAAATAGAAGGAATATAGGAATATTCTCCTGCTTTCTTGGAAGGATCTGCCTGTCCGGTAAAGTTCGGAATAGCAACCGGACCAAAGAAACCACTCGTTCCTTTGGGACTTGCCCAAATATCAATAACCGCAAGAACAATACTATCCCAGTGAGAGATAGAGGCCGGCCATCCTGCGCCATAGCCTTCCAGAGTAGCATCAATCACCCAAGAATCAATTGCGTAAAGAAGGTCAAAGTCATCAATGATTCCCTTATCAAACTCAGAACGAGGAAGTCCCCTTTCATCAAAGAGGTCAACTGGCATAAAGGGAGTTCCCACTGTAAGGATATTGGTGCCAGTGGTGATATAGGTGATATTTTCACCTCCAAGATTGTAGGAGACATTTCCAGTAATAAACTGAGAAGCAAGAGCAGAAGGAGATGTTACTGTAATCCGAAGAAGATTATCCTTTACTCCATCATTCTGCAGACCAAAGAGAAGGCTTACTCTTGTAAGCCCTGGGTCTGGAGTGTCTTCATCAATCTGATAGGTTGCGAGTGTTCCTCCATCAAGGATAATCGCGCCTGTATCAGCAATGGTAAATCCAGCAGGCAGAAACTCATTGAGAATAAAGCCATTGGGTTTTGCGGCTTCATCCACATCAATAACCACATCATAGGTAAATTGATTACCAGCAGGCGCAAGCTTAGGAAGGATTCTAGAAGAGAGTACAGTACCCTTTTCTCGTTTAATGCCCCATGCAAATTTTTCACCATCATTTACAGGAATTCCAGTAGATGTGCTTGATATAACAGGGTTGGTGCCTGCAGGAGGATTATTGGGATTATTCCTATAGAGCGAAGCATAGTGAATGATGTTATCTTGCACAAACGCAATCATATCAGTGCCTGCAGTATAGGAAGTTCCTGCATTTACCGGTCCATAGATGGGAAATCCGAATGTAGAAATACCAGTAGTATTTTCAACCACTCTCTCTATAGAGGTACCATCTGTTCTCATCGTAAAGATATGAAAAACATCATTCCACCTATCAGAGATATGGATAATTTTTGATCCATCATTAGAGAAGGCAGGATCATAATCATCAATATCCGAACTATTGGTAAGATTGATGGGCTTGGCTCCTGGAGTAACAGTACCTGCAAGATTATCAATAGTAATGGGAATGGTATAGATATCGCGCTTTGTGTCTGTGCCAGCAGCTGCAAAGACAATCTTGCTCATTCCTGGATTAAAGTTCGGAGATGAGACCATTTTCATAGGAGTAGGAAGAATAGTAGTTCCCAGACCCAATATATCACTGCTCTTCTGCATATAGATCTGGTAAAGATTAGTGTCTGTCTGCTGAACATAGGCAACCCATCTTCCATCATTAGAGATAACCGCGTCGTCAATACCATACGCAGGTAAAGGATTTTCAGCAAAGGATGTATCATTACTTCCATCATGATTCATAATATTAATACTTGTCTCGCCATCCTCCATTGTATAAAGGATGGTTCCGCCATTTCGTGCCATGGTTGGATTGGATTTAGGCTCTCCTGCAGATGTAATCGTCATCATTGAAGAACTAAAATTGGGTCCATCTGCTCTGGCAATCTGGTGTAGAGGAGTTGGAGTTGCAAAGATAAAACGGGTATTTGTAAGATCTATCTCCTGTTCAGTGGCAGAAATAACTGTTGGTATCGGAGACCAAACAGGCAAGCTATTATCTTCTAAGGTAGTTCTTTGAAGCCGAGAGGTATTGGAATCACTCGGGTCGTCAATATCATAGTTTGCCTGCCAGATATCCATAGAACTATCTACAATATCAGCGCTATAAAAGATTTGCCCCAGCACATTAAGAGGAGGCGAAGTCAGAGCATCTCCGTAAAAAGCAGGATCTAGTTCATTCTTTGTAGGAGTATTGGTGATATTATACTCTGTACTAGGAACTCCAGCTGGTGTTACTGTTCTTATATAGACATCCCACTGGCCATAATTAAACTGGCCATAGGTTCTCTTGGAATAGAGAAGAAGGGGATAGGGCGCAACAGCCGCGCGAGAAGAGGTCATCAAGCGAGAATATTGGGGAGTATTGGCAGTATTATTGGTTAATTTTACAGATTGTCCGTCTGCGGTAATTGAATAAATGTCCTGTACCATATTCACAATACCAACAAAGGCAATTCTGGTACTATCTACAAAAATAGGATTTCTTATCTCAAAGCCTGTATTACCAAAGATCATCGCAGTATCTTTTCTTGCAAAATCATAGCGATAGAGGTCTGTTCCACCTGGCCGCGCCTTTGTATAGACAAGAAGCCCTGTTTTACCATCATAATCAGAAGAAAGCGAGGCATATTTCAAGTCACTCGTATCCTCTATAAGAACCCCTGTATTTGGATCACTTACCATTACAAAGGAGCTAATCTTATAGATCTTAAAGGGATCATTAGCTATTTTTGCAGTATAGAGAACCTCTGAACCATCTGGAGAGAACTGGGGGTTAAGAATAGTAAAAGGATCAAAATAATTAGTAATCTGGCGTTCTATTCCAGTGGCAAGATTCTTTATAAATAGATCTCCTGTGCTTGTAATGGTTCCATCTGTATCCCGAATAACATTCTTTACATAAAGAAGCTGACCATTATTTCCAATAGGAGTATAGGGAGCTGGGCCAATGCGAATTATAAGATTTGTTGGGTCAGAATAATCATTTGGGGGATTAGAATCATGCGCAATCACCTGAAATGTAAATTCTCCTGTGGAAACCGGTGTTCCCACAATATTGCTTCCTTCAAGGCGAAGCCCTGGAGGAAGATTTTGCGGATTAACCACAGCCCAGCTTGAGGCGGTTGGAGTAGCGTGAAGTGTTTGGTTATAGGGCTCTCCCACAATTCCGTCCGCAAGTTGCGGTCCAGAGGTAACCACCACATGAGGACGGATATCAAGGTAGGCAGCATAGGTAGCAGGAGTGGCGGTTGCAGGTACATTGGGAGTTGCCCTTATATTAAGATACTGAGAATACCCTAAGGAAGGAATCGCTATAAATAAGGTTCGTTGATCAGTACTCACAGATGTGGAACCTAAAGGAAGGTTGTCAGTCCATGCAATAGCAGTAGAAGTAGCTTCAGTAGTCTCAAGTGCTATGGTAAGAGAGCCAAAGTAGGGTTGACCTTCTCTTCCCTGTGGCAGGTTTCTATTCTGTGCGGGAAAAGTTGCTGAAAAGGAAAAGCCTGCCATACCGAAAAACATAAGAACCGTAATGCATGTTTTTTTCCATCTTCCGCTTAAATACATTCTTCCTCCTTTCTTCGTTATAAAAAAAGAAGATTATCTGTTAAGAAGAGAAAAAAATATTTAGAGAGTAACTAACTGTAGCATATTTATTTATTTTGTCAAGTTTTTTTCTTCCTTACTGTATCACCATCATTTTGTTATCTCCGAAAATTGGGATCATTCGTTCTTTATGGGTCTTTGCGTTTCCTTTCCATTCTACGATTTTCTCAGAGGTTTTCGGAGGAAGAACTGTATAGGTCAGGGAACTCTCTTCTAACTCTTTTCCCCAACGAAGCCATTTCCAGGTGGTGCCTTCCTGTTTATTCCACGGAGAAGAGGCTGTTGTAACTCTCCAGCCATCAGGAAGGATTTCTTCAATAATAATGCCAGTGGTACCAGGCTTCACCGCAATTAAAAGAGTTACAGTAAAGGGGGTTTCGGGTTTACAGGATGCGGGAAGTTTTCTATAGATTGTGGTGGCGCGGGTATCTTTTTCGCGGAGAATAGAGTAATTGGCAGAAGGAGGAGAAGTTTCTTGTGAAGGGTGGGAAGGAAGGGAAGATTTTTTTTCTGTATGAGGAGCCTGCATCATACATCCTGAAAGAAACATTCCCCAAGCTATAAAGAGGAGAAAAATCTGGTATTTCTTTGCCATAGTGAACTCCTAAAGCAATAATGAATAGATAGTTTATCATATTGTGGGGATTGCGCAAATGAAGGAAAAAAGGGTCTTGTTAGAGAAGGCAAGTAAAGAAAAAAGAGCTAAAAAAAAAGTTATTGTAATAATCCCCGCGGACCCTCTTTCCGATATACATAACGCATTCCCATAATATTGCTTCTAAAGCCTTCGCGCACCATAAAACCATTAAACTCTTTCTCCATATTAAATCCTATTGGAGGAAGAAGAATGTATCGTATTTCATCTGGAAGAGAGCTCTCGGAGAGATCCCACTGGTAGAGTGAACGAAAAGGACGATGAGTCCAAGGCGGAGAAGAGGCGATAAGTTTCCAGGATTCTGGAATTTCTTCGTAAAGAATGGTATTGGAGCGGATCTTTTTTTTATCAAGAATAATTCTTACAACAAATGGCTGTAGTTCATTATATTCCTCGGAAATAAGGCGTTTTCCTTCTGCAAGGGAAGAGGGTGCTGTTATCTCCTCTTTGGGTGTCGCAAGGAGTTCTTTGTGGCTCTCAGAAGAAGTGTCTTCTGCCATAGAGTAGCCTGCCAATAGTATTGTTATACATCCTGCTATACAAAGTTTTCTATCCATACTATGCTCCTTTTCCTCCAATGGTTGCACTTCCTGTAATAGATCCGCTTCCGCCAGTGGTATTCCATCTTCCACGGCAAGAAAGCCCCCCTTCTCCGCGGAGGTCGTAGCGAATGGTTTGGTTTGTGATTTGGTTGCCGTAAAAAAGCCATTTTAGGGTAGATCCTGTCTGTTTTGAAAAATGGGGCGAAGAAGAAAGAAGGGTATAGGTGGTGGAGAAGGTTTCAGTAACAATAAGACCACTTATCGCTTCATTTACGACCACATTCAGGGTAATGGCAACTCCTCCCGAATAGGGAAGAATAGAACGGGTAATATGAACTTTAGGAAGGGGCGCGTCAGGTTCTGTGGGTAAGGCTTCTTCTTGCTCTTTAGGAGAAGAGAGAGATGATCCCGCGGTATCGGGAAGAGCCGCAGAAGCAGAGGTTGATTGCGAAGATGCAGTAGTAGAGGCAGTTGTGGATCGTCCCTGTAAAAAAAGGCTTTGCGCTGAAGAGAAAGAGGCGCTTGATGACGAGGAAGAAAGCGAAGAAGAGGAAGTAGAGGCTGAAGAGAAGGAAGAGGGAGAAGAGGCGGGTTGCGCTAAAAAAAGAGGGGAATCTTCTTTTGCTTCTTCTCTCTTCTTCTTCCAAGAGGGATAGAGGGCATTCGTTCTGTTCTTAAGGCCAGAGAACCATTGGGGTGGTTTGGAAGAGAGCTCTTCTCTATGGTGAAGAGAAGATTGGGAAGAAGGTATGGAAGAAGAGAGCAGAGAGAGAGAAGAAGGTTCTTCTATAGAGGCAATGATGGAGGGAGAAGTGCGTGATTTAAGAGTTCCATAGAGAATAAAGATGGTTACAAGAGCTATTCCTAAAATCAATAACAGAAAAGAAGGAGAAATCTTTTTCATAGAAAAAGTATACCATAAAAAGATTCTTCGTCATTCTAAAAAGCTCTTTTCTCTCTAGAAAAGAAGAGATCATAGAGTATCTTTAGGAATATATTTTTTTTCTTGCTCTTTTTATTCAAGTATATAAATAATCCGAAGAGGCACTCTATTTCGCAAGAGGTAAAGCACAATTTTTTCAGAACCAGATTCAAGCGCGAAGTCATAGGCAGAGAGAATATCTTTGGATGTTGTAAGAGGCTTCTCTCCTATCTGTTGAAGAAGATCTCCCTCCATTAAACCCGCGCCATCAAGAATAGTTCCAGCAGGAATGGAGAGAAGGGAGATCCCCTCTTTGGTTTCTTTTATGGAGAGAGTCTTCATTTTTGGGAGTTCTGCCTCTATTCTTGCAAGAGCATCCTTTATCTTTACTCGGTAATAAAGGGTTTTTACTCTTTTCCCAAGGGCTCTAGCCCCTGTTGAGGTAAGAAGGAATCTTTCTCCAAGAAAATCTTCAAAAACAGCACCTTTTTCAATAACATCTATTAAACGATAGCCTTTAATGATTGCGCCGGGAGTATAAAAATCACTCTCTTTGGTACGAGTATTGTCAATAATGGCATATTTTTTCTCTTCTTCTCCCTGCGAAAGAAGAACTCCTAAAAGTGTCATCTCTTTTTCTAAAGGTTCAGGAGCAGAAAGAGGAAAAACTCCCTCTGGAACCACGGGGTCAGATGCCATAGGTTTCAAGGGAGAGAAGAGCTCTCGCTTAAGAAAAGATTTATATGTTGTAGAGACCTCTGAAGAAGTAGATATAACGGAAGAAGGAGAGCTTCTCTTTGAAGCCTCTTTTTTGCTGGTTGGTTCTGCACAAAGAGAAGAAAGAGATAAAGAAAAAATGAGCAGAGAAAAACCTAAAAAATCAAATCTCTTCACAAGGCAATAGTATCCTCGTTAGTTTTTGGAACCTCTTCTTTCTGGGAAACGATAAAGAAGGGAGAGTGAGGCGGTCAAAAGAAGAAGGTACCAGAAGAGTCCCTTTACAAGAAGGTATGCAAGGAATACCAATGGAGAAAGAAGAATACGCACTATGGGTTTCAAAAAGGTATGGCTTTCTATGATAGCCGCCCATTGAGGAGCATGGTAATAATACCAAGCCACAAAGGATTTTCCCGCCTTATTGCGCAAAAGAATGGTATCGCGAAATTCTCGCAAAAGCACTACATGAGATTCAAAAGCAGAGCCAAATGCCGCAGTGGCAATAAAACATCCACCGCCACCGCCTTGAATGCCATCCGAAGGTTCAAGAAGAATTTCAGCCATATTAGAATTAGCGGAAGGAGCAGACCGACCTGCTTCTCTATCAGAAATTTCGCGTAAGGCACTTACTCGGTAGATATAGTCTATATAGGGCTCTGCGGTAAAATCACCAAAAGGAGAGAAAGGATCTGATTGTTCGGTAACAGTAAGGTCGGTAAAGTATTCATCTCCCTGGAATGCGCGCTTTCTTTCAATAAGAAAAGAGGTTGCCTTATATTCGCCCCAACTATTATCTGTCCATGTAAGGTAGATTGCATTCACTCCATTAATGGCCTTAAGATTAGTGGGTTTCATCATATCGGGAATAGAGTAAATCTGCGCTGTAACAGGAGAGGAAATAATGGTATGGGGCTCTCCTGCGCGGAGATAGGTCATCGTAAGTGTATAGGTATATTCTATGCCGTCCATAGGCGGAGTGGTTGAGTAGCGGGAATCAAAGAATGCCAGTGTACTCCATGGAAAACCTGCTCCAGTAAGGGGAAAGGTATAGTCTGGTTGGTCGGGAGAAGTTCGGGTAAGTTCATATTTAATAAATTCATTGGGAGAAACATTGGTAAGGTTTCTCCACTCAATGCCGATTCCATTAAAGGAAGGGGTTGCGTTAAGAAGAAGTGTGCCAATAGCAGGCGGAGGATTAAAAACAGAGGATGAGAAGCGCGCATATATATTGGAGGCATTTCCAGAGCCATCCAAAATATTAAATGCGTGCGAGCCCCAGGTATTCCAGTCTGCCTCTATTCTTCCCCAACCTACTAACGATACGCCAAAGGCATCGCCTGAAGTAAAGGTAGCAGAGGTTCGGATAACGACATAGAGTATTGATGGTATAGAGATCGGTGTTTGAAACTCAAACTGGTAGCCATCTTGGGACCCTGCAAAGAGAAGGCGACGGTATTTAGAGATGAGCACTGGCTGTGTTAAATCAGGAAGCGTGGGATCACTCGCAAGAGCCTTATAGATCACCACACCGCATTGTTGAAGAGAGTTGGGATTAAAGTTTGTGGGTCTATACCACAAACCATCATAATCTGGTGCAATCGGATCAAAAGAGGCAAGGTCAGTAAGGTTAAAGTTTCCTTTATCATAGAGCTCTACTGATAAACCATAGAGAAGAGGAAGTTTGCCAGAGTTATTGTCATTTAGTTCAATTCTAATAACAGGAACAGGATCGCTTGAGGGACCGATAAAGGGTGCGCTGGAAAGAAGGTTTGTCATCTTCACAGAGACATTGCCTTGTATCTCACCAGTGCTTGTGGATATTGAGCTTGAAACAGCTTTTGGAGCAGTACACTGTATTCCGGTAACAGGAATTTCTATATAAAAACGGCTATTGTAGGCAAGGGAATCATTGGTACGCATACAAAGGAAGAGATCATATCCCCGGGATTCTCCTGTTCGTGCAAGATAAAGATCTTCTTGAGGAAGGTATCCATTATCAGAAGCCATTGCTTGCGTAGAGATAGTAGAGTGGTACTTGGTAACATATCCAAATTCAGGATGATTTACCATTCCATCAGAGATCCATGGCGTAGCATTGGTAGGAACAAGAGAGTCAGAAGCATCAAAGACGCCAATACCAGAAGAAACGGTTTTATTGTCCCGCCAGAGCGAAATGCCCGCGGATTCATCGTTTGTAAAGGGCTGAAGATCAAAGTTAGGGTTAAATCCATCCTTTGCGAATAGTTCTATACGAATACTTTCAAAACGGGTATCAGGAAAAAGCTGAGACACCCGATTACTGCTGGATGCCGCGTTAATGCCAAAGAGAGGAATAATAGAAGAGGTTGGATCCGCAGGCATAGAAGGATCCGTAGGATCTACGCGTACAGGAGAAATATTTCCCACATAAAGGTTGTTGTAAATTGTTTTTGTTTTTCCTTGATCAATTCCAGTCCACCAATAAGGGTTTGCATAGGAAAATCTGACATCTCCCCGCTCAATCCAGATCTTGTAATCTGAGCCCGCTATTGTCGCATAAGGGTCTGCCACTGAGACATCTTCGCGCGTTTCAATAACAATAAAATAGTCGTACATTTTATCGTGTAATGGTTCAATATTTTCATTTATGAGAGAAAGAGTAAGAGTCCATTCTGTGGGAGAAATCTGCTGAAAAAGCCCGCCGCCAGAATAGTCCACAGGAACAATAGCATCAGTAGGATCCCAGATTCCATTGGCATTCGTATCTCTCCAGAGAGTAATGCCGGGTCTGTTGCCAACAAGTTCAACAGGACGGAAGGTTTTGTTAGGATCAAAGTTGCCAATAGTGCCAGTATCAGTAAGTGTGATTTTTACACTTCTAAGATCCACTGGATCAGAGATGGTGCCGCCGGTTCCATTGGGAAGAAGGTTTCTTTGAGCGCAGGAAATAGCTAATACCGGCGTACGGGTCTCCCATGGAATCACTTGAGGAACATGTTGCTCAATACGGTCGCGTTCTTGATTTCGGATTGTATCAGAGGGCGCGTACTGATATTCAAAAGGATCTCGGTCGTAGCGGGGACGGATCATTTCACCTGGTTGATACTGAAGATACATTGGATAGGTATTCTCGCCGATAGAGTGGAAGTTATCATACTCCATAGGCATAATGTCTGCAAGGAGAAGTTCACAGGTAATCGTAGCAGTCGTGGCGCCAGCATTGGATCTGGGAGAATCATCAGTAGTAGGATTGGAATAGGAGACGCCTCCGCTAGGGATGGAAAAATAGGCGTATGAAGCATCGGGACAATAGTCACTGGTTCGTATTGCCACATAAAAATCATATCCCGGACTAGCGGCAGTGGTGGTTCCGGGAATGATTGCACCACCTGAAATTGCAATAGTACCGGGATTTCCTGTTGCAATAATACCTCCGCCTCTATTCATAATCGCAATACCGGGATTGGCTAATTCAAAACCATTGTACGAAAACATATTCACCGTCACACTCGTTAAATACTGTGTTAGCGGAATACGGTCAGAGGTAATATCAATCCCAAAGATAACCACCCAGTTGGAGTTGGGAAGGATTCCTTGATCGGTATCTACAAGGCTATCTACGGTATTTCCAAGAATCTTTGCGGAAAGAGAAGGCGTAAATAGGAAAAATCCAGACAAAAGAAATAATAAGAGTGGCAAGATTCTTTTTTTCATCATTCTATTCTCCTTGTCTTACATCCCACTATGGTAGTAGTGCAACATTAATTAGGTTTCGCGCTTGAGGGCCCTTCCCCTTGGCGTGAATACTTTTAATGCAAGAAGTATCGCAAAAAGCGCGTACAAGAAATTTCCTTTTATAGAGAGCCACGCCACTCCCACCAAAGGAAGAAGCATTACTCGTACGAAGGGTTTCAAGAAAGAATGGCTCTCAATAAGAGCCGCGTACTGAGGACCATGGCAATAGTACCATGCCACGAAAGATTTTCCAGCATTGGTGCGCAATAGTACAGTATCGCGGAATTCTCTTAGAAGCGCTACATGAGATTGAAAAGAAGATCCAAATGCCGCAGTGGCGACAAAACATCCACCTCCGCCACCAGAGGGAAGCACAGGAGAACCAATGGCAAAATAATCGTTTCCAGTAACAGTAAAGAGTCTTACAGTTACAGTATCGTCTGTTCTGGAAATGATCGGAAGCTCTTCCCAGGCTCCGAAAAGACCAGGCCAGTGATAAACATGAACTCCTGATGATTTTGTCTGGCCGCTTATTGCGAGGTCTTCACCATAAACAGGAATCGTAACAGTAAGAAACTCTCCTGAAAAAAGCGAGATATTAGACCAGATATTATAGGCATTGGCAAAACCGAGTATTGAATTATCAGAAGGTAAAAAATCAGGGTTTATCCATGAAAGATGGATATCCGCAGGGTTCTGAAGAGCATGGGGAGGAATAAAAATTCTAAAATTCCGCAAAGGAGGAGTTCCGGGAACCACTTCATCTATGCCTGTATTCGGAGAAACATCAAACCAAGACATCCCATCCTCTCCAGCTCGTGTTGCAATAGATTGAGCATTGGAATAGTTCATATCATTAAAAGAATAAACCTTATAATAATAGGTGGCGCCAGCATCAAGACTGCTATCAATAAAGGTGTTCAGTCCCGTAGTATCCTTAAAGATACAGAGAGCATCTCCTGTAAAGGTGGGATATAGCTCTGGATTGGGGCTTCCTTGCGCCGCATAGTATTGACCGTTTACAGGCGCGCCAGTCATCGGAGAAGATTTTTTACGAAAGATAATGGTACCAGTATAGACGCTGGGATTTGTCCAATAAAGGGCAATGCCTTTTTGAATCGGAAGCGCCAGCAATCCTTCTATCGGAGAAGGACTTTGGTTAACCATTGTAACTGGTATCTCACTCTCACCGCCATTACTGGTAATGGTAAGAGTAGCTAAATGGCTACCTGAAAGAAGGCCGTCCCGAGTTACATTGGCGGTAACAATCTTCTGTTCTCCTGCATTCAAAGATCCTGCATTATCGGTAAGGGTAAGCCAGGATTTTGTTGAGGAAGCACTCCAGTTTAGCGATGAACCGCCAATATTGGTAATAGAAAAGGTAAGTGCAGTAAGGTCAGAGCCAAAATTTAAGGTATCTGGAGCAACTGCTAAATGCGGAAGCGGAGTGGAGAGAATCTCCAAAGCTCCGCCAGTTGGCTCTGAAACCGGATCTCCCAGAGGGTTAAGGTAATTTACCACTCCATTAAAGAGCTGAGTACCGAAGGCAGTGGGAGGCACAAGTAAAGTGTAAGAGATTGTTTTATCCGCTACTTCACCTGCCATAAATTCCCAGCCATAGGTTCCTGATACCACGCGGCTATAGGTAGGGGTTGAAGAGATAATCTGCCAACCACTCGGCGGAGTTTCATTAATAATCATTCCCGTGGGCTTGTTTCCTTCGTCTACATCAATGGTAAGGGTTACCTGAAAAGAGGCGCCGGGAGTATAGTAGGCGGGAAGCGTTCGTTGGTTAGTAATCTGTTGTGCCGCAAGCACTCCCTGAAAGAGAAAAAGGATTGCTGTAAAGGGAAAAAGAAGCCGTGTTCCCCAGGTCTTCACGCACATAATGCCTCCTCGCGAAAATATCGGTAAATGATGAGTGAAAATCATAGTCCTTTCCATTTTGGAATGCCTGCGCTACTGCTTCCAGGTTGATCATAGGTATAGCCTGATACTACCCAGAAATGAATTGTAAGGAGAAGCTGAGAGTCCCAGTCGGCAAGGTCAAGGGGCCAGCCATTCAAACGGCTGTTCATTGCCCAATAATCTATTACCAGAAGAAGTTCTTCATCGGAAATATCAAAATCTTGGTTGGTATCAAAAGGAAAGAATGGATCTCCAAGAGTAAGGTAAGAGTCGCCGGTTGTACTTATAAAGGAAGAGTCAATAACGATTCCTCCATTAAGAAAACGGAGATCACCGGAAGGATTGTCGCCTATCAGAGATAGTTTCAGCCGAAGGACAGAACCTTTTATTATTTCAGGGTTAGAGTAATCGCCGAGAAGCCACTGTATGGTTCCGGTATTCGCTCCATTATGAGTTGGAGGAATAAGCTCTTCTCCATTAAGATATGCCTCTTCTAATACCCAATCTACGGCAGATCCATGAGCAATTGTAGGTAGGGTCTCTGTAATAAGAATCGGAGAAGAGGGAGGATCGTTCTCATCTACTGAAAGAGTAAGTTCGTACCAGAAAGGAATCGCGGGATCTATCTGCGCCATAGGGAAAGATCGTGAAAGAGAAAGAGAGGTATCAATCTCTTTTCCCCAGGAGATCTTCTCATTGGTAGAAAGAGTAGGATCTACCTGATGTGCATGTCCAGTATGAATATCGGCAATCCAAACAGAACCAGAGGAAAGATAGGCAATATTATTTCCAGTCCAGGGATTAAAGACAGGATAGCCGGGATTAGAAGGAGGAGGAGTAGGATTAAAGGAACGTTGATTTCCGCCATCAGCATCCATAAGATAGAGAGAAGAAGGGTCCTGGCGCGAAGAACAAAAGGCAATGGTAGCGCCATCAGGAGAAATAGAAGGATGAAAGTTATTAGAAGCAGAGGTATTGGTAAGATTAATGGGAGTTCCGTTAATACGGATAGCGCTGTCAAAAAGGGTTATAGGAAGCGCGAAAATCTGAAGCCCGGTTGCGGTGGAAGAGGTGTAAATAATGCGGGATGCATCGGGCGTAAAGGATGGATCCATCTTCGCTATATTGGGAGTTGAGGTAAGCCGCATCTCGGGAAGAGATAAATCTCTTCTTCGGCAATAAAGGTCATTTTCCTTTACATAGAGAATCCACTGGTTATCCGGAGAAAAAGCCGGATACCTGGCATCAAAAGAGTCATCTATCTGTAGGGCATCCTTTCCATTGGACCTAACTATCCATATCCCATTGCCAGCATAGGCGAGCCATTTTCCATTGGAAGAAAAGGCAGGGTCATGGTTCTGATGAGGAGTATCGGTAAGAGAGATAATTGCAGAGGAAGAATCCATAAGTTTTACCTGTTTTCCGTCAATAAAAGCTATAGAAGCAGAGATAGAAGGATTGGGAAGGTAGAAAGGAAATCTTGCATCAATAGAGTCCGCTAAAGTAACCTGATAGGGGTCAAGTGCATTTATTCTTGTAAGAAAGAGCTTTTTATCGCTCTCGTAGGCTCGTTTGCCGACAAAGGCAATAGAATGATCTCCAGCAAGGAGTGGTTCGGGATCACTTTGCGAATCAGGACTTTCATCAAAGTAAAGGGAGTCAAGAATCAGGGTTGAAGGAGCACCGGGAAGAAAGCTTCTGGTATAGAATTTCCAGTCGCTGTATCCTTCAAAAGCACCGGTCTGTTGGGCATAAATAAATTTCTGACGATCCAAACTCAGCATGGGCCTACCAAGCCGAGGAAAATAGGGAGCATAGTTATTATTATTGGTAAGGTTGGTAAGACCGCTTCCATTGGTAAAGATCGTGTAATAATCCTGTAAGGTTCCAGTTGGTTTTGCGATGAACGTAAAGAGGATTCTTCCATTATCAATAAAGAGGGGTGTTTCGCATGTTCCATCAAGGTTGGTTAATTGAAGAAGACGTTTTAAGCCATCTAATTCCTTCAGCCATAATTGCAGTTCATCGGAAGATCCGGAAGGATAGGCAGAAAAGAGAAGGAGAGATCCATCAGGGCTCCAGGTCCCTGCGGTCTGATTAACAGAAGAGGGAAAAAGTTGAAGAGTAGAAGTTAAATCTTCAAGTCCGCTTCCATCACTATTGATTGAATAGAGCTTAAAATCAGGTTCACCTTGTTTCTTATAGGAAAAAATAATTTTAGATCCATCAAAAGAAGGAAGAGGGTTATGTAAAATTCCAGGACCTAACTGAATAGAGAGATGCGTTAATTGCAGAGATATATTCGTTTCAAGATTATTGGACCAAATCTCATTATTTCTACTATAGAAAAGAGAGCCGGAAAGCTCTTCTGAAGGATGTTCTGTTCTTTGCGCCACAGTAAGAACAGGATCTCCGAAGAGGGTTGTTTCATAATAAATATAGCGGTTGTACGGACTTGCTACCGGAGAAACAAGCTGTTCCTTAGATCTGTAGAAAGCTTCTCCGAGTTCAACGACATTTTGGTTAAAGACAAAATCAAAGAATGCCATATCAAAGATCTGAGAAGGACCGTACACAACAGCATCGCCGGAATAATACCAGCCATATCGGGTATTGGCAATATAGGCGGCGGCACCGCCTGTTGAGGCAAGAAAGGATTCTGCGGCACAAGTGCTTGCACGGTCAAACGCTCCCTCATAACAACCTTGGGAATAACCAATAAAATAGGTGGTATTCGTTAAATTGGCAATTTGGCCGAGCGTTAATCCAAATGCATCATCACTATCTCCGTGCGAGAGATTATTCAAAAGGTGAGTTCCTTCTTGGAGAGCATTTACTATTGCCTGAGGAGACCATGATGAGTCGCGGTCGTAAAGCCGGGTAAGGTCCCAATCATTCGGAAGACAAGCCTCGGCAATCGCGTCTTTTGCATCGCCTCCTTCAGTAATATAATCAAGTTGCTTTCCAATAAAAAGAGCTTTTTTTAGTTGCGAGGTATGAGAAGTTTCATAGGCAATTGTTTTATTGACAAAGTTGGTTGCAGATACAGAATCTCTAACAGGAGCCCGTCCCACATAAAGATCTGCGAGTCGGTCAATATCTCCGGCATCAGGACCATCGGTAGACTCTCCGAAAATATTGTTATTATTGTCATCAAAAGTGCCGTCAAGATTGCTATAATAGATATCAGAGGGAATAGGATCGCTCTCTACTGGATTTCGCAAATAACGACAGGGAATAAGGGAGTCGTCTCCTCCAAGAAGAACATAACGGGTAGACCAGTTTGTATAGGCATACTTAATAAAGTTCCGTAGCTGTTCAGCTTTATCCCTGCCAGATTGATAATAGGGGCTAAATTGGTTATCGCAAATATCAGAGATTAAAACAATCTGAGTGGTAAGCCCCTGGCCTTCCCGCACAGAACAAAGAGGTTCAAAATCTGAAACAAGAGCATCACTCGTAATCAGAAGATAATCAACAGATCCTCCGTTTAATTTTTGGAGACGGCTTTCTTGATAGGTGGATAATACCGCAGGGTTATCTATAAATGATGTAAGTATAGCGCGGTCCTGGCTAACAGAAGGTCTTGGAGGAATCTGAGTAGAGAGTGTTTGAGGAAGCACTGCTTCTGTGAAGGAGATGGTTACTGTAAAGCTTTTTGTCCATGATAATTGTTGCGTATCAAGATTGTAAGAACAAGGAAAGAGATTTAATAGAAGGATATCATATCCCCTCATACGGTCTTTACCGACAATCTCGTAAGAGGTTGTTGGATACCAGCCAGAATAAAGAGGAACCGAGCCATCAGAGAAGGGTGCGCCATTAATTTTTTGGGGATTGGGCGCAAGTAGCAATGAATGAGTCCCAGCAAGAGGAATAAAGGAAGAGGGCTGTACAGAAATAGCGGTTACTTCACTATTGAACGGAAGAAGAATCTTTGCAAGCCGCATTGGCAAAAATGGAGCTCCCGGAGAGGCATAAGTCGTACAATGCGTCATTTCAACTTTTTCATAGAGTCCAGAGGAAGAGAGAGTAGGAGAGGAAAAGGTATATTCCAGTGAAAGGCTCTTTTCTTCTGCGTGGGCAAGAGAAATAAAAAGAATTGAAAAGAAGAGTAAGAAAGAGATTGATACGCGCCATTTTTTCATAGGGGTCTCCATCGTGGATAGTCGGCAATGCCGCTGGCAGTCGGATCATAAGTATATGCATCCGCTGTCCAGAATGCAATCAATTTAAGTAGCCATACATCCCATTCTTCTAAAAGAGGCCATCCGTGAAATTGGCTGTTGGATGCCCAAGTATGGATTGCAGTAAGGATTTCGTTATCGCTGATTTTGCCATCTTCATCTGTATCCGCGGGACAGAAAGGATCTTGAATGAGAAAAGAAGAGTCTCCTGCAGTAATGGTCCGTTCAGTAGATGTTTCTGTCCAGCCAGAAAGAAGATAATGATCTCCAATCGTTGCGGATGAAATAGAAAAAGTTAAGGAAAGAACCGTATCCTGCAGAGGCGCAATGCCAGAAGTGCCAAAAAGCCATTTCAAGGTACCGCTATTTTGTCCATTGCTCGTAAGGGAAGAAGGAGTTATGCCATTGATTGTAACCGAGGTAAGCGTCCAGTTAGGAGGAACTGTTTCTACAAGCATCGCGCTTAAAGGGGCGGGTACAGCATCTACCTTGAAAAAGAGTTGATAGCGCAAGGTAAGAGAGGAATCTATCTTCTGAAAAACAGAAAAACGGTCTGCATATATCTGACCAGAAGGGCTTTTTCCAAGAGCAAACTGGGTGGCGGTTATTTCTGGAAAAACAGGAGCGGTCTCAGAAGAAGGGGATGTAATATTGCTCTTCCAGAGTTTTTGCGGAGTACCGGAAAGAAAGGCGATCTCTTTTGAAGAGTAAGGAGAAAAGGCAGGATGTGAAAGATAAGAGGTAGTTGCAGGTAAAGAAAGTTTCTTCTGGTTCGCGCCTGTTGGAGACATTTGCCAAAGTTCAGGGAGAAAATTGCGGGTAGAGACAAATATTAAAAGAGATGAATCAGGAGAAACACGGAGATGATAATTATCAGATGAGGTGGGAGTAAGGTCTACAGGAACTCCCAATGGGATACAGAGAAAGGGCCAGGTATCGGTCATAGAAAGAGAAAGGCGATAAATATGGCGCGCGCTCTTCTCTATGCCGGTAAAGTAAAGAGCAGAGCCATCAGAGGAAAAGAGAAGGTCCTCTTTTTTGAGGTCAGGAGAGACGGTTAGCCGTACAGGAGAAATTGTTTGATCCGCAAGACAACAGTAAATATCGTCTTCCTTGATATAGGCGATCCATCTTCCGTCAGGAGAAAATGTTGGAAAGAGGGCTGTAGGATCGCTTTCATGTTGAAAAAGGCCTGAACCATCTATGTTAATGGTATAAATGGAGTTATTTGCAAAAAGAACCCTTCTGCCAGAAGGATCAAAGGAAGGGCTTGAGTTTCCAGTAGAGGAAAGAAGTATACTGGAAGTGCCATCTTCCTTTATTAGGTAGATTCTTCCCTCAGAGAGAATAACCAATTGCATAGAGGGAGAAGAAGGAACGAAAAAGAGAGGCATAGAAAATTCAGATCCAGATGCAATCTTCCAAGAGTAAGGATTAAGCACTGGCAAGGAGGTTGCGTAAAGATCTCTTGTACTTCCTGAAACAGAACCAATCAATGCCATCTGAGAAGAACCAATCGGGCATGGGTATGGTTCTTGAAAATCAGGAGAAGGAAAAAAGAGAGCATCTGTAAGAAGAAGCTCTAAACCTGTGGAAAGAATTTTTGAATAGATTTTCCAAGGAGAATATTCGCCAGAAATATAGTCTTGACGGGCAAAAAAGATTTTTTGGCGGGATTGATCCAACATAGGTCTGCCTAAACGAGGAAAAAAGGGAGTTAAAGAAGTGTTGTTGGTAAGGTTTACTAAATTAAGACCATTGGTTTGAATAGTGTAGTAATCTTCCAAAGCATCGGTTTTAGAGTGAAAGAGAATCGTATCTTGACTGATAAAAGTAGGATAAGAACAGATCTTGACAGGAAAGAGAGAGAGTTGCCGAAGATCAGTTCCATTGATATTCCGCACATAAAGTTGGTACTCTTCAGGAACAGAGATACTATTGGCGGTATAGGCGAGTTTTTTTCCATCCGGCGAAATTGCCACATCGCGGTACTCTATAAGAGGGTCAGAACCAATATCAGAAAGTCCCTGTCCCTCGGGAGTAATGGTCCAAATCGTTGAAAGAACTTTTCCATGGAGAGGAGAAGGACGAGTGAAATAGATCTTGTCGGCCTTATCTGTAATAGAAAGGCTTCTAATAATACCCTTGTCAGCATCGGAGAAAAAAGTAATAGGAGTGGTTTTTCCCGAAGAAAGGTTCGTTACAGAAAGGTTTGAAGATCCTGCGATCGTAGAGACCGAAAGAAGATATTCCGGGCTTGTTTCATCGCCAAATGCAAAAGGCAAAGAAGTAAGAATACAAAATGTAAATAATCCTGCAACTATTTTAAATAAACCGGGTCGCATAGGCATTCTCTCTTCGTAGGATAAAAAAATTCCCTATTGCCGGTAACTAATCACCTGAAAATATTCCTACATATTAAAATATATCTTACCCTCTCACGGGAGAAAATGTCAACAAATTCTTGGAAGTTGATCTCCTTGAAGCATTTCAATAAGGCGTTTTCCGCCGCTTTTTGTACGCATAACAACCCTGCTCTCCTTATCAGAAAGAACTCTTCCTATAATCCTTGCATCCTTGCCGAGCGGCTGGCTCTGTAAAAAAGAAAGAAGCGAGGAAGCATCATTAGAATCGCAGATGATAACCGCCTTTCCTTCATTGGCGAGATAAAGAGGGTCGTATCCAAAGAGGTCGCAGATGGTGGCAACACTCTTTTTTATTGGAATATCTTCTTCTTCAATAAGAAAAGTTCTTTCCGAAGAATCAGAGAGTTCGCAGAGAGTGGTAGCAAGACCGCCCCGGGTAAGATCCCGCATAGAATGGATAGAAGAACCACAGAGATCAAAACAGGGCAGAAGAAGCAGAGATAAAGAGGCGCAATCGCTCTTAATCTCTGTACGGATAGAAAAATTGCCCCGGCTAAGGGTAATCGCCGCGCTATGATCTCCAAGGGTTCCAGTAAGAATAATCAGATCTCCGGAAGAAATTTTTCTATATCCAAGAGATGCCAATGGATGAAGAAGCCCTATACCAGAGGTAGTGATAAAAAGGGAATCTGCGGCACCTTTTTCAACAACCTTAAAATCTCCGGCAACAATCTCGGCTTTTGCAAGTTCCGCCTCCTTTGCCGCAGAAGCAAAGATTTTCTCAAGATCCCCAATATCCATTCCTTCCTCTACAATACAGGCAAATGTCAGTGCCTTTGGAATAGCACCGCTTACCGCAAGATCATTGATAGTTCCGCAGATAGAGAGTTTTCCGATATCTCCACCGGGAAAAAAGATTGGGTTAATGACATAAGAGTCGGTGGTATAGGCAAGCATTCCTTCTTGAAGAGAAAGAAGTCCGCTGTCGGAAAGAAGAGCAAGAGAAGGAGAATGGAAATAACGCAATACAAGTCTATGAAGAATCTTGCGGGAAAGCTCTCCACCCGCTCCATGCGCTAAAAGAATTTTTTCCTCTCTTTCTTTCATATTTTTTTCCTAAATCGGTAATGAATTGCGCACGACCCTTCGGAAGAGACCATACAGGGACCTATCGGAGATTCAGGCGTACAACTGCGGGAAAAGAGAGGACACTCTTCAGGAGAGAGGATTCCTTTTAATATCTCGGCGCACTTGCATTCATTTTTTTGGCGTAAAGGAGGAAGAGAAATCTCGGATATCAAAGCTCGGGCATCAAAAGAATGATACTCGGGAAGGAATGTAAAACCAGAATCAGGAATAAGACCCAATCCCCGCCACGAAGCATCAGTCAAAGAGAAAACAGCCTCTATTTCTTCTTGGCATCTGAGGTTTCCTTGGGGAATAACTGCGCGGGCATACTCGTTTTCTACAAGAGCGCGTCCTTCCACAATCTGACGAAGAAGAAGAAAAAGACCTAAAAGAAGATCAACAGGTTCAAAGCCAGCAACTACACAGGGTTTCTTATATATTTCCGCTATTGGTTCATAAATCTTCCATCCAGTAATAACACTTACATTTCCAGGACAAAGAAAGCCATCTATTCTTGAAAGTCCCTCTTGAAGAAGGGCTTCCATCGCGGGAAGAATGCGTTTATGAAAAAGAAAAACTTTTATATTGGAGATCTTTCGGCGCATAGCTTCTGCGATAAGAGCCGCGGTAAGAGGAGCGGTTGTTTCAAAACCAACTCCGGAAAAAAGGACTGTTTTTAAGGGTTCTTCGGAAGCAATATGAAGAAGTTCTTCAGGGCTATAAATAATACGAATATCAGCGCCGAGAGCCTTCTGGCGTTCAAGAGAAGAGTTGGTTCCGGGAACGCGCATCATATCACCAAAGGTCGCTGTTATGACATTGGGAAGAGAAGAAGCCGCTATCAGCATATCAAGTTCAGAATCAGGAGTAACACATACAGGGCATCCTGGCCCGGAAATTACTGCGAGATTTTCAGGAAAAAGATCTTTTAAGCCATACCGAAAAAAATTCATTGTATGGGTTCCGCATACCTCCATAATTCGGATCATTCTATTACTACGCTGAGAAAGAGAAGAGATAGCGGAAAGTAATTTAGCGCAATCTTCGCGTGAGGAAAAGTCAGGAAGAGTCATTAGGATTCATTCTTTTCTAAAGGAGGCAAAAGATCTTCTTGAAAAGAGAGTTCCTCAAGAAGCGCAAGGGTTTCTTTGGCATCTTCCGGTGAAATCCGTTGAATGGCAAAACCAGCGTGAACCAAGACAAAATCTCCGGGAGAGAGAGAGGGAATAAGGGAAAGATTTACCTCTACTTCCACTCCATTGCTTGCGACTACTCCTCGTTTAGGACTGCCGGAAGAATCTTTTTCTATAATTGAAATTACCTCTAATGGTACTGCCACACACATTCTCGCGCTCCTATAAAGATAGATATATCAAGAAAATTCTTTTTCTTTATTATACTTCTTTTTCCCTCTCTATCAAAGAAAAAATCTTCTATACTCCTCAATCAATTAGAATAGGATTCGTATCCCTTTCACTTCGTCTCCCCTCCCCTCTTTTTATCCTTCAAGATTCAGAGAAGCATTCCTGCTTTCTATTTTAAAAATATAGAAAAAAAGATCGCTATTCTTCATAAAGAAAAGAGATACTTTACAAGGAAGAAACGATGATCAGAAGGAATGGTACGTCAGAAGAGAAGTAGATATAAAAATTTATACTTTTTCATCGGCAAGGAATGCGGAACGCCTGCATTTGGGGCACAGGTTCTTAAAGATATCTATTCGGTCATAGGGCTCTTTTACTTGGGCTTCTTCTATTCCTTTTGGAATATTGTTGGCGGCCTGTCTTACTCCTAAAAGAAGTCCGCTTCCAAAACTAAGAGGACCGAGACGATGTGAAACCCATTCAAGGTGCCGAGTGGTAGAGATCACCTCTCCGCAGGAGTCGCAAAGAAGAAGAGTATGGCTTATGGTATGTTGGCAGTTTCCTCCCTTAAGATAGGCAAGATCAAACTCTGCACTTAACCGAATTCCTTTGGGATCGGTAATACATGCCTCTTCGCATTTTCCGCAAAAAATACAGCGGCCGGCATCGTGAGTAAGAAGGCGTGTACGAGTTTCAAGATGATCACTGCATACAATGGCTCCCGATGGACAAACCTCACTGCAAGCCCCGCATCCAATACAATCTTCTATATAAAAAATCGGTTTTCCCCGAAATCCATCCGCAGGAGAATGTGCAGTAAAAGGATAGAAAGAAGTAAATGGCCGAGAAAAAAGGCTTCTTAATGCCTCCTTTAATTCCCGAAGTTTTGGTTTTTTCATTCTTTCTTTTCTCCGGAGAAACGTTCATGTTTCCAAGCGGCGCCTGCAAGGGCATTGGCAACAGTTGGCAGACAAATAACCGCAAGACCCGCGGCAATAAGGGCTTTTGCGCCGCCGGCAGATATTCCGAAAAAAATCATCGCACTGAAAAAAAGTGCCACCGCACCACCAGTAAAACAGGTATATGCTGTCTGTATCCTATCGTAAAAACCGGGAATACGGGCAATGGCAAGGGATCCGGCAAAGAGAAAAAAAGTTCCTAACCAAAGAAATAATAGAGTAAGGGTTTCTCTCATTTTTCTTCCTTGTTATGCTTAACAATAGCTCTCTTTATTGAAACATATTTTCTATTCATCAAACCCTTTTCCTTCAAGAAATTTCACCAAGGCTAAAATACCGATAAAGGTAAGAAGAATCCAAGCAATCGCCACATGAAGATAGTAATCTTTGGAGGTGCGAATAGCGATAATCACCGCAAAGGGAAGTACGGTAATTCCCAGCCCTGATAGCGCGAGAATCTTCTCAAAAGCTGTGCGGCCTTTTGCAAGGGAATAAAGAGAAGAGAGCGCGCAGACCGCAGAGAGAAGAAGTAATAGTTCTATCATTCAAAGATCCTTGCAAGTACTTTCCCATGGCTTTGAAGAATCCTTTTCAGATCTTCCACAATACGAGATTCATCTTCAGAACAGAGAGCGATTGTAAATGTTCCATCGGAAGAGATATCCAACACAATGGCGTCCGGAGAAAGAAGAACCGCATGAGAAAGACGAGTAAGAGCTGACGGACTTTTAAGAGAGGTGGGAAGATAAATAATCCTCTCTCGCGAAAGGGGTTTTGCTCTGAAAGCTCTTCCAGCCGCATAAAAAGCTCCATAAAAAAGCTGAAAAAGAAAGAGAAAAAGGTAAGAAATCGCCCATCCTGCCTTTGCCAAAGAGGGAGTAAAAGGATCTCCTGTGGAGCCCTCTGTAAAAAAATGGGCGATAAAACCGCTTACCACCATTCCCGCAAGAAGAGCCTGCCAATCAATTCCTTCTATGGAAAAGGGCCAAGAAAGAAGAATCCAGAGAATAAAAGTAACGAAAAATGTAAAGAGTTTTCTAATCATCGGTATTCTCCTGAAAAAGGATAGGAAGAGAGAGATTCTTCGGAATGATAAAGAAAGAGTTCTCCGCTTTTCTTTTGCAGATCCGCGCTATGAACAAAGGGAAGAAGCAAGGTCATTCCAAAAGAAAAGATCGCAAGAAAAAGAAGTGGTATCTTCATAGATAAGGGAGGTTCTTTTATAGAAAGGAACTTTGTTTGAGGAGAATCCTTCCAGAAGAAGGTCATTAGCCATTGAAAAAATCCGGCAGAAGCGAACTTTTCTAGAAGAGGTTCCTGACGGAAGAAGACTAATTTCATAACCCTGAACGTATATCCGAGTGTTACGATACTTACCAAGATTAAAGTAAGGGCAAGAAGAGGAAAGCCAGCCTGAAAACAGGCAAGGATGATACATAATTTACTCCAGAATCCATTCAAAGGAGGAACTCCCGAGGCAGAGAGAGAACCAATCAACATAGAAGCACAGGTAAATGGCATTTGTCTTGAAAGGCCTCCAAGACGCTTCATATTTGTAGTTCCTACGGAATATTTTACATTTCCGCTTCCTAAAAAAAGAAGCGGCTTAAATAGCGCATGAGAAAAGAGATGAAGCAAAGCGGCAAAAAGACCAAGAGGAGTAGCTAACCCAAAGGCAACTAAAATATATCCTTTTTGGCTTATGGTGGACCAAGCATAGGTTCTCTGCATATCCTCTTGAATAAGGGCTAGTAAACTTCCTATTATTGCAGAAAAAAGACCGCAATAGATCAAGATCGCAGAAAGTTGAGGCGTGATTCCCCAAATATGAAAAACAATCCGTATAAGAAGATAGAGCCCTGCCACCTTTGCGATTGCGCCGGAAAGCGCCGCGCTTATTGGCGCGGGAGCAGAGCCATAGGCATCGGAAACCCAGCCATGAAAGGGAACTATGCCGAGTTTAACCAAGGCGCCAGCAATAAGGATTCCAAGAGCCACAGTACAGCCAGGATCATGGGGATGAATCTGTAAAAAAGAAGATATAACGCTAAAAGAGAGCGAAGAGGTTCTGCCATATAAAAAGGCAATACCAAGAAGAATCATAAGAGATGCGGTACTTCCCATCACAAGATATTTAAAGGATGCCCGCAACGCATTGCGTTCAGCGCTAAATCCTACCAATGCGTATGCGCTAAAGGAAAGAAGCTCAAGAAATATAAAAAGGGTAAAAAAATCTGTGGTAAGAAGCATTCCATTGGCACCAGTGAAAGAAAGAAGTAGAAGAGTATAAAAACGCATTTTTGAGGTAAAAAATCGGTCTATAAAGGCAAGGGAATAGAGAGATGAAAGGAAAAGAGCGCTATTGACAATCACAAGCATAAGAGAGGAGAAGAGGTCGGGAGACGCAAAAGCCGAAGGAAGAGAAGGAATCAGAAAGCCTGCAAGAGCCATAAAAAGAAGAACTACACCTGAGAAGATAGAAGCAATACCGGGAAACCATGGAAGAGACCGTCCCAAAAGCGCCGCAGAAAATGCCCCTACAAACGGAAGCGCGACAAAGAGAGATATAGAACTCATTCTTCTTCCTTCATCTTTGTAGTATCAAACGTGCCGTATTGTTCGTAAAGACGTATTGCTAAAGCAACCATAAGAGAGACCAGCCCAAGCCCCGCGGCAATAACGGTAAGAACCATTGCCTGCGGTACAGGATCTGCCACAGGGTTTTTGGAAAGATCAAGAATCGGAGCAACCGCCTCTTTCCTCCATCCAAGAAGAAGAATAAAGAGGTTGATACCGTATTCCATAATAATAATGCCGAGAATAATCTTCACAACATTCTTTTTACAGATAATTCCATACAACCCTATAAGAATAAGAAGAAGAGAGAGGGAATAGATCATCTTTTTTTCCTTGTGCGAGAGAGCAATATTCTCTTTCCAGCGACCTCTTTTACTCTAAGTTCTGCAAGAATACTAAATACCATAAAGAGGGAGGCGCCAACTGTTAGCGCAATAGAGATATTCATCCATGGAATAAGACCTGCCTGGAAGAGCATACTTCCCGAAGAAAAACCTGAAGGAAAGAAGGAGACCGCAATTCCTATAAATATGAAAAAAAGAAGCGCGCCAATACCCTGAAGATTCCACGCAACAAGTTTTCCTAATTTCATATGCGCATGATGACTTCCCCATGCAAGCATAAGAAGAATAAAGGTACAGGCAACAATAATGCCGCCGTCAAACCCTCCGCTGGGAATACGATGACCGTAAAGCGTGCAGTAAAATCCAAAAAGAAAGAAGAAACCCCTCAGCCAAGTTGCCGCGCGCTTTACGCCAAGGTCCATTCCCGGTTCCTGAAGGGTTTTTTCGGGTTTTGCGGATTCAAAGAGACTTTCTTCAGTCATGCGACTCCTTTTTGGGCTTTTTAAATCTCTTTCTTCTAAGAATGGCGAGTGTTCCCACAATAGCCGCAAAAAGCGCGGCAGTACGTCCTACTGTATCTATAAGACGGTTAGTAAGCACCACTTCATCTACAAGGTTATGAGAAGAAGAGAGGGGCAAAAGATATTTTTCTGAATAGGTTGGCAAAAAATCTTGCATCGGAAAGAAGCGAGGCGCCGCATGAAGAAGAAATAGAGCTGTAATAATAAGAAGCACGAAATAAAATCCCATACCAAAAAGTTCGGTATCATCCTCTACAGAGGTTAGATCTCTACGGATAGTTGCCCTGATAAGAATAACCAAAGTAAGCGCCTCTACCACTGCTTGACTTGCGGCAAGTTCAGGCGCACCTAAAAGAAGGAAACAGACACTCTCTGCCAAGCCTATGGCTCCGACCGCAATCACCGCTGAAAAAAGATCCTTTGATTCAAGAGCGATAAGAGCGCCTATAATCATCGCCACAATAAAAATACCAATAATTACTTCAATCATAAAAAGCCCGCCTGTCGGGAAAGAAGAAAAAGAATAGCTATCATTCCCACAAGAACCCATGCGATATAAGTTCCTACTCCTCCTGTATGAAGAGAGCGAAGACCCGTTGCGAGAATACGAGAGAAAGATCGCAGGGATTCATAGAGATCAAAGACCTTCTGATCTGCCATTCTATAGAGAGAAGAAAAAGGCTCCATCTCTTGAATGGTCTTATAAAACTCTTCTCCGGTACTACACATAGATTCTGTAACAGCCTCTCCGCCGATAAAGGGAGGAGAAAGACGGATAGGTTTAGAAAAAAGAGCGATAAAAAGAATCATACCAGCGCCAATAGCGGCAAGAAGCATAGCGAGAGAGAGATCTAAAATAAAGAAGCTCTTTTCAGGAGGAATAGAGGCGAGAAAACCAAAGACATAGCTACCAAAAAAGCCTGTAGAAACTCTTTTGAAAAAGAGCCCGAAGATAATACAGAAGAAGGCAAGAAGAACTTGCGGAATCACTATTTCAACAGGAGCTTCGGAAATAAGACGCGAAGATCGGTCTCTTCCTAAAGAGTCAAAAAGATTACGCGAAGATCGTTCTCTTCCTAAAAAGGCTGCATAAAGAAGTTTAAGAAAACTGGCGAGTGTCAAAGCGCTTCCGAGCATGGCGGCAGTAAGAAGAAGTAACCAGGAGATTCCTCCTTTTCCGGCAGAATCAAGAAGGCCACGATAGATAAAGAGTTTTGAGAAGAATCCATTAAGAGGAGGTATGCCGGAGATCGCAAGAGAGGCGATAAGCATAGAAAAAAAGGTATAAGGCATCTTGGGCGCAAGACCGCCGAGAGATTTAATATAGGTGGAAGCAACCTTTTGCTGAATAACGCCGGCTCCTAAAAAAAGAGCAGATTTATACAGGGCATGGTTTACCATGTGAAAAAGACCGCCAAGAACTCCGAATGGAGTAGCGCTCGCAATGCCAATCACCATATATCCCACTTGAGAAACCGCATGGTAGGCAAGTAATTTACGGATATCTTTCTGTACAAGCGCCATAAATACACCGCCAAGGATTGTTAAGGCGCCAATAGAACGGAGAAGAAGCCATAATCCTTCATGAACCACAAAGATTCCATTGCAAATTCTGGCGAGAAGATAGATACCAAGCAGTTTGTCAAGAGAGGCGGGAAGAAATGCCATAACAGGAATAGAGGCTGTTTCGGAAATATCAGGTATCCAGGAATGGAAGGGCATAGCCCCTGCTTTTGCAAGCCCTGCAATGGCAATGGAAAGAAAGATACCTCCAGAAAGCCAACGAGTAATGGGAATATGAAGAGCTGTTATTTCTACTGTACCGGTAAGGTACCAGATTCCCGCGATCCCAAAGAGAAGAAAAGCATCACTTCCAATAATAATCAGAGCTGTTTTTTTTGCGGAATCCGCTGATTCATAACCAGTCAGCGAAACCATAGCAAAAAGAAGGATTCCCAATATTCCCCAGAAAAAGAGAAGAAAGAAAAGGTTGTGTGAAGAGACCACGCCTGAAGCCGCAAAAAGAGTAAGAAGGAAGAATGTGAAGAAACGGGAAGGAGAAGGAAAAGGAAACTTTTTTGCATAAAGAGAGACGACCATGCCAAAAAAACCAATTCCAAGAAGCATAAAAGCGCTGAGAGAGTCGCAGAAAAAGTAAGAGTTGGGAAGAAATTCTCCACCATAAAGAAGATACCGCACACCAAGAGAAAAAGTTCCAGCGGCACCAAGAAAAGCAATCAGCCATGACCATCTCTCCTCACGCCTCGGCAGAAAGAGAATAACCACACTTCCCATAAGAAGAAAGCCAAAGAGTATATAGATTACTTCCATACCTTCTTCCTCCCTAATTGCGCCGCAATAGAACGGGTCTTCTGTCGGGAACGCTCTAAAAGAGAACTATCTGATACAGAAAGAGAATGTCGTTGAAGGTCAAAAAGACGGATCATCCGTTCTGTACAGCAATAACAGGGATCTACGCCCGCAAGGATAATTGTTACATCAGAGAGTGTATGACCCACGCAAGATGCCATAAAGGTCGGAACATTCATAAAACTGGGAGCCCGAATTTTATGACGTACCGGCTGATTAGAGCCATCGCTTTTTACATAATGAAAGCATTCTCCGCGAGGCGCCTCGTGGCGGCCTATTCCTTCGCCGCCAGGAATATCCCGAACTTCAACACCAATATTTCCTTCAGGCACTCTTTTTAATCCAAGAAGACATTGCCGGATAATATGGATAGATTCCATACATTCTTCAAGACGAACCATGGCTTTCGCAAGAACATCGCCTTCTTCCCGCGTAATAACCTTCCAGTCAACCATGCCATAGGCGGCATAAGGAAAATCTTTTCTAACATCTATGGCAACCCCGGATGCCCTTGCCACAGGACCAATTGCTCCAAAGAGAGAAATATCTTCCTTGCTTAATATTCCCACTCCCTTCAAACGCGCGGAGAGCACAGGATCATCAAGAATTGCGGAAGAAAGCATTTCAAGTTTAGGAGAAAGATCAGCAATACTTTTTTCAATAAGAGGAATCTTTGCAATGGGAATGTCGCGCCGTACGCCGCCGATCTTCATCATTGCATAGTTCTGTCTGCTTCCGGAGATTTCTTCAAAAAGATCAAGAATCGGCTCCCGATATTTCCAAGCCCACATAAAGACAGTATTGTATCCAAGAAAATGTCCCGCTAACCCAAGCCAAAGAAGGTGGCTGTGGATCCGTTCCAATTCTCCGACAAGGGAACGAATATACCGGACCCTGTCGGGAATCTCAATGCCAGCAAGGTTTTCTACCGCATTTACATAGGCGAAAGGATGAGAAGTTGAACAGATTCCGCAAATACGTTCCACAAGAAATATCACCTGATCCCAATGTTTGCCCTCTGAAAGTTTTTCAATGCCGCGATGGTTGTAACCAGCCTTCCACTCTACGTCAACAACCCGTTCGCCATCGCAGTAAAGATTGAAAAATTCAGGTTCCTCAAAAAGAGGATGGTAGGGTCCCAAAGGAACAGAAACCGTACGTTTTTTACTCATGGTTTCCTCAATGGATAATTTCCCTTAGGCCAATCATCGGGAAGAAGAAGGTTTTTTTTATCAGGATGGCCTTCAAAGAAAATGCCCATTAATTCGCGCATTTCTCGTTCTATAAAAAGAGCGCATGGAAGAAGGTTTGAAAGCGAAGGAATAGAGGGCCGCTCTCTCTTCAAGGAAAGTCTAAGAGAAAGAAATATTCCTTCTCTATCTGCGCTAAAGTGATAAAGAATTTCAAAAGCATGAAGAAGGTCTACCGCGCTCGCAGTAGAAAAACGAAAGCCTTTTTCCTTTAATAAAAAGGAGACAACCTCGCGAAGCTGACCTTTTTTAAGTGAGATATACCACCTCCCGGAAGATTCTTTTTCTATAAGAAAATTTCTTCCAAAAGACTTTTTAATAGAGTCAATAAAAAGTTTTTTTTCCTTCATTTTGAATTCCGCCCGGTAAAGGAATGAAGCAAAGTTACAATACCACTAATCATAGCCTCAGGTTTCGGAGGACACCCGGGAATAAAGAGGTCAACGGGAATAACCTCGGAAAGAGGCGCATTCCAGCAGTAGTTTCTATCATCGCGGAAAATTCCTCCTGTACAGGCACAAGCGCCTACTGCCGCCACCAACAAGGGTTTGGAGGCCTGTTCATAAAGAGTTTTTACACGGGGTGCATTTTTTTTCGTACAGAAACCTGTTACAAGAAGAAGGTCTGCATGCCGGATACTTCCCACAAGAGTAATCCCAAAACGTTCAAGATCATGTTTCGGAGTAAGGCAATCTAAAATTTCTATATCGCAATTATTGCACGAACCAGTAGAAAGATGAAAGACCCAGATTGATTTTGTAAAAATTCTTGATGCAATAGACATATTAGATCCCTATAAAAGCAAGTGTGGCGGCAAAGATTGAAATCAACAACAGCCACCTCCAGAAAAAGGTAAGCGCCTGATCAATGCGCAATCTCGGATTTGTGGAACGGATTAAAGAGATAAGAAAGAGAACTCCAAGATATTTCAAAATAATAAAAAGAGCATTTTTCTCTGCATTAAAAAAGAGAAGAACCAACAGGAATATACCAACAGAGAGAAGAAGCCATTTCATAAGCTTAAAGACCGCAAGCAACCTTCCGGAATATTCTATGATAATGCCCCCGGCTAATTCTGTTTCTGCTTCCGCGATATCAAAGGGAGTGTACCCAAGTTTTGCGATAAGAGAGATAAGAGCGGTAAAAAAAGCAATAAACCCAGAAAGAGAAAGAGCAAAAGCTCCAGAACTCTGTTGCCATTGAAGAAGATCATCCAAGTAAAAAGAACCGCTTTTTATAACAGGAACAAGGAGTGAAATAATAAAAGGAAGTTCATATCCGATTAAAAGTTTCATCTCGCGGGCAACTCCAATGGTTGCAAGAACATTAGCAGAAGAAGCGCCGCCTAAAAGAAGCGACAACGAAGGAAGAAGCAAACAGTAAATCACAGTAATCATATCTCCAGGTATTCCAAAAAAAAGTCCTGTAATAATAGATGCAACCGCAATCAGTCCAACAAGACCCAAAAAAGGAGCAAGCAAAAATAGAACTTTTTGCGATCCTTCAGGAAGCAATGTTTCTTTTTGGATAAGTTTAAAAAAATCGGCAAAACTCTGCCACCACGGAGGTCCTACCCTCCATTGAATACGACCAACAATCTTCCTATCAATGCTGGAAGAGAGCATTCCCAAGATTGCAAAGAAAAGAAAACCCAGTAAAGGAAGAATGTAAAGAATCATTTTTGTACTCCATATAACTGAAGCCAATCAACCACATGAACGATGAGAGAATCACCAAAAAAATGAAGATTCTTTTTATCGCTCACATCATCCTCGGTTACAATCTTCAATGCACCGTAGGGACAGCTCTTTACACAGGAAAAACGATCTTTTTCTTTCTCTCCTTCTCCGACGCATAGGTCGCACGACGCAAGGGTATAAAGAAGCATATCAGGAACAATGGTTCCAAACGGACAGGCAAGAGCGCAGGTCTTACAAGATACACAAAGAAGAGAGGAACGAACGATTATTCCTTCTTCACGAGTAAGAGCGCCATTGGGACAGGCATTGACACAGGGATAATTTTCACATCTGCGGCAGGCAAAGAGAAAGGCGAGTTTCTCTTTCATAAATGGAATCCCTTTCTGCAAAGGGTGAGAAAGATTACTACACCGTACCACACATTCCGGACATCGGTGGCATATTTCATAGTCAATAAAAAGTTTCTTCATATTATGCCCATAATGATGCTTCCTCTTTTACCATACGATAAGAAAAGACCGGTCCCTCTTTACAGACAAAGTAAGGTCCAACCATACAATGGCGGCAATGACCAATTCCACAATACATCTTCCGTTCCATAGAAAGAAAGATATTCTCTTCGGGGAAACCTAAATCAAGAAGTTTTAATGTGGAGAATTTCATCATTACCGGAGGTCCGCATACTACCGCGATACCTTTATGAACATCCATATCCGGATTGTCAAGGGTGCAGGTTACCACTCCCTTCATATAATCCCAGGCATCATCCTCTTTATCTACTGCAAGCCGCATTCTAAGAGGAAGATTCTCACAGAGAGAGAGCCACTCGTTAAAGACCTGATCCTTGTAAATATAGTCCTGCGGTGTTTTTGCGCCGCAACAGAATAGGATCTGTTTATATTCGGAAATTTGATGCAAAAGCGCCAAAAAAAGAGAACGAAGCGGAGCAAGCCCTACTCCGCCTCCCACTAAAAGAATCTCCTTCTTCTTAAAGAGTTCAAGGGAGTATCCATTTCCATACGGACCTCGCATACCAAGCATACTTCCTTTTTTCAGAGAATGAATGGCGCTGGTTACTTTTCCGGCCTTCATAATAGTTATCTCAATTGTATCAAGCGCAAAAGGAGAAGAAGAAGGAGTAAACGGCGCCTCTCCAACTCCCGGCACTGTAAGAGAAACAAACTGTCCCGCATTAAAAGAAAAGTCTTCAGAGGGAAGAAGAACCAATGTTTTAATATTCGGAGATTCTTCTATAATCTCTTCTACTTGACATGGAATCGGCTGATAAGGATTGTTATGATTCATATCTCACATCCAGAAGCGTTTCTGTCAGAACACTTTGCAAGACCTTTCGTTTATCTATCTTTCCCGCGCATCCCTCTATACAACGGCCGCATCCTGTACATCCCGAATGACCGAAATTCTGCGGCATATAAGAATATTTACACATAAACCTGTTCTTGAAACGATCAGTCAAAAGAGGCCTGGGTGAAACACCCGAAGCCATGGCCGCATAGCCGGGAAGAAGACAGGAATCCCATGTGCGAACTTTCACAAACTTTTCACCGCTGTAATCTTCTAAAAGAAAACATACACAGGTAGGGCAGGAAAAAGTACAACTTCCGCATTGCACACAATAGCTCCAGAGAGATTGCCATTCTTTTGCAGTAAAAGAGATCCGTTTTTCAAGAGGAATCTTATCTTCAATATGAAATGTTTGAGAGTTTTCAGTTACATAAAGGGTGGCGCGCGCTCTTTTTTTCTCTCTCTCTGCCAACATTTCAGGAGAAGAAGGAAGAAAGCGAGAATCTTTTCCTAAAAATCTTCTTCCGCGATCTGTTCCTATCTCTACAATATATCCTTCATCTATTGCAGAGAGGTTCATATCAAATCCATTTGTGGGATAAGGCTTTCCTCCCACCGCAGTACAAAAACAGAACCTGTTCGGTGAAGAACAATCAGAAGAGATAAGAAGCGCGGAATTTCTTCGTAGAAGATAATCAGGATCAGAATATTCTCCCTCGGAAAAAACATGATCAAATACTTTTAATCCCTCAAGGTCGCATGCCGCGGCTCCCACAAGAATACGGAAAGAGGAAGGGTTTTGTGAAGGAAGGATACGCTGAGAAAAGGGAAAGAAGAAGAATTTTAAGGGTTCTGCAGGCCGAACCACTCCAAAACAGGCCTTTTCCAAGAAGTTCTCTGAAAGAGGAAAATATTCAAAATGATCCTGTTGAGGCAAAGAAAGAAAGATCTCTCCTTCTTCTGCTTTCGCAAGAAGAAATTCGTTCCAGTTCCCGCATGTTACATAGAATGTTTCCATCTGTATCCTTCTGCTTCTTTCTTGGTAAATAGTACCAAACTTTCTGCATCTATCTGGAAACTTTCTTCACATTCTGTAACAAGGATTTAATCTTCCCTTCTTTTTTTATTGCTTGTGAATTTCTTCACAAATATAAAAGAGGTGATATTTCATTCTAAAAACTCTTTCTTTTCTTGTCAAGTTTTCCTAAAAAAAAGAAAATAGATCCTTTAGAGAAAGAAAAATAGAGAGAGCTTTCATAAAGGATTGGAGAGGAGATTTTGGATTTTGAATCTTCATCCATAGGATTGAAAGATTGGAAAAGAAAGGAAAGGATTTTTTTTAAGGGTGGTAGGAGAGAAAAATCAATGAATCATTCTTTTTGGGCATTTGCGATCATCATTTGTCCCAATGCAATCCCTCCGTCGTTTGCGGGAACAATGGTATGAAAAAAGAACAGTAATCCACTTCCCTGAAGAAGTTCCCTGATACAATTGAGAAAAAGAGTATTCTGCATCACGCCACCGCTAAAACAGATATTTGTAATATTGGTTTCACGGCTAATCTCACATACCGCCCGATAAACTGCATGTGCAAGGCCTGAATGAAAATCAGCGGAAAGAGAAGAAACATCTCTTTGTTCTTCTAATCCTTTAAGAAAAGCTGTGAGTGCGGGTCTCCAATCTATCATCAAAAGATTATTTTCATTGCGAAAGGAAGAAAAAGGCAGAGGCGAAGAGGAGGAGGCAGATTCTCCGATTCCTTGAAAAAGAATGGCGGCTTCACCTTCATAGGTTGACTCCATCCTTATGGAAGCGAGTGCGGAAAAGGCATCAAAAAGACGTCCCGCGCTTGAAGAAAGAGGCGAGTTAATCTTCTCTTCCAAGATTTCAAAGAAAGGATCTGGAAGATGCGGAAAAGAAATCGTTGATCTCTTGAGTATCTCTAATCCCTCCATCCCATAGGCGCCGTATAAAATGGCTATCGCACTTCTCCATGGGCTTCTAGCTACAACATCTCCTCCCGGAAGATGAAAAGGAAAGAGTGTTGCCGCTCTATAATATTCCTTGTACCCGCCAACAAGAATTTCTCCTCCCCAAGAAGTGCCGTCCTCTCCATACCCGGTTCCATCAAAGCATACGCCTATACAATCTCCTTCAAGGCGATGTTCCGCCATTACCGAGGCAAGATGCGCATGATGATGTTGTACTGGAATAAGGGGAATTTTCTTCTCTTCTGAGATCTTTTCCGCGATATGCCTTGAGAAGTAGTCAGGATGAAGGTCTGCCGTAATAAGAGAAGGTTCTACCTTCAAAAGCGAAGAAAAATGAGAAATAGTATCAAGAAAAAAGGTGCGGGCTTCTAATTCTGATAGATCGCCGATATGAGGAGAAAGAAAGAGATGATCTTCTTTTCCAAGGCCGAATACATTCTTAAGATCTCCACCGCACGCAAGGATAGGAAGCTTAATCGGCACAGGAGAAGGGATAGGTAAAGGAATAAAGCCTCGGCTTCTTCGTATAGGAAGATAGCCATAAAATGTCTTCGCAAGCACAGAATCATCGGTTCTGTGAAGAATCTCTCTTGTATGTACAAGAAAATAGGAGGTAATAGAGCCTAAATCTTCAATGGCCTCCTCCAATGATAGGCAGATAGGTTCATCGGATCTATTTCCGCTTGTGGCAACAATCGCCGCGGGACGAGATTGTAATAAAAGGTGATGAAGTCCTGTATAGGGAAGCATAATGCCGCATACTGTACAGCCAGGAGCAATTTTATCGCGCGCAAGCGCGGAAGAGGGATTCCAAGGAAGAAGAATAATTGGATGTTCTGCTGAAAGAAGCATTTCTTCATCTTCTTGAGAAAGAATAACCGCATCACGGGCAACAGAAGAATCTCTTACCATTACCGCAAAGGGTTTATTTGAGTTTCGTTTTGCCTTCCTTAGTTGAGAGACTGCCTCGGCATTACAAGCATCACAACAAAGATGAAATCCGCCGAGCCCTTGCACTGCAAGGATCTTTCCAAGAGATAAAAGCTGTGCCGCGGAATCAATGGGATTCTTTTCATCTACAATATTTATAGTTCTGTCTTCAATAGAGATAAGACGCAAAAGAGGACCGCAAGCACCGCAGGAAATCGGTTGGCTGTGAAAACGTCTATCTTTGCTGTTATGATATTCTTTTTCGCATTCCAGACAGAGAGAAAATGCTTTCATAGAGGTATTCTTTCTATCATAGGGAAGGCTGTGAATCATCGTATAGCGAGGACCGCACCTGCTACAAGCGATAAAAGGATAGTGATGCCTGCGGTCGCCTTCTGAAAAAAGTTCATTAAGACATTGATCGCAGGTAGCAATATCAGCGGCAGGCCATACCATGCCAGCTATATGATCCGCACTCTCGCGAATCTCAAAAGAAGGGCTGTGTTGAAGAGGAATAGAATCTATGGTAACTCTTGTAATTCTATGAAAAAAAAAGGAATTTTTTTTTACCTCTTCCTGAAATGTCTGAAGAGAAGAGCCATCTCCCTCTGCCTCAATATAAAGGCCGCCAGTGGTATTTCTCACAAATCCCGTAAGAGAGAGAGTACAAGCAAGACGGTAGAGTTCAGGTCTGAATCCAAATCCCTGAACGTTTCCTTCATAAATAATTCGGAAACGGTTGCGCATAGGAAAAAAGGCTATGGACTTTGAGCAAGGATCCAATCGCTAAAATCAGAGATACCTTCACCGGATATCGGAGAAAGAGGGAATAATCGGATATCAGGACTTATCTCTTTTACAAAATCGGAAAATCGTTTCTTATCAAAAGAGACATATTCCGCTAAATCCATTTTGCTTAAGGCGCAGGCATGAGAAATTTTGTACATAAGAGGATATTTCGCAGGTTTATCGTCTCCCTCAAGAGGAGAGGCAACCACAATATTCATCTTGATTCCAAGTTCAAACTCTGCCGGACATACTAAGTTTCCTACATTTTCCACAAAGAGAATATCAAGGGAAGAAAGAGGCAGGGAGTCAAGGCCTTGTTGAATCATAAATGCCTCAAGATGACAGGCGCCGGCAGTATTTATCTGTACCAAAGGAATGGAATGATGGGAAAGGCGTTCACTATCATACGAACCAGCAATATCTCCTTCAATAACTCCAACCTTTTTGTGAGGAAGAATCTTTTCAATCAAGGCATCCAAAAGTTCTGTTTTTCCCGCGCCCGGAGCACCCATTACATTAAAAGAAAGAATAGAATGATCGTTAAGTCTCTTTCTATTCTCTTCTGCGATGGCTTTGTTTGCTTTTAAAATATTTTCACCAACTTGAATCACTTTAATCGTCATGTTCTATCTCCACTTGTCGTACCACTAAATCGCGTTCTGTTTCAGAACCTTCCTTCTCTATCACTACTGTAATGCGAGAAAAAAGCGGATCGTTTTCCGCGATATTGCGCAGAAGAAACTGAACTGTATCCGCAGATAAACAGCTATACGGATTTGTTCTTAAGGTTACTTGGGTTATGGCGTTGGCTTGCTCTTTTTGCGCAAGATCTCGCAAAAAATCATAGAGAGACTGGGCTATACTTAATTCGTGCATACCTTCTCCAAAGGCTCTATTCTCGCCTTAATAAATCGTTCTGCCTCTGTGCAAAGCAAGGCAAAGGAAGATTCTACCTCTTTACTAAAATGTTCGGTCAAAGAGAATTCTTTCCCTGTTATTGATAATAAAAATGCCCTGGGTTTTCTGTGATAAATCTGCCAGAGTTGATCCATAAAGAGGGAAGGAGTAAATGAATGAAGAAAGAAATTCCGTCTCTTTATCGTGGATTCTAAAACCGGTTCCAATAGAACAGAGCCCGGCTCTCTCTCTATGGTAGCATCAATAAAAAGGATGGATTCCGCATTCATCGCCTCAGGAAGAAGTTCGGGAAGAAGCTGATGACATGCCTTAATGATTACGCGGGAATCAGATATCTTCTGAGATAGCTCTTGTGCGGCGCGATATCCCGCACCATCATCTCCCCGCAGGCTATTTCCATAACCAATCACAAAAACTTTTGTCATCCTAATCCCTAATCTTTGTATCCAAAAGATTGCCAGCAGAATCACGAAGCTCTATGCGAAGAGGCATGGTGCCCGCCGCATGGGTAGAACAGCTTAAACAAGGGTCGTAAGCGCGAATAACCGCTTCCACTCTGTTTAACATACCTTCTGATATTTTTTCTCCGGAGACAAAATGTTTGGCGACTTGAAGAACTCCCCGGTTCATCGCAAGGTTATTATGACCAGTGGCAATAACAAGATTCGCCCAGGTAATTAACCCATGTTCATCTATACGATAATGGTGAATAAGAGTACCGCGGGGCGCCTCTGAAGCGCCAATGCCTTCTCTGTTATTCGGACCTGCGAATGCGCGGATATGGCGGCTTAAAATATCAGGTTCGCTAAGAAGCTGTTCAATCTTCTCAATTCCGTACAATATCTCAATTAAACGGGCATAATGATAATAAAAAGAGCTTAAAACCGGAGTTCTACTTAATTCGCGAAACTCGGTCCATTCCTCATCTGCTAAAGGTGTGCCGAAAGAATCAATCAGATTTAATCTGGCAAGAGGACCCACGCGATACATTCCCTCGGGATAACCAATAGGTTTATAGTAAGGAAATTTCAGATAGGTCCAGGGTTCTACGCTTTCTGCAATGTAATCGCCATAGGAATCTATGGGAATATGATCTGCGATGATCTTTCCGGTCGCATCCATAAAACGGAATGTTCCATCATAATCTTCCCAGCCGCCTTTCTCATTTACAAGACCAAGAAAGAGTGTTCTAAAATTGGCAAAGGTTCTGATTTCTTCACGATGAGAACCGATAATTTTCTTAAACCATCCAAGAGATCTCTGGATGACTCTTAATGCCTGTGGAATTTCGGCAAGAATCGCGTCTCGTGTTTCAGAAGAGAGCGGAGCATTCACTCCACCGGCAACGACCCAAGAAGGATGAATTCTTTCTCCTCCGAGCGAAGCGATAATCCTCTGTCCGAAACTTCGGAGAAAGATACCGTCTTTTGCCGCATCCGCATGCTTTTCAAGAAGGCCAACAATATTACGCGAAGCAACCGGCGCATCCATTCCTAAAAGAAGATCCGGCGCCGAAAGATAAAAAAAGCTAAGGGCGTGAGATTGTACTATCTGAGCAAGATTCATTACCTTTCGTAATTTTGCCGCCACAGGAGGAATACGTACCGCCATAAGCGCATCGCACGCCTTTGCGGAAGCAACAAGATGGCTAACAGGACAAATACCACAGATCCGCGCCATCAAAGAAGGCATTTCATAGAAAGGTCTTCCTTCGCAAAACTTTTCAAATCCGCGGAACTGGGTAACATGAAAACGAGCGTTCTCCACATTTCCCGCGTCATTAAGATAAAGAGTTATTTTGGAATGACCCTCAATCCTTGTTACAGGATCTATCAGAATCTTACGCGACATAGAACATACCTCCTATCCAAATTGGACGCGGGTTTCCAGTTCGGGAATTTTTCCCGCAATGAGAGATTCAAGAGATTCGTAAATAAGATCCGCGGATGGCGGGCATCCGGGAAGAAAAAGATCTACCTTTACTATTCCATGCACAGGTACACTTTGAGGAAGAAGTGTAGGAAGATCTTCGTTGGGCATAAGAGGATTTCTGGTAACATTCTCTATATAGGCGCGCCGCATAATGTTTTGAGGTCCAAAGGCATTGCGCATAGCCAATACATTGGCGGTTACCGCGCAATCTCCAAGCGCGACAAGAATACGGCTTCTCTTTCTTACAAAACGAACCTTTTCTTCGTCTTCATCACTACTTACCGCGCCTTCAATAAGCGTTACATCAACTCCTTCGGGAAACTCTTTCATATCCACGAGAGGACTATACACAAGATCCGCTTTTGACAAAAGATCCAGAATCCGCTCATCCATATCAAGAAGAGACATATGACATCCCGAACATCCATCAATCCATACAGTGGCAATCTTCGGTTTTTTCATCTCCGCTCCTCTCGCATAAGTGTCAAATAGGGTAAAAACTCTTTCTTTTTTTCCATTTCACAGACTGCTTTCCCCTTTTCCACAAGGGCGCCGGTAGGACAGACATTTACACATTTCCCACAAGAAGTACAGGTTTCAGAAGCTCCCCATGGCTGGTTTAGGTCGGTTATAACCCGTGTACCTCCTCCACGATGCATAAAATCCCAGGTATGCGCGCCTTCAATTTCATCGCATACCCGAACGCAACGACCGCAGAGTATACATCGGTTATGATCAACCACAAATTTCTGATGCGTCGCATCTACAGAGAGTTTTGGGTTAAGGTAGGGATATTCCACATGGGTCATTCCAAGGGCTTTGGCTAAATCCTGAAGTTCGCAATGGCCATTGGAAACACATACAGAACAGATATGGTTGCGTTCCGCAAAGATCAGTTCAAGAATTTTTCTACGGTAAGAAGCAAGACGCGGAGAATCAGTAATAACAACCATCCCTTCTTCCACTTTTGTTACGCAGGAAGGAAGAAGTTTAGAAATACCTTTTATCTCTACTAAACAGATTCTGCACGAGCCGACCGGGTGAAGCCCGGAAAGATTGCAAAGGGTCGGGATCCAGATTCCATTTTCGCGGGCAACCTCTAAAATAGTTTGATCTTCCCGAGCGCCCACATCGCGATCCGCAATCTTCAGGGTTTTAATTCTGCCGGAAGGTGAAGTCATGGATGCACCCCCTTCTTCTGTGAAATTTTACATACGCCCGCAGGGCAACGTTTTTCCTGAATATGGGCGAGATATTCATGCCGAAAATAGCGTAACGTACTAAGAACCGGGTTCGGTGAGGTCTGTCCGAGCCCGCATAAACTGGTATTTTTTACAAGGTCACAGAGTTCTTCCAACTTCTCTAAATCCTCCATAGAAGCACTACCGGAAGTAATCTTCTCAAGAAGCGCATGCATCTGAACAGTCCCTACCCTGCAAGGCACACATTTTCCGCAGGATTCAGTCATACAAAATTCCATAAAAAACTTGGCGACATCCACCATACAAGAGGTCTCATCCATAACAATCATTCCACCGGATCCCATAATAGAACCAACCTTGGCAAGGGATTCATAATCCACCTGCATATCAAGATATTGTTCGGGAATACAGCCGCCCGACGGCCCGCCGGTCTGAACTGCCTTGAACTTTCGGTCATCGGGAATACCTCCACCAATATCAAAGATAATTGCGCGGAGTGTCGTACCCATAGGAACTTCAATAAGTCCAGTATTACGCACACGTCCCGCAAGCGCGAAGACCTTGGTTCCTTTACTCTTTTCTGTGCCAATGGAAGCAAACCATTCCCAGCCATTCTGCATAATTGCGGAGATATTGGCAAAGGTCTCTACATTATTAATAAGGGTTGGTTTTCCCCATAATCCGCTTTCTGCGGGATAGGGAGGACGAGAACGCGGAGAACCGCGTTTTCCTTCAATAGAGGCAATCAGAGCAGTCTCTTCTCCGCAAACAAATGCACCGGCTCCCAAACGAATGTCAAGAGTAAAAGAGAAATTTGTTCCAAAAATACGGTTGCCGAGAATTCCGGAGTTTTCCGCCTGTTTAATAGCGGTACGAAGCCGTTTTACCGCAAGAGGATATTCTGCCCTTACATAAATATAGCCATGTTTCGCACCCACCGCGTATGCGGCAATCGCCATCCCTTCAAGAATTTTATGAGGGTTGCTTTCAAGAACACTCCTATCCATAAATGCGCCGGGATCTCCTTCGTCTGCATTGCAAATAAGGTATTTTTCATTCCCGGGCGCCTTCGCAACAGTAGACCATTTTAGGCCGGTCGGGTATCCCGCGCCTCCTCTTCCCTTCAAACCGCTCTTTGAGATTGTTTCAATTACTTCAGCGGAATTTCCGGAAGAAATAACATTAAAAAGCGCGGAATATCCGCCTACCGAAATATAATCTTCAATCTTTTCAGGATCAATAAGTCCGGAATTTTCCAGGACAATCTTTTTTTGCATCGCAAAAAAAGGCTGATCAGAGGGAGAAAGAAGACGAGCGACGGGTTTCTTGCCCAGTGCCGCAATAATTTCCGGAGCATCTTCTGGTTGTACCGCGCGGTAATAGATAGTGCCGGGTTCAATAAGTATTAAAGGAGCCTCTGTACAAAGCCCGAGGCACCCCACTCCCTTTACTTCAACCTCTTCAGAAAGACCCTGTTTTTCTACCTCTGCGGCTAAGGCTTTTAAAACTTTATCACTATGAAACGAAAGACAGCCAGCGGCTACGCAGATATAAATATGGTGTAAAAAAGGTTTTTCCTTCTCTTCGGTATAAAGATTCTTCCTGATCTCGTCAAGAGTCATGATTCACTACTCCCTGTAATTTTTCAAAGATCTTTTCAGGAGCCATTTTCCCAATAATCTCTCCATCAATCACTACCGCGGGCGCAAGACTGCAAGATCCGAGACATCGTGCCGTAAGCACGGAAAGTTTTCCATCTTCGGTTGTTTCACCGGGTTTTATACCATATTCTTTCTCAATTAGATCAAGAACCGCTTGCGCTCCTTTAATGTAACAGGCAGTTCCCATACAAACCACGCAGGTATGAAGACCTTTTGGCTTTAGGGTAAAAATATGATAAAAGGTTGCGACTCCATACACACTGCTTAAAGGCACGCGAAGCGCGACCGCAACCTTATGAAGAACCTTTTCATCAAGATATCCGTATACATCTTGCACAGTATGGAGCGTCTCAATAAGAGCATCGGAAGTATTACCATGTTTTCGCATGGCGCCTTCAATTTTTTTCCAACGAATATCTTCTTGCGGTTTTACTTCAGCAACAGTTTCCCCTCTTTTTTCTGCGGTAAGCACAGTTCCTCCAGGTTTGTTCCTGAAAAAATTCTGCTGGCATTGTAAAAAGAAAATTTTAGCTTCTTTCACTTCCTTGTGAAAGTTTTCACAAGGCGGGTAAAAAAAAGAGCGAACAATTTCTGGACATTATAACAGGGAGAAATTATCTGTCAAGTTTTTGTACAAGATATGCCAGCGCCATCAACTCCGCCGCCATATCTACATTGATAACAAGCACTTCTCCGGGAAGGTTCAGGTTTGCGGGAGCAAAATTAAGAATCCCCTTTACTCCGCTCTTTGCAAGTTGTATGCCGACCTCCTGGGCATACTCGGCCGGCACCGTAAGAACCGCAAGCTTTATTTTTAATTCGGGAACGATTGTTTCAAGGCGAGAAAGGTCTTCAATCCGTATCCCTTCCCAGTTCTTTCCTATCTTAGTGATATCATTATCAAAAGCCGCAACAATACGGATATTAAAGTTGCTAAATCCAGTATAGGCGAGAAATGCGGATCCGAGCTTTCCTACGCCCACCAAGGCGATAGGACATTCAGAATCAAGGCCGAGAATTTTTTCAAGTTGCACAATAAGCTGATCTGTCTTATATCCAACTCCCCGCCTGCCAAAAGGTCCGAAATAGGAGAGATCTTTGCGGAACTGATGGGAAGAAATATCAAGATAGCGCGTGATTTCTTCTGAGGAAACTGTTTCCACAGAGGAGGTCAAAAGTCTTCTCAGCCTTCGCAAATAAAGGCCAAGGCGTTTGATAGTTTCTGTAGGAATACGAGGTTCACCCTTACTTTGTGTCATTTTTCACATACTCTATGGATGGACAACAGCTTTGATGACTCCATCCTTATAACCAGAAAGAATCTGAAATCCTTCCGAGGCGCGGTCAAGGGGAAACCTATGGGTAATAAGTTTCTGAAAGAGAGGGGACTGTTTTATCATTGCAAGCGCGACAGGCGTAGTAAATGCAGAACGCCGTACATTATATATTGTTACTTCCTTCCTTCGTATTAGGTGAGGATCCACCTTCACGTCATCTCCGGGAGGAATGCCAAAAATAACCACCTTCCCGCCGCAACAGACCGATTCCACTGCTTGTGTCAATGTTTCTTGGCTTCCTGCGCATTCATACGCAACATCTACTCCTTTTCCATCGGTTACCGCAAGAATTTCCTTGACTGGATCGGTTTCCTGCGCCATAAGAACCAAATTCGCGCCGAGAGTAGATGCCATTGTAGCGCGGGAAGAGACCAATTCTGTAAGTATTGTTTGAGAGGATCCCGCGGAAAGAAGGGTAAAAAGAACTGAAAGACCAATAGGACCCCCGCCAAAAATTGCGCTGGTATCTCCAATAGAAAAAGTCGCATGACGTACTCCATAAAGTGCGATTGCCAAAGGTTCTGCCAGAACCGCTTCGTCAAAACCAAGCTCTTCTGGAATCAAAAGACAGTTTTCTCCGGGCATCACAATATATTCTTGAAATGCGCCGGAAACAGGGGGCGTTCCAAGAAATACCACAGATTGACAAAGATTGGGTTTGCCATGAAGACAAAGTTCGCATTTCCCACAGGGAATAGCAGGCTCCACCGCTACTCTGTCTCCCTTCTTTAGCCACGAAACCTTTGCTCCTGTTTCTGCAATTTCTCCCACTGCTTCATGGCCAAGAATATGAGAGTTAAGGATACGCTGATCTCCAATTCTTCCATCAATAAAGTAATGTACATCTGAACCGCAAATTCCCACTGAACGAAGACGGATAAGAACCTCATGGGACAATGGAGAAGGGATAGGATTGGTTCGGAGTTCTAAAACCTCAGGAGAGATCTGGTACAGCGAACGCATTTCGTTTTTCATTTTCGTATGGTATCATAAAAAAGAGTAACATTCAATAAGGAGGATATGTGCAAAAACCCTTAGAACCGGAAAAATTGCGTGCACTCTGTTGCAGTGATTCTTTTGAATTTACAAAAACCAATGAACTTTCGCCTCTCTCTGGTATTATCGGCCAGGAACAGGCAACCCGCTCCCTTGAATTTGGCCTCTCTATTACACAATCAGGATATAATATTTATGTTTCCGGAACCCCTGGAAGCGGAAGAACTACTTCGGTTGAGTATGCGGTAAAAGAGATGGCCTCTGGTCAAACACAACCCGACGACTGGTGCTATGTTTGGAACTTTAGCGCGCCGGATAACCCAAAAGCGCTTCGCCTTCCCCCAGGCAAAGGCCGTATATTCCGTGAAGATATGGACGCAATGGTAAATGAGCTTCAAGAAAAGGTTCCTAAAAGTTTTGAAGAAAAACAATATGAAGAAGAGAAGACACGTATCCTTAAAGAATTTCAAAAGATAAAGGAAGAAACTTTCAACCTCATTGAAAAGAAAGCGCAACAATCTTCTTTGATTTTCGCCGCCGGACCTGAAGGATTTCGCTTTCTTCCTGCAGTAGATGGAAAACCTCTCAGCGATAAAGATATGGAGAAATTAACCGACGAGGCAAAAAAAGGTATCCGAAAAAAACAGGAAGTCCTCTTTGAACACCTTACTTCAACATTACGGGAGTTACGTCAAAAAGAGAAATCTGTCCGAAACCAACTTATGGAATTGGACAGAAAAACCGCGAAGATCCTTGTTACTCCGATTATCGGAGATATAAAAGAAAAATATGCCGACAATCCCGGAGTTCTCGCTTATCTCAATGAAGCAGAGAATCATATTATTCAAAATATAGATGATTTTCACGAAAAGAAAGAAAGTCCGGAAATTCTTCCGGGATTAAAAATTCCCAGCGGTGATAATCCTCTTTTAATCTATAAGGTAAATGTCTTTATTGATAATGCAGAAAATGGAGGAGCGCCGGTAATCAAAGAGAACAATCCCACTGCCGCCAACCTTAGCGGAAGAATAGAATACCGACCGGCTTTGGGAGCCATGTTTACTGATTTTACAATGTTAAAACCAGGGGCGCTTCACCTTGCCAATGGCGGGTATCTAATCCTTCATGCCCTTGATGTATTAAATAGCCCGTTTGCGTGGGAAACTTTAAAACGCGCTATCAAAAATAAAGAGCTTCGCATAGAAGATCTTAATGAACAGTTCCGTATTATCAATACTCCCACCATTAAACCAGAGCCTATTCCCGCTAACCTTAAGATTATTCTTATCGGTAACATCGCGCTATATCATCTTCTTTATGCCTATGAAGAAGAGTTTAGAAAGCTCTTTAAGGTACGGGTTGATTTTAGCGCCTTGATGGATAGAAACCAACAGGGAATAGCAGAATATGCGGCATTTGTGAATAAGATCTGCACAGAAGAAAAACTAAAAACCTTTGATTGTGAAGCAGTGGGAAAAATTGTGGAGTTTGGATCCAGAGTAGCTGATGATCAAACAAAACTATCTACCCGCTTTCTTGAAATTTCCGATCTTATTAAGGAATCTGATTATTGGGCATCCAGAGAAGGTGTTTCTACTGTTTCCAGCCGCCATGTTATGCAGGCCGCAGAAGAAAAGATCTATCGTTCCAATCTCATAGAACGGCGTATCAGAGAATTAGTTGCTGAAGGAACCTTTATCCTTGATACAAAAGGCAAAAAAGCCGGCCAAGTCAATGGATTAGCTGTCTTATCTATGGGAGATTATGCCTTTGGAAAACCTTCCCGCATTACCGTGGCAGTGGCTCCGGGAAAAAGCGGAATCATCAATATAGAACGTGAAGTAAAGATGGCGGGAGCAATCCATAATAAGGGATTCCTTATCTTAAAAGGACTCTTCTCGGAAAAGTTCGGTACAGGATATCCCCTCTCTTTCGCCGCTACCTGCTGTTTTGAACAGACCTACGAAGAAGTTGATGGCGATAGCGCTTCTTCCACTGAATTCTATGCATTAGTCTCCGCACTTTCGCAAATACCCATTAATCAGGGAATTGCGGTTACAGGATCTATTAATCAAAAAGGAGAAATTCAGCCGATTGGCGGTGCCAACGAAAAGATTGAAGGATTCTTTGAAACCTGCAAAGCAAAAGGTCTTACTGGTTCTCAAGGAGTGATTATTCCAAGAACAAATGTAAAAAATCTGATGCTGAAGGAAGAGGTGATAGATGCGGTTCGGAAAGGACTTTTTTCAATTTGGGATGTGGGGAATGTAGATGAAGGAATTGAAATTTTAACCAATACACCTGCCGGCGAGATAAAACCCAATGGAACCTATCCAAAAGGAACTGTCTACCACGCTGTTGGGAAACGTCTTCTGGAATATGAAAAGATAGAAAAGAAAAGAAGAAACTCGCGTAAAAAAGATTCTTAATCCCTTTGTTAGCAATCTCACTATCAATGAATTTCTAAGGTTTTATAGTTTCATTCTTCTCTGCAAGAGTTAAATGAAGGCTTTTAAAAAGAGAAAGATAGAAGTTCTCAATCATTCAAAAAGAGCCATACCCAAATTTAGCAAGGAAATCAGAGCGATCAGTCCACTTTTCTACCACCCGAACCCATAGTTCAAGATAAATTCTCTTTCCATAAAGTTCTTCCAACTCTGGTCTGGCTCTGCTTCCAACCTCTTTGATTTTATTGCCGGATGCTCCAATAATCATTCGTCGGTGGTTCTTCTTTTCAACAATAATAGTGGCTCTTACCACAAGAACATCCTTATTTAATTCGCCCGGGCTTGTTTCTTCTATCTCCACTGCAACAGAACGGGGAAGTTCTTCAAAAAGAAGAGAAAAAAGTTTTTCCCGGATAATTTCCGCTGCTCGGTAATCGCGAGGAAGAGAACTTTCATCTCCCTCAGGAAAGAGCGGCTCCCCTTCGGGAAGAAGACGAAAAAGAATCTTCTCAACCAAGGGAATATTCTCTCCGGTCTTTGCGGAACAGGGAATCACTTCAGAAAAGGGAAATTCCTCTGAACAGGAAGAAATAAAGGGAAGAAGGCGCTCCTTTTCTTTTAAAAGGTCTATCTTGTTTATTACTGCCACAGAGCTTGAAAAACTCATTTTTCGCATAAAGGAAAGTATTCTTTTATCAGCAGGAAGAAAACGAGTTCCCTGACAAACAAAGAGAAGAATGTCCGCATCTCTCATGGCAATGTGAACATTTTTTCGCATAAGCCGTTCTAATTGACTTTTCGGATCTTCGTATCCTGGAGTATCAAAAAAAATCATTTGGCGGTCTGGTGCGTTCTTCATCCCTAAAATCCGAAAACGTGTTGTTCCGGGACGGGAAGAAACAATGGAAATTTTTTTTCCAACCAAGGCATTCACAAGAGATGATTTCCCTACATTAGGCCTTCCAACCACCGCGATCGTTCCGGTTTTCATAGAAATATCCTTATATCAGCCATGAGGAATTTCCCAATCAGTAATTCTAAATATCTCTTTTTTGCGATGAAGATAATAAAGGTAATGCTCAAAGGATACATCGGGTGGAACGCGATGATCTACATGAGGAATATAACCGCCCTCCTCCACTATAGGCCGTATCCGTTCTAATTCCCTGTCTATTTCGGATTTTCCCTTGATAAGCGCAATCTTATCAACCCCTCCCAACAAAAGAAGATCCTTCCCATACTCTTTCCGTAAAGAAACAGGATCCGACGAACTGTTTATTTCAAGAGGAAACATAATATTTACACCGCTTTCAAGCCATAAAGGAACCAATTCATTGATATTACCATCGCAATCTACAATAAAAAAATCAATCCCGGCTTTTTTAAGACGATCTACAATACGCTGGTACCGAGGAATCATAAATTTCCGAAAAAGTTCGGGAGAAATCATCGGCTGAGTCTTAAATGCCATATCTTCCCAGAAAAGAGCAAAATCTATTCTTGGAAGTTCTGTAAGGGCTTTTTCAAGAAGTGAAAGAGTAAAACAGGTCGCATACTCCATCATTTCTTCCATCCAAATCGGATCATCGTAAAAGGTTACAAGAGCCCTTTCAAATCCCATACGGTTTCTAATCTCTCCGAAAAGGCTTCCGCAAGAAACGCCAATGGGAATATCCATCTTTGAAATCTCTTTCTTTAACGAATCCCAATTTTCAGGGTATCGGGGAGAATCAGGGCTAAGCCGTTTTCTATATTCAATCCAATCCTGTCTTGTTTCCACAGGAAAAGAGAGATAATGAGGAATTGCGCTTGAACCATCGGTAAAGATCTGTACAGTAGCGCCCTGATCAGTAAAGAGAATTGTATGGTTTTTCTCCTCTGCAATCACCTTCTCTTCAAAGGCAGGGATAAGAGAAGAATTAATCGGCACTATATACCGCTGGTCAAATCCAAAGTATTGATCGGCCTCTTGATTGGTCGTAATAGAGGAGGGAAGCCCCTGAGAATGCCAAGAAGTAAAGGTTTCCCGCCACCAGCCAAACTCACAGTTAAAAATTCTATCCACTGGCTTGAAAGAAAAGATATAACGGAACCTCTCCGCGGAAGTCATAAGAGCTCCTTAAGGAAGAAGACGTACTGGTTTGATCCTTCCCCATACTGTATATTGAGTAAATCCTTCCGCATACTCTACGCCGCATTGAATGCCGCGATAGCGAGAAAGGCTCTTCATAAGTTCCACATAATCCACGCCATCATGTTCTTTTAGCCATTTATACTGGCTTTGATGACAAAGAAGCATTTCTTCCTTTATCTTTATCTTATCAGAAATGTCAACATACTCTGTGGGCTGGGTATTTATACCAGCAAGTGCATCCATAAAGAAGATAGGAACAATAGAGGTATGAGGAGGAAGAGATGTTTTATAGTTTGGAAGTGTTGCGACAAACGATGCCTCTATAACAATCTTTGAAGTATTGACGTGGTCCATCATATAATCATTCGGCGCATTGGTAATAATCACATCTGGCTTCACAAGTCTAATAAGGTCCACAACCTTCTCTACACTGGGACGGTCTACATAAATGCCAAGATCGTCAAAAAGTCCAACGTGGATCTCCGCGCCAAGAATGGCGGCAGAGGCTTCTGCCTCTTTTTTCCGTATTTCAGCCAATTCTTTTGAGGGAATAAGAAAATGTCCCTTATCGCCATTACAAAGAGAAGCCATGGCAATAGTATGTCCCGCATCTTTCAACTTCGCCAATGTTCCGGCGCAAAGAATTTCAATATCATCCGGATGCGCGCCAATAGCAAAATATTTCATAGTAATTCCTCCTTATTCAGGGAAAAAAAAGTCGCTTTTTACTCTTGTTATGCAATTTTTTATATCATTATATCATTACTGGTTCTAAAATTGTCTCATCTATTTATGCATCTTCAAAACCAACCTTCCAAAAAATCGGCTTGCCCTCAAAGATTAAGGGAACTCTTATAATAAGGGAATCATCCCGTCCATCCTTTGCCACAGAAAGTCCCCGATGATCTTTTACCTTCAATCCCGAGGGAGCGGAAAGAAAGATACTTCCTCGCTCTCCAGCAGGACGAAATGCCGCTCCTGAAAGGCTTCTTGTATCAGAATCCCAATGACAGTCAAAAAGCTCCATCTCTCCCATCAATAGATGCATATCTGTTCCCAATACCACGGGAATCCCTCTATCTTCTGTGATACGGTATACTGCCACGCTTCCCGGAGGAACAGTAAAGGTGATTTTTTCAGAAACACCTCCCACATAAGCTGATTCCCAAAATTCCCACACAAGAAAGCGAAGAGAAGAAGAGAGACCGCACCGAGAAAGAAGAAAAGATTTAGAAAGAAAGGTATCGGTAAAATTATAGACCGCAATAACATCAAATCTTCCCCAGGGCCGCGTAATTGTTCTATGGAATATTTTCGGATAATCTGGAGAAGGAGAGTCAAAAAGATCTAAAGGAACCGCCACGTCACGGGAGCGAGGAAGAGTCTTTTTAATCAGAGAAAGACGCTCGTCGTCAATCCGTTCTATATCATCGCCGAGCATGGTGGGACCACCGCTCATTGCATGGATTGTTGCGTGAATACGGGCATCTTTAAGAGGAAGCGGCTTGTCAACAGTAAGGACATTGCCAGAATCATTCAGATAGAGTTTCCGATGGGTATAGTAAGCGCTTGCCTGATTTACCAGAGCCGCAAGCGCCGCTGTCCAGTGAGAAGAGTTGTTAATCACATAACTGGCTGGGTAAAAGAAGGAATCCTTATGAATAGCGCGGCCTTCTCCAAAATCGTTTCCTGTTCTTACTGCATCCGCATATCCGACGCTATGAAAGGTAGGACCAGTACAGGCAAGAAGGTAGGTATCATCTCCGGCAGATTCCCGCACTGCGCGAAGCCCTTCCCGAAAAACTTCAGGACCAGCGACAAGAGAGGGATTATGGTGTTGCGCATAAGGAAACCTTCCAAGGGCTCCTGCTCCTCCTTCAAGAAAATCAAGCATATAATATCGCACCCCCCATTTCCGCATTCCAGCAAAAGCATGCTTCAAAAACTCTATTGCCATGGGATGGCTCGCATCCAATCCATAACAGCAGGGTCTTTCAGATTTTGGAAGTTTTGCGGAATCACCATGATTCCATACAGGACAGACCTTTATAAGTTCGTTCTTTTCATCTTTCAACAATGCGTCTCGCATCTTTTCAACCAATGCAGGCAGATGAGAAGAGATCCAGAACATTCCGCACCAAAGTCCCAGAATAAACCCCTTTTCCGCAACTTGTCTTCCAAACAATTCAGGACCCGAAGGAAACTTATCATACGCCCACTCAAGCCAGTTTCCAGGCTGACCATTCTCAATATTAGCAATACTTACCCAGATATATTTAATGGAAAAACCTTGAAGCCGACGCGAAATAGCATCGCAATTCTCCAAGACAGCTTCTTCCCGTATTCTTCCGAACCTTTCCCCCCATGCTCCGCCAATCCATCCAATCGGAGGATCGCTCCATTGGCGGCAGGGTAAAGAAGCCGCAACCTTCTCTGCCCATCTTTCAAGCTGTTGAAAAGGACTTGTTCCAAAGGAAAGAAGAAGGGTTTCAAGGGATTTTCGTTCTTTGGAAAGAAGCTCCCATCCGCTATAATCGCATAAAGCCCGAAGTTCAGAGAGTTCTTCCTCTTTTCCTTTCTGAAACGATACCTCTGTATAGGCAGTAAAAAAGGTAGCAAATGCAATCTGTATCGCTTCTTCAACTGAAGGATTATAGAGCTGAAGAGTAGTAGTGCTTGCCATAGAAACATTCTTCTCGCTTAAACGATGTACCTGTTTGGGAAATTGTGCGGTAGAAGGAGCAAAGAAAAGAGTATCTTCGCTATTCCAACTCGGAAAAGCCGGTCCTTGAGGATTAAAAAGAAAAACTTTGCCGATAGAAAGAGAATGATCAGAGAGATTCTCTAACTCAGAAGAAATGGAAACCTCGCCGTCTTTGGAAACAATACGGAATCTCCAGCGAAGACCTAAATCAGAAAAGAAGAAACAAAAAGAATCCTTTTCTTCTTCATAGCAAGAGCTTTTAATATCAAGAAGGCCTCCATTTACTTCTATTGAGGGAATCCAAGAGAGAGTATGAGAATGAAAGGAAAGGGAAAACTCTCCACTGCATACCTCCACTCTTGCCATAAAAACCTCCTTGGTAGAGCCTTCTCTACAAAGAACCTATCTTAACTCTTCTATTGGAAAGTTCGTATGGAGTAGAATCTTTTACTGGCATGATACCGCTCTATTCATAGAAAACTGAACGAGTTCTCACTGTTAACTCTTTATGCAGAAGAAAAAAGTTAAGAAGTCTCGGCTGTGCTTCACCGTCATTTTACGTTTGGTATGACGCACCACCTCGGCTCAAGTTATATCGGGTGTGGTATGTAAGTTACAAACAAGCCTCGGCTCCCAATACACCTCAACTCGGCCACTCGCTGGAAATCCTGCCTCTTCGTCGGATTGCCTGACTTCGCTCACGTTCAACTCCCTACTACTGCCTCTTCGTGCCGGAGGAGGGAGTTGAGCGCCCTCGCCTGTGCTTCACCGTCATTTTAAGTTTGGTATGACGCACCACCTCGGCTCAAGTTATACCGGGTGTGGTATGTAAGTTACAAACAAGCCTCGGTTTTCGCTACGGCTCGGGTCGGCCACTCGCTGGAAATCCTACCTCTTCGTCGGATTGCCTGACTTCGCTCACGTTCAACTCCCCCTACCTACAACATTTCCCTTCGTTGCATTGAGTGCCGGAGGAGGGAGTTGAGCGGTCTCGGCTCCCAATACGCCTCAACTCGGCCACTCGCTGGAAATCCTGCCTCTTCGTCGGATTTCCTGACTTCGCTCACGTTCAACTCCCTACTACTGCTTCTTGTGCCGGAGGAGGGAGTTGAACCCTCACGAGGTTGCCCTCAGTGGATTTTGAATCCACCGCGTCTGCCATTCCACCACTCCGGCAAAAAAACGTATTCTATTGTAATCTTAGCAGGTTATAGCGTCAAGAAAAAAAGAGCTTTTTTCCATCTGTCCTGGGCTATCCGTCCAATATACCTGTGCACAACAAGAAAGATGGATTCTTATCTCTTCTTATGCCCAAAAAAGTATATTTCCAGAATGTTTTGTTAGCAGGTCTATTATAATCCATAACCCGTTAACCACAAACTGTCCGACGATAAGTCCTATAAAAAAAGTCTTGCCTCGTTCATATACCCTGGCACCACTATATTTCAGTATTGCAACCTTTATCACCCATGCGAGAAATATAGAAAACCACAGGTGGTTTGTCATCATAATAGAAGAAAAGACAAAACCCAGCGGATGAAACGGAAACCACAGAAAACGCATACGGAGAAACTGCATTAAGCCGGTTACCACGCCCCCTGTTGCCATCATCCCGATATAGATCCAGTTGGTTCCCGTCGGATGTTGCAACTGCTCTGCCATATATTTCCACGGATACTGCGGACCTGCAACAAAGAACCATGTATCCGCATTTATCCCACCGTACTTGTATCCCAAAAAGATTGTCGCCCAGATTGACGAAGCAAGCGTTATTATAATAGAAATTACTATCGCACAAAAAATCCACCTTTTGTTTTCTTTTATATCTTCAAGCATCTTCAAACCATTGGCGGCAGATGCCATAACAAAAGTCCTGACATCCGATGCATAAGCAAACATCAATCCCAATGCGGCCATACCCGAAGCCCCCAGCCGAGAAGAACCCAACAGTGATGCTGTAACAACAGGCGCGATGACGGGAGCCCTGGTTGCCGCAAGTCCTCCTTCCGAAACAACACGAGTTATTCCTATGAACACAATAAACATAAAAAAGATTGTCAGTACTGCAGGCACTGGCGCAAGACCACTCTTCACCAACCAGAAAAATATAAACACTAGCCCAATACAAATCCCCAATAAGGCAAACTTGTACGAAATAATCTCTTCTTTTCCGCTATTATCCTCCTGTCGCAAAAAAACATTCCTAATAACTGTCGCAAAATGTAGCCTGCTAATGAAGAAACCATAAAAGACCAATACCAGCAGACCCCCAAACGACTGATACCCCAAGATTGCATTAAAAGTGTATGGCAGCCATTCAGTGCTGGAAAGACCAGTTATATTCATTATCCCCTGTTGTGCGGTGGTAAATAAGCAAAAAAACCATAGACTGAAGGCAAGCGGCAAATTGACAAAGTAAGTAAACCCTATCATCGGAAAACTAATCCTCAACATAAGAGACATCGTCCTTCTGAAAATTGGAATGGAGTAAACCATCTTCGTCTCGGGAAAAAGGGGAAAATAGAAATGTAATCCATTCATACATCCCAACAAAAACGGAATAGAGAGCCCTAACCAAAAGAGTTTATTAGTGAATATATTGTTTTCCTGAGCATGAATGAGTTCAAGAGGCGCTTTTGTCATAGGATAGTTAAGCTTCTCATTTTCCACCCACTGTTTCCTCAACAACACCATGATGAATATCATCACAAGAAAAATCGCTAGTATCAGGGGAATCCATGATAAAAGAGGAGTACTCCACGCTGACCAAGGTATCTGTTCTCCTTTTGGCAGTCCCTCGTAAAACCATTTCACCGCGGTCCCGTCCTGCACAATAAGGTTCTCTTTTATATACGGAATAATCTTCGTATCCCACTGGTTTTGAGGAGTTGCGTAATACTTTACTCCGCTGATAAGCGGTATAAGGTATAGCGTTAGACCCATAGTGGGTATGACGCAGGAAACAATCATCATTATGTATATCAATATCATCTCTGATGAAGACAGGGCTGTCATAGGAAACCGTTTCTTCAAAAAGAAATTCCCCAGGGTAAGCCAAAAAATGAGAAAAATCGCCGATGGCGTGGTGAAATCAAGAGCCATATACGAACCCTTGACTACCAGTAAGTTATAGACGTTTCCAGATCCGATGAGCGCAGACAATACTGTCCCGATAATCAGCGACCGAATAGTAAATATCGGCACATTCATCTCTTCTTGTCCTTTACAGAGGAAAACAGAAATGATTTTTTTATAAAAACTCCTCACAATAGAAAAGGTTCTGCTGGCACACCAATCTTTATCTCTTTTTAATCCTCAAACTTGTCCCACAGGTCAAGAAAGTTTTTTCCTGTGATGCGTACCTTTCTACTATCTATCAATTCAGTGGAAAAAACTCTGAAAACAGACAAAAACATAGGCAGGAAAAATACATTCAATAATTATTCAGACTTCCCTGATCTTTTAGTCCAAAAGAATATTTCAGGTTATTCTAAAAATATTTACATTGAATCTTACTGGTCAATTTTATTCTGTCCGAGCCACAGTAGAATTTTATAGAACAAATCTTGCGGGAGTTTTGCATAGGAAGAAGAAATCACCCTACCACTGCCATATTTGTTTGCAAGCAGAAATATAAGCTCCTTTCTTCCTTCATACGTTAGAATAGGAACTCCAGTCAGAGGAACCATGAGACAGGCCCTCCCTTTTCCGCTCTGAAACTCCCCGAGCCATTCTTCCAGATCTTGTGAAAAGAAAGAAAGAAACGCCGGAACAAGCTTGCCACTGTAATTGCCGTAAGCCTTTGCTCCCAGCCAATCAGCGATACTCTCTAAATTCACACTGTTACCGACAATATGGTAAGCCGTTACACTATCAATGAATAATCCACCACCAGCAGAAAGATAATTTCTGATAACGTTGAGTTCATCTGGAGAAAGGTGTTTACTACCACTGTAAAGTATAATGTCATACTTGGATACTTCTTCTTCTGTAAACCCTTTAAATCTCTCAACCATACCTAAATTCTTGTCATTCATAATGTATGTAAATTTTCCAGTTACCCCGATACGCCTGTACGCCAACGCTCCTGTGGCAAACAATACCGATGTCCGTTCTGCAAGGTTGTAGCCTTCCCTCACACGCAATTCGTTTTTTATCTTCTCCCTTATTCCGGGAGCCTGCCGCGCCAGAGATGCGAGCCTTTCAATAAAAAGATTCGACTCGTCCTTGACCTGTGTCAGATTAACGCTGGCCGTCTGTATCCGTTCTCTCCTTACTTTTTTAAACTCCGCATCCTTTTCAGGAGCTTTTTCCAGAAACGCGTAGACTTCATCTAACAGGGGTTTAGCCACTTCTTCTCCCTCTTTTTGCCATGCAATATACATACCAGCCTCTTTTATCGCGAGATTAGCCCAGTATAATCCTTTTTCATACTCTGCAAGAACTGTTTTCAGTTCATCTCGTTTGCCAGGTAACAGATCATCACTCTTAAGGGCTAAACCTATTCCTTGTATCGCGCGACGATTAGCATCCGCAATTTTATTAAACAATACCAACCATCTTCTTTGCAGGTCTAAAGAATCGCTGAATGACCATGCCTTGTCCACGAACTGTAGCCAGTTAGCACCATGTTCAGCAAAAAGATTATCTACAGGCCGAACTCCATCTGCAATAGAACCACCGGCTTTTTCGCCGTATATATTACGATAAGCTCTGTCAAAAAACTTCCCCTTGCCGAAAATTTTCTCCGGGGATGCTGAAGTCAATATCAACGGACCGAATTCATCTATCCATTCCTGCCGGGTTTTGTATTCAGACCAATAGCCACCGGCTGGTTTTCTATTCCATGAATATTCAGCAAGCAGGGTAGGATGCGAAGTCCCTGCAAAAAATATTAAATCTGCCCCCTCGTATGAATTGGTTATAATCGGAGCAGACAACCAGTAAGCAGATATCCTATGTCTCACTGGGTTGTTCCGTACTAACCTACGCTGACTGCCCATATAGTGATAGATTGCCAACCCATGACCTGCTCCCCGTTCTTTTAATGCTTTCGCCAATTCAAGCGCGCGCATCTTTGTTCCATCTACACGAGGCCCTATCTCACGTAGCATAAAAAAAACATTCTTCGCTTGACGAAGTGTCCTACTCAAAGAAACATAATAGTTCACCTCTTTTTCCCAGTCGCTATCTGTTTCCTTCCAGTTTGCATAAGGTGCGCCTACAAAAATCACGATACACTCTTTCTTTGCATCATAGCCATTCTCTTTTTTTACAGAAAAAATCGTTTCAAGTATTGTATTATAAACATGCGCAGTTGCCCCTGCCATCCCGTCAACCGCTTCTACTATATCATTAGGCCACTTCTTTCTACATTCTGCACACCTATTTTTCCACCCCCTCTCTGCCAAATAATAAAAATCATTATCCAGAAAATGCAGATACAGCATCCCGGGTTCTGTCTCTTCCACATATTTTTTTAATCTCTTGTTTTTTATGTCTTGTAATTCTTCATTACTTGGGCAAAAACCTGCATTTATATAATGGTTATCACACCCAATACATTGGTAAAGATCTCCGTCAGGATAGGTAATTCGGTTTTTAAGACCTAAATCCATTAATTCTAAATTTGCAAAGTAAACCCCTCTTGCTTTGGCATACCTATTAAGCAATAGGCGCTTTTCTGAGGAACGCAAACGCGAGTATGAGTCTCCTTGTAGTACGTTTATTTTCCAGCGTAAAGCATAATCAACATATTCAGTTCCTGATAATCCAACAATACCAGGCCAGGGTGTCATAGATGCCCAGCGGTATTCAAAATCAGGATAGTCCTGTATGTGAACAAACGGAGCAAGATAATCTTTTCCCTGTTTTTTTACCAACTGGGAAAAAGTAACAGCGGCATACAACGTACCTTGTTCCTCTTTACCGCTGAGAACTGCAATTGCACTTTCGTCAGCATCTTTACTGGAAAAAAATTTAACAATGTAAGACTGCCCGCTTTTTTGCTCTTCAAGAAACTCCAAATCCTTCTGCAATTGCTGAACATAATCTTTTATAAGCGGGTTGGTCGCAGGAGTCCCTATGAGAATCAGGTTGGCATTTTTTGCTTCAGCATCTATATTTGAAAAAGTTTTCACGGAAAATGGCGGCAGAAGATAATCTTTTTGCAGTATCTTATTAAGTTCTTCAGCAGCCAGTTTTTCTTTCTTTGTTGCATTATCACCTATAACAATAACAGCTTTACGATCTCCCTTTATGAGATGAAAAGATCCTTTCTGTTTCTGCAGAAACTTCGGGGTAGGAATTATATTAACTTCTGCCTGTATCAAGCGATTAAAAGAAAAGAAAAAGAGAAACATACAAAAAAAAATCTTATCTATCATAGCTTTTTTGTTTTCCATTCTATTTTTTTCTCCAGATTTTTTCACTGTCTTGTAGAAAAAGTCCCTTAATAAGGTTGAAAATTGCTTGCACCCAATTCTCCTTTTTTATATGAGCTAACATGTCCATCGGCAAAAACAGCATTATCCCGCTCCATATGAACACCAGAAAATCTTGTGGTAGAATTTCCGTGATGGTAAGCACCTCTTATATCGGCCCACATAAGGAATTGGGAGGGATTTTTCAGTCTGCTGTATTTAAGAGGAGACCACGCGCTTTCCATTGAAGCCCAATTTCGGTTTTGGCCATAATTGAATGCAAAGGTGCAGTAGTCAGTAGGACGCCATTTGTTTGACGGACAAAGGAAGACTTTTGAGAGGCGCATAGATGGATAACATTTGTTCAATATGTTTTTAATACCATAACCGTAGTATTGTTCAACCTGGGCCGGAGTGGTAACCCCCTTAATCCCCTGATGCGGAAAATATTCATTCCAATCATCTATATACATCAACATCACTATTCCAATCTGTTTTAGATTATTCATACATGATACCTGACGCGCTTTTTCTCGCGCCTGCGAAAGCGCAGGAAGTAACATTGCGGCGAGTATTGCGATGATTGCGATTACGACTAATAATTCAATAAGCGTAAACCCATGTGATTTACGAGAAACCACTCTTTCGCTTTTCATTTCTTCTCCTCTTCAAGTAGAAATAAATCCTTTCTATAGGTTGATGTATACCATTTTTCGGCACTCCACCTCCTTGCCTCTCAAAAGTTATAGAAAAGTTTTTTTCTTTATTTTCTAATAAACAAAGTTCTCTTTATCCAGCACAATCCAGTGCATCAAAACTATCCCTCCTTCCTGCAGTTACTTCTCTGCATAATAAGGTAAGGGTACCCTCCTCTATGTACTTCAGAAGAGTAATAAAGCTGGAAATAGAAGGAAGAAGGATTATTTTTCTGTAAAGGAATAAGAAGGGAATATGAAGAGAGGCGCGCCAAAGCAAAGGACGGAACATAGAAGAAAGAAATGAAAGAATTAACGAGGGATATGGTAGATCCTTCCGTGAAAAGAGAAGAGGGATACTTTTTAAAGGAAGAGATAAAGAACTTCGTGGGGGATATATTAGATAACGGAAAAAACCTTAATAAAGGGAATACTCTGTCTGTCTGTCTGTCTGTCTGTCTGTCTGTCTGTCTGTCTGTCTGTCTGTCTGTCTGTCTGTCTGTCTGTCTGTCTGTCTGTCTGTCTGTCTGTCTGTCTGTCTGTCTGTCATTGGCCTCCTCCTATCTCCTTGTGTCAGAGGCTATACACTATTATTACCTTGATAAAAACACTATATCATGCCAAAGCTTTTTGTCAAAAACACCAGTTCTATCAAACTTTTTCTCTAAAGTTCTCTTCTCCACATCTATTACAATGAAAAGTTCTTCTCCCCACATACTTCACTCTATTTAATAGGAAGATAGAAGAAAGGTCTCCAATTTTATAACATTAGCTAAATTATAACTCAAACCTCTTATGTTCCGGTTGGAGTGCCTCTCCAGAAAATGTTCACTGCAGGCAAAGTAGTTGGCATACTAGTCTTTGTGGGATCTTTGGGAAGGTCCTGCAAATTTTCTGCATGAAGATCAAGGAAAAGCACATTGATGCTTTGGTTATGTCGCCTTATTAAACATGTGCCCGCGATTTTCGTGTCAACCACTGAAGCAGTGTAACCACAAGTCCAGTGATTAGATCCTTCAATCAAAATAGCGGTCCTAGGTGAAAATTTAAATTTGGTAACCTTTTGATAGGCCTTCTGATAGTACATTAGGTCACCATTATGGAGATAGCTTAATCCTTCTTTCAAGGTGATACCATAGGTATTGCCCTTATAGCTGGGAGTTCTATCGCTCGGACACCAAAATATCTTACTAGTATTTGCATAGGGAGAGATAAGCCCCATCCAATACGCTCTTCCGAACCCTCCACTACCAGGATGCCAATCATTGTAATCTTGATAGTAGAGCGCATACGCAAGACCTAGTTGTTTAAGATTCGTGATACAGACTGCTCCACGCGCCCGTTCTCTTGCCTTTGAAAGCGCGGGAAGTAACATTGACGCTAAAATAGCAATAATCGCAATGACTACAAGGAGTTCTATTAAAGTGAAACCATGTGATTTACGAGAAACCACTCTTTCGCTTTTCATTTCTTCACCTCTTCAAGTAGAAATAAATCCTTTCTATAGGTTGATGTATACCATTTTTCGGCACTCCACCTCCTTGCCTCTCAAAAGTTATAGAAAAGTTTTTTTCTTTATTTTCTAATAAACAAAGTTCTCTTTATCCAGCACAATCCAGTGCATCAAAACTATCCCTCCTTCCTGCAGTTACTTCTCTGCATAATAAGGTAAGGGTACCCTCCTCTATGTACTTCAGAAGAGTAATAAAGCTGGAAATAGAAGGAAGAAGGATTATTTTTCTGTAAAGGAATAAGAAGGGAATATGAAGAGAGGCGCGCCAAAGCAAAGGACGGAACATAGAAGAAAGAAATGAAAGAATTAACGAGGGATATGGTAGATCCTTCCGTGAAAAGAGAAGAGGGATACTTTTTGAAGGAAGAGATAAAGAACTTCGTGGAGGATATATTAGATAACGGAAAAAGCCTTGATAAAGGGAATACTCTGTCTGTCTGTCTGTCTGTCTGTCTGTCTGTCTGTCTGTCTGTCTGTCTGTCTGTCTGTCTGTCTGTCTGTCTGTCTGTCTGTCTGTCATTGGCCTCCTCCTATCTCCTTGTGTCAGAGGCTACTCGCAATGACTCCTTAATAAAAGCACTATATCACGCCAAAGCTTTTTTTGTCAAAATCCTCTCCTTAAATTTACAGAAAAAAGTGCGCACGTCTCTCCAAGAGCAAAAAAAAAGAACCAGAGGCAAAATATCTCATACAAAATATTGACGAAAAGAAACTATACATGATATTCTTGCCATAGAAAGGAGGTCAAGATAAGCATAATCTAATTTCACATAAGATTATTACTATCTTTGAACCAGAATCCTAACCCTTCCAAAATTTTCTTTTGTGACTTGGTGATCTCGGGTGAAGACCCTGGCGAAGAGCTATGAAAAAGAAGTTTATTGTATATACCCAGCGAGAAAATAAAAAGTCACTATAAGGAATAGTTTCTCACAAAAATTCGCAATAAAGCGAGGTGGATGAAAAGTGTGCTTTTCACCCTCCCCTGCTTAAAGAGTAACGGTGTTAAACAAGGAGAACACCATGAAAAAGGACAAGCAGGGTTTCAGCTATCTGTTTTCTCATCAATCACATGGTTTTGGTTTCACGCTAATAGAATTGTTGGTGGTCATTGCTATCATTGCAATCCTTGCGGCAATGCTTTTGCCAGCACTCGCTATGGCACGGGAAAAAGCCCGACAGTCTGTCTGTGTAAGTAATATGAAGCAAATCGGGCTATCAATGTATATGTACAGCGACGACTATAATGGATGGACGCCGGGAATTAACACTACAAGATATCCTGATGCAGACACATGGTATTTCGGATATATCGTAAGAGATGCCGACACAACCGCAACAACTGGAAGATGGCAACATTGGGGACTATTTTGTTATTGCGGGTCAGTACTGTCCAATAAAAAATTAACCATTTAGAACAGACTTGGCTCGTAGCAAGGGGCTCGCTCCCGCCCTGCCTTTTCGAGACTTAGATTCAGCAAATCAATAATATCTGCCCCTCTGAACAAAC